>Ga0307292_10000840_pt1 | contig 10773 bp, 9 predicted proteins | sample ER_DNA_149_FD_194471 | JGI IMG/M metagenome (GOLD analysis project Ga0307292, IMG submission 194471) | Bulk soil microbial communities from the East River watershed near Crested Butte, Colorado, United States - ER_DNA_149 | ecosystem: Environmental > Terrestrial > Soil > Floodplain | place: USA...
CACGCCTCGCAGCGAGAAACCGAATCGCAGCTCGAGCACCTGGCCTGGCTTGGTTGGTCCGCGCCACATCAAACCGAACGGGCGCAGCGTGGTAGGCCTGATTCGATCGAAGTCCAACCGGGTGCCCCCGGGCATCAGGCGCCGGTCGTACCACAGCAGCTGTCGCCAATCGCCCGCGTCGCACTCTAGGTGCACTGCCAGCGGGACGCCTTCTACGACGATCTCGGCCTGGGCTACGCCGGGGGCGACGGACTCGATGTGCGCACGCAGTGGAACCGTTGCGCCGTACGGAATCGCCAGGCCGCCCATCGAGAAATCGATCACCAGTCGGGCGTCCTTGTGGGCTGGAAAGGTGTAGCGGTGCACGGCGCTCTTCGGGCCCACTGTGAGCTCGCAGCCGATGCCCGAGCCAAGCGTCGTCGCGTAGTAACCCGGCTCCGCCCGCTCATCAAGTAGCTCCCAGGTGTTGCCGAGGTTGTCCAGCGGCTCCTCCATGGGCGTGACTCGGAAATAGTTGTAGTACTTGCGGATCGCGCCCGTGCCGGACTGCTGGAAATGAGTGAATCCCGAAGCGATTTGGGTGTGGTAAAGCTGGGAAGGCACTCCCTCGGTGCTCAGCTGATATAGCCCGTAACCGGTCGGGTAGGCGCCGGAGTACGCGCAGACCGAGACCATGCCGAATGGATACGTCGCACCCGGATGGGTGTTTCCAACCTGGGGCTTGGGCCACCACCAGGTCTCGGCCAGACCCTGGGGGACAGGCAGGTCTGTTACCGAGCTGCCGATAAAGGGATCCACGTGCTCGAGCAAAGTCAGCCTCCTCGTTGCCCGGGCGGCGATCCCCCGACGGTAGGGGCGTCGGGTTTCGAACAGGTTTCGCCGGCATGACGGTCTCGTGGAGGGCTTCCACCCAGCTGTTCACCCCGTACATGGCATGCACGCCATGCACAGCGTGTGCAACCTTGGTACAGCTGGGCCTAGAGAGCGACCTGGTACGCCTCGCGCTCAAAACTCCCACGCTGAGGGGCGATAACCTAGTGCGCTGGACTCCATCCCAGCCGGGGATGGCGCCGCGACAAGTCTGGAGAACAGTTCCGTGGCCGCGACAAGCCGACTCGACAGTGTCATTAATCTGTGCAAGCGCCGTGGCTTCGTCTTCCCCTCGGGAGAGATCTACGGCGGCACTCGCTCGGCCTGGGATTACGGACCGCTTGGCGTCGAACTCAAGGAAAACGTCAAGAAGCAATGGTGGCGCTCGATCGTCACCGAGCGAGAGGACATCGTCGGCCTCGACTCGTCAGTGATCTTGCCGCGCCAGGTGTGGGTTGCCTCGGGGCATCTCACTGCATTCCATGACCCCCTGACCGAATGTCTGTCGTGTCATCGGCGTTTCCGCGCCGACCATTTGGAGGAGGACTTCGAGGCGCGGAAGGCTCGCAAACCCACCGGCTTCGACGAGATCACCTGTCCTCATTGCGGCACCCGCGGGCAGTGGACTGAGCCGCGTGACTTCAACATGATGCTCAAGACCTATCTAGGTCCGGTCGAGGACGAATCGGGTCTGCACTACTTGCGACCCGAGACCGCGCAGGGCATCTTCGTGAACTTCGCCAACGTGGTACAGGCAACACGCAAGAAGCCGCCGTTCGGCATTGGACAGATCGGGAAGTCCTTCCGCAACGAAATCACTCCCGGCAACTTCATCTTCCGTACCCGCGAATTCGAGCAGATGGAAATGGAGTTCTTCGTCGAGCCGGGCACTGACGAGGGCTGGCACCAGTACTGGATCGACGAGCGAACCCGCTGGTATACCGACCTTGGCATAGCGCCGGAGAATCTGCGGCTCTTCGAGCACCCCAAAGAGAAGCTGTCCCACTACTCGAAGCGGACCGTCGACATCGAATACCGGTTCGGGTTCCCAAGTAGTGAGTGGGGTGAGCTGGAGGGCATCGCCAATCGGACGGATTTCGACCTCTCCACTCACAGCAAGCATTCCGGTGTGGATCTGTCCTATTTCGATGCGACGACCGGCGAGAGGTTTGTTCCGTACGTCATCGAGCCGGCAGCCGGGCCTAACCGGGCGATGATGGCGTTCCTGGTCGACGCGTACGACGAGGATGAGGCTCCCAACACAAAGGGTGGCGTCGACAAGAGAACAGTGCTACGGCTTGACCCCCGGTTGGCACCGGTGAAGGTTGCCGTACTGCCGCTGTCGCGCAATGAGGCCTTGTCGCCTAGGGCGCGAGACCTCGCAGGTCGGCTCCGGCAGCTCTGGAACGTCGACTTCGACGACGCTCAAGCAATCGGCCGTCGCTACCGCCGCCAGGATGAAATCGGTACCCCGTACTGCGTCACAGTCGACTTCGACACTCTCGACGACCAAGCTGTCACGGTTCGAGAGCGTGACTCGATGACTCAGGAGCGGGTGTCGGAGGACAAAGTGACCGAGTACCTCGCACAACGGCTGCTCGGTTGCTAGCCACGCGCTCGCCCACCGACTCGTCAGAATCTCAGCACCAAATATGGTGCTCAGATTCTGACAAGTCGGCGTTGAGGGTGGGGCGCATCGAGATTGATCCACCAGTCGTGCTGGCGCCGATGGCGGGCATCACCAATGCGGCATTTCGGCAGCTGTGTCGGGAACAGGGTGCGGGGCTCTATGTCTGCGAGATGATCACCTCCCGTGGTTTGGTGGAGGGTGATCGCAAGACCCTGTCGATGCTCAAGTTCGACCCGGGGGAGCGGGTCCGCTCAGTGCAGTTGTACGGCGTGGACCCAGTGATCATGGCGCGTGCCACAGAGATTTTGTGCAATGAGTACGGCGTCGGTCATGTCGACCTGAACTTCGGTTGCCCAGTTCCTAAGGTGACGCGCAAGGGCGGCGGTGCCGTGCTGCCGTACAAGCGCGACCGGCTTCAGATGATCTTGGAAGCCACTGTCCAAGCCGCGGCACCATACGGCGTACCGGTGACGATCAAGACCCGGATCGGCATCGACAATGATCATCAGACTTTCCTCGATGCCGGCCGGATCGCCGAGGACTCGGGCTGCGCGGCGATAGCGCTGCATGGCCGGACCGCACAGCAGGCGTACGCGGGCAAGGCGGACTGGAACGCAATTGCGGCGCTCAAGGCGCATGTCTCCATTCCGGTGTTGGGCAATGGCGACATCTGGGAGGCAGCCGACGCGCTGCAGATGATGCGCCAGACCGATGTCGATGGCGTGGTCATCGGCCGCGGGTGCCTCGGTCGGCCTTGGCTCTTTCGAGACCTGGCCGATGCCTTTGCAGGCCGCCCTTGCCATCCACTGCCCGCTCTCGGCGAGGTCCAGCACATGCTGCGCCGTCATGCCGAACTGCTGGTGGGCCTGTCAGACGAGCTACACGGTCTCAGTGAGCTGCGCAAGCACATGGCTTGGTACTTCAAGGGATTTCCGGTAGGCGGCGAGCTGCGGCACCGCCTAGGAATGGTCTCCTCCTTCGCCGAGCTCGACCATCTGCTGTCCCAACTAGACCCCGATATCAGCTTCCCGGCCTCCGAATTGGGCTCCCCTCGGGGACGGCAGGGCGCGCCACGCGCAAAGGTGGCGCTGCCTGACGGCTGGCTGGCCGATACCTCCGGTCGTGATCTTGACCTGGCCGCTGCCGAGCAGGGCATCTCGGGTGGTTGACGGGGTCACTCCCCGCGCCAAGGCCTGGGCGGACACCATGGCCGGTCATCTCGATGGCGAGCTGGTACGGGCCCACTCGGGTTCGCCCGGCCGCCCGGGGCCGGGACCAATTGTGGACCGAAAACTGCGCGAGCAGCACGAGCGTGCGACGCTTCGACCCAGCTCGGCCTTTGCCGAAGGAGCTGGTCATCGCGCCATTGCGGAGGAGCCTGACGACCAGCGCACCTGCTTTGAGCGTGACCGCGATCGAATCGTGCACTCCACGGCCTTCCGACGACTCGCCGGCAAAACCCAGGTTGTCGTCTTTCCCACCGATCACCAGCGCACTCGACTGACCCATGCTCTGGAGGTAGCTCAGGTCGCAACATCGATCGCCCGCGGGGTGGGTGTCAATGTGACCTTGGTCGAAGCGATCGCCCTCGGGCATGATTGCGGTCACGGCCCGGGCGGGCATGCCAGCGAGGACGCTTTCGACCCCTTCATCCCAGAGGGATTTGACCATGGGCCATGGGGTGCAGACGTTGTGCTGCAAAGCCTCAATCTCTGCGCTGAGACGCTGGACGGAATCCGCAACCACTCCTGGTCACGACCGGCGCCGCTTACGGTGGAGGGCCACATCGTCAGCTGGGCAGACCGCATCGCCTATTGTGCGCACGATCTTGAGGACGCCATTCATGCCGGAATCGTCGCGCCGGATGATCTTCCTGCCGAGATCATCGAGGTATGCGGGCCGAGCCGGCGTGAGCAGCTCAACACCTTTGTCAAGGCAGTGATACGCGCTGTCGCGGAACATGGCGAAGTCGGGATGGCTCCGGCTGAGGCGGGAGCCTTGGCGGCGCTGCGGGCGTTCAACTATGAACGCATCTATGTACGGCCCGCCTCGCTCGCCCAGTCCCGCGCAGTCATTGAGGTGCTTCGCGCCTTGGTCGAGTACTACACCGAGCATCCGGAGCTGATCCCGGACGAGCTGAGAGTGCGGCCGCGATCCGATGCCGCCGTACGGGCGGCCGTTACGTACGTGGCTGGGATGACCGACAGGTATGCCTTCGACTTGGCTGTACACCACCTGAACTGGCCGCGGGAGCGGCTGCCGCACGGCATCGACCGAGACAGCTGAATACAGCTGCGAGCGTCGGAAATCGCGCGCCCGCCGCACGGAGGAGGAGCGAGCGGAGGTGTTCTTTCTCTGAGAGCGACGACGACGGCGGTGGATACAAAGCGCGCGATGCGCGGGCAGCTCCGAATAGATTGTGTTGTAATCAGCCGGTGGGGCAGCGCGTACGCGGCATCAGCAAGGCGTCGTACGCCTGGCGCATCGCTGCCGCCGTGCTTGGCATCGGATTGCTTCTCAACGGCTCATTGCGCATGAGCGACGATGCCTGGCCCTTTGGGCCGCTCTCCCAATATGCGTTCTCGCCTGCCAAAGACACGACCATCGTGATCACTCGCGCTGAGGGTCTGCTGGCGGATGGACGCCGCATCGACCTGCCGCTGCGTGTCGAAACGGCTGGAATCAGCCGTGCCGAGATTGAGGCCCGCATCCCACAAATAACGGCTGATCCGTCGCTGCTCCGCTCGGTGGCTGATGGATGGAGCTCTCGACATCGTGGTGAGCCCCCGCTTATCCGGGTCTGGTTGGTGCAGGATCAGACGCGGCTCGTCGATGGTCGGGTTGGTCCGACCCGTTTGGTCGAACTCACGGCCTGGGAGCCGCCCTCATGAGGACGCTGCGGTCGGTCGGCTCGTGGTTCATGCCGGTGGTTCCAGAGTCGCGGGTGGCAGTACTGCGTACCGTGCTCTACCTGTTCGTGATCATCGATATCCATCTGTTCGTCCGTGATCCCATTCCGCTGAGCAGACATCCCGAGCTCTACCGGCCGCTGATGATCGAGCGCCTGTTTCACCTCCCGCCGCCTAGCGTGCCGTTGACGATCACGCTCTACCTGATCTTGATGGTCGGCTGTCTCCTGGCGGCGGCCAATGTGCTGCCGCGTCTGACGGGCGGGGTAGTGGCCGCAGCCTTCACGTGGTGGACGGCAATCGGCATGAGCTACGGGAAGGTCGATCATGATCATCTCGCGCTCGTCATCGCGCTGTGGGTATTGCCCACGGTAGGTGTGATCGCCGACCGATGGCGGAGCGTGGAACGCTCAGCCCAGGCCGGATGGGCGCTCAAGTGCATTCAGATCTCAGTGATCTTCACCTACTTCTTGTCCGCACTTACCAAGATCCGCAGTGGCGGATGGAGCATTACCAGCTGGCCGGAGAGTTCGATCCTGATGTGGGCAATCGTTCGGCGGCCGCACGGGCTCGGTCAGTTTTTGTTGCCATATCCGGAGCTACTCCACCTCATGCAGTGGCTGTCCTTTACAGCTGAGCTGACGGCGGTGGTGGTCCTGTGGCTCCGCGGCCGAGCTCTGCTCGCCGCAGCCGTGTTCTGGATGGGATTTCACGTCTTCACGTTTGGGATCTTGTACATTCACTTCGCGCCAACGGCGATCTGCTGGCTGGCGTTCGCGCCGCTAGAGCGACTTGGTCCCTGGCTGCGCCGGGTCAAAGCCAGGCGGGGGGAGCGCGCAGGCCGGAGATCCGCCGGGCATACGGTGCCGGTTGTTCGCGATCACGCGGTAGATAGCGGCGGCTAGCTTGCGGACGATCGGCAGGTCCATTCCATAACCGGCAGCTGCGTAGATGCCGCCGCGAAACTTCAGCCATGCGGCAAAGGCGGCTGCGCCTCCCTGGATCGTTCCGTCGGTGCTCACCCACAAGGCCTCGCGTTGGGCGCGCTCCGCGGTCGTGCCAAGTGCGGCAAGATCGGTGAACTGCCACGGCACGAGCTGGGCGTTCGACCCGAGCGGTCGCTTAAGGCGCCTTGCCAGCCAGTGCGCACTGGACGTACAGAACGCGCAGTCTCCGTCGTAGATGAGCCATGGAACGTCGCGAACCACCGTCTCCACGCCTCCAACCTACCGGCGGCCGGATCTCCATCTACCCGTGCTCGCCTTCCATAACCGGCCAGTCGGTGGACTTTCGGATGAGTACGCCACGGCGTCGGGGCCGAAACATAGACTCCCGTCCGTGGGCGGGCGGATCAATGACGAAGATATCGCCGCCGTACGCGATCGGGCACGTATCGAGGAAGTAGTCGGCTCCTACGTCACGCTGCGCAGCTCGGGCGGGACGATGAAGGGCCTCTGCCCTTTCCATGATGAGAAGACTCCGAGTTTCCAAGTCACCCCTTCGCGCGGTTATTGGTACTGCTTTGGTGCCTGTGCTGAGGGCGGCGATGTGATCGACTTCATGCGCAAAATCGACAACTTGAGCTTTGTTGAGGCTGTCGAGCGGCTCGCCGATCGTGTGGGTATTCAGCTGCGCTACACCGACGATGCCGGCCCTCGGATTGAGCCTGGTGCACGTACCCGGCTGGCTGAGGCACTCCGGTTGGCGGCGGAATTCTTTGCCGAGCACTTGAGCAGCCCAGACGCTGTCGTCGCCCGGCAATTCCTGTCCGAGCGTGGTTTCGATCGGGACACAGCTGAGCGGTTTCAGGTCGGTTTCTCTCCGCGCGACGGCCGCGCGCTCATCCAGCACCTTCGCGGCCGTGGGTTCTCCGATGTCGAGCTGGTGTCGGCAGGCCTCGCGCGCGAGTCCGGATGGGACTTCTTCCAGGGGCGCGCGATGTGGCCGATCCGCGACTCGGGACGGCAGGTGCTGGGCTTCGGGGCGCGTCGACTGCTCGAGGACGACCGGATGCCCGCCAAATACATCAACACTCCGGAAACGCTTCTCTACAAGAAGTCTCACGCGCTTTACGGGCTGGAACTTGCTCGTACCGCGATCAGCAAGAAGAGCCAAGCCGTGGTAGTCGAGGGCTATACCGACGTGATGGCGGCGCACCTGTCCGGTGTGGATACCGCGGTCGCCTCGTGTGGCACCGCTTTCGGCGATGATCATGCTCGATTGCTGCGGCGGTTGATGGGCAACCATGACGCTTTTCACGGCGAAGTGATCTTCACCTTCGATGGCGATGAGGCTGGACAGGCTGCGGCTTTGAAGGTCTTTGCTGGTGATCAGAATTTCGTGACTCAGACTTATGTGGCGATCGAGCCGACCGGTCTCGACCCGTGCGACCTGAGGCTGCAGCGCGGGGAGGCGGCAGTCCGCGAGCTGGTTGCCCGTCGAATACCGCTGTATCGCTTCGTCATGAGCAATCTGCTCAAACAACATGATCTTGATCGTGCCGACGGCCGGCTTGCTGCGCTTCGATCGGCCGCGCCGCTGGTGGCAAGTATCAGGGACAACGCATTGGTTTCTGGCTATGCGCGCGAGCTCGCCGGGATGCTCGGCATGGATACCGAAGAGGTACGCACCGAAGTAATGCGTGCTGCGGCCAAGTCCGGGCGTCGGGCAGCGATGGGAAGGTCGACAACCGGCGAAACCCATCCTGTCGCCCAGCCGGATGACCGGCCCGCGCTTCCGTTACTGCCTAGCCCTCACGATCGACTGCTCGTTACGGAACGCCAGACTGCCAAGCTGTTGATTCAGAATCCAAATCTCTTTCCGGACGGCTGGGACGGACTGACGACTGCGGACTTCACCCATCCGGCGTACGCCGCGGTCTTCACTGCCGTAGAGAAGGCGTGGGTCGAGCTCGGGGGCGCGGGGGTAACTCCAGACACCGAATGGGTGCATCGAGTCGCTGAGGCCTGTGAAGCGGACGATATCCGTTCACTGATTGCATCACTCGCCGTCGAGGCCCTGCCGGTGCATGGTGAGGTAACCGTGCGCTATGTGATCGCTAACTCAGCAGCGCTGCAGCTGCTCACAGTGATGCGTACGATCGCAGCGCTGAAATCCAAGCTGCAGCGTACGAATCCGGTCGAGGAGCAGCACAAGTACAACCAGATGTTCTCCGAGCTGGTTGTCCTGGAGGCGCGCCGCAAGGCGCTACACACCCGCGGTATCGGCGCCGCAGACTGACGCAGGGGTGGCACACTCCCGTCCGCGTACGTTTTCCGCTCCTAGCCGCACGTTTCCCACCAAAAGTGCGAAGAGGCTCGGGTGTGAAGGCGCCTACCCGAGCGTTTCCCACCAAGGGTGCGAAGACGAGGTCCGCCTCGCGTCCGATACCCGAAGCCCGGCAAATTCGGCGTGAAGGTTATCCACAGATTTGCTGCTACCAGGTGTTGCGACGGGCTGCGCGTGCCGCACAGTGTCGGGCATGACGGAGCCCTTTGACGATGTACCGATCAAATCCCCACTGACACGCGCCGAGGTTATTGAGCTGCAGCGCGCCATCGAGGCTGGCCTGCTGGCGCGGGATGCAAGGGTTTCGGGGACCGGTTTTGCCGATGCGACCGAGCAGGAATTGACGGTCCTCGAGGACGAAGGAGAGCAGGCTCGCCAACGCTTCATCAAAGCCAATCTCGGGCTCGTCGGCATGGTCAGTCGCCAGTACGCCGCACGAAGTCAGCTTCCCAATGCCGAATTGTTCCAAGAGGGATGCGTCGGCTTGATCACAGCTGTTGAGCGGTTCGACCATACGCGCGGCCACGGGTTCGCGACATATGCGCTGTTCTGGATTCGGGCCTTCGTCGGCGCAGCCACTGCCAAGGTCCTAGGCGCGATGAATCTGCCAACCAGCCGGGCCGAGCAGCTGCGCGCCGCGCACGGATTGGAGGCAGAGCTCACTCAAAGCTTGGGCCGGCCGCCGACGCTACGCGAGCTAGCTGACGGGCTTGGCCGGAGCGAGGAGTGGACAACCGGTCTGCTCTCGCACCAAAGGCCGCACTCGCTGGAGCTTCTCGATGGCGCCAGTCTGGAGCGCCTGTACGCCCGCGATGACCTGGATGCAGTACTCACCGAGCCCCTGCAGGTACGCGAACTGCTCCTCCGGCTGGACGATCTCGATCGCCGCGTACTAGAACTCCGACTCGGGTTTACCGACGGCGATGCCAGGACGTACGCGCAAACCGCTCGGCTGCTTGATATGTCTGTGAGCCGGGTGCGCCGAATTGAGTCGCGGGCGCTGGAGAAGCTCCGGGAATTCTGTCCCCAGCAGGCATCGGCTCAACTCTGAGGCATCTCAGTGTCCTACCGAGCACAATGGCGGGGTGGGCAACGTGAAGGCACGCCGTTCGGCCTGGTGGTCCCGCAGTCGTGGATTGCCCAGCGTGATCGATGAATCATGGAAGGCCTCGCTAGCAGCCCAACCTGGCCGATCCGCTCGCATCTTGGCATGGGCGACGACGCCGGTCGGGTTCTGCATCGCCAGCCCTGCCGCCTTGTCGTATGGCAATGAAGACGGCTGGGAGCACATCGGTTGGCATGAGATCGAACGCGGCGGCTGGAATGCCGAGCTGCGAACGCTGAGCTGGGTGCTGTATGTGGGCCCCGGGCAAGCAGCTGTACGCGGATCGCTTGAGCTGATCGAGCCGGGTCGGATGCCAGAGCTGTTCCGGGAACGCATTTCTGCAACGATCGCCGTTGAGAAGTTCGTCCCGCTGTCCGGGGAGCGGGGCGTCACCATTGCCGCACGTCGTGATCTTGGCCGCGCTGGTGCCGTGTCCTGGCATGGCACGCTGACTCGAGGGCTGAGTTGGCAAACCAACGGCGTACCGGCAGCTGTTGATCAAGCAATGGAGCAGGTCAGAGCGGAATACGACCTCAGTTGACCTGGCTGCTAAGGTACGTAGCCGCTGGTTGTCAGTCCCTCGTAGCTCAATTGGCAGAGCATTCGGCTGTTAACCGAAGGGTTGTTGGTTCGAGTCCAACCGGGGGAGCGTGACTAGGGGTTTTACAGCTCGGAGATCAGCTTACCCCCTGTTTACCCCCATTTTTTAGATCGGATTTTGGCAGATCTCAAGCATCGCCATGATGTCGCTTTCGCAAAGCGCAGCCACTTAGCAGGCCTGCGCTCCGAGCGAGCCTTCATCGGTGAATCGCGCCTTGGTTTCGAGGGCGTTACCGCCACGACTTCCCGAAGACGGTTGTCACCTTGATGGACGAGGCGGGCTTGTCGGTGCAATCTGCTGCCAACCACTTGGACATGTGAAACCTCGTTGCCTGCACATATGGACGGGCCGAAATGGGCGCGACCCGGAT
>Ga0307292_10000845_pt1 | contig 10737 bp, 7 predicted proteins | sample ER_DNA_149_FD_194471 | JGI IMG/M metagenome (GOLD analysis project Ga0307292, IMG submission 194471) | Bulk soil microbial communities from the East River watershed near Crested Butte, Colorado, United States - ER_DNA_149 | ecosystem: Environmental > Terrestrial > Soil > Floodplain | place: USA...
CTCCCGATGGTCGCCGTAGTCGGTGTCGTCGGACGTCGCGCTAGCTCCGGAGCCGAAGCCGCCCGCGATGACCGACACGAAGGAGCGGTTCATCGCCTGGCACATGATGTAACTGAGGTAGGCACCAGAGGAGCCGACGAGGGCGCCGGTGACGATGAGCAGGTCGTTGCCGAGCATGAACCCGGCCGCCGCCGCTGCCCATCCCGAGTACGAGTTGAGCATCGACACCACGACCGGCATGTCGCCGCCGCCGATCGACGCCACGAGGTGCCAGCCGAACACCAGCGCGATCACGGTCATGAGGACGAGCGGAATCGCGTTGCTGGTCAACACGAACCACACGAGGAGCCCGGCCGAGATCAGCAGGGCGAAGAGGTTCATGACGTGTCGGCCGGGCAGCATCAGCGGCCGGCTCGGGATGCGGGCGGACAGCTTCAGGAACGCCACCACCGAGCCGGTCAAGGTGATCGCGCCGATGAAGATGCCGAGGAACACCTCGGTAAGGTGGACGGCGTCCTGCGGGCCGCCCTCCGCGAGCAGCCAGGTGTTGTAGCCGACGAGCACGGCGGCCAGGCCGACGAAGCTGTGCAGCATCGCGATCAGCTGCGGCATGCCGGTCATCTCGACCCGCAACGCACGCCACACACCGATCGCGCCGCCGACGACCATCGGGGCGAAGACCAGCGCGACCTGCGCGCCGACGGACCACTCCGTGTCCTCGAATACCAGCCAGATGGTCGCGACGAGCGCGACGGCCATCCCGACGATGCCGTAGGTGTTGCCGCTCTTGGCCGTCTCGTGCCGGGACAGGCCGGCCAGGCTGAGGACGAAGAGCAGCGCGGCGACGATGTACGCGACCGCGACGATTCCGGTGGACGACATCGCTCACGCCCTCCGGAACATCTTCAGCATCCGCCGAGTCACCGTGAACCCGCCGAAGACGTTGATGCTTGCCACGAGGATGCCGACGACCGCGAGCACCGTGACGAGGACGTTCGACGTGGTCACCTGGAGCAGGGCACCGATGACGATGATCCCGCTGATCGCGTTGGTAACCGACATCAGCGGCGTGTGGAGCGCGTGGTGGACGTTGGTGATGACGTAGAACCCGACCACCACCGCCAGGGCGAACACGGTGAGGTGGCCCAGCAGTGCCGAGGGAGAGTAGGCACCGAGCACCCCGAGGAGGACGGCAGCGACGATCATCAGGGCGTTGCGGCGCCGAGGGTTCGGCGGCTGCTTCGACGGACGTACGGGGGCCAGCGCAGCGGCCGCGGGCACCGCCGGAGTCGCGGACACCTGCACCGGCGGTGGCGGCCACATCAGCTCGCCGTCGCGGACCACAGTCATCCCGCGGACGACCGGGTCCTGCATGTCGAGGACCGGCTGGCCGTCCTTGCCGGGCGTGAGGAGCTTGAGGAGGTTGACCAGGTTCGTCGCGAACAGCTGGGACGACTGGGTCGGCAGCCGGCCGGCCAGGTCGGTGTAGCCGATGATCCGGACGCCGTTGTCGGTGACGACCAGCTGGTCGGCGACGGTCAGCTCACAGTTCCCGCCGTTGGCAGCCGCCATGTCGACGATGACGCTGCCCGGCCTCATGGACGCGACCATGTCGGCGGTGATGAGCAGGGGCGCCGGCCGGCCGGGGATGAGTGCTGTGGTGATGATGATGTCGACGTCGCGAGCCTGCGCCGCATACAGCTCGGCGGCCTTGCGGTCGAAGTCCTGGGAGGTCTGCCGGGCGTACCCGTCGGCACTCACCAAGCTCTCCTCGTCGGACCGGTCGATCTGGAGGAACTCGGCCCCCATCGACTCCACCTGCTCCCCGACCTCGGGACGCGCGTCGAAGGCGCGGACGACGGCTCCGAGACTGCCTGCTGTGCCGACCGCCGCGAGCCCCGCGACGCCGGCGCCGACGACGAGGACCTTGGCCGGCGGCACCTTCCCCGCGGCCGTGACCTGGCCGGTGAACAGGCTGCCGAACTCGTGCGCAGCCTCGATCACTGCGCGGTACCCGGCGATGTTGGCCATGGAACTGAGCACGTCGAGCGACTGGGCCCGCGAGATCCGCGGGACAGCGTCCATGGCGAGGACGGTGATGCGACGGGTGGCCAGCCTCGCGACGAGGTCGGGCTCGATTGCCGGACTGATCAGGCCGGCCAGGATGGCGCCGTCCCGAAGCCGCCCCAGCTCCTCGTCGTCGGGAGCGTTGATCTTGAGGACGAGGTCGGAGCTCCACGCCTCGTCGCGGGAGACGACGCGGGCCCCGGCCTGCTCGTATGCGTGGTCGGCGAAACTCGCGTGCGCGCCGGCGCCGGACTCGACGACGACCGCATACCCCAGATCACGCAGCTGTTCGACGGTCTTCGGGGTGGCCGCGACCCGGGTCTCGCCGGCGCGCGACTCGGCAGGAATCCCGATCTGTTGCGGGCTCGACACGCCGCGAGGGTATCCCTTGTCGCGTCCGGAGACGCTGGAGGCCCGCGAGACAGGGGACACATCGCGGGCCTTCAGCTGCTGAGGGGCTAAGACGCAAGTTGACGCCTAAACCACAGCAGAGTAGCCGAGCGACCGACGCGCCGGGGGTTAACGGGTGAACGGATCGTGGGCTGCGGTCAGCTCCGCATCCTCGGGCCATCCGCCGCAGTACGTCACAGCACCGTCGGCGTCGACCAGACGCGCCGGGAGACCGCGCCCACAGAGGCCCTCGGGGTATGCGTGCGGGTCGGCGAGGGTGGCGACCGCCCACGTCGCGGCCGTGACACACTCCGCGGCGACCACCGTCGCGGTGCGGTACCGATGGCCGGTTTCGCTGGTCGCCGTCACGACGGCCAGGCCGGTCGGGATGGCCACCAGCGCTCCCCGACGTGCGGTGTGGTCGCCATGCTCGCCGACGAGGATCTCCCAGGCGCCCCCTCCGGCCGGGCCGGCGGTGGCGATGTGGCCGCCGAGGCTCACCAAGACACCGACGTCCAGGGTCTCGGCCACGACCGAGGCGCAGCGGTCAGCGGCCCAGGGCCGGGCGATGACGTCGGGGTCGAGCTCCACCCCGCGAGGGACGAACACCGTCTGCGCCCATTGGTCCAGGTCGATGCGGCGCCAGTCGGCGGCGTGGTCGACCACCTGGAGCGCGGGGGCACGGGTCGGGTCGACGGCGCCATCAGAGTCGTGCGCGGCACGGAGGGCGGCGGCGAGCACGGCGGTCAGGGTGGCGCTGATCCTCGTCCGCCGGCCGGTCGGAAGGGTCGCGACTTCTGAGTCGCGTCGGACCCGGCTCGCCGCGAGCTCGACGCGGCCGAGCTCGGCGTTGATCAGCCGGCGGGCCGAAGGGAGCGCGTGCGGATCCGCGGTGACGACGCGCACCGTCGTCGACCAGAGCGCCCACTCGTATGCGGGTCCGCGCAGCGCGGCGCTGTGGTCGACGTGGCTGTCTCCGCGTACGGGCTGGGCCGCCATCGTGGGCCTCCTCGGGTGGCTCGGCCGACGGGGACGCCGACCTGACCCTCCCGAGCCTGGGCCGCAGTGCTTTGGGACGGCTGTGCGACCTCTAGGACGCCCGCCTGAGACACGCCGGCCACGTCACCGCGACGCTCCTCGGAGCGAGTCGGCGGACCTCAGGAGAGGAGCGCGGCCACCACGTCGTCCGGGACGGCGCCCTCGCCGAAGGGTCGCTTGCCGACCAGCGCCCGGGCCTCCTCACGAGACAGTCCGCCGCTGGCCGACAGGACCTCGACCGCGTGGTTCTCCGGCAGCAGGTCCAGCCAGCGGACCACGGCTGCCCGCAGCGCCGCCTCGTCGACCTCGCCGTTGACCCGCAGCCGAGCCAGGCCACCGTCCGGGTAGACGTCCAGCCGCACGTGGGTCACGGCAGCGTCCGGCCGGACCCGGAAGAAGTGTCGCGTGTCCGGCTGGAGCCGCGTCTTGGGAACCAGCTCCGTCCACGTCGACGGGTCGTCGGCGTCGCCGGTCGCCTCGTTCACGCCGGACAACCGCGCCCAACCGGCGGCGTTCCCGACGAAGTACGACGTGTCGATCTCGACGCGACGCACCAGACCCGGGGTCGCAAGCTTGACCGTCACGTGGTCGTTGCCGTCGTCGCGACGGCGCGCGTTCTCCCAGCCCTCGCCCATGATCCGGGCTCGGCCCGGCTGCAGGATCTGGGTCGGCGACGAGTAGAACATGTTCGAGCAGTCGGTGACCGAGCCGCCGTTCTCGAGCGCGGCCAGGTCGACCGTCCCGGTGAGGAACCGCGGGTCGGGAACCGGCTCGCCGTGCACGCGGAACCGCGCCACGCCCCCGTCCGGGTAGATCGTGAGCCGGAGATGCGTGTAACGCCGGCCGTCGTAGACGGAGAAGTAGTTGTCCGTGTCCCCGGCCACCGGCGACTTCTCCACCAGCGTCACCCAGTCCGCCGCCTCGAGCTCGTCCGCCGACGGGTGCCACTCGAACGAGGCCGCCTCGACCGACGCATACGGCGGGTAGTTGCCCTTGAACCACGACGTGTCGATGTTCACGCCATGCACGACCCCCGGAACCCCGAGCCGCACGATCGCCCAGTCATGACCAGGCTCGCGGCGCCGCCGCGTCTCCCACCCGTCGTAGACCTTGCCCTTGTGCCCGAAGTCCTCCGTCGAGAAGACCGCGCGCCCGGGCGTGATGAGGTTCTCCCGCTGCGCGAAGAGCTCGTCGTTGGCGTAGACCACGCTCCCGGCGAGCGCCCGGGACGCCAGGTCGGGCAGTGTCGTGAACGACGGGGCGTCGGGGTTGGGACTCTCGTGCATGGGGTTCCTACTCTCCTCTGGTCAGCTGCCGGCCGCGGGGCGGCTCGCCGATGTCGATGCGGACGCCCCGCAGCCACGTGCTCCGGACGACACCGGAGAGCTGCCGGCCCGCATACGGGGTGATGGGGTTCTTGTGCTGCAGCCGCGCGGCGTCGATCGTCTGCCGTTCGTCCGGCGCGAAGACGGCGAAGTCGGCATCCCCGCCGACTGCGATGCGGCCCTTGCGGGTGAGTCCGGTCTGGTCGGCCGGTCCTCGGGACATCCAGCCGACGACGTCGCCGAGAGTGAAGCCACGCTCTCGCGCCTCCGTCCACACCGCCGCCAGCCCGAGCTGCAGAGACGAGATGCCGCCCCAAGCAGTGCCGAAGTCTCCGGTCTCGAAGTGCTTGAGGTCGGCCGTCGACGGCGAATGGTCGGACACGACGAGGTCGATCGTCCCGTCCCGCAACCCTTCCCAGAGCAGGTCCCGGTTCGAGGCCTCACGGATCGGCGGGCAGCACTTGTACTGCGTGTCGCCGTCCGCGATCTCCTCCGCCGTGAACGTCAGGTAGTGCGGGCAGGTCTCCGCCGAGATCCGCACGCCCTCGGCCTCCGCCTGCCGGATAAGCGGGAGCGCGTCAGCGCTGGAGACGTGCAGGATGTGGACGCGGCACCCGGTCGCCCGCGACTGGTCGATGACGTGCTGGATCGCCAGGTTCTCGGCCTCGCGCGGCCGGGACGCCAGGAACTCGGCGTATGCGCGTCCGCCCGCGTTCGCGGCGTGCGCAATCTCGTCGGGGTCCTCAGCGTGGACGATGAGCAGGCCGTCGAAGGTGGCGAGCTCGCGCATCGCCGCCTCGACCCCGTCGGCCGTCAACGCCGGGAACTCATCGACGCCGGAGTGCAGCAGGAAGCACTTGAACCCGAACACGCCCGCCTCGTGCAATGGTCGCAGCTGGGCGATGTTGCCCGGGACGGCCCCGCCCCAGAAGCCGACGTCGACCCACGTCTCGCCGTCCGCCGCCTTGCGCTTGACGTCCAGCGCCGCGACGTCGACCGTCGGCGGGATGCTGTTGAGCGGCATGTCGACGAGGGTCGTGACGCCGCCGGACGCGGCCGCCTTGGTCGCGCTCTCGAACCCCTCCCACTCGGTCCGGCCCGGGTCGTTGACGTGCACGTGCGAGTCGAGGAGACCGGGCAGCAGCACCTCGTCGGCTTCCAGCTCCGCGACGGCGCTCGCGCGCTCACCCAGAGCGGATCCGGGCCCCTCGACCGCGGCGACTCGGCCGTCCTTGACGGCGACGTCCGCGCCACGCTCGCCGTCGGGCAGCACGGCCCGCCTCGCCCGTACCACCACGTCGTAGTCGGTCATGGTCTCGCTCCCGTCTGTGCCGCCTCAGCAAGGAGCCGGTCGCGGGCGAGCCGCTCACCGATCTGCTCCAGCAACGGTGCCGCCTCGTCGAACCAGCGCTGCGGGTCGGACTCGATGTCGCTGATCGCGTATGCGGCGTGGATTCCTGCGTCGCGCAAGCGTTCCGGATCGAGAGTGGTTCGGCCACAGACCGCGACGACGGGTATGCCTCGGGCGGCCGCCGCGGCGGCCACGCCGGCGGGGGCCTTGCCGTGCAGGGTCTGCTCGTCAAGGGATCCCTCGCCGGTGACCACGAGATCGTCGGGAGTGAGCCGTTCCAGCGCCGCGTCGAAGCCGACGAGCTCGAGCAGCAGGTCGATGCCGGACCGGATGCTCGCGCCGAGCACTGCGACGGCACCGAACCCCACCCCTCCTGCTGCGCCGGCGCCCGCGTGGTGCCGGTCGTCGCGACCGGTCACCTCCTCGACGACGTCGGCCCAGTGGGCGAGGGCGGCGTCGAGCTGCGACACCTGCTCCGGTGACGCACCCTTCTGAGGACCGTAGACCGCGGCCGCTCCGCGGTCGCCGAGGAGCGGGTTGTCGACGTCGGAGGCGACGGTGACGGTGATGCCCTCCATCCGGCTGCGGAGGGCGCCAAGGTTCAACCGGGACAAGTCGGCCAGCGCCGCCCCGCCATCGGGCAGGTCGTCGCCGGAGGCGTCGAGCAGCCGCGCGCCGAGGGCGGCGACCATGCCGGCGCCGCCGTCGGTGCTGGCGCTGCCGCCGATGCCCATGACGATCTGGGTGCAGCCGGCGTCGAGCGCTGCGGCGACGACCTCGCCGAGCCCGCGGCTCGTCGCGGTCATCGGTTCCCGCTGGTCCTGGCGCAGTCGCCACAGCCCCGACACGTCGGCCATCTCGACGACCGCGGTCTCACCGCGCCGCGCATACGCGGTCTCGACCGGCGCCCCGGTGGGCCCGGAGGCCGTGACCGGGACGCGGGCGAACCCGGCGGATACCGCGGCATCGACGGTCCCGTCGCCGCCGTCGGCGACGGGGACGGTCACGACGTCGACGTCCGACACCCGGCGGATCCCGGTGGTCACCGCCGCCGCGACCTGCGCAGCGGTGAGCGACCCCTTGAACTTGTCGGAGGCGACCAGGACAGTCACGGTCAGTCCAGCAGGGCGATCGCGGTCGGCGCGTCGATGCCGCGCTCGGCGAGCTCCTCGAACTCGACGACGCCGTCGATCTCGGTGCCCATCGACACGTTGGTCACGCGCTCGAGGACGACTTCGACGACGACCGGCACGTCGAACTCGACGAGTAGCTTCTTCGCCGTCTCCAGCGCCGGAAGGATGTCGTCCGGCTCAAACACGCGAATTGCCTTGCAGCCCAAGCCTTCCGAGACCTTCACGAAGTCGACGCCGTAACCGTTGACCTCGGGCGCGTTGATGTTGTCGAAGGAGAGCTGCACGCAATAGTCCATCTCGAAGCCGCGCTGCGACTGGCGGATCAGGCCCAGGTAGGCGTTGTTCACGACCACATGGATGTACGGGATCTTGAACTGCGCGCCCACGGCCAGCTCCTCGAGGAGGAACTGGAAGTCGTAGTCGCCGGAGAGAGCCACGACCGTCGACTCCGGGTCGGCGGTGGCCACTCCGAGCGCGGCTGGCAGGGTCCAGCCGAGGGGTCCGGCCTGGCCGGCGTTGATCCAGTGCCGTGGCTTGAAGACGTGCAGGAGCTGGGCCGCCTGGATCTGTGACAGGCCGATGGTCGAGACGTACCGGGTGTCCGGCCCGAACGCCTTGTTCATCTCCTGATAGACGCGCTGCGGCTTGATCGGCACGACGTCGAACGACGTCTTTCGCTGCATCGTGCCCTTGCGCTGCTGGCAGGACTTGGCCCAGACCCCGAAGTCGGGGATGCGCGTGTCGTCCTTCCACCCCTTGGACACCTCGACGAGCGTCTTGAGCGCCTCGCCGGCATCGGAGACCACGGAGTAGTCGGGCGCGAAGACGCGGCCGATCTGAGTCGGCTCGACGTCGATGTGCACGAAGGTTCGGCCCTTCGTGTAGGTGTCGATCCCGCCGGTATGCCGGTTCGCCCACCGGTTGCCGATGCCGAGCACGAAGTCGGACTCGAGCATCGTCGCGTTGCCGTAGCGGTGCGACGTCTGCAGCCCGACCATGCCCGCGTGCAGCGGGTGGTCGTCCGGGATGGTGCCCCAGCCCATCAGGGTGGGGATGACCGGGACGCCGAGCGTCTCGGCCAGCTCGACAAGCAGCTCGGACGCGTCGGCGTTGATGATCCCGCCGCCGGCGACGATGAGCGGGTGCTCGGCCGCGGTGAGCATGGTCAGGATCTTCTCGGCCTGCGCCTCGGTCGTGGTCGGCCTGGCCACCGGCAGCGGCTCGTAGGTGTCGATGTCGAACTCGATCTCGGCGAGCTGCACGTCGATCGGCAGGTCGATCAGGACCGGGCCGGGGCGGCCGGACCGCATCAGCTGGAACGCCTTCTGGAACGTGCCGGGAATCTGGGCCGGCTCGAGGACGGTTACTGCCCACTTCGACACCGGTGCGGCGATCGACGCGATGTCGACGGCCTGGAAGTCCTCCTTGTGGAGCTTGGCGACCGGCGCCTGCCCGGTGATGCAGAGGATCGGGATCGAATCGGCGATCGCCGCATACAGGCCGGTGATCATGTCGGTGCCGGCGGGTCCGGACGTGCCGACGCAGATGCCGATGTTGCCCGCCTTGGCGCGGGTGTAGCCCTCGGCCATGTGCGACGCGGCCTCGACGTGGCGGGCGAGGACGTGCTTGATGCCGCCGTGGTCCTTCATGGCCCGGTAGAACGGGTTGATCGCCGCGCCCGGCAGTCCGAAGGCCTGGGTGGCGCCCTCCTTCTCGAGGATGAGGACCGCGGCGTCGACGGTGCGCATCCGGGTCACGACTGACCTCCCTTGCCGGAAAGCCGCTCCACACCGCGCAACAGCCCCGAGTGGTCGAGGCCGCCGTCGCCGTTGGCCAGCGCCGACGCCATCAGTTGGGCGACGAGCGCAGCAACCGGCACGACGACGCCGGCTTCGCGGGCGGCGGACGTGACGATGCCCATGTCCTTGTGGTGCAACGCGATCCGGAACCCTGGTTCGAAGGATCCACTGATCATGTTCTGCTTCTTCTGGTTCAGGACCGCGGAACCGGCCAGCCCCCCGCCGAGGACCTCGAGTGCCGCCTCGAGGTCGACGTCGTAGGCCTTGAGGAAGGCGACCGCCTCGGCCAGCGCCTGGATGTTGGACGCGACGATGAGCTGGTTGGCCGCCTTGACCGTCTGGCCCGACCCGTTCCCGCCGACGTGGACGACGGTCTTGCCGACGACGTCGAAGAGCGGCTTGGCCTCCTCGAAGTCCTGGGCGTCGCCCCCGACCATGATCGACAGCGCGGCGTTCTTCGCTCCCGCCTCCCCGCCCGAGACTGGCGCGTCGAGGAGCCGGAACCCGCGCTTCTTGGCGGTCTTCGCCAGCTCGACGGTGACGTCGGGCCGGATGCTCGAGAAGTCGACGACGAGGGTCCCCGGCTTGGCGCTGTCGAAGACGCCGCCCTCGCCCTCGAGGACGTCACGGACGTCCGGCGAGTCGGGAACCATGACGCAGACGACGTCGGCGTCGGCGACGGCATCCTCGAGGGAGCCGGCCCCCGTGCCGCCGGCGGCCTCGAGGTCGTCGTAGTTGGGGTGCCGGTTGAACCCGGTGACGGTGTGCCCGGCCTTGGCCAAGTGACCGGCCATGGGGTTCCCCATGATGCCGAGCCCGATGAAGGCGATGTTCGTCATCTGTCGGATCTCCTTACGTTTCAGTGTGATGCGCGGCGCTCGACCGGAAGCCAGGCGAGGCTCTCCTCGGTCGAGGTCGTGGGCTTGTACTCGAGGCCGACGTAGCCCGCATACCCGGACCTCTCCAGCTCGCCCAGCCAGCGGTCCAGCGGAAGCCCGCCCGAGCCCGGCTCGCCCCGCCCCGGGGCGTCGGCGATCTGCACGTGGGCCACCCGGTCGGCGTGACGCGCGATGGCCGTGTCGACGTCGTCCCCGTTGTTGGCCAGGTGGAAAAGGTCACAGAGGAAGCCCACGTTGCCCGCGCCGGTGGCCCGGACGCGGTCGACGACCCCGACCGCGTCGTCCGCCGTGCGCAGCGGGTACGGCTTGGGACCGCTCACGGGCTCGACCAGGACAGTGGCCCCCAGGCGGTCGGCGGCCTTGGCCGCATACGAGAGGGCTTCGGTGCCCACTTCGTCCTGCTCCTGCGGCGTCGCCTCGTCGACCCGGTTGCCGTAGAGGGCATTGAACGCCCTGGTGCCGAGCCGCTCACCGATGCCGAGGGTCACCTCGACGTTGTCCCGGAACTGCTGGGACCGGGACGGGATGGACAGCACGCCACAGTCCGGACCGGCGAGGTCCCCGGCGAAGAAGTTGAGGCCGGCCAGCTGGACGCCAGCCTCCTGAACCGCGGAGACGAACGTGTCGACCTCGGCGTCACCGGGGACCGGCTGGTCCGGCCACGGCCACCAGAACTCGACGGTGTCGAAGCCGGCAGCCTTGGCCGCGGCCGGCCGTTGGAGCAGCGGGACCTCG
>Ga0307292_10000850_pt1 | contig 10705 bp, 9 predicted proteins | sample ER_DNA_149_FD_194471 | JGI IMG/M metagenome (GOLD analysis project Ga0307292, IMG submission 194471) | Bulk soil microbial communities from the East River watershed near Crested Butte, Colorado, United States - ER_DNA_149 | ecosystem: Environmental > Terrestrial > Soil > Floodplain | place: USA...
AATTGGAATGCCAGATTTCTGTTGCAAAACAATGTTTAGGTAGTTGTTCAGTGGATTATGATAATCTTGTATGTTGCCTTTGAACTGCTTTGTTTTAAAAAGGTAGTTATTAATTTCCTCTATTATTTGTGTAGGCCTTAAGGGCATGGATTTTTTGATTGCCTGCCTGAGCTCATCTCCCATTGTATCTATTTTTTTTAGTGAATTAATAACATCTAAATCAGGATAGGCCAAAAGTCTTGAAAGGTGCAAAGCAAATTCGGCTAATCTATCTGTATCTCCAGATGAATTAATAATGTTAACAACATTATTTTTCCAATCTTCAATTATAGATTGAAGATTATTGACAGACAATATACTTATAAGAGAAGTTTTCCTCCTTATATTGTTATTAATATTTGTAGTTTTCCACAAGATTTGTCTTTTTTGGATACGGCTTTCTTTCGCTAGAGATTAAGCCTACAACAAGAGTACTTTTTGATGGTTATCGAGGTAGAAAAATCTGAAGTTTCTACAAAGGCTCATTACAGTTGTTACCATATAATGCTGTTTTACTAGCGATTAAGACCCAGTGTCACAGGGAATCACTATTTATAAAATAAATAATAAGAACTAATGCCCTTCAATTGACATTTCTCAACGCTAAGATTCTTGATAGAATACAACGATGGCAGTAGTCGCCATGGATTCAATTGCCAAAAATTGAATATACCCTAAAGTCAGAAGTTTGTCATGACATTATTATTGGCCCAATCCAATATTGTACTGACAAATGGGTAAGATTAAGAAGCTGCTGTCCAGGAGGTTTACGATTCAAACAAAAAACTGGTTCCTCACATTTACATAGGAAAGACGATTGGCATAAGAGGCATTAAGCAATATGCCAAACGCATTAAATAAAATCCTATGGAAAAGTATATGTCATTTTGTTAGAATAAAAGAGAGGATGCAGAAATTGCGTATTGAGTAACCTATAAAAACTTTCAATGTTATCTTTAATATTCGTTTAATAATTTCGATAAAAGGAGCAACTTTAAGTTTTTAATAGCATGAATTGTATATTCCTTATGTAATTTATAATTGCATGATACAGCTGCTGAGGACGTTAAAAGTTCAATGTCACCTGCAGCTGGACGATCATTTAAGAAAATCTTCTATCTTAATAAACGAGGGAGTAGTTGCTGGTCAAAAGATTGCAAAGTTTTAAGTTATAACATTAACTGGTATTGGCATGTAGAGCAACTTACAGAATTTGTAAGTAAGTGGAAGCGTTGATGCTATTGCAGATGGTAAAGATTCAATCTAATATGCTGTGGTTTCGTTCGTATTTCTAGGTTTACGTTTTGCTCATCGGCCAGCAGATAAAAAATTCCATTTCGGCTATCACAAGGTAGAAAGCTTTGCAGCACTGATGGCTGCTATAGGGATGATCGTTATAGGATCAATTATTCTATATCCTTATATGAATCGATAATGCGTATACGTGAAATACAGCATCAGATATTGACCATGATTGTTTTAGTAGCAGCTAGTGGGATATCGCTTCATAGAGGATTTCAAATGAGAATAATCGCGAATAAATATGATATTCTCTCGTTAAAGACAGACGCCATGAACTCAATAAAAGATAGCTCAGCATCAGTGATTGGGTTCTTTAGTGTGTTGATCTCCTCTCAGTTAGGGGTAATCCATGCTGACGCCACTCTATATAAGCGCAAAGAAGGTGAAGAGCATGTTACAAATTCAATCTTCAAAAAAGTTGAAAGTGCTTTACTCATGAGAATATGATTTAGAAATATGGTACGCAATTAGTAATAATCATGCCCTACCTTCCCTCGACTCTCTGTATCTTCTATAATCTTCATCTACTTCCATAGCTGCCTGGATTATCTTGCTTCTTATCGATTTAGATGATTGCAAGAACATTCTAGTATCCTTTGGCAGACAGTGTCCTCCTATTCCATCTCTTGGTTCAAGTATGTTTACATTCCATTTGGTATTGAGTGCTTCACGCAGTTCTCCAAAGTTTATGTTGTTTGCTTGGCAGTAAAGATAAAGATCTTCAGCAAATGATATTTGAAGATATCTATCTGCATTTTCGACGATTTTTGTAATTTCAGCAACTTCTACTTCTGAAACTGGATGCATAGGGATTCCTAGAGAGATAGTGGTAGAAGTAGAACTAGAAGTAGAAGTAGGGGTAGGGGTAGGAAGAGAGATATCGATAGTATCGCCAGTACTAGTTATATGATGCGTTACAGAACTATTATTACTATTACTATTATTATCATCAATAATAGTACTAGCAGGAGTAGAATGATCAGATAAGATTCCATTATTAGTACTACTGCCATCATAGAACTGCAATGCTACTTTAAGACAGCAATTACAAACTCCACCTACAACACGTAACTGGTTTACACCGTGTTCCTTTTCTTCTAAAGCATACCATCTATGTGGAGCATGAGCTACATGTAATCTGTGATTGAGCATTTCAAATACTTTCTTTGATGTACCCTTTGGAATCGTACTTTCTATTGAAACAAGTGCCCCATTCTTTGCTTCCTTTGAAATTCTCTCTAATATAGAAAATAAACCATCTATTTGAGGTGAGAACATATCTTCAGGTTTATGAGTTGATACACACAAAATATATACATCAAATTCACCAAAATCAGTAGCTTTCTTTATTGCTGCTGTTTTTTCTGCACGATCCATTGCTTTTGGACTTATATCATATCCATAAGCATCGAATCCTCTTTCCTTTACATATTTTGCTACTGGTAGTCCTAGTTGACCTAGTCCAACTATTAAGATCTTATTGAATTGGGCAGGAATCTGCTGTCTTTTATCTATAGAAAGCAATATACCACAATAGTCGAGGGAAATAATTATTAAAGAATTAGGAAACAAATGAACATAATTAATTCATTGCTAAAACTTATGTGATGCTTGTACAGAAAGCCGCTCTTACCATTATATATAAACATATAATCAATAAATTTCAGAGGCATCTGTAGTGTCTGTAACTAAGACCAGTTATATGGTCGATTTGGGTCGCATCAACTGCATAGAAAAGGGCTATCTTGTCGGGTTTCATACTGTTATTAATCACATTTTTCAAGAACGATTGTTTGGGGTATCAGCTACAAAATTTATAGCACAAGAGCTTACTCAAATCAGATCCTTGTTCAATAAGTTTAGAGATTTTTTGCAACCAACAGTCAATAAACTTGGTTCAATATTCGCAGCCACAGGGATTTCTCCAAACCTTTGGACAGTAACCAGTTTGGCATTCTCAATTACGGCAGGAATCGCATATTCATTTGCTGCAGGCTTTTCGATAACCTTGTCTTGGTATTATATGCCGCTTCTTGGTAGCATTCTTCTCTTAATCTCAGGTTTCTTCGATGTAGTTGATGGCAGTGTAGCAAGAATAACCAAACAATATTCAAGAAAGGGAGCGTTTCTTGACTCCGTTTTTGACAAGGTAGCTGAGGCGATAATCTTCATAGGATTAACGTTAGGTAGTCTTGCCTCTCCAGTCTCTTGTATAGTTGCCCTAGCCCTATCTCTTCTTGTAAGTTATACAAGGGCAAGAGGAGAGTCGCTAGGAATAGACTTGAAAGGCATAGGCGTTGGAGAACGAGCCGAGAGGCTACTCATAGTCAGCATAATAGGTATGGTCCCAACAGAGGGAGCTCTGCAGATAGCAGTCATAATTGTATCCGTAGTAGCAGGCTTGACGCTCATCCACAGAATAATCGTTGCATTGAAAGCATTATAAAAATTATCTCAATCTACCCGAGGTTCGCCTGTCAGTCTCTGACCTAACCTTAACTATGCCTCTATGAACTGCACAAGAGACACAGTAAAATTTGACATCAGTAGACGGTGCAATATATGCTCCTTGTGCTTTCAGTTCTTTTGCGAGTGTGGGCTCAACAAGTGTAATTCTGCCTGTCACTTTTTTGGCTTTGTCTCGCGGCACCATAGCACCGCATTGACTACAATGTACTGTTCCTGAACTTCCCTTACCGCCCTTCGTTCGGCCTCTGCTAGTTCGTTTCTTAGGCATATTCCAAGCTAACTCTCAAACTATCCTTTAAATCTTATGATGATAAATCAATTAATTAGATCGTAAACTTTAGCCTTCTGCATAAATATAGATTTTCAAACATGTTATGTTATGTGGCAGCAGCACAAGTCTGAAGCTCGGATCGAGAATGCCTTTTAAAGGAACTATTAATTAATTGATTATACCTCCAATTTCCTATAGATGAAGATGGCGATCGCATCCAACATAGTATTGGATCGTATTATAGATAGAGATCGCAATATTTTTGAGAGTCTTGGAGGACCAGCGTGTTATTCTGGGCTTACTGCCAGGCGATTTGGATTGGATGTCATCATTGCAACAAAGATAGGAATAGATTTTTCTTACGAAAACATGGACTTCCTTAAAGAGAACGGAATTATGCTTAACAAACATCATGCAATTAGCGACGAATTTCCTACCACAAGATTTCAAATTAACTTAAATAAGGAGGAGGAGGAAGAGGAGGAACGTCAACTCATTTTATCTTCAAAATGCTCGCCGCTAACGATTGAAGACGTTCAAGATATACGTACCGATTGTTGGTTAATTAGTCCTATAATTGATGAAGTTCCACCGAATGTACTTAAAACTCTAGTTCAAGACGGTAAAACAACAAATTTTGTTATGCTTGACCCACAAGGATATACGCGTGTGGTAAACTCTTCAGGTCAGATATCATTACTAAAGAATTTGCAACTGGATCTGTCAGGAATCACGGCACTAAAAGCAGACAAGAATGAGCTGGGCGCATTGACCAAGGGATTGCAAGGACTAGCAGGAATGCGACTTTTACAATCTACATATGGAATTAGTTTTGTAATTTCCACTGAGGATACTCTTATACAGTTCCTTCATAATGACACGCATTACTGGATCAAACTTCAAGAGATGGATACGACAGACTCGACAGGTTTGGGTGATATCTTGTCATCGGCATTTTGCTGCGCGTTACTCAAAGAAAAAGACCCTCTCTGGGCCATTTGCTTTGGAGCTGGTGCAGTAACGGCGGCACTTGATACTAGGAAAACAGGTTTGAATAAAGTGCCATCCAAATCTAAGATAGAAAATGATGCTTCATATTTTTATAACACGATTTCGTTCAGAAGATTGTAATGAGTAGTACAGGTTGCAATCCTGTATGTTCTACCTTTAAATTGAAGTAAACAGCCGTTTAAATACAAACAAGTATGAAAATTGCCATATCCGGAAGTGATTCTAGCGACGCTACGTCACCTGGACAGATAAAGAAAACACTTGATTCATTTAGTATTAACGCAGAAGTTATGAAGGATGGCAATTATCGATTAGCAAAAGAAGTAGATCTAGTTTTAGCAACAGGAGGTGACAGAGGAATACTCGATTATTTTCACAAGGTTGTAACTGACTCTGCGCCGGTTCTAGGAATTTATGAATCAAATTCGACAGGATTCTTAGCGCAATTATCTGTAGAAGACTTGGAGTCGGCAACATCTAGTATAAAGAGAGGGGAATATGAAATAGATGAAGCCTTTAGATTAGCAGTTAAAGTAGATGGAAGAGAAGTAGAATCGGTTCTGAATGATGTTGCTGTTTTTCCGAGCAAAAGCGCCACGCTCATGGAACATGTCCTTAGAATAGACACCAAGGACATCTGGCATGATAACAGCGACGGGGTTATAATTTCTACCCCCACAGGTTCTACTGCATATTCAATGTCTGCAGGCGGTCCAATGGTATTAAGAAAATCTCAAGTGTTCATTGCAGTTTCAGTAAATTCTGTCGACAACACACGTCGCCCTTTGGTCGTTCCCAACGACACAATATTAGAAGTTGCAAATATTATGAGTAGGTATCACTGCGAAGTTGTACTAGATGGTGGTTCAAGAGTAGGAATAAAAAAGACACTCGAATGCTTTAAGCACGAATTTCCTGCAAGGCTAATTCGTTTAATGGGCGATTCGTCTGAAGTATCGCTGATTGCAAAAAAAGTCAAACTGGCTGAAGATTTGCTTAGCATGCCCCCTAGTGCAAAACTAATCTTGAAAACGCTAGAATATGAGGGGGCATTAACTCAGAAGGATCTATCTACAAGGACTATGCTTCCAGAGAGGACAGTACGACTTTCCCTTAGCCATCTGCTAGGGCTTGGTTACGTTAAGAGAAAGACGTCTTTACGTGATGCCAGACAGAGGATTTATGAACTTAGGATTTAGACATTGCAGCTTTTATAAAAGCATTAAATGCCTCTTCTGGTTTACCGGGTCTACTAGTGAATTCCGAGTGATACTGCATTGCAAAATAAAACCTATGCATTGGAAACTCTAGCATTTCTATACGTCTGCCTTTATCCGAATGGCCAGATAAAACCATTCCATGCTTTTCTATAATATCCTTGTAATTCTGATTGAATTCATACCTATGTCTATGTCTCCTGTAAATCATATTCGATCCGTACATTTTTTCAGCCTTTGTATTATGAATAATAGTTATTTGATGTTTGCCCAATCGCATTGATCCGCCCATGTCATGCGGTGTTTTCTGTTCAGGCATAAATTCTACAATTGGATTTTTTGAATTTGGATTAAGTTCAGCCGAATCAGCCCCATTTATGTGGCATATACTTCTAGCAAATGCTACAATTGCTAACTGGAAACCAAAACATATTCCTAAATAAGGAATATTTTCAGTTCTCGCAAAGTTGGCTGCGTTGATTATTCCCTCACTGCCTCTTTTTCCGAATCCGCCAGGAACTAATACACCATCGGATTTTTTTAGGAGGTCAAGATTTTTTATTCCTCCATTTTCAAATTTTTCTGAATCGATCCAATCTATCTCTACTTTCTTTCCAAGGTTTGCACCTGCATGAGCAAGGGCGTGATAGACACTTACGTAGCTATCTTTAAGATTAACATATTTACCTATCACTGCAATTTTTACAGTGCCCCGATAGCTGTAAAAAGATTTTGCAACCGATTTCCAATTGTCCCAATTGGGAGAGCAGGCATTCAATAATAATTTTTCTGAAATAACTTTAACCAATCCTTGATTCTCTAAAATTTCTGGGACCTTATACACCGAAGGTGCATCGTGACACGAAATAACAGAGTTTTCTTCAACACTTGCAAATAATGAGATTTTGCGTCTGACTTCAGTGGTTATCGGCGTTTTACATCGTAGAGCCAAGATATCCGGTTGTATTCCAATTCTTCGTAATTCCTGTACACTGTGTTGAGTTGGCTTCGTTTTTTGTTCCCCTACAACTTCCAAAACTGGTGCCAATGTAACATGAATGAAGAGTGTATTAGCATGACCATCTTCAAGCTCGATTTGTCTTAAGGCTTCGAGGAAAGGTAGACTTTCTATGTCTCCTACAGTACCACCACATTCGACAACCATAATATCTAAAGCTTCTTCGTAGGCAATTTTGCGTAGAATAGCCTTTATAGCATCTGTGACGTGAGGAATAATTTGAACACATTGCCCAAGGTACCTTCCCTCCCTTTCAGACTGAATCACCTCAGAATATATTCTTCCTGTCGTAATGTTATGCTCTTTTGTTAATGCAATATCAAGAAAGCGTTCATAACTCCCGATATCCATATCACATTCGCCCCCATCATCGGTTACGAACACCTCTCCGTGTGCAATCGGATTCATGGTTCCTGCATCGTAATTTACATAAGGATCGATTTTTATGCAGGAAACCTTAAGACCTGATAATTGTAGTAGTTTGGCTGTTGAAGATGTTATGACACCTTTGCCTAGCCCTGACATTACACCTCCAGTTATAAAAATAAATTTAGGTCTCTTATTTTGTACCTTTGACTGCACGTCACATTTTAGCTGATCACCTTTTTATTCTTTTTTACAAGAATTAATTCTATTGATTTTTGGACAATCTTTGTTAAAAACAACGAAGACATAGAACTTCATCTATGTCTTAATCTTTTTATCCAATAGATAGTTTTATTAGAAGGAATTATAAACGTCATTGCTCAGAACTATTATCATTTTATTCTCCTTATCATACTGTCATTAACATGAAAATAAGATCGTAGTATTCTAGTACTTGTTGTTATTCTATTCTTACTATCATTATTACTGCTATTATTCCTCCCCGCCACCACCAATGTATCCAACGTCAACAAAGAATGATATCAGATGATTCACGTATTCATTTTCTCTATTTATGCTATACATGATGTTCGCCAATTTGTTTTCCTTTACCCAACCTATCTTCATAAGGTCATCCAGATTGCGTTTGATATCCTCCCTCTTCAGGCGAGTTTTTTTATGAATGCCGTAAATGGTTGCCATCTTGTCTTCTTCAGCAAGTGCTCTCATTATTCTGACTTTGCCAATGCTACCTAATCCCAGTTCTATTATATCCTTACTTTTCATCCGCCTCTCAATAGTCATTCTTATTGCCACCACCACCACCACGTTTGATCTGTTTTTGAAGCAATGGCTCAAGCTCCTTTAGCGAAACTCCGTGGATCCCGATTTCTTTCAATGACTTAATTTCAATAATATTCCTTGCTTGTAACTCATCGAGATGATCTTCAACTTCTAGTTTTTTTAATTTGAACTCCTCAGCCAAGTCTATTGCATGAGCTCTGATTTCTCTGAGATCCACGTACTGTTTTTTCTTGACCCGCAGTGCTCTAATCACTGCCATAAGTGTGAATATCTGGTTTGATGACAGCTCTTCTATTTCCTCGCTTGTTATCGATGGATTAATTTGACTATTGACTTTTCTGATTTGGTCAAGTGTTATTCGTTCTGTGCCTTGAGATTCTGCGAGGTTCCCTGCGTAGAGAAGTAGATCAAGTGCATATCTGACATCGCCATTGACTGTTGGAGAGATAGTCAGCTTGGAGACTTCGTCGATGATATCTGATCCTATGGTTCTTGTATTGAACGCATCCTGACATCGGCTGGATAAGATTTCGCTAACTTGATTAATATTATATTTTGGAAATTCTAGTGGAACCCTTCCCAAAGTACTCAACTCCGCTTGATCAAGCCGACTGTAGAATTCTGTACTCCTTGCAATAAATATGACGCCCTTTACGTTGCAGTTATTTTCGGGATCGAATTCATTAAGCCTGCTAAGGTCATATATGATTCCGCTATCCTTGGTAATCTTGATCAAATAATCAATCTCATCAAGAATAATTAACGCGTAGATTTTATTCTCTTGCAAGTATCGCAACAGATATCTTAGCATCTCCTCAGCACTTAGACCTTGTGAAGGCAGCTCAGGTGCTATACGTTCCATCAAAAATCTATAAATCGCATATTTGTTGCCACCTTGTAATTTTAGATTCACGTACGCTGTTCTGATTTTTTGCCTGTTCTTAGCAAAGTCCTCCTCCAATAATCGGGAAAATTTGAGGACAGTGGAAGTCTTTCCTATGCCGGCCGGGCCGATAATTTGTAAGATAGTTAATGGGTATTCGTTAGGGCTGGAGTAAGCTCCTCTAAAAATCTGCTGAATTTGTTCGATTTGTTTTCCACGATGTGGAAGCTCATTAGGAACGTATCTAGGTGATAATTTGGATCTGTCACGGAAAATAGCACTTTCTGGCATTGATGAAGGCTAGTAAGTTAGGCAAAGATTAATATTAATTATCCTCTCAGGACAGCTACGTTATAGATACTAGAGTGAGCTAGCGTCATTCCAAGAAGCGATTTTACGAGAAAAATATTTGACCATGAGTTTTAAATAAGCAACCGATCAAAGGCACAATTCCAATTTCAATAATTCAGAGTAAATACTGTTAAGTACCTATCGTTATCCTGTGCTATTCTTCATCCATTAATAATCCTAAAATCAAGCACGATTATTAATTATTTCATTAAATTGATATTTATTTGCCCATATTAAATTCTCTCTGAATTCTTGATTGCAAGTTTTTCTAGGCATGTCATGGAAGAAAATAACCAAAATAATTATTAAAGATCAGGATGTTATCCATTCCATGATTTATTAGATGAGTAAATTTTTCGCGCCAAAGAACAATCTTAGATTACTAGTAGATAATTCATATCGAGCCATAGGCGATGGATCATATAATGCAGAAAATTATGATCATACAAACCATCAAGCCTTAGATATGAAAAAAGCAATTGTTTCATGTTCCCACGCTCCTCTGATAACAGAGATAAAGTTTCAGTCGCCGTCGAAGGGTAAACTTACCAGCAATACTGAGGCTACACCAAGCGAATTGGCATACACAATGGTTATGGCAGGAGCTATTGGTCTTTCAGTATTAACTCAACCATATCTTTTTAGCGGCTCTATCATGCATCTCGCAATGATAAGAAAAGTTGTTAACGTTCCCATTCTTATGAAAGATATCACCGTCAGTGAAGTTCAAATCGAAGCAGCCAAACGAATTGGAGCCGACTGCGTACTCTTAATCAAAACAGTCTTTGATGAAGACCTGGCAGAAGGCAGTATTGAAAAATTTGCTGATTATGCCCAGAGAAAAGGATTACAGGTAATCGTGGAAGTACATTCAGAGCAAGAGTTCAAGGAGGCTTTGGAATTAAAATTGCAGAAGCATAATCTAATAGGAATTAATAATCGAAACTTAAAGAATTTAGAAGTTAATATTGCAA
>Ga0307292_10000854_pt1 | contig 10697 bp, 11 predicted proteins | sample ER_DNA_149_FD_194471 | JGI IMG/M metagenome (GOLD analysis project Ga0307292, IMG submission 194471) | Bulk soil microbial communities from the East River watershed near Crested Butte, Colorado, United States - ER_DNA_149 | ecosystem: Environmental > Terrestrial > Soil > Floodplain | place...
CGTCACGAGGGTGCGGTCGCCGGCTCGACCGCCGATCAACGCGGCGGCGGCCAGAACCACGCCGGCGGCGAGGGCGCCGGCGCCCGTGCCGATCCGAACGCAGTACCGACCGACCGTCTCACCCGCCGGCACGGCCAGGGCGGCAGCCCGGCTTCGGATCATCGGGACCAGTTGAAGGACCAGGAGGACGATTCCGGCCGCTGTGCAGGCGAGCACCAGCCATGACCCCCCCGACGTCCGGAACACCCCCTGCAGAACGAGGGTGGCGGGGAACCCGCCGACCACCAGGTAGAGCAGCGCAGGAACCAGAACGACCAGCCAGACCAGGACCCGCCAGTCGCGCAGCAGCCGGCCGACCGTCGCCAACAGCGCGCCCGGCGTGCGGGGCACATTCCGGGTCGCTTGCGCCCAGCGAGCCGGGTCCCTCGCCCAGTCCATCTGCGCGCGGGTCCGGGCGACGAGATCGACGAGTCGGTTGTCGGCAGGGTCGAGCGCAGACGCATACAGCGCCGCCCGACGGCTCAGGACGAACCGCCCGGAGACGAGCGCCGTCCATGGCGGCGCCACCCGCGCGAACACCCACAACGGACGGACCTCGAGCCCGTCCGTGCGTTCTCCCGCGAGGAGGAGCTCGGGGTGCGCCTCGCGTCCGGAGGCCAGGGTGAGGCGGTCGACGATGACGGCCGTGACCAGGCCGGCGAGCACGAAGAACCCGAGTCGCTGGTGCACCCAGCTGACGACGGCGTTCACAGGGGCCAGCGGGCCGCTGACCGTGCTGCTGATGACGACGTAGTTGTAGAGCATGTGGTCGGCGCAGGCGTAGGCGACCGGGACCACGCCCCACCATCTCCGAGCGCCGGTGCGGCGCCAGAACCATCCGATTCCGGCGCCGGCGAGCGCCGTCCAGGCCAGATGGGAGATGCCGCCGGTCGCGGGGCCGAGGATCGCCTCGGTGCTGGTCGGTTCCGGTAACCACGACATCAGGGTGGTGCCGATCCGCGGCACGACGACCGACCCGCCCAACGACGCCTGGACGAGATATCCGTCGTCGACGGACGTCGTCAGCGCCCAAACGGAACCGAACCGCATCAGCGACTCGAAGAGGCCGAAGCCCGCACCCGTGGCCGCCCCGACGAGCAGGTAGTCGGTGAACCCGAGCTGTCGACTCACTCGCGCCAGGAGGACGCCCACGAGGGCGAGCGGCAGGACCTTGACGACCTCCTCGATCACCGGATCGACGGTGTAGGAGGCGGTGTCGACGAGACTGGAAAGTGAGGTGTGCGTCAGCGCGGAGAACAGCCGCGTCCAGCCCCACTGCACGACCACCGCCGCGACTCCGCAGGCGTAGGCCCCAAACGCGACGACGAGGAGGAGTGTGGAGAACCGGACGGTTCGGGACCACGAGGCGAGGACGGTCAGCTGCGCGACGGCCCACACGGTGGCGACCAGCATGAGCAGCGCCATGGCGTCACCCCTCCCGTCGAAACGCCGGCCGCGCTGATCTCGGAGCGTAGCGCCACGGGAGGACAGCGCCCGGACCCGGCGTCGTGGCCGCGGCTCAATAGACTCGCTGCCCGTGTCGTCGAGGGCTGCCATCGCGTCCGCGGACCGGCTCGTCGTCAAGGTGGGGTCGTCCTCGCTGACCGGACCGGACGGCGGGCTCGACGCCGCGCGGCTGTTGGCGCTCGTGAACGTCCTCGCGGCGCGGCGGCACGCCGGCAGCTCGGTGGTGCTCGTCTCCTCAGGCGCGATCGCCGCCGGCCTGGCACCACTCGGCCTGCTCCGGCGTCCGCGGGACCTGGCCACCCAGCAGGCGGCGGCCAGCGTGGGGCAGGGCGCGCTCGTCGCCGCATACCAGCACGCCTTCGGCGCTCACGACCTCACCGTCGGACAGGTGCTGCTCACGGCCGACGACGTCACCCGCCGGACGCACTACTCCAACGCGCGCCGCACCCTCGAACGGCTGCTGGCGCTCGGCGTCATCCCGGTCATCAACGAGAACGACACCGTCGCGACCCACGAGATCCGGTTCGGCGACAACGACCGGCTGGCGGCGCTGGTGGCCCATCTCATCCACGCCGACGCCCTCGTGCTGCTGTCCGACGTCGACGCCCTCTACGACGGTCCGCCTCACCGGCCGGGTACCCGGCGGATCCCCGAGGTCGCCGGAGCCGCGGACCTCGCCGAGGTCATCGTCCGGGGATCCGCGTCCAGGATCGGGACCGGCGGGATGGCCACCAAGCTCGAGGCGGCCGGCATCGCCACCGCGGCCGGCGTGACGACCTTGCTCACGTCCGCGGACCACGCTCGCGAAGGCCTCGCCGGGCAGGACGTCGGCACGCTGTTCACGCCGACCGGATCCCGGCGCGCGTCCCGGCTGCTCTGGCTCGCGCACGCCACCGAACCGCGCGGCCGGGTCCTCCTCGACGCCGGCGCGGTCAAGGCCGTCGTTGATCGACGAAAGTCGTTGCTGCCAGCGGGAATCACTGGGGTCGAGGGCCGATTCGACGAGGGCGACCCGGTCGACGTCTGCTCCGCCGAGGGCCACCCGGTGGCGCGCGGCCTGGTGAACTACTCGTCCGACGAGCTCCCTGCGATGCTCGGTCGGTCGACGCACGAGCTGGCGCGCGAGCTGGGCCCGCAGTACGAGCGCGAGGTCATCCACCGCGACGACATGGTCCTGCTGGGCTCGTGATGTCCGCCGCGCCGTACGCTGGGGACATGGCCGCCGAGACGATCGACCCTGCTGCCGTCGAGCAGGTGACGGGGCTCGCCGACGGTGCCCGCCGCGCCGCCCGACAGCTCGCCCTGCTGCCGCGGACCGCCAAGGACGAGGCACTGCAGGCGATCGCCGATGCACTGGTCGGCGCCATCGACGAGATAGTGGCGGCCAACGCCGAGGACCTACAGCGGGGGCGGGACAGCGGCCTGTCCGATGGGCTCCTCGACCGCCTTACCCTCGACGAACGCCGGATCGACGCGATCGCACAGGCGGTCCGCGAGATCGCCGCGCTGCCCGACCCGGTGGGTGAGGTCGTCCGTGGGTCCAGCCTGGCCAACGGCCTCCAGATCCGCCAGATTCGCGTGCCCATGGGCGTCGTCGGGATGATCTACGAAGCGCGCCCCAACGTCACGGTCGACGCCGCGGCCCTGGCCCTCAAGAGCGGCAACGCCGTCATCCTGCGCGGCGGGTCGGCCGCGGCGTCCAGCAACCGAGCCCTGGTCGGCGTCATGCGCGAAGCCCTTGCGGCGCAAGGCATCGACGCGAACTCGGTATGCCTGCTCGACGGTGGCGGGCACGACGCCGCCCGGGCGCTCATGACCGCCCGCGGGCTCGTCGACCTCGTCATCCCACGGGGTGGTGCGAACCTCATCCAGACCGTCGTCACCGAGTCGACAGTGCCCGTCATCGAGACGGGGATCGGCGTCAACCACGTCTTCGTCGACGCCCGCGCCAACCTCGACCTGGCAGAGAGCATCGTCGTCAACGCCAAGGCCCAGCGGCCCAGCGTCTGCAACGCCGCGGAGACCCTGCTCGTCCACGAGGCCGTCGCCGACGCGTTCCTGCCCAAGGTGCTGGCGGCTCTCGGCGCCGCGGGCGTCGTCGTCCACGCTGGTCCCGAGCTCGAGGAGCACGCGGAGGCGGCCGGCGCCGCATACGCGCTCTCTTCCGACGACGACTTTCGCACCGAGTGGTACTCGCTCGACATGAGCGTCCGGACCGTCCCAGACCTCGACGCGGCGCTTGACCACATCCGCAGGTTCGGCACGCAGCACACCGAGGTCATCGTCACCGAGGACCGAGCAGCGGCGCGGCGGTTCACGGCCGAGGTCGACGCGGCGGTGGTCATGGTCAACGCCTCGAGCCGGTTCACCGACGGCGGCGAGTTCGGATTCGGAGCGGAGATCGGGATCTCGACGCAGAAGCTGCACGCTCGGGGTCCGATGGCTCTCCCCGAGCTGACCACGACGAAGTGGGTCGTGGAGGGCGACGGCCAGATCCGCACCTGACGCCGGGCGGACGGATTCGTTGCGCCGGCGGCCCCGCTGGCATGATGACCGACCGTGGAGAGCACGGAGGTCCGGAAGCTGGCCGCCCTCGAGGACACCCACTGGTGGTACCGCGAGCGCCGTCACCTGCTGGCCAAGGCGCTCGCCGGCGTCACCCCGGGCCCGGCCCTCGACATCGGCGCTGCCGGCGGTGGCAACACGCGGGTGCTGCGTGACCTCGGCTGGACCCCGGTGGCCATGGAGTACGGACCGGACGGAGCGGAGGTCGCCCACGAGCGCGGGCTCGCGGCCGTCCGGGCCGACGCTCGCTACCTGCCGTTGGCCGACGGGTCGCTGACCCTGGTCGTGGCCTTCGACATCCTGGAGCACATCGAGGAGGACGACCTCGCGGTCGCCGAGATCCGTCGCGTCCTCCGCCCTGACGGAACCCTGCTCATCGCGGTGCCGGCCGATCCCCGGCTCTGGTCGGACCACGACGTCGCCGTCGACCACGTCCGCCGCTACACGCGCGAGAGCCTCTCCGAGGTGCTGCAACGGGGCGGGTTCGAGATCGCTCGGATGACGTCCTGGAACGTCCTCTTGCGGCCCGTCGTCGCGATGCGCCGCAAGAAGTCGAGCGGCAGCGACCTCGACGACCTGCACCCGGTCGTCAACACCGCGCTGACCGCGATCATCACGGCGGAGCGCTACTTACCGGTCAAGCAGCTCCCCGGCGTGAGCCTTCTCGTCACGGCGCACCCGAGCGGCTGACGCGTTGACCGGTTCCGGCACGACCGGCTCGGGGCGGGCGACCTCTGGCCGCTCGGAGGTGTCGGGCACTGACGGCGCAGGCGTGGCATCGACTTCATCCGACGCATACCGGATGTCCGGCGTGATGTCCGGCGTGCCCGCGACCGGTGGCGGGCTGCCCGCGACGAGCCGCGCGTCGGGGGGCAGCGGGGTGTCGGTCGGTCCGTGCCGGCCCTTCGTGGCGGTGAGGGAGTCGTAGGCGATGAAGTAGGTCGGACGGCCCTGCATCTGGGTGTACATCCGGCCGATGTATTCGCCGAGCAGACCTAGGCACAGCAGCTGCGCGGCGCCCACCGAAGACACGATGAGCACCGTGGACGTCCAACCGGCGACGGTGTGCCCGCTGACCCCGGCGACGATCGCGTAGAGCGCGAGCAGGACCGCGAGGACGCCGCCGCCCAGACCGAGGAACGTGGCCAGCCGCAGCGGCGCCATCGAGAACCCGGTCACCGCGTCCAGCGACAGCTTGAGCATCTTGAAGAACGGGTACTTCGACGCGCCGGCGGCCCGTTCATCGCGGCGGTACTCGACGACGTCGGAGGGAAAGCCGAGCGCCGGCACGATGAACCGCAGCACACGGTTGTGCTCGGGCAGGTCGTTGATGGCGTCGACGGTCGCTCGCGACATCAGCCGGAAGTCGCCGGCGTCGCTGATCGCCTCGCTGCCGGAGATCGTGCGAATCGTCGTGTAGAAGGTCTTGGCCGTGGTGCGCTTGAACCACGAGTCGGTCGAGCGGTCGGTGCGGACGCCGTAGACGACGTCGACGCCTTCGCCGCGGGCCTTGGCCAGCATCCCGGCGATGACCTCGGGCGGGTCCTGGAGGTCGGCGTCGATCGTGACGATGAAGTCGCCACGGGCCCGCTGCAGGCCGGCTGAGATGGCGGCCTGGTGGCCGGCGTTCGCGCGCAGCCGGACGACCCGCAGCCGGTCCCACTCCCGGTGCATGCGCTGAAGGATCGCCGGCGTCAGGTCGGTGCTCCCGTCGTCGACCGCGAGCACCTCGTAGGTGGCGTCGAGGTCGTCCAGAACCGGTCGCAGCCGGTTGACGAGCAGGGGCAGCACGTCCTCCTCGTTGTACATGGGGATGACCACGGATAACACCGGATGCATGTCTTCCAGGTTACGGCCGCGGCCCTCGGTCCGCTGTGCGCCCGATGTTCGGCGGCCATGAAACGTGCTCATTGTGTTACCCGAAGCGGTGGATAGGTTGACGGCGTGGAACGGGGGGACGTCGTGCCGGTGCGCTTCGCCAAGTGGGGCGGCCGCCCGCACTGGGAGATGGACCTGCGCTACCTCGGGTCCGACCGGTTCGGGGACTGGCTGGGATCGCCCGCCGGTATGCCGATGCGGCGCCCTGGCTGGACGACGCGGACCGACGCGGAGTGCGCCTTCCTCGTGCCCAGGGATGCGGACTTCGTCGCGTCGTTCAACGGGCATGGGGTCCCGACGGCGATCTATGTGGATGTCACTGACCGGCCGTGGTGGGACGGCGACACGGTCCGGGCGGTGGACCTCGACCTCGACGTCGTGCAGGCCTGGGACGGGACCCTCCTGGTCGACGACGAGGACGAGTTCGCCGAGCACCAGGTGGAGTACGGGTATCCGCCAGAGGTCGTCGTTGCCGCCCGGCGTTCCTGCGACGCGGTGGTGGGGGCCATCGCCCGCGCCGAGGAGCCATGGGCGACCATCGGTCCGTCGTGGTGCGCCAAGGCCGTGGACCTCCCGTTGGCGCCGCTGCCGGCCTGGGCGGAGCCGGCCTGACTCGCGACGGAGGGGTGCGCATCGCCTACCAGAGCGCTGCGGTGAGCGCGCGTTACGCTGTGCGTATGCCAGCGAGCGCCCTGCCCGTCGTCGTGACCGGACTCGTCAGTGCCGAGGAGCAGCACGGGTCGTTGCCGATGCCTCCGATCGCCTACGGGATCATCGCGTTCGTCGCCTTCCTCATCGGGCTGGCTGTGCTCTGGACCTTCCGCAACACCGCCGCGAAGGTGCCGCAGCGCGGTCCCAGCAACGACGCGGAGCACCACGGGTGACCCACTGAGCCGCCGACTCGGCGTGATGGGTGGCACGTTCGACCCCATCCACCACGGCCACCTCGTGGCGGCGAGCGAGGTGCAGGCCCGGTTCGGGCTTGACGAGGTCGTGTTCGTGCCGACCGGACGTCCGTGGCAGAAGGCCGACAGCGAGGTCAGCGCCGCCGAGCACCGCTACCTCATGACCGTCATCGCGACGGCGTCGAACCCGCGCTTCACCGTGAGCCGCGTCGACATCGACCGGGACGGGCCGACCTACACCATCGACACGCTGCGCGAGCTGCACCAGGCGGATCCCGAGGCCGAGCTGTTCTTCATCACCGGGGCCGACGCCCTGGCCGAGATCCTCACCTGGAAGAACGTCGACGAGCTGTGGCGACTGGCCCACTTCGTCGGCGTGACCCGGCCCGGTCATGAGCTGTCGGACAAAGGGCTGCCGACCGAGCGGATCACGCTCATGGAGGTCCCGGCCATGGCGATCAGCTCGACCGACTGCCGCGCCCGGGTGGAGGACGGCCAGCCGGTCTGGTACCTGGTCCCGGACGGGGTCGTCCAGTACATCACCAAGTACCGCCTCTACGCGGACCCTGGGGGAGCGCTGCCCCCCGAACACCCCTCGATGTCGGCCCGTGTGGTCGCCACCACCTAGGAGTTACGTGCCTGCAACACCCCGAGCGCTGCAGCTGGCCCGCGTGGCCGCGCTGGCCGCGGAGGACAAGATCGCCCAGGACGTCATGGCCATCGACGTGAGCGAGCAGCTCGCCCTGACCGACGTCTTCGTCATCGCCTCGGCGAACAACGAGCGCCAGGTGGGCGCCATCGTCGACGAGATCGAGGACAAGCTGCGGGACGTCGGCGTCAGTGCGATCCGGCGCGAGGGCGCTCGCGAGGGACGCTGGGTGCTCCTCGACTTCGGCGACATCGTCGTCCACGTGCAGCACGCCGAGGAGCGCGAGTTCTACCAGCTCGAACGGCTCTGGAAGGACTGCCCTGAGATCGACCTGGCCTCGGTCCGGACCTCCTGAGCGGGTGCTCCTTAGATGACCGACGCCGGGACCCGCAGGCTGGTCGTCGTCCGGCACGGCGAGACGCTCGACAACGCCAGTGGTGTCTGGCAGGGCCATCGGGACTCCGAGCTGTCGCCGATCGGCCTGGCCCAGGCCGAGAAGGCGGCTCCGGTCCTGGCGGCGTACGACCCGCAGCTGATCGTGACCTCCGATCTGGTGCGGGCTCTCGTCACGGCCGAACAGGTGGGTCGGGCGGCCGGCCTGCCGGTCACCGTCGACCCCCGGTTGCGGGAGGTGCACGTAGGCGAGTGGCAGGGGTGCACGTCGGCCGACGTCCGGCGGCGGGATCCGGACCTGCTGGCGGCCATGGGGCGGGGCGAGGATGTGCGGCGCGGCCGGACCGGCGAGACCGTAGCCGAGCTGGCACTCCGGGTGCGAGCCGCGCTCGACGACGTGGTGGCGGTGCTGTCGCCGGGGCGCGTGGCGGTCGTCGTATGCCACGGAGTCGCGGCCCGAGCGGGAGTCGCCTCGCTCGTCGGGCTGGACCAGATGCAGGCCCAGCAGGTGCTGTGGGGACTGGAGAACTGCCACTGGGCGCAGCTCGCGGAGGCATCGTCGGTGTCGGGCGCACCGGTGCCGGCACGATGGCGGATCGACGCGTGGAACGTGGGCGCGTGAGGGCGCCTGGAGCTCCGATCGGTGATTTGGGCCGCCCGAACGGCGACCGCTAGACTTCCGCAGTCCCAATCGGGGGCTGTGGCGCAGCTGGTAGCGCACCTCCATGGCATGGAGGGGGTCAGGGGTTCGAGTCCCCTCAGCTCCACTGATCGCATGGACCCCAGACGCGTTGTTCGTCTGGGGTCCATGGCGACTGGTGTCCGCTAGAGCAATTCCCCTTGTACGGGGGTCTCCTTACGCCCTCGTCCGATCCTCGTGTGGCGGACCGAGGTAGGGGAACTCCGAGAGGAAGTCGTCGTGAGGCCCCACGTTGTCCTCTTTCACCTTCCCGTTCGTCAGGATGGCGACCACGTAATCGCCGACATCGTCAGTGAACAGACGACCGTTGTCGGGATAGCCAACCGGTTTCGTGGGATCGTAAGTCAGGATGTCCGGCAGCATCGGCTCCGCCAACCGCCTGGCTTCCTCCGCTGAGTACCCACCTGCCTGCTCTAAGACGTGGACGATGCCGTCCACAAAGCGGGCATCATCGGCTGGCTCGCCGCCAAGGTATTCCAGCTTGTCCTCGTTCGGAGTGAGGAAGGTGACTTGCTGGGCATGAGCCCCCCGGTCCACCTGTACCCAGCCCTGGCCATTACGGACCAGCGTTCGCTGCCAGAGACCGACCTCGTTCGCTCCTAACATGCTATTGGGGAGCTCCAGCACAATGCTGCACACGTCTTTGTCGGCGAAGAAGTCTTCGCCGGTGAACTGGAAACCGTTCAGGGCGCCGCCTGCATCGTAAAAGAAGGGGTCGCTACGCCAGCCGGCGAAGAAGCGATAGTCGCCAGCCTCCGTCACCTGCGCATCGAGGCCCGTCGAGACAGGTGCGTCCTGGATGATTGTTTGGCCACCGTCGCCCGTGCCGGCGGCGTCGGCGCCGTCCACGCGGCGCACCGTCGCAGTCTGCGCTCCGTTTGGTGAGGTCGAGAATTGGACCCGATAAGCGATGTCGGCAACGGCATCTCGATCGGTGTCGACCTTGAGCTCGTATAGCGCCTCTTGGGCGAAGGGCTCCGCCGTGGTGGGGCCCTCAGGATTAACGCTCATGGACGGATGCACATCCATGATGAGGACGGACCTGCTTGAGTCCTCCGGTTTGGGAAAGGCGAACAAATCGCAGAAGTCGAGGCGGGGATCATCGTGCGGACAGGTGAAATCGGGCCCCGAGTAGTGGTGTGACATATTATTCTCCACTCTTTCTGTTAGCCCTGCATTGCCACAATGCATGTTCAACATACCGGACGGGAGCCTCTTTGCTCGCCCTGGCTTCCTCCTGTTCTGGCAGGGGCGAGCCGACGCCTACTGAGGTGGATCGTCCCCCTTCCAGGGGGTGCAATCCACCCCAATCCGGGTTCGAGCCGCGCTGCCCCAGCCCCTCGGGGTTGACATGCTTGGGTTCGTCCGCTTTAATCAACCTATCAGTTGATCAAAGAGAAGGTTGACAAGCCGATGGACGAGGAGCGGATGGACCGGGCGTTCATGGCCCTCGGCGACCCCGTCCGCCGGGCCATCGTGGCTCGGCTCAGCACCGGTCCGGTCACCGTCAACGACCTCGCCGAACCGTTCGCCATGTCGAAACAGGCGGTCTCCAAACACATCCAGGTCCTCGAGCACGCCGACCTCGTCACCCGGAGCCGCGACGCCCAGCGCCGTCCCGTCCACCTGAACCCGGCCGCGCTCGAACAGCTCACCGCCTGGATCGACCACTACCGCCTCATCCACGAGCGGCGGTTCCGGTCCCTCGACGCCCTGCTCGACCGCCTACCCGACCAGTGACCCACCCATCAGATCGCAGAGAAAAGAGACCGTCATGAGCACCAACCGAACCACCAACCCCCTGACCGTCACCGCTCCGGAGGGCCTGCCGTTCATCGACTTCGAGCGCGAGTTCGACCACCCCGTCGAGCAGGTCTTCCGGGCGCACCAGGACTCCGACCTGTTCCGGCAGTGGATCGGCGCCGGCAGCGACGACCTCGACCTCGAGGTCCACGAGTTCCGCACCGGTGGCCGGTACCGGTTCGTCCAGAAGGGGGAGGACGGCGAGCAGTATGCGTTCAACGGCGTCTACCACGTCGTCCGCGACAACGAGTTCGCCATCCAGACGTTCGAGTTCGAGGGCTATCCCGACGTCGTCAGC
>Ga0307292_10000862_pt1 | contig 10635 bp, 8 predicted proteins | sample ER_DNA_149_FD_194471 | JGI IMG/M metagenome (GOLD analysis project Ga0307292, IMG submission 194471) | Bulk soil microbial communities from the East River watershed near Crested Butte, Colorado, United States - ER_DNA_149 | ecosystem: Environmental > Terrestrial > Soil > Floodplain | place: USA...
GACTTCTCCACACTTCAGGCACAGGTGGACGCTCTGGATGTCCCGGATTCGCTGGTCGACAGCCAGATCGAGGTGCTACGCAATCGTTTCGGGTCTCGTGAAACGGTGGAGCGCCCGGCGGCCGATGGTGACATCGTCACGGTTAACTTGGTGGCAAGTAGAGACGGTGAGCCGCTGGCCGACGGGACTGCCGATGACGTGGAGTACACCATCGGTTCCGGACAAATGCTCGACGGACTCGACGAGGCGGTGATCGGGCTTTCCCCCGGCGAGTCGGCCACCTTCTCCTCGACACTGGTCAGCGGCCCTCTGAAGGATGAGGAGGCCGATATCTCGGTCACCGTCAGCAAGGTTCAAGAAGCTGAACTGCCTGAGGCCGACGATGCGTTCGCCCAAGAGGCCTCGGAGTTCGACACGATGGAAGAGCTCCGTGCCAACATCGAAGAGCGCCTTACCCGGATGGCGCGACTCGAGCAGGCAAGTCAGGCACGCGACGCCGTGCTGGAGAGCCTGATCGGGCAGGTTGACATCGAGGTGCCCGAACATCTGCTCAACTCAGAAATCGATGTTCGGCGGAAGCAGATCAGCGAACAGCTCGCACAGGCCGGGCTAACGGTCGAGCAGTACCTCGCCGACATTGCCGAGGATCAGACCGAGGATGAGTTCTGGGCAGACCTAGAGCAGCGGGGCGAGCAGGCCCTTAGAGCGCAGATCATTTTGGACAAGGTTGCCGATGAGGGCGCAGTCGATGTGGATCAGAACGATCTCACCCAGCACATTTTGCGTAAGGCGCAGACCGAGGGCGTGGCGCCGCAGCAGATTGCCGATCATCTCAAGGAACATCCTCATCACATCGAGGAGTACATGCTCGAGATTCGCCGCGGGAAGGCGCTGGCCATGATCGTCGAGTCAGCGACAGTTACCGATTCCAACGGGTCGGTGGTGCCGCTGGCGAACCTCCACGAGGACGGCAGCCTCAGCGAGCCGGAGGCCGAGCCTGCGGATGCTGATGCTGTCGAGGATGACGAGGAGTCTGCTTAACCGGCGCCGACAACAAGCGCCTGATTCTCTTCGAGTCGGTGATCTTCACCCTTCTGCGCCCACAGCGAACACAGCCGATTTCCGCGCGACTCCCAAGACGCTCCGGGGTAGGTTCATCAACGTGAAACCCGCTCCCAGATCTGAATTCTTTGGCGCCTCCAATCACCCATGGGCGCCGCGTTCCGTTGACTACAACGCAGGCAACCGCAATGGTTTCGGACTCGACGACAACGTCTACCAAAGCCTGCTGCAAAACCGCATCATCTTCCTTGGCTCTGAAGTCAAAGACGAAAACGCCAATGCCATTTGCGCTCAGATGTTGTTGTTGAACGCAGAGGATCCGCACAAGGACATCTATCTCTACATCAACTCACCCGGCGGATCGGTCGACTCCGGAATGGCGATCTACGACACCATGAAGTGGATTTCCAACGATGTTGCGACAGTGGCGATCGGATTGGCTGCATCTATGGGTCAGTTCCTGTTGTGTGCAGGCGAGAAGGGCAAGCGGTACGCCTTGCCGCACAGCCGGATCATGATGCACCAGCCCTCAGGTGGCCTCGGCGGCACGGCAAGCGATATCCGGATTCAGGCCGAGCAGTCCCTGCACATCAAGTCAACGATGCAGAAGCTGATTGCCGAGCACACCGGTCAAACCCTCGATCAAATCGAGGCCGACTCCGACCGGGACCGCTGGTTTACCGCCGAGCAGGCATTGACGTACGGCTTCATTGATCATGTTTTTGCGACTGCTGCCCAGATCCCGTCAGCTCAGGCCCCGAACCAGTGAAGGAGCGAATCGAGATGAGTAACACATTGAGCTCGCCCTTCACCCTCGGTCAGGTTGCAATGGGCCAACCTTTCTCTCCGACGATGGACTACTACATCCCGCAGTGGGAGGAGCGTACGTCGTACGGCATGCGCCGCATCGACCCGTACACCAAGCTCTTCGAGGACCGGATTATCTTCCTCGGTACCCCGATCTCAGACGACATCGCCAATGCCGTGATGGCTCAGCTGCTGTGTCTGCAGCAGATGGACGCAGAGCGCGATATTGAGATCTACATCAACTCACCGGGCGGCTCGTTCACGGCTCTTACCGCGATCTACGACACGATGCGATACATCAAGCCGGACGTACGCACGGTGTGCCTCGGGCAGGCCGCATCGGCGGCCGCCGTGATCTTGGCGGCAGGCACCAAGGGCAAGCGGCTGGCGCTGCCGAACAGTCGAATCCTGATCCACCAACCGGCGACCGAGGGCGGTTACGGGCAGTCCTCCGACATCGAGATTCAGGCTCGGGAGATCCTGCGGATCCGGTCGCTCATGGAGCAGATGCTTGCCGAGGACACCGGCAGGACGACCGAAGAGGTCAGCCGTGACATCGAGCGGGACAAGTATCTGACGGCGGATCAGGCACGTGATTACGGCATCATCGACGAGGTCCTGACCTCGCTGAAGGCTGTTCCGGTCTAGTGGCACCGCCTGCCTGACCAGTGGACCAAATGTGCTCCACTTCACGGTTGGGTCAGGCTAGGGTGGGAGACCAGCCACACGATCGGGCGCAGCCAAGCGATCAGGCCCAAGCGATCGGGCCCAAGCGATCGGGCAGAGAGAGGAGGCGGTGTGGCGCGCATCGGAGAGAGCGGCGACTTGCTGAAATGCTCTTTCTGCGGAAAGAGTCAGAAGCAAGTCAAGAAGCTGATCGCCGGTCCAGGGGTCTACATCTGTGACGAGTGCATCGACCTCTGCAACGAGATCATCGAGGAAGAATTCTCCGAGGGCGGCGAGGTCGGCTTGCTCGATGAGCTGCCCAAGCCACATCAGATCCGCCAATTTCTTGATAGCTACGTCATCGGCCAGAGCAATGCGAAGAAAGCCCTGGCCGTTGCGGTTTATAACCACTACAAGCGCGTGCAAGCGCAGGCAGCCAATCCGGGGCGTCGCGTAGAGGATGACGGCGTCGAACTCGCCAAGTCCAATATCTTGCTGATCGGTCCGACCGGCTGCGGCAAAACCTATCTTGCCCAGACGCTGGCGAAGATGCTCAATGTGCCGTTCGCGATTGCAGATGCCACGGCGCTGACCGAGGCCGGCTACGTCGGCGAGGACGTCGAGAACATCTTGCTCAAGTTGATCCAGGCGGCCGACTTCGATGTCAAAAAGGCTGAGTCTGGAATCATCTACATCGACGAGGTCGACAAGATCGCCAGGAAGAGCGAGAACCCCTCAATCACCCGCGATGTTTCAGGCGAGGGGGTACAGCAGGCATTGCTGAAGATCTTGGAGGGAACCTCGGCGTCCGTGCCGCCGCAGGGCGGCCGGAAGCATCCGCATCAAGATTTCATCCAGATCGACACCACCAACGTGCTGTTCATCGTCGGCGGCGCGTTCGCCGGCCTTGATCACATCATCGGCCAGCGCATCGGTAAGCGGCCCTTGGGCTTCAACAATGACATCGTCTCTCGCCGGCCGGAATCAGATGATCCCTTCCGGGACGTACGCCCAGAGGATCTGGTCAAGTACGGCTTGATCCCGGAGTTCGTCGGCCGGTTGCCAATGATCTCCTCGGTCAGCCCGCTGGACCGCGACTCGCTTATCCGGATTCTGGTCGAGCCCCGGAATGCGCTCGTCAAGCAGTTCCGCAAGCTCTTCGAGCTGGATGGAGTTGATCTTGAGTTCACGGGGGATGCTGTGGAGGCAATTGCCGATCTTGCACTGTTGCGCGGTACCGGCGCCCGAGGTCTCCGGGCAATCCTTGAAGAGGTATTGCTCAACGTCATGTACGACGTTCCAAGCCGCGACGACATTGCCCAGGTGATCATCACTGCTGAAGTCGTCAGGGACTCGGTGCTGCCGACACTGGTGCCTCGCGAGAAGCTCGCGAAGCGCGAACGCCGCGAGAAGAGCGCCTGAGCCCCCTCACGTAACCGGTCACGTACCACCCAGATTGCTGCCATTTCCTTGTTGCGGCTGACCGGTTTCGGCAATGGCTCGCCGCCAGTTGCGGTAGGCGCGGGCGCGGCCAGCCCGTCCCAGGAGCGAGTTGTCGAGCAGGCCCTGCCACGCAGCCAGCCGACGCGGATTCCAGGCCCGTCCGAGCAGGCGGTCAGCGTCGGCGATGATGGTAGCGCCGTCTCGCCGCAGGTGTTTTGAGGTGAAGCCGTGCCGCTCCCAATGCTCGGCGAGGAGGGCGCGCTCCCGTTCCAGATCGACTTCGTGGACCTCAGCCTCGCGATGCCTCGCACCGTCGTACTCGTGAATCCGCCGAGTCCCGTCGATCCGCAGGTCGGCACGAGCGATGAACCGGCCCTGCTCGTCGAAGATCTCATGCTGCGGGGTCACCGGAATCTCGGCTGCGTGGTGCAGCACACGCATGATCGACTCCCAAGCAGACTCGCTCCGCGCATCGAGCAGGGGGATGACCTGTCGCAGTAGAGGTGCACCGCGCCGCCGCTGACGGGCCGTGATCTCGAGGTCCGTCAGGGTGCAGTGACGCAGCCGGAGTGCCGAGTCACCGAGGATGACCAGATCGAGCACACCGAGGTCGCGCGCAGCGGCGAGAATCGTCTCGGCCGCCGTAGTAATTCGGAGCCCATTGGTCAAGTTCATCGGGAACGGCTGGGTATGGCGGCATACCAGCAGCCCTGGCCGCCGAGGACGGGAATCGGCCTCGAGCATGGCAGCGAAGACTGGGTGGGCGATGGTGGCCGGCAGCCACCAGCCCCGGAGCCGCGCGGCCGTCAGGTGGGAGAAAGCGGCGGTTCTGGGCAGAACCAGCTGCCACGCGGCGAGTTCCTCGAAATGCGTACGGCTCAGCGCCGCGGCGTACACCCCGCGAGTGATGCGTTCCCATTCCCGTCCTCGCAGCCATCCCCGGGCGGGAGAGCGTGGTGTGTCTTGCACAGTCACGCTGGAAGCATGCGGACGCGGACCGCATTTGTCTGAGCCTCCAGCGCATCTGTGGACGGGCCGCAGTACCTGCTACCTCCTGTGGAAACCGGTCACCTGCCGGTGGCTCTTTCGTGGGCCGGTCACTCGCCACCGGTGTCCCTCGAAAACCGGTCATTCGCAACCTCAAAATGGATCAGATACGGGTTGTGAGTGACCGGTTTCTTCGAGTGGCGAGTAGTTATGCTGGCGACGCCAGAGTTACGTCCACCGCTATCGGACCGTCACTTTCAACCCAGATGACATCACCGGTGATCCGACCCACAGCACGCAGGTCCGACTCGACCGCCTGCAAATGTCCGAGCCCATCGGCGGTGCCATAGAACTTGGCGAGACTGATCTCGGTCTTCATCGACACACTTGCTTGCGATTTCGCGCCTCGGATCTGAATCAGTGCAGCAGACACATCGCTGAGCAGCGCCGGATCACCGCTAACCGCAATCTCCTCGACCACCGGCCAGTTGGCCCGATGGATAGAGCCGCCCTTCCACCACGACCACACCTCCTCGGTGACGTAGGGCATGATCGGCGCGAACAGTCGCAGCATGATGTCCAAGGCAAGCCTCAAGGTGGCCCGTGCCGACGTCGCACCCGAATCGTCAGCACCGCCATAGGCCCGCTCCTTGACCAGCTCCAAGTAGTCGTCGCAGAACTGCCAGAAGAATTGCTCCGTGCTCTCCAGGGCCCCCGTGTAGTCGTATCTTTCGAACGAGGAAGTGGCGTTGCTGATCAAGGTCGCGAGCTGGGCGAGCAGTGACACATCGGCCGGCTCGGTGATGGCCGCCGAGTCATCCACCGCGCCCGCGCCCAACACGAACCTGCTGGCATTCAAGATCTTCAGTGCGAGGCGTCGCCCGACCTTCATTTCCCGTTGATCAAAAGGCGAATCCAGTCCCGGCCGGATCTTGGCGGCGCGCCAGCGTACGGCGTCGGAACCGTAGCGCTCCAAGACGTCTGTCGGCACCACCGTGTTGCCTTTGGACTTGCTCATCTTCTTGCGGTCGGGATCCATCACGAAGCCGCTGATCATGGAACGGAACCACGGCAAAGAGTGGTTTTCGTAATGAGCCCGCACGACGCGGGAGAACAGCCAGGTGCGGATGATCTCGTGAGCATGGGTATTGAGATCCATGGGAAAGGTGACGGCGAACAACTCCGGATCGCGCTCCCAGCCGCAGACGATCTGCGGGGTGAGGGAAGACGTCGCCCAGGTGTCCATGACATCGGGATCGGCGATGAAGCCACCCGGCTTGCCGCGCTCAGACTCGCTGAAGCCTGGCGGAATCGCCGAACTCGGGTCCAGCGGCAGGTTCTCTTCACTGGCAAGAATCGGGTGGTCGTAATCGGGATCACCTTCAGAGTCGAGGCGATACCACACAGGGAAGGCCACCCCGAAGAACCGCTGCCGTGAAATCAGCCAGTCGCCATTGAGACCGCTCACCCAGTTGTCGTATCGGTACTTCATGTGCGGCGGGATCCATTCCAGCTCCTCGCCGCGTTCCAGGAAGACCCGCTTAAGATCATCGTCGCGCCCACCGTTGCGGATGTACCACTGGCGGGTGGAGACGATCTCCAGCGGCCTGTCGCCCTTCTCGTAGAAGTTGGCCTTCCGCAAGGTTGGTGTCGGTTCGCCATCAAGATCACCGGATGCCTGCAGCTGGACAACCATGGACTCCCGAGCGGAGATGATCGTCTTACCGGCAATCGCACCCCACGCGCTGTCGTCGGCAATCCACTCCGGCCTATCACGCAGGATCCGACCGTCGCGTCCGATGATCACTCGAGCCGGCAACTGCAGCTCGCGCCACCAGGTGACATCGGTCAGATCACCAAAGGTGCAACACATCGCAATCCCGGTGCCCTTGTCCGGCTCAGCGCCTGGATGAGCAAGGACCGGAAGCTCCACCCCATAAAGCGGGCTGGTCACGGTCGTACCGAACAGCGGGCGATAGCGCTCGTCGTCGGGATGAGCGATCAGCGCCACGCAGGCGGCAATGAGCTCCGGTCGGGTGGTCTCGATATGCACCGGACCGTTGGCGCTGTGGAATGCGACCCGGTGAAAGGCGCCGGGGTAATCACGGGCGTCAAGCTCCGCCTGAGCCACCGCGGTCTGGAAGGTGACATCCCACAGCGTTGGGGCCTCGGCCAGGTACGCCTCATCTCTGGCGACATTCCGAAGGAATGCCTTTTGGGCAATGGTGATGGACTCGTCGCCGATCGTGGTGTAGAGACTCGACCAGTCCACGCTAAGCCCCACCCGACGCCACAGGTCCTCGAATGCCTTCTCATCCACATGGGTGAGCGCGTGGCACAGTTCCACGAAGTTGGGTCGGCTGATCCTCAGCTCATGCTTTGGGTCCGGCTTCTCCGGCGGCGTGAAGTTCTCCTCGTACGGCACCGTCGGGTCGCAGCGCACGCCGTAAAAGTTCTGTACCCGGCGCTCGGTAGGCAAGCCGTTGTCGTCCCACCCGATCGGATAGAAAACGTGCTTGCCTCGCATCCGCTGGAAGCGCGCAATCAGATCAGTGTGGGTGTAGGAGAAGACATGGCCGACGTGCAGTGAGCCGGACACGGTTGGCGGAGGAGTGTCAATGCTGTACACCTCGGCTCGGGTCGCGGGCCGCACGAACGCGTAGGTGTCGTCAGCCTTCCAGCGCTCGATCCATTTATCTTCCAGACCCTCCAGCGCCGGCTTCTCCGGTACGCCCGCGCCGGTGGCGGTCGGCGCGTCGGTTCGGGGCTCAGCTGAAGTAGTCACAGTCTTGAATCCTAGAGAAGCGGTGTGCGGCACCGGGACAAATTTCGTGTCGCAGGCAAGTGTGACGCGGCTACCCATGGGTTTGCATATGTCCTGAGCGTGTCGAATTCTGCCCTGAGCCCTTCGACGAGCTCCGGACCGCGCCTGTCGCAGGGCACTTCTTGGGCTTGGCGAAGCTCAGCCAGCGTTGACTCCTAGACTTTGGACGTTATGCCCGCCGAACAATCCCACGCCGAGATCGTTGCCACGCTCACCAGCCGCTGGCCCGAGCATCGGGTAGCACCCAGTCTCGGCAGGATCCGGGCGCTCACCGAGCTGCTGGGCGATCCTCAGCGGGCGTATCCAGTAATCCAATTGACCGGTACAAACGGCAAGGGCAGCACTGCCGCCATGATCGAATCACTGCTGCGCGCCGATGGCCTGCGCACTGGACGATTCACCAGCCCGCATTTGATCAGCATTACCGAGCGGATCACCCTCGACGGTGAGCCAATCAGCGACGAGCGCTTCGATGAGGTCTGGCGGGAGATCGCGCCATATGTGGCGCTCGTCGATGAACGCAAGATCGACGGTGTATCCATGACCTTCTTCGAGATCGTCACGGCCATGGCGTATGCCGCATTCGCCGATGCGCCGGTTGGTGTCGCAGTCGTTGAGGTTGGCTTAGGTGGTGCCTGGGACGCGACCAATGTGGCTGATGCTGAGGTCGCCGTCGTGACCCCAATCGATCTTGATCACACACACTTGCTGGGCAGTACGATCGGCGAGATCACCCGGGAGAAGGCTGGAATCATCAAGCCGGGAGCACATGCCATTCTGGCTGGCCAGAGCGTCGAAGCTGCGGAGATCTTGCTTGCCCGCTGCGCCGAAGTCGGGGCGCTTCCGCAGCGCGAGGGCGTCGACTTTGGGGTAATCGACCGCCAGCTGGCCGTAGCCGGGCAGCTCATCCGGCTCAGCGCCGCCGACGGCCCGGTGGATGACGTCTTCCGGGCGCTCGCCGCGGTGGAAGCTTTCCTTGGGCTTAAGGCGCTGCATGCTGACGTAGTCCGCGAGGGATTCGCGCAAGTGCATTTTCCAGGCAGGCTGGAGCTGGTACGCCGCTCGCCGGGCGTAGTCCTGGATGCCGCGCACAATCCGCACGGAGCCCGAGCGGCCGCGGCCGGGATCACCGAAGCCTTTGCCTTCGCACCGCTGATCGGCGTCATTGCGGTCATGGCGGACAAGGATGCGCGGGGCATACTCGAGGTCTTCGAGGAGATCATGAACCACGTTGTCATTACTCAGGTGGCCTCGACCTCGCGAGGGATGCCGGCCGAGGCGCTCGGCGAGATCGCCAAGGAGGTCTTCGGCGCCTCGCGGGTGACTGTGGTGCCGCGCCTCGATGATGCAATCGATCAGGCGGTTGCGCTGGCAGAGGTCGACGTCGTCGGCTCCCCCGGAGTCTTGATCACCGGATCTGTGGTGGCCATCGGTGAGGCGCGTACGCTGCTCGTCAAAGAGGAGCCGATGGTTCGTCCCGGCGTAAGCGAGGATCTCGACAACGTCTGGGATGCCGACTATTCCGAAGACGGGCACGAGGCCGGCCGGGATTGGCGGTGATCATCCTTAGCGCGGGCAACCCGATGCGGGTAGTGCTGATGACCGTGCTGATCTTCGAGATGATCGTCTTTGGCCTCGCGATACCGGTAATGATCTTCATCTCTAACGTGCCTGCTGCAGCAGCAGCCGGCTTCGGCGGGGGAGCGGCGGTGCTCGCCCTGGTTGCCGCGGGATTGCTTCGCTCGGGTGTCGGCTATGTACTCGGCTGGCTTACTCAGCTAGCCGGACTTGCATTGGGTTTCCTGACGACATTGATGTTCATCGTTGGCATGTTGCTGGCGGCAGTGTGGGTGCTGGCGTTCGTTCTGGGCAAGCGGCTGGATTCCCGGATGGAGACTTCGCCCGAGGACAGCGATATCCCCTAGGGTGCTGGCATGACGTACGTCGCGCCGCCTGTGCCTACCCAGCGTTCCTTCGTGTTGATCAAGCCCGACGCCGTGCGCCGAGGTCTTGCGGGGACCATTCTCAGCCGCTTTGAGTCCAAGGGGCTGACGATTGTAGTCATGGAGCTGCGGCAAATGACCGGTGAGCTCGCAGACCGGCTCTACGCCGAACACCTCGAGCGGCCGTTCTACCCGCCGCTGCGGCTGTTCGTTACCTCGGGTCCTTCGGTGGCGATGGTTGTGGAAGGTGATGAGGCCATTGACGTTGTTCGGACGTTGAACGGCGCGACCGACGGTCGCAAAGCCGCGCCCGGCACCATTCGCGGCGACTTCGCCTTGTCCAATCGGGAGAACATCGTCCACGGCTCCGATTCTCTGGAGTCGGCAAAGCGTGAGATCGCAATCTTCTTCCCTGATCTCGGGTACGAGTAAGCAACCCAGCAGCCGGACTGATTAGTACAGCGTCGCCGTTAGGCTGGGATCGTCATGACGATGATCGCGACCGGGCCGGCCTCCGTTTTCCCTCGGCTCGAACCGCTGCTCCTGAAGGTCAGCAAGCCCATCCAATATGTCGGGGGCGAGCTGAACAGTGTCAGCAAGGACTGGGAGTCCGTCGACGTCCGCTGGTGTCTCAGCTATCCGGACGCGTACGAGGTCGGCTTGCCCAATCAGGGCATTGCGATCTTGTACGAGGTCCTCAATGAGTGCGACTGGATCCTTGCCGAGCGCACGTATGCCGTCTGGCCGGACATGGAAGCCCTGATGCGGGAGCACTCCATACCGCAGTTCACCTTGGATTCACACCGCCCGGTTGCTGAGTTTGACGTCTTTGGATTGAGCTTTGCCACCGAGCTTGGCTACACGAACATGCTCACCGAGCTTGATCTCGCCGGAATCCCGATT
>Ga0307292_10000863_pt1 | contig 10632 bp, 4 predicted proteins | sample ER_DNA_149_FD_194471 | JGI IMG/M metagenome (GOLD analysis project Ga0307292, IMG submission 194471) | Bulk soil microbial communities from the East River watershed near Crested Butte, Colorado, United States - ER_DNA_149 | ecosystem: Environmental > Terrestrial > Soil > Floodplain | place: USA...
GCTGTCGACGGCTGGTCAGGTGTTCTTCAGTGCGCTGGCGGCGTACGCATTTGCGCGGCTGCGCTGGCCCGGGCGGGACAAGGTATTCTTCCTGTTCCTGACCGCGCTGATGATCCCGCCGATCTTCGTCATGCTGCCGAACTTCATCTTGATCAAGAACCTCGGACTCATCAACACATTCCCCGGCTTGATCCTGCCCTACTTCTTCATGACACCATTCGCGATCTTCTTCCTCCGCCAGTTCTTCCTCGGCATCAACAAGGAGATCGAGGAAGCCGCCAAACTCGACGGCGCCGGACACTGGCTGATCTTCTTCAGGATTATCCTGCCAATGAGCTGGGCGCCCATCATCACCTTGTTCATCCTCACCTTCATCAACCAGTGGAACGACTACTTCTGGCCACTGCTGGTTGGCGCCAACGACAAGGTTCGCGTGCTCACGGTCGCGCTCGGCGTGTTCAAATCACAGACACCGCAGGGCAGCCCCGACTGGGCCGGCCTGATGGCCGCAGTCCTCGTCGCCGCAATCCCCATCCTGATTTTGTTCTTTGCGTTCGCGAAGAAGATCGTCAACTCGATCGGCTTCTCTGGCGTGAAGTGACTCATCTGACCCATCAACAACCCCGGTCACCGCGCCGAGGTGAAACGCGAAAGGATCTGCCAACGATGGCAAGAATGCGCAAGAAGCTAGGAGCCGCGCTCATAGGCGTGGCCGCCCTAAGCCTCACCCTCACCGCATGCGGCGGTGGCGGTGGCTCCGAAGGCGGCGGCGGCTCCGAAGGCAGTGCCATTGACACCAGCAACGCCTCCGGCGACGTGAACTACTGGCTGTGGGATGCCAACCAGCAGCCGGCATACCAGGCCTGCGCCGACAAATTCAAGCAGGCCAACCCCAATATCAATGTCAAGATCACGCAATACGGCTGGAACGACTACTGGAGCAAACTCACCAACGGCTTCGTGGCCGGCGACGCACCCGACGTCTTCACCGACCATCTGTCCAAGTACCCAGAGTTCATCACTCAAGAGCAGCTAGTCCCCTTGGACGACACACTGACCAAGGACGGGTTCAACGTCAACCAGTACCAAGAAGGCCTCGCGGATCTGTGGAAGGGCCAGGACGCCAAGCGCTACGGCCTACCAAAGGACTTCGACACCATCGCGATCTTCTACAACAAAAAACTGCTTGCCGATGCCGGAGTCAAGGAAGCCGATCTGCAGAATCTGCAGTGGAATCCCCAAGATGGCGGAACGTACGAAAAGCTGATCGCCCACCTGACGGTCGATCAAAGCGGCAAGCGCGGAGACGAGTCAGGCTTCGACAAGTCCAAGGTGAAGGTGTACGGCCTGGGACTCGACGGTGGGTCGGGCGCTGGCAATGGCCAGACACAGTGGAGCATGTATACCGGCTCCAACAACTGGACCCACACCGACAAAAACCCGTGGGGAACCCATTACAACTACGACCAGCCCGCCTTCCAGGACACCATCAAGTGGTTCGCCTCGCTGATCGAAAAGGGGTATGTGCCCTCTGTTGCAGCAGTCACTGGCCAGGGCCAGTCGTCCATCTTCGCCGCTGGCAAGTACGCACTCACCACCGACGGTTCGTGGAACATTGGTAGCTACTACGGTTCGAAGGGCATCGAAACCGGCGTTGCGCCGCTTCCGGCCGTACCAAGCGGCAAGCGGGCCAGCATGTACAACGGCTTAGCCGATTCCATCTGGGTCGGCTCGAAGAACAAGCCCGCGGCGGCAAAGTGGGTTGAGTTCCTCGGGTCACCGGACTGCCAGAACATCGTCGGCGAGAAGGCCGTCGTCTTCCCTGCGATCCCGGCGGCGACCGACAAGGCTGAGGCCGCGTTCAAGGCCAAGGGAGTCGACGTGACGTCCTTCCTCGTCAACGTGAAGGACAAGACCACATTTCTCTTCCCGATCACTGACCACGCCTCGGAGATCGAAGGCATCATGCATCCAGCGATGGACGACGTCCTATCTGGCAAGGCCCCCGCCACATCGCTAAGCGACGCCAACAACCAGGTCAACCAGCTGTTCGGATAATCGCGTCCGGAGGCGCCATCCGGGTGTCTGCTCCCGGTTGGCGCCCCTCGCATGGATCCAGTCCAAGATCATCTAGATTCCAGTTGAGGAGACCTCACTGAGTAGCCTTATCGCCACCTCGGGCCACCGGTCGGGCACTCTGTGGCTCTATTGTCACCGGTTGCCTTAGCCGTTACTGCCTCCTGTTACTACTGGGGCCGTCACTCGATGCGCCGGCGTACTTCACGCCATAAATCGCCCGGAAATGGCGCTCCCGGGCGGAAGGAGGGATCATGGTCGGACGTGCCAATTGCGTGATTGTGCTCCGGTCCGAAGGCGTCTCGCTTGTACTCGATATGACGCGGGGGCAGCTGCCCGCGATCATCCATTGGGGCGCGGATCTGGGAACACTCGGGCTCGCGGATGTTCAAGGGCTGATCCTTTCCAACATTGACCCGGCCGGCTCGAATGTTGTTGACGAGCCTGTGCGTGTCGCCGTGCTGCCGGAGCATTGGACGGGTTGGGTGGGTCGCCCTGGACTGAGTGGCTCAAGGGCTGGCCAGGCCTGGTCCCCCAAATTCACCACAACGGAAGTCCGCGTCGACGGCGAAACAGTTGGCGCCACTGAGAACCAGCCAGCCGTGATCAACACCGGATTGGCCTCTCTAACGGTGGAGGCTGTCGATGAGGTGGCTCAGCTCCAGCTACAGATCACTATCGAGCTCGCCGCCGGTGGCCTTGTCAGAGCGCGCGCTGGTGTGATTAACATCGGCGGTGATCCGTATACGATCAACGACTGCGTGATCGCATTTCCGATTCCCCAGAATGCCCGGGAGATCTTGGACTTCGCTGGATATTGGGGCAAGGAGCGGGTACCCCAGCGGCGCCCATTGACCGTTGGCGTGCACCTACGTGAAGGGCGGAAGGGCCGCACCGGACCAGATGCCGCAACGCTGCTGCACGTTGGGGTTCCAGGGTTCTCTTTTGCCGAAGGCGAAATTTGGGCCGTGCATGCGGCGTGGAGCGGGAACCACACGCATTATGCTGAGCGCATTTTTACAGGCGTCCAGGTGATCGGCGGTGGCGAACTGCTGTTGCCCGGCGAGGTGATCTTGCAGACAGGCCAGGGGTACGCCACCCCGTGGATCTACGGTGCATACGGACGAGGCCTCGATAAGGTCGCCGGTCGATTCCACCGCTTCCTTCGGGCACGGGAGAGCCACCCTTCTACAACTCGACCGGTGACTCTCAATGTCTGGGAGGCGGTGTATTTCAATCATGATCTCGACCATCTCGCCGAGCTCGCCGAGTGTGCCGCGGCCATTGGCGTTGAGCGCTACGTGCTTGATGACGGCTGGTTCGGCGCCAGGCGAAGCGATCGCGCCGGCCTCGGCGACTGGACCGTCTCGACCGAGGTCTGGCCGCACGGGTTGCATCCGCTGGTAGACAAGGTGACCGACCTAGGCATGGAGTTCGGGCTCTGGTTTGAGCCTGAGATGATCAATCTCGACTCCGCAACAGCGCGCCGGCATCCCGAGTGGATCATGGCCACCGGTGATCGCCTCCCGGTGGAATCACGCCATCAACAGGTGATCAATTTGGGCATCCCGGAATGCTACGCGCATGTCCGTGACGCGATCTTCGACATACTTGCCGAGTACAGGATCGGCTACATCAAGTGGGATCACAACCGTGACTTGATCGATGCCGGGACTGCCCCCGACGGTCGGCCAGGAGTCCATGAGCAGACGCTGGCCTTCTACCGGCTCGTTGAGGAGATCAAGGCCGCCCATCCCGGGCTGGAGATCGAGAGCTGTTCCTCGGCGGCGCCCGTGTTGATCTAGGCGTGCTGCAGCGTACCGACCGCATTTGGGTGAGCGATTGCATTGATCCGCTGGAGCGGCAACAGATGAACCGCTGGACCTCCCAGCTGGTGCCACCGGAGCTGCTGGGCTCACATATTGCCTCGGGGCGCTCACACACCACCGGCCGGGTACACGATTTGTCCTTCCGCGCCGCTACGGCGGTCTTCGGTCACCTGGGCATCGAATGGGACCTCTCGGCAGCAACTGTCCAGGAGCTGGCCGATCTGCGGGAGTGGATCAGCTTCTACAAGGCAAATCGAAGGCTGCTGATGGGCGGCGACCTGGTGCGCGTGGATTTTCCGGACCCAACCGTCATGGTGTACGGCATCCTCGCGCCCGACCGCTCCCACGCGATCTACACCGTGGCCTTGATCGGTCGATCCGAGGTTATGCTGCCTGGCCGACTACGATTCCCCGGGTTGGATCCAGACCGGCGCTACCGCATTTGTCCCATACTGGTGGGACGCCCGCCGTCGGGATTGAACCCACCGCCGTGGTGGGGAGCAATCACTACGGAATTCCAGCCCTCAGGCGAGCGCCACGCGCTCGGCTGGGGCCTGCCCGCCGATGGCGGCGACGGCCTCGTCCTCAGCGGTGCCACGCTCGCCTCAACGGGTGTAATGGCTGCCGCCATGCATCCCGAGCATGCCATCCTCTATCGCGCCGAGGCCCTTGACTGATCTCAAGCACGGCGCTTGCCATAGTGGCGCGAGCGGCAGTCACGCTATCGTCGCCATCTTGACCGGACGTTTGAGCCTCGGCAACCGCAGCTACTCAGTCGCCCAGGCCGCTAAGGTGCCGCCGACGAACGTCCTCGCTCTGCACTCGAAATCCCAGCCAGGATCTGAGCCTGCTTGGGGGACCGATTTCATTAGTGCCATGGGATGAAGTCCCAGCAGCGGATCCTGTACGGCAGGTGCCGTTGGTGGAACAGACTGACCATGTGGTCGATACTGATCACCGGCCCAGTGTTGGTGCCATGCCGCGGCCTGGTCGCATGTCTCTCTGTCTGCTTGCCCATGCCCACCGTGGTTGATCGACCAAAGTGGCATGCCCCCTACCACGCCCCGGGCCAACCGAGCGGTCACGACCTCCAACTTGCCTCACCAGACGTACCTCCTCAGCTTTCTGAATGTCCATGTCCGACACACCTGATGCACCGTCGGAAGTAGCTCGGGTCGGCCTGACCGCACAGGTGGTATGTACCCCCTTCGGGTGAGTGTGACGATGAGCCTGCACAAGCTCACGGCCGGGTCCGGGTATGACTACCTGACCCGGCAGGTCGCGGCGTTGGACGCGACCGAGAAAGGTCACACCGGGCTGGCGTCGTACTACACCGAACACGGTGAATCACCTGGGGTTTGGATCGGCTCCGGCTTGGTCGGGATCGACGGCCTGAAGGTCGGCGACCCGGTGACCGCCGAGCAGATGCGAGCGTTGTTCGGCTGCGGTCTGAATCCGTTGGCCGAGCTTCGTCAGCAGCAGCTGGAAGGGCCGGACCTCTCCCCTGGCGACTATCAGGATGCAGCCCGCCTTGGAGCTCCGTTCAGGGTCGTTGATGGTGATGTCAGCCCGTTCCGGCTCGAGGTCGCCAGGCGTGTTGCCGCGATCAACAGCGCAGCCAGCCTGCCGGCCGACGCGCCGCTACCGGCTGCAGATCGGGCCCGGGTGCGGACCGCGGTGGCCCGGGAGTTCTTCCTCGCCGAGCATGGCCGCGAGCCGGTCGATGCCCTGGACCTGGCGGGACAGATCGCGAAAGACTCCCGGCCACGGACACAGACAGTTGCCGGTTATGACCTGACGTTCTCCCCGGTGAAATCGGTGTCGACCCTTTGGGCGGTCGCCGACCCGGCGGTCGCGGCCGTCATCGAACGGGCCCATCAGACCGCGGTCAAGGACGCTTTAACGTTCATCGAGCAGCATGCCCTGTTCACCCGGACCGGGCCACAAGGCATCCGTCAGGTCAACGTCCGAGGCCTCGTCGCCGCAGCGTTCACCCACCGCGACAGCCGCGCCGGCGACCCGGACCTGCACACCCACATCGCGGTGGCGAACAAGGTCCAGACCCTCGACGGACGGCGGCTGTCGATCGACGGGCGAGTGCTGTTCAAAGCCAACGTTGCCGCCTCGGAGACCTACAACACCGCGCCCGAACAGCACCTCCGCGACAACCTCGGCGTGCGGTTCGCCGAACGACCTGGCACCGACCCGACGAAGCGGCCGATCCGGGAGATCGTCGGCGTCGACCCCCGACTGAACCAACACTGGTCCACCCGCCGCGCCCACATCAACACCCGCCGCAGCGAGCTAGCCATCCAATTCCAAGAAGATCATGGCCGACCACCGACCCCGGTCGAAGCGTTGCACTTGGCGCAGCAGGCGACCCTGGAGACCCGCGACGCCAAACACGAACCCCGATCCCTGACTGAGCAACGCGCCACATGGCGCGGCGAGGCCGCAGCCGTGCTGGATGGGGCAGAGGGCGTCGCGTCGATGGTGCGGACGGCGCTGGCACCGCCCGCCGAGACCACTACGATTGTCGACGCCCGCTGGGTCGCACAGACAGCCGACCGTGTCTTGGCCGCCATAGAGGGGAGCCGCTCGACCTGGCAGGTGTGGCATGTCCGGGCCGAAGCACAGCGGCAGGTCCGCACGACCGGCGTGACGCCAGCACGGGCGAGTGCCTTGGTGGACCTGCTCGTCGATGAGGTGCTCAATCGTCGATCTGTTGCCCTGACCGCGCCGCACGACGCCATCGAGGAACCGGAGGTGTTGCGGCGCGTCGACGGATCCTCGGTCTACACCGTCGCCGGCGAGACCCTCTACACATCGACGAGGCTCCTCGACGCCGAGAGGCGCCTCCTCATCGCGGCGGGATGCCGCGACGGGTCAGCCGTCGACCAGTCGGCGGTGGATCTGGCCCTGCTGGAGATGGCGGCGAACGGCACTGCACTCGATGCTGGGCAAGCGTCACTGGTCCGCCGGATGTGCACCTCCGCGGCACGGCTGCAGCTCGCGATCGCCCCCGCCGGCGCCGGGAAAACAACCGCGATGCGCGCCCTCACTCTCGCCTGGACCGAAGACGGCGGTCAGGTGCTCGGCCTGGCTCCGTCGGCTGCCGCGGCCGCCATCCTCGCAGAGCAAACCGGGATCCGCACCGACACCATCACCAAGCTCACCTGGTCACTGGACCATGGCGACCTGCCGGAGTGGGCGGCCGCGGTCGGCCCGTCGACACTGGTGATCATCGACGAAGCCGGCATGGCCGACACTCTGTCCCTCGACAGCACTGTCCAGTTTGCACTCGCACGCGGTGCGAACGTCCGACTGATCGGAGATGATCAACAACTCGCCGCAATCGGCGCCGGCGGTGTGCTTCGCGACATCAAACACATCCATGGCGCCCTCCGCCTGACCGAGCTGCACCGCTTCAGCAAACCCGCCGAAGGACAGGCGTCACTCCTCCTCCGTGACGGTCACCCCGAGGCGCTGCAGTTCTACCTGAAGCATGGTCGCGTGCATGTTGGCGACCTCGCCACGACTACCGAAGACGTGTTCAGCGCTTGGGTTTCCGATCGGGCGGCTGGGCTCGACGCGATCATGGTCGCCCCTACCCGGGAGCTGGTCGCCGACCTGAACGCCCGTGCCCGCGCGCATCGTCTCGATCACTCCGCTGCGACAGCCGAGGTGCCGTTGGCCGACGGGAACTCGGCCAGCGTCGGAGATGTGATCATCACCCGCCGCAACGACCGCCGACTCAGCCTCACTCCCACCGACTGGGTGAAAAACGGGGACCGCTGGACAATCACCCATGTCGCCAAACACGGTGACCTGACTGTGCGGCACATCCGCAGCGAGCTGACCGTGCGGCTGCCTACGGAGTATGTGCGGGAGTCGACCGGTCTCGGCTACGCCACCACCATCCATGCGGCCCAAGGCGTCACTGCCGACACCATGCACTGCCTGTTGACCGGGCATGAGTCCCGGCGGCAGCTGTACACCATGCTCACCCGCGGCCGGCACGCCAACCACCTCTACCTCCAAGTGGTCGGCGACGGCGACCCCCACACCCTCATCCGACCCGACACCATCTCACCGCGTACGCCGACCGAGACGCTGCAGCAGATCCTCGCCCGCGATGAAGCGCCTCTCTCTGCCAGCACCTTGCTGCGCGAGCTCAACAACCCAGCGGCCCGGCTTTTCCAGGCGGTCCAGCGCTACACCGACAGCCTCCACCTAGCAGCCGAACAGCTCCTCGGAGCCCAGACCGTCGCGGAGCTCGACCAAGCCGACCACTACATTCCGGGACTCACCATCGAACCCGCCTGGCCAACTTTGCGAGCCCATCTGCTCGCCCTCGCGGCCGAAACTGGACAGCACCCACTCCGCCACCTGCTGACAGCCGCCGCCGGACCCGACCTTCGAACCGCCGGCGACATGGCGGCCGTCCTCGACTGGCGCCTCACAGCGCTCACACCAACCGACCCAGGTCCGCTGCCCTGGCTCCCCGGCATTCCATCGACGCTGCATGACCATCCTGTCTGGGGCGGCTACCTGCAAAGCGATCCCAGCTGGTCGCGGATCTCGCCGGCCAGGTCCAAGATCACCTCTGCCAAGGTGACGGCCCGCCAGTCTGGGCTGCAGCCGGAGGTCATCCCACCGCCCTCATTCGCGAAATCGCAGTATGGCGAGCCGCCAACGGCATCAATCCCCAAGACCCGCGACCAACCGGAGGAGGAGGCCAACTCGATACAACCGCCGCCCCATGGAAACAGCGACTCGACTGGCATATCGCCTGTTCCACCAATTCATCCGGCAACGAGACATTTAACGAACGACAAGCAGCACACACCCACTGAGTCGCTCCCACCACGACAGCCGGCGCCCGTACCAAACACCCGGTCAGCGCCCGAACGGGCCAGCCGCACCCGGCCGCTAATCCCAGTCGAGCTGCCTGCGTCCGGGGCTGCGGTGTTGACCTCACCATCGGCCTGCTGGTCAGATGGCCCGCGGCGCTCCTTCGGCTGCCAATGGTCGCCGACCCTTTCGTGCGCGTGCTGCAGGGCGCTGAAGCCGAATGGTCCCAGCGGCCGCCTCAGACATGCCGAACTGCCTCACCCTCCCCGCCTTGATCAAGTCCTTGACGGCTCCCGCCACTTCTTCGATCACTGGTCTAGGGGCAGGTCGTGCGTCCGCAGCACGTCGGCCGGCGTGAGCTCGGCGAAGCAGTGCGGATACGGGCCGTGGCCGAGATCCTCGACCAGGATCGGCAACCGGTCGCGGTCCATTTCCAGCACGACGAGTTCGGACGGATCGAGATCGGCGTAGTGGTTCATAACGATGCCGGGAACCTGGCCGGCGAACGAGCAGTGCACAAAGCCTTCACGCTCATACCCCAGGCCGCGGCTCGACCATGGGTAGCGGCCGGTAGCCTCGGCCTCTGCCCACGCCGACCGCTCCGCAAGGTGGAACACCGGTTCGGGAATCGGCTGAGGCGCGGCGAGCAGGCCGAGCCCGACCAGATCAGCGCGTAGCCGCTCGGCGTCGGTGAAGTTCAGCGCAGCCATGCCGAGGGTAGCGGCGGCGGCCACATTGGCTGGGATGTCGTCGATGAAGACCGTCGAGCCGGCGGACAGGCCGTGCCGATCGAGGGCCAGTTGGTAGAGCGCCGGCTCGGGCTTGAGCAGCCCTTCGGTGCCGGAGACGACGATGGCCTCGAAGCGGCGCAGGATGCCGAAGCGCTCGGTCGCAAGCGGGAAGGTCTCGGCGGACCAGTTGGTCAGCGCGATCAACCGGACGCCCACCTGCCCCAGTTCAGCGAGGAGTCCGCTCGTCCCGGGCACCATGCCGGTCAACGTCGCGTCGAAGTGGACGCGGTAGCCGAGGATCGCCTGCCGGTCATCCGGGAAGCGAGCGATGAGCTCCTGCTCCGCCTCCTCGAACGAACGGCCGCCGTCGTTCAGCCGGTTCCAGCCGGCGAAGTCGACTCGTTCCAGGAAGGTCGCGACTTCCTCGGCCGGCAGCACGCGCTCGTACGCTCTGCGCGGATCCCAGGACAGCACCACGCCGCCTAGATCAAAGATGACCGCATGGCTCCGCATCACGTCTCCTCCGGATGAAACCACAACAGCAGACTATGGTCATACGAACGCCGAGATGCCGGCCATCGCGGCGGCGATCATCGGGAAGCCGAGCGATGCTAGACCAGACTGCTGAGTGACCAACTGAGTGACTACGGGGTCGACCTCCCGTACATTCAGGCACACGTTCACGGACCCGATTCGAGCTCAGTTCACGACCTTGACGACTTACCGACCGTGCTTCGGGACGAAGAGGTCGCAGGTTCAAATCCTGTCACCACGACCAGTAAAGCGCCTAGTCAGATACATATTTTACGTCGTAAACGTCCACCAGACTTTAAGATGTGCGGCCCAACTGAGTAACTGCCAAGGGCTTCGACACCTCATCGCCAGTCGTCGACATCACAGAGCACGTGCGCCCCGGCGACAACACGGTGACAGTTCGGCCGGCGAGCTCGCTGAACAACCGACTGCTCGCCCGTGGCTACTACAAGCAGGTACCCGACATCGTCACGAGTTGGGGCGGGATCGAACCGCAGATGCAATCCACCTCGGTGCACGACCACGGCCTGCTCGGTCCGGTCCGGCTCATGCGTGAAGCCACAGGCCAATGAACGCATCGCCGGACGGGTGAGCTGCCCCGTGATGCA
>Ga0307292_10000872_pt1 | contig 10574 bp, 8 predicted proteins | sample ER_DNA_149_FD_194471 | JGI IMG/M metagenome (GOLD analysis project Ga0307292, IMG submission 194471) | Bulk soil microbial communities from the East River watershed near Crested Butte, Colorado, United States - ER_DNA_149 | ecosystem: Environmental > Terrestrial > Soil > Floodplain | place: USA...
CCTTCCACAGAGAAGGAACGGGAGGCAGTCTCCACGCTGCAGGACAACCTGGAGCCGGTGAAGGAGAAGGCCTCTGAAGTGGCAAGGGATATGGGCGAGGGCCTCAAGCCGAAGGCGCAGGAGGCTACGGAGTCGGTGAAGACCACCGCTCAAGAAGGCGTCAAGAGCGTCAAGGAAGAAGGCCAGTCGGCCGCTCAGGACGTCAAAGACCAGGCTCAGGACTACAAGCAGACGGTGCAGCAGCAGCAGTCCGGCTAAGCCATCGTCGTTTGAACCTAAGTGGTGGATTCACTCTCAAGTTGGGAGTGAATCCACCACCTTCATGATCGGGGGAGGTGCTCAGCGATGCGCATCCTGATGTGGGACGTGCATGGCGGTTACACCGACTCACTGGTCGCCGGTGCCCATGAGTATCTGTTCCTGCCACCTGACCGGTCGGGGCGCGGCGGGCTCGCCCGTTATGGCGACTTACCGCCCAGCACCGCGTACGAGGTGAGCGCCGAGGAGCTGCGCGACCGCCCTCCCGATGTCGTCCTGCTGCAGCGTCTCGAGGAAATTGAGCTCTGCGCTGAGCAGCTCGGCCGACGTCCGGGATCTGACCTGCCAGCGATTTTCCTGGAGCACAACACCCCAAAGACCGATGTGCCCTCGACCCGGCACCCGCTCGCTGATGAGCCTCGTATTCCAGTTGTGCATGTCACCCATTTCAACGAGCTGTTCTGGGATTGCGGCCGAACGCACACTCGCGTAATCGAACACGGGGTGGCCGACCCGGGACTGCGCTACACCGGTCGCTTGCCGCGACTCGCGTTCGTCGTCAACGAGCCAGTGCGCCGCTGGCGGGTCACCGGTACCGATCTGTTGCCTCACTTCGCAGACTTCGATGTTGATGCCTTCGGCATCGACGCCGACAAGTTGCCGGCGGCCCTGGATCCGTCTCATCAGCGCGTCTGCTTTGCCGGAAACCTGCACCCCAACGCCCTTTATGACGCGCTAGCCGAGCGCCGGGTCTACCTGCACCTCAATCGCTGGACCTCACTTGGACTGTCACTTATCCAGGCGATGCTGCTGGGACTGCCGGTCATCGTCCTCGATACCACCGAATCGTCGCGGGCAGTGCCTAGTGCGGCAGGTGCACGCTCCGGCGACATCAACGAACTCGTCGCTGCCGCTCGAGCCCTGCTCGCCGATCCCCACGAGGCACAGCGTCGCGGGCTGATCGCACGCCGCGCCGCACTCAATCATTACGGATTGCCGCGCTTTCTGCACGATTGGGATTTAGCCTTCAAGGAAGCGGCAGACGTCACGCGATGATTGCTGGTGCTGCCGGCGGGTATGAAATTGAACATGATTGAGGCCACAAGAGCCTCCATCTGTCGCTTCTCTCAAGGAGGCTTGATGCGTTACCCCGACAATCCGCCGCACGACAGGCCCGGCCAAAACGATGTCGGCGATCGTCCGGTTGCCGACACGACAACCTCGGAAGCGCGGGACACCTCTGCTCCGGCCACCTCTGCGGCTCCGGCCACCTCTGCGGCTCCGGCCACCTCAGCGGCTCCGACAACCTCGGAAGCTCGGGCCACTTCTGCGGCTCCCGCCACGTCTGTAGCTCCGGCCGCGACCGAAGCCGACGACACCGCCGTTGTCGGCGACCGGCGAGATGTCGTGGACCGCCAGAAAGAGGCCTTCGGCGGAATGAAGTTCGGCAGCTGCTTCTTCGGCTGGCTCACGGCCGCAGGCACCGCCGTACTGCTTGGCGCGATCGTGACCGGCGTCGGCACAGCAATCGGACTGACCCGAAACGTCGAGACAGCAGGAACAACGCCGGCGGGTACCGAGTCAGTCGGCCTGATCGGCGGCATCATCTTGCTGGCCATCATCTTCGTGTCCTACCTCGCCGGCGGATACGTGGCAGGGCGGATGGCCCGATTCAACGGTCTGAAACAGGGCCTTGGGGTTTGGCTCTGGGCAGTGATCATCGCGATTCTGGCTGCCGGAGCCGGCATGCTGGCCGGTGCTCGTTTCGACATCCTCACCCGGGTCAACAGCCTTCCGCGCCTCCCGCTCAGTCAGGGCACGCTGAACACCGGTGGCATCATTTTGGCGATCGGCATCGTGGCCGTCAGCCTCATTGGCGCACTGCTCGGCGGACTGGCCGGCATGCGCTACCACCGTCGTGTTGACCGAGCCGGCCTGGCCCGTTAGACCTCAGCCGGGCTGCACCTGCGAGCGTCTTTCAAGAAAGTGGTCGAATACAACAACGATTCGGCCTCAACGCGTGTTGTTCGTGACCACTTTCTGCATCAACCCGGCCCTCGTCTGGTCAAGGAAAGACACGACTGCGTCCTTTGGCTACTTAGCTACGCTATCCGGATAGAGTACGGGGCAGCTGGCCGAGGTTCGGGTTCCCAAGCCTGGCCTCCGCCGCATCCAGCACTTCGTCGCTCACAATCTCGAGAAGGGCTGGATCGACCCACCGGCCGTGCGGGTTGCCTGTGGCCCCTCGCCAAATCACGGTAGATGGTCCCCCGGCCGGTGGGCCCCACCGCAGCGGCGACGTGGGCCCGAACAACAATACGGATGGAGTGGCGTACGCGGTTGCGAGGTGGGCAATTCCGGTGTCTCCGCTGATCAGCAGCCGAGCGTCGGCCATCAGCGCTGCTAGGCCGGCCAGATCGAGGTCACCTGCCAAAACCCAGTCCTGATCAAGGCCGGCACAGCGCGCGACGGCGAAACAACGACTGCGTTCTGCGGCGGAGCCCGTAAGAACGACGGAATGACCGGTCGCGGCCAAGGCTCCAGCCACTGCGCCAAAGCGATCCACCGGCCAGCGACGAGCCTCAGCTGACGCACCCGGATGCACGATCACCGCGTTCGGCACAGCCGGTGCCTGCGGCGGCTTGACCAAATGCAACTCACCGGGGTCAGCGGGGATCCCCGCCGCCGCGAGCAGCGAGGTCCAGCGCTCCACCTCGTGCATCTCCTCGCACCACTCGGGACCCGAAATCTGCGGATACTGGGGATGTCGGTGGCTGATCAGCCGGCGCGCACCGGTCGCGAGCAGGTCGCCAATGCTCTGCGGGCCTGCGCCGTGCAGGTTGACCGCGAGGTCCGGCGGCGCAGACAGCGGCGGCAGCTCACCTAGCCCCGCGACCGGCAAGACCCGGTCGATCGCTCCAGTCAGCGAGGCCAACGGCTCCAGCACCGCAGGCGCAGCAAGAGTGATGCTCGCTTCCGGAAAGGCACGTCGGAGACCGCGGTATGCGGGCACGCCGGTCAGAAAATCACCGAGCCCGATCGCCCTGAGGACGAGGACCTGGGTCCTGTTCACGGCTGTGCTGGAAAACGACTCCAAGGCAGTTACGGCCAGGAACTCTCGGTCGAGCTGCAGATCACCAGCTCACGCAACTCGCAACCAGCCGGCTGGCTCAGGGCGAAGACGACCGCCGCGGCAACATCGGCCGGGGCGTTGAGCACCGCGTCAGGCGGGGGCTTGTACTGCTCGGTCCGGTTGTCGAAGAAGTGGGTATGCATGCCGCCCGGAATGAGCAGCGTGACGCCCACCTCGCCCGCCAGCTCCGCAGCCAGAGCGCGAGTGAAGCCGACGACGCCAAACTTCGACGCGCAGTACGCGGTCGCATCGCTGACCGCCTTGATGCCGAGGGTGGACGCACACGTCACTACCCGCCCGTGGCTGCGGCGCAGATAGGGCAGCGCCGCCCGAACCACGGCCGCAGTGCCGAGTAGATTCACCCGGATCACGCGTTCCCACTCGTCGACCGAGACCTCGTCAAGCGGGCCGCAAGAATCGATGCCGGCGGCGGTGAAGATACCGTCCAGCTGGCCGCCCGCTGCCTTGACGGCTGCATCTACGGCACTCGCTGCCGCAGCCGAGTCGGCCAGGTCGACCTGCTGGTAGGCGAACTCAGACTCGGGTGCGACGCGATCCAACACCAGCGGTGTCCCGCCGCCGGCCTGTACGGCCGCCGCTGTGGCCGCTCCCAGCCCTGACGAACCGCCTGTGATCACAACCGTGCCGAGCGCTTGTGGCGCGACATGGCCGATGCGGGAAGAGGGTGCCACGGTGGTGGCGCTCATGAGACCTCCTGAGAGATGTCGTTGCTGGAATGGTGGTCCGTACGCGCAGTACTGACCAGGCGTGTCGTTGAGTAACCGGGTACGACGGGGAGGAGCACCACTCGGCCGCCGACCCGCTCAACTACCTCGGCCTCGGGAATGATGCGGTCCGCGTAATCCGTACCTTTCACCCAGATATCGGGCTGCAGCTGAGACAGCAGCGCAGCCGGTGTCTTCTCATCGAAGATCGCCACGCCATCGACAGCAGCCAGTGCAGCAAGCACTGCGGCCCGGTCTTGCTGCGGCACCACGGGCCGCCCGGGACCCTTGGCGCGGCGTACCGACGCGTCGGAGTTGAGACACACCACCAGCGCATCGCCCAGTGCTCTGGCCTGATTGAGCAGGCTGATGTGACCGCGATGGAGCAGGTCAAAGCAGCCGCCGGTCGCGACCAGACGGCCACCGGTGCGGCGGGTTCGAGCCGCCACCTGAAAGGCGTCAACTGCGCCTGTCAGCTCCGCCATGTGCATCGAAAGGTCGATCGACTGTGCGCCCGAGACTGTCGAGACCGCGGAGGCTCCGCCGGCCTGGACGAAGTGCGCGGCCGACGCTACGGCCGCCTGTACGGCCTCACGAGCGTCAGCACCGTCCAACATGGCCAAGGCCGCCGCCGCCGCAAGTTGATCACCTGCACCTAGGGTGTCCACGCGGCCTGCTGTCGGCTGGACAAGGTCCAGCAGCGGAACATTCGTGGTCCGGGGCGGGTCGACCTCGGTCAGGACCGCGCCCCGTCCACCGATCGTGACGGCGACGGCGCGTGCATGCCAGCTCGCGCAGAGTCGTCGGCCTTGCTCAGCTGGCTGCTCGGCCCCGCTGGAGAGTTGCGCCTCGGCGGCGTTCGGAGTGATCAGCCAGCAGCCGCGCACCGGCGTGGGCCCGTTGGAATGCGGGTCCCAGATCACGGGCACCGAGCTCATCTTGCGCAGTAGCGCCTGTCGTAGCGCGGGCAAGCCAGCCACGCCGCGGCCATAGTCTGCGACCAGAATCGCGCCAGCCGACTCAAGGGTGCGTACGGCGTCGGGCGGCAAGGACCCGCGACACGCGCGTCCCGATCCGGAATCCAGCCGCAGCAGCGGAACCTCGCCCGCCGCGACCCGGCATTTGCTGACAGTGTTGCCGTCCAGCGGCAGCGATCGAACCTCCACATGATCAGCAAGCAGGCCTCGCAGCGTGTTGCCGAGGTCGTCGTCTCCGATCGCCGTCAACAGAATCACCTGGCGACCGGAGCGAGCCGCCAGCAGTGCCGCAAGGCCTGCGCCCCCGGGCCGACGCCGCTGACGCGTCACGTCGACCACGGGAACGGGCGCCTCGGGACTCAGCCTGCTGGCCTCCCCTTCAATGTCGATGTCCAGCATCGAGTCGCCGAGGACAACAAGTGGACCGCCACGCGCGCCGGCCGTCACCATTCGTGGGCCCGCAGCGCCTGATCGAGGACGATGCACAGCGCGTGCACGAGGGTGAGATGAATTTCCTGGACTGTGGCCACCGTCGGGGCATCGACCGCGATCGCCGAATCCGACAGTGCGGCGAGCGGGTTGGGAGCGGGGCCGGTCAGCGCCCAGACGGTGACGCCCAAGTCGAGCCCGGCCTTCGCGGCGGCGATCACATTCGGGCTGCTGCCGCTGGTGGACAAGGCCACCAGCACATCCCCGCGTCGCCCGTACGCCTGAACTTGGCGAGCAAAGAGCTCCTCGGCGCCATAGTCATTGATGATCGCTGTGACAGCCGCCGTGTCGGCGCACAGCGCAACAGCCGGGAGCGGCCGACGCTCGTGACGGAAACGACCGAGCAGCTCCCCGGTGAGGTGCTGCGCTTCGGCGGCGCTGCCGCCATTGCCACAAGCGAGCAGCTTGCCGCCGCTAGCGAAAACCTCGGCAAGTTGCTGGCCCCATTCATGCACAACGGGCGCGGCTACATGTGCGTCGCGGGCAGCGATGGCCAAGTCGTCGAGGTGCGAGCCGACCAGCTCCACACCCTGCAGGTGGCTCACAACCATGGCCTTTCTCTCGTGGCGGCCTGGGCCGGACGTGCCGTCGTGGCGACTCCTGACCCTCCGGAGTGCGTCTGCAGCTCCGCCACGGCTGCAACAACCTCCGAAGGACTGATCGAGGTCAGGCAGGGATGATCGGGAATCGTGCACGCCCTCATCCGGGTGCCTCGACAGGGCGCCTGCTGATCACCCAGCAGCGCCCGCGGCACCCCGTACGGAGCCCATTGCGACGCGGCCACGACAGGCGCGAACAGTGAGACGACTGGCGTACCAACGGCTGCAGCTAGATGCGCCGGCCCAGTGTTGGGTGCGACCACAACGTCGGCCCGCTCAAGGACTGCGGCCAGCTCCGCCATAGAGAGCAAGCCGCCAAGATCATCTGCTGCTCCGCCCGCAACAAAGCCGGTCAGGGTGGTTTCATCCGCAGATCCGGTGACGATCACCCGCTGTCCGGCCGACCGCAGCGCCGCCACCATTGCCCGACTGTGCGTGGCGGTCGGACGCCTGGCGGGCACTGCCGCACCGGGATGGAATACCACGTACGGCTCGGTTCCGACCCAATCAGTGACGTCGGGCAGCGGTTGTCGTACGGCTAGCCGGGCTGCCATCTCGTCCGCGTCGAATCCGGCAGCGCGAGCAAGCGAGAGGTTGCGCTCCGACTCCGGCAGCCCATCAGCCACGTGATGGCGCAGATCGAGGAGGGAGCCTGGATAGTCCTCACAGATGGCGCCGATCCAAGGCACGTGAGCCATCCGCAAGAGCAGGGCCAGCGGCAGCGGCGATTGGTGGAACGAGGTCAGCACCAGCGCTGCGTCGAAATGCCGTGCCTCCACTGCCTCGAGTAGGTCGGCAATTGCTTGGTCGTGGATCCGCGGCGGGTCGAGGAGCACCCAGGCGGCGTCGAACTCCACCACGTCGTCAACACCAGGCAGCAGCTCAGCCGCCGGAGCGAGGCCGCTACGAACCAGCATCGTCACTGCGCCGCGCCGAGCAACGGCACGTACCGCCGGCCCGGCGAGCAACACATCGCCAAGGCTGTCGAGCCGCGCCACCAAAACACGCGCGGACCGACCGAGATGCGGAGGGTTCATCGGACTCCCCCGACGTGGCGGCGTACGGCGGTCCGCAGATTCGGGGCGACAGCAGCGACTAGGTGGGCATGATCGATCTCAGCGACCCTCGTGTGGCGTCCAGGCACCAATACCGCACGCGCCCCTGCGGTGAGCGCCGCGTCGACGTCGCTGCCGATATCGCCGATCATCAGGCACTCATCCGGAGCGACTCCCAGCTCGTGAGCGGCCGCCGCGACCAAGCCTGGCTCAGGCTTACGGCACCCGCAGCCCGCATCGGGCGCGTGCGGACAGATCTGCCAGGTGTCGAACGGACCGAGCAGCGATTCCACGCGCGCATTGACCTTCGCCAGTTCATCGGAGTTGATCAAGCCCCGGGCGACCCCGGACTGGTTACTGACCACGCCAACGGCGACACCTTGACGGCGCAGCTGATTGAGCGTACGCCGAGCGCCCGGCATCGGCCGGACCCGACGCGGATCGGCCAGATAGGGCACGTTCTTGATCAAGGTGCCGTCCCGATCGAAGAGCACGGCGCGGGGTTTTTCGGAGATACGTCCGGGGTCTCGCCCACCAAGCCGGGCTCGCACCTCCCCTCGCAGCCGATGCGCAACTGCGAGGGGTGGAATGAGTGCGCTGGTCACCACCATGGTGGTGATTTCCCGCGCGGTCCGTGGTCCCGCAAGGATGCGACCAAGAGCAAACTCGGCCGTCAGACCAGCCCAGACAAGCCCTGCCGCCGCCGCGACGCGCGCCCAGCGGCGGGGCGCCGGCACAACCCCACGAGAGGCTACGGCAGCAAGGGCTGTGGTCGCGGCGGCGGTGGTGATCAGGTGACGACCAGTCCTTCCTCGGGCGGTTCCGGACAGCGAACGCCAGCGGCGGCCGTACTTCGCGCGTAGCCACGCGTTGTCAGCGTTGCCCGCCTGGTCCTTCAAGCTGCTCCGCCAGTTAGTTGGCGAGGCGAGCGGGTGGGTCGTTACCCGCTCGCCCCACGTCATCAGGTAGCCGAGCCGCACCGTACGCAAAGCCAGGTCGCTGTCTTCCCGAAAGGCTCGCGGGAAGCGCTCGTCGAAGCCGCCGGTCGCAACCAGGGCGGCACGCCGATAGGCCATGTCGGCGGTAATCCACGGCGCACCCATGAGAGCCAGCGTGCGCCGCTCGCTATCGGTGGGACGGCGCTGTGGCGGTGCCGGGACATGGAGCCAGGCCTGCGAAGCCGCCACTTGGTCCGGCAGGTTGGAGAGGTCTCGCATCAGTCGCTGGCACCAGTCGCGCGGAACGTTCACATCGTCGTCGAGGAAGGCAATCCACTCGGCATCTATTCCTTCAGCTGCTCGCGCATCGCGCGGTGAATCCACCGCCGTCGTCGTCGCTCGCGGAGGAAAAGCGCCTCCGCTCCCTCCTTCTCCGTGCGGCGGTGCGCGATTTCCGACGCTCGCATCCACCGCGCGCCAGCCTGCATTTCGGGCGGCAGCAGGGCCGCGGCCATGAGTATGGAGGACAGTGAGCGGGGCCGAAGTCTCGGGCAGGTCGAGCTCAGCGGCAACACGATGCCGATCATCAACGACCACGATGCAGGTCGGTGCTGGGTCGCCGTCCACGGTAGCGACCAGCTCAGCTAGACCAGGGCGTCCGATGGTCGGAATGACGACGGCGTACGACGGACTGATCATGGTCGCCGCACCAGATAAGGGCCGATGGCAAGCGCATCGACGGGTGCCGAGCCGAAGAGCTCCAGCGCGTCCCGCGGACTGTCCACCATGGGACGCCCTACGGTGTTGAGGCTGGTGTTGACCACCACCGGGATTTCGGTGAGCTCATCGAAGGTTGTCAGCAGGCTTGCCGTCAGAGGGTCGTCTGAGGCGTCGACTGTTTGAATCCGTGCCGTGCCATCGACATGGGTGACAGCCTGCAGCCGCTCCTGCCAGGCGGGGGCGACGTCGTGCACAAAGAGCATGTACGGGCTGGGGATGGGTCCGCGATCGAAGATCTCGGCCGCCCGGTCGGACAGCACCATAGGTGCCACCGGTCGGAACTGCTCCCGTCCTTTGATGTCGTTGAGTCGCTCGGTGTTGCCCTCGCGGGCGGGATGGGCGAGCAACGAACGATGACCGAGCGCCCGTGGCCCGTACTCGGCGCGGCTTTGGAACCAGGCGACGATCCCGTCGTCAGCAATGATCTCGGCCGCGGCGCCTGCGATGTCGGCCGGGCGCTGGTACGGGACACGGGCCGTACTGAGTGCCAGCTCGATCTGGGTGTCGCTCCAGCTGCGGCCCAGGGAGGCCGTGGTCATCGGTTCAAGATCATCACCGGCCTCCGCGGCGACAGCCAGCGCGGCGCCCAAAGCGGTGCCCGAGTCACCGGCGGCCGGCTGCACCCACATCTCGCTGAACGGGCTGTCGGCGAGCAGCCGCGTGTTGGCGACGCAGTTCAAGGCGACACCGCCGGCTAGCGCCAGCCGGCTGTTTCCGGTCCGGCCGTGGAGCCAGCCACACAGGTCGAGCAGTACCTCTTCGAGTGCGGCCTGCACGGTAGCCGCCAGGTCCATGTGGCTCTCATCGAAGGCGTCACCCGGCCGACGGGCCGGCGCGAACCTGCCCCAATCGATGGACTCGGTGCGGAAGCCACCGTCGGAGGTTGCGTACACGCGCTGCCGAAAATGATCAAGGTGCCGCGGCGTCCCGTACGAAGCCATCGCCATGACCTTGTACTCATCACTGGATCGCTCGAAACCCAGATGAGCGGTCAGATCCTCGTACAAAAGTCCGAGCGAATGTGGCAGCGCCTGCACCTGGAGCAGATCCAGCTTGCGGTCGCGGTATTCCCCCGCGAGCATCGAGGTCGACTCGCCTCGTCCGTCGACCGCCAGCACGGCGCAGTCGGCGAGCGAGCCGTCCGGTCCCCACGGTGCGGCGAGCGCCGCAGATGCCGCGTGGGCGACATGATGCCGGACGAAATGAAACCCTTGGCCCTGATAGCCAGGTAGCGCTGTCTTGAGAAACTGGGGCGCCCGAGACGCGTACGTGGTGCGTAGCTCTTCCCAACTCGGGTCGAGGCCGGGTGAGCTGTGATCAACAAGAGCCGGATCGTAGGAGTAGGCCACCGCATCAAGATCATCTGGGGTGAGCTCACCCTGCGCCAGGCACCAGGCGATCGCCTGCTCGGGTAGCTCCCACGCCGAGAACGGGACCGGCCGCTTGCCATGCTTGCGCCGACTGAACCGCTCCTCTTCCGCGGCAGCGACCGTACGCCCGTCCACCACGAGAGCGGCAGCCGAGTCATGAAAGACCGCGTTGATGCCGAGTACGCGCAATACCTGTCCTCCCCGCTTCTTGCGGTTGCTACTCGTTCCCTCCGCGTTACCCCGGCTACTG
>Ga0307292_10000873_pt1 | contig 10567 bp, 10 predicted proteins | sample ER_DNA_149_FD_194471 | JGI IMG/M metagenome (GOLD analysis project Ga0307292, IMG submission 194471) | Bulk soil microbial communities from the East River watershed near Crested Butte, Colorado, United States - ER_DNA_149 | ecosystem: Environmental > Terrestrial > Soil > Floodplain | place...
CGCTTCATGGTCTTCCCCCCTCGGAGTCTCTGCCTCAACGCCCCGCGGAATTCTGCGGCTTGGTACCCAGCGTAGAGCAGGCCGAAAGAACGTGCCGGAACAACCGTGTGCGAGGCGTTACTTGACTAGCGAGAGCATCTTGAACATCGGCAAGTACATCGCGATCACGATGACGCCGACCATGAGTCCCACCAGGATCATCATCAACGGCTCGACGATCGACGTCAGCGACTGGATCGCCGCGTCGACCTCGTCCTCGTAGAAGTCCGCGACCTTGCCGAGCATCTTCTCGAGCTCTCCGGTCTCCTCGCCGATCTTCACCATCTGGCTGACCATCGGCGGAAAGATCGGGTTGTCGACGAGCGGCTGCGCGATCGGCACACCCTCGCCGACCTTCGCGCGAACGTCGCCGAGCGCCTGCTCGATCACCCAGTTCCCGGAGCTCTGGCCCGTGATCTCGAGGGCCTGGATGATGTCCACACCCGCGGCGATGAGAGTCGAGAGCGTTCGCGAGAACCGCGCCATCGTCACCTTGAGGACCACGGAGCCGATCTTCATCGGGATCTTCAGCTTGATCTGGTCCCACTTCTTGCGGCCGGCCTCGGTCTTCTTGTACTTGCGCAGGCCGAAGATCAGCGCGCCCAAAACGGGGAAGATGATGTAGTACTTCTGGCGCAGAAGATCGGAGACGTCGACGACGTACTGCGTCAGTGTCGGGAGCTGGCCGCCCAGCTGGCCGAAGATCTTCACGAACACCGGTACGAGGAACATCAGCAGGCCGGTGAGCACGAGGGTCGCAAAGACGAGCACCATCGTCGGATAGAGCATCGCTCCCTTGACGCGGCGTTTGATCTGCGTTGCCTTCTCGATCTGGTAGGCGACGCGGTCGAGGACCTCGTCCAGGATTCCCGCCGCCTCGCCCGCCGAGACCATCGAGACGAAGAGGCGGTCGAAGATCTTCGGATGCCGCTGCATCGCCTGCGAGAGGAGGAGCCCTCCTTCGACGTCGGCGCGCAGCTCCTTGACGACTTTGGCGAAGTAGAGATCGTCGGTTTGCTGCTCCAGGATCACGAGCGCCGCGACGATGTTGAGTCCCGCCTCGATCATCGTCGCGAACTGGCGCGAGAAGATCTGCAGCGTCTTCGGCTTGACCTTCTTGAAGACGTTCTTGGCGCCCTCTTCCCCGGAGGCCGGGAGCTCGTCCAGTTTGTTCGCCAGTAGGCCGCGGATGCGGAGTTGCTCGCGGGCTCCCGCGAGATCGGGCGCGTGGAGCTCTCCGGAGAGCTCGAGCCCGGCGGAGTTGATCGCGGAATACGTAAAGGCAGCCACAGATGTCCCTCGGGAGAGCTATCGGCAGGGGGGTTGAGGGGCTAAAGAGCGATGCCGATAGCGGTCGTGTGCACCTGCGGGCGAGAGACCAGAGCGGCTTCGGCATGCTCGAGCTCCTGATGGCGATGGTGATGCTGAATGTCGGCATCCTCGCCATCGTCGCCGCGTTCTCGTCGGGCAACTCCGCGCTCGCCCGAGCCAACCGGATCTCCACCGCCGGCGCCCTGGCGAACAAGCAGATGGAGGTCTACCGCGGCATCAAGTACGACAACATCGTCTTCACGACCACCGAGTGGAACAGCGCGATCGCGAACTCGACGTACACGAACGACACCGTGTACCAGCAGAACATGCTGAACCCGACCGCTCCGAAGGCGCTCGTCGGCACGGTCACGAACTGCCCGGCGAATGTCCCCACGAACGCCTGCGACCCGAGCTATACGACCACGGGCGCGGACCACCGTTCGTACCGCGTCGACACGTACCTCTACTACGACACGCCGAGCTACGGCAACCAGCTCCGAACCGTGACGGTCGTCATCCGGAACCCGGACGACCTGACGCGCACGTACTCGCGCGTCACCTCCACGTTCGATCCCTCGATCGGAGGGTAACTCCGGACTCAGGGGGACGGAAGCGTGACCGTCGTCGACGACGGGGTCGTCGTCGTGCTGCCGCTGCTGCCGCTCCCGCTGCTACTCGTGCCGCTGCCGGCGCTGCTGGTCGTCGAGCCTCCCGGCACGCCGGTGCCGAGCGGCTTGAGGACCAGCGTGTAACGCGTGCCGTCCGCAGTGTTCACGAGGGTCACGGGCTTGTTCTCCTTCAGCGTGACCGTCGGCGCACCCGAGGAGTACGAGCCGCCGGCGATCGAGATCTTCGCCGAATGAGCCGTGACGGAGACGAGATGGAAGAGCGGGTTTGCCTGCGGGAAGTCACTCGCGGTCGCGACGGTGTAGAGCGTTCCGTTCACCGAGATGACCGCGCTGCCGGGCCGCGGCGAGCTGCTGCTCGGGACCTGCGGCGGACTGCTCGTGCCGCCCGAGCCGGCTGAGCCTGAACCCGAACCGGAACCGCCCGAGCTCGATGACGGCGCCGAAGAGCCCTTGTCGTCGCTGAGCTGCTGATTGAAGGGATCCTTGCTCGCGAAACGGCTGAACGAGGCGAGCTGGCCGTCCTGGACCGTCGGCGTGTTCGAGACTGCGACAGGAGCGCCGGTGGTCGGGTCGGTGCTCGCCGGCTGCTCGGCGCCGCGGAGGGTCGGTGCCGCCAGGGAAGGCGTCCCCGTCGCGGTCGTTGTGGTGACGCTGTCATTCGCGTGCGGGTTCGGCGGCGTCTTCATCATCTTCATGACGCGCGGGACCTGGAACGCGAGGACGCCGACGAACAGCACGCCGAGCACGGCCGCGATGATCTTCTGCCTCTTCTGCTTCGCCTTCAGCGGATCGACGTGCTTCTTGCTAGCCATTACGGAGCTCCTGTCGCCGACGCGCCGTCCGGGGGCGCGCTCGAGGTCGTTGAGGTCTCGGTCGTCGAGGTCGTTGATGTCGTGGTCGTCGGGATCGTGGCCTGGGCCGGCGCGCCGTTGCCGTAGACGAAGGCGTCGATCACGAGCGTCGCCTGGATCTGCGGGAACTTCAACGTGCTCTCGTTGAAGGTCATCGTGTCGACCGCGAAGAGACGTCCGGTCGCATCGAGGCGGCCGGCGTGCACGGTGACGAGCGAGCGGAGCCGGTAGAGGAAGTCCGCGAGGTTGTAGAAGTTGCCCTGGAACGTGACGGAGATCGGTAGGACCGTGTAGCTCCCGATCGGCGTGATCGGCTGGGGCGAGATCGAGTCGAAGCGGATACCGGTGTCGCGGGCCAGTTGGCTGAGCTCGAGCACGAGGTCGGGCATGTCGGTGCGGTCAGGCATCGCCTTCGCGAGCCGGTAGACATCCGCGACCTCGATCTTCGGCGCAGCACGCGCGGCCGCGACCTGCTGGTTGTACGCCCCGATCTTCGCCTGGATGTCCGCGGCTTCGGCCTTGAGGCTCTTGACCTTCGCCCCCTGGGGCCGGACGAGCAGGAACCAGCCGGCGAGGCCGACGACGAGCACGGCTCCGACGATGATCCCGACAAGAGGCCCGGTCTTGAGTGACTTGAGCTGGTTCATGCTCCTGCGACCTTGATGTCGGCAGCGATCGAGAACTCGACGACGTCGTGGCCGGCCACAGTCGAAAGCGACGAGCTGAGGAGCTGGACGTTGGTCAGATCGGGAACGACCTGAAGGCGGGAAAGCAGTCGCGCGACTCCGTCGTGCGAGTAGGTGCGGCCGGTGACCATGAACTGGGACGGCGCGGCGCCAGTCGTCGACGCGTTGGTCAGCGGCGAGATCGGCGACTTCGCGCTCAGGGTCGTCAGCCAGACGTCGTCCGGCAGGACGAGCGAGAACTCGCGGAAGACGCGGTCCCACGCGGTCCTGGTCGAGAGCGCGGTGCTCAGCGCGCCGACGCGTGCGCTTTGCTCACCTGCGAGTTGCTGCTGGGCAGCCGAGGGTCCGGCGGGGGCCGGCGGCAGCGCCTGATATTGGCGGTTGAGGTCGTCGACCTTGCGCTGCTGCGCAGCGATCTTGCCGCTGCCCATCATGAACATCGCACCCAGCAACGCGGCGACGAGGAGGCCCGAGCACCCGCCGACGAGGACCGGCAGGCTCTCCTTCTTCAGCTGTCGCTGGCCACCGTCTCGCGGCAGAAGGTTGACGGCACGCATCGGGTTAGTCCTCGATTCCCAGTCCGATGGCGACGGCGAGTGAGCCGATCTGCTCGGGCTCACCGACCTTCTTCGAAACCTTCATCCGTGCAAGCGGGTCGCCGACGCGAACGCGCACGCCGATGAGTCGCTCGAGCTCGCCTGAGATCCCCGGCAGGTGTGCGGTCCCGCCGGTCAGCACGATCTCGCCGATGCCCAGAGAGCCGGGCTGATTTTGGTAGTACTGCAACGAGGAGACGAGCTCGCGCGCGAAGCTCTGGATCGCCCTTCGGATCGCCTCGCGTGCCTTCTTCGCCTGGTCGGCGCTGAGGCCGTCGGGGACCATCTCGTCCGTCAGCGCGAGTGCACGCTTGAAGCCCTCGACCTCGGACGGAGCCGCGTCGATCGCCCGGGCGATGGCGACGTTCAGCGCCGAGCCACCCCAGTCGAGCACACGGGTGAACTCGCAGACGCGACCGTCTGAGACTGCAAAGGTGGAGCGCTCGTGCCCGATCGCAACGGCGACGAGCGCCGCAGACGGATCGCTGCCGACGCCGTCCTGCGGCGCCTGCAAGGCGCGAAGCAACGCGAACGCCTCGAGGTCGATTCCGGAGAGAATGATTCCTGCCTTCTTGCACGCGTCCACATAGCGGTCGATCAGCTCGCGATAGGCGACGACGAGCAGGATCCGCTGAGTCGGGTTCCCCTCCTCGTCGACTCCCTCACCGAGCACCTGGTAGTCGAGCACCGCCTCGTCGATCGGAATCGGCAGCGCCTCCTGGGCCCGGAAGCGAACCGCGTTTCCGAGCTGCTTCGGGTCGGTGATCCCTGACATCTCGAACGTGCGGACGCCGATCCTGTTGTTTGCAAGGCCGAGCCGGACGCCACGCTTCGGGAGTCCGTTCTTCGCGAAGAATTCCTTCAGTGCTTCTGCAAGAGCGTCCGGATCGCGCAGCTCGCCGCCGACGACGATCCCCGGCGCGAGGGGCTCGCGCGCAACCTGCAGGAGCTCGGCGCTGCCGTTGTTCGAGACGCGCGCTGCAGCGAGCTGGGATGCGCCGATCTTCAGGCCGGTGATCCCCTTCGCTCCCTTGACGGCGCGTACCGTCTTGACCTTCGGAACCTTCTGCTTGCGCTCCTTGGGCTGCTTCGGCTCCTTCGCTTTGGCCGTGCGCTCTTCCTTTGCGGCCTTCGGCTTGCGCTCCTTCTTCTCTTTCGGCTTCCGGTCGCCCTTCTTGCCGCCGATCTCCTTCTTCCAGAACGGCACCTTCGCCGTCTCGTCCGGAACCGGCGGCAACTCGGCTGCGGGGACTGGCGGATGGACGAGCTCCGGAGCGGGAACGCTCACGATCGGCGCTTCGTCGACGGCGGGAGCTTCCTCTGAGCCTTTCCGCTTGCGTCCTTTCTTTTCTTTCTGCGACTTCGGCTTGGGGTCGCCCTTCTTGCCGCCGAGCGAGATCTCCTTCTTCCAGAACGGCACCTTGGCCGTCTCTGTCACTTCGGGAATCAGTGGCAGTTCTGCAGCGGGGAGGGGAGGAACGACGGGCTCGGGAGCGGGGGCGTCGAGAGCGGCTGCTTCGTGGACGACGGGAAGCGGCGGAAGCGCCGGAGGCGCGTTCCACGGCTCGGGATCGACGGTGAAAGGTTGTTCGAGCGCGACGAGCTCGGGAAAGACTGGCTCCTCGGCCATAGCCGGCTCGTAGGTCACTGCCGGCTCGTCGACGAGGACGCTTTCTTCGGCGACGACCGGCTGTTCGAAGACGACAGGTTCGTCGACAACGACGCTCTCCTCTGCGACGACCGGCTCGTCGGCGACCGTGTCTTCGCCCGTCATCGGCTCTTGCGCGAGGGCGGGCTCGGCGTCGGCTGATTTCCGCTCGAACGAGACTTCCTTCTTCCACACCGTCTCGTCCGGACCGGGCCCAGGGACTGTCCCTGGCACATCTTCCGACGGGACGGGTTCCTCGGCTACGACGGGCTCCTCGGTGACGACGTCCTTACGGGCGAACGAGACTTCCGTCTTCCACACCGTCTCGTCCGGACCGGGCTCAGGGACTGTCCCTGGAACATGTTCCGTCGAGACGTGCTCGTCCGCGACCGGCTCGTCCTGTGAAGCCTTGCGGCTGAAGCTCACTTCCTTCTTCCAGACAGGCTCGTCGGGACCTGTGCCAGGGACTGTCCCTGGCACATGTTCCGCGGCGACGGACTCCTCGATGACAGGCTCGTCGGCCGGCGTTGCCTCGGCGGCGGTTTCAGCCTCCGGCAACAGCTCCTTCTTCCAGAGCGACGTCGGCTCCTCGGCCTCAGCTGCCGGTGGTGCGTCGCCGGCCTGCTCCTCCGGCTTGCGCTTGAAGGAGACCTCCTTCTTCCAGATCGAATCGTCGGCCATCTCTAGCTTCCGGCGACGCGCAACCCGGCTGCAAGCGGCTGCTGGTCAGAGGTCTGCTCGTTGAGATCCGGCGGGAGCTCGACAGGGAAGCCTGCGCGCTCGAGGACACCGATCAGCTGCTGCGGCCGGCTCGATCGCGTCAGGCCGACCTCGAACGTGACCACTCCGCGCTGAATCAGATCGGCGAGCGACTGCTCCATCGTCTGCATGCCGCGGCTCGTGTTGGTCTGCATGACGGAATAGATCTGCTCGACCTTGCCCTGCCTGACGAGGTTCCTTACGGCGTCGTCCGGCAGCAGCACCTCGAGCGCAGGCACACGACCCATGCCGTCCGCGGTCGGCAGCAACGCCTGAGTGATGACGCCTTGCAGCGAGCTCGCGATCTGGATGCGGATCTGCTCTTGCTGCTCGGCCGGAAAGACGTCGATGATGCGGTCGATGGTCGAGGGCGCGCTCTGCGTGTGCAAAGTCCCGAAGACGAGGTGGCCGGTCTCGGCCGCGGTCAGCGCGGTCGCGATCGTCTCGAGGTCGCGCATCTCGCCGACGAGGATCACGTCCGGGTCCTGACGCAGAGCGGCACGGAGCGCTTCCGCGAAGCTCACGGCATCGGGACCGATCTCACGCTGGTTGACGATGCAGCGCTTGTGGCGGTGCAGGAACTCGATCGGGTCCTCGATAGTGAGGATGTGCTCGGAACGGTTCCGGTTGATCTCGTCGATCAGCGCCGCGAGCGTCGTCGACTTACCGGAGCCGGTCGGCCCGGTCACGAGGACGAGGCCGCGCGGCTTGTCGGTGAGCAGATGAAGCGTCGACGGCATACCGAGCTCCTCGAGCGTCTTCAGCTCGGCGGGAATCAGACGAAAGGCGGCACCGATCGACTCGCGCTGGAAGTAGACGTTGACACGGAAGCGCGCAAGACCGGGAATCGAATGCGAGAAGTCGAGCTGCCTTTTGATCTCCAGTTGCTTCTGCTGCTCGCTGGAGAGGATGCGGTAGAGCAGCTGCTGCGTGTCCTCGGAAGTGAGCGCCGCGAATCCGTCCAGGCGCTCCACTTCTCCACGCACGCGAATGACAGTAGGCGTCCCCACCGTGACGTGCAGGTCGGAGGCGTCGCGCGCCACCATGTGCTCCAGGAGCTCATCGATTGAATTGACCGGCCGCATAACTCGAATGAGGCATCGGCAGCCTGAGGCCCTCGCTTTACCTCTTCAGTCCCACCTTTTTTCAAGTGAGGTTCTCACCCGTTCAGGGGTTCACCCAAAGTTGGGGAGCGGCCGATGTACGGGGAGCCACTAGTGACGTTCCCCATGGAAGGAGCTCTTCGCATGACTAGCAAGATCCGGCAGCGGCTGGCCGGTGAGGAAAGCGGTTTCACCCTCATCGAACTTCTCGTTGTCATCATCATTCTGGGCATCCTGCTCGCGATCGCGATCCCCTCGTACCTGAGCTTCAGGGATCGTGCGAACAACTCGGCCGCCAAGGCCAACGTTCGCGCCGCGATCCCGGCAGTCGAGGCCTTCAACGCCGACAACGTCGGCACCGGCAACTCGGCAGGCTACGCAGGCATGACGATCTCGCTGCTGCAGGCGTACGACTCGGCGATCGTCTCCACGAAGCTGCACATCCAGACGGCGACCTCGGTCACCTACTGCGTGGACAGCACCGTCGGCGGCAAGACCTGGAACAAGAACGGCCCAGGCGCCGACATCGTGACGGACCCCTGCACGTAGGCAAGAGCTGGACCTGAAGGATCGAAGGGCGCGGGAGACCGCGCCCTTCGTGTTTTCAAGTCACCCGTTTCGGTTGCCGATAGAGATTCCATGACTTTCACGCTCTCGCCCCCCATCCGCTACGCCGCTCTGTGCGCCCTTCTGGCCTCTGTCTTGATCGGCGGGTCGTTGATGATGCTCGGGCACAAAGGCGAGAGCGCCGTCGCGACTCCGCATGTGATCAACAAGCACCCCTTCGGCGTGAAGAAGCATGCGACAACGACGACGAAGAAGACCGCGCCGGCCGCCACGACGAAGCCCAAGCCCAAGCCTCAGCCCGTCCAGGCCACACCCGCCAAATCCCCCGAGCAGCCTTCAGCCGTGATCGCCGCTCTCGCAGCCGGCATGCCCGCGCCGATCGCGAAGGCGCTCGGCAAGCACCCGATCGTCGTCGTGTCGCTCTACAACCCGTACTCCGAGGTCGACGGCATCGCATTTGCCGAGGCCCGCGCCGGCGCCCAGATGGCGAAAGTCGGATTCCTGCCGCTCAGCGTCCTCAGCCAGGCTCAGGTCGGCAAGCTGACCGAGCAGCTGGGCCTGCTGCCCGATCCTGGTCTCCTCGTTTACGCGAGGCCCGGAACCCTCGTCGCGAGAATCAGCGGCTTTGCCGACAAGGAGACCGTCGCGCAGGCTGCCCAGAACGCCGCCCGCGGCACGTGACCGAACCAGCCGCTGCGGGCACGGCGAAAGAGCTCTTCGTCCGGCACGCACGTCGCGACGGAAGATCCGTCGCCATCCTCAGAGCCGTCGACTACGGCGACTCCTGCGTCATCGAAGCGGAGGTCTACCCCGCCGGCGGGCGCAGCGCCGAGCCCTCGAGGCCAGGCCCGTACACCTTCGCCGACGTCCACCAGGCGACAGCTTTCATGACCGAAGCAATCGAGGCGCTAATGGTCCTCGGCTGTGACGTTCATGCCCAGTAGCCGGGGCGACTAGGGACTGCAGCCAGTCGTTGCCGGCTCGCTCTGGACCAGCTGGCCGTTGACCTCTTCGACCACGACGGAAGAGGCGCCCCACGTGCAAGTGTCTGCCCGCTTCGCCGGATGTGCGGCTCGCTTCGCCGGAGCGGAACTGGCTGCCATCGTCAGAACGAGCGCCAGGCAGGCGAAGACCAGGAGAAGACCCCGCTTCATATGGTTTCAACGCCATATGGCTTGGAAAAGATACGGGCGCCCGTCCCCACTGCTCTCGAGACGCCCGGGCGGGAAGGGATCTTCCCTAGATCGAAACTCGCGCCAGCTCTTCGATCGACGTGAGACCGGCGGCCACCTTCGCGAGGCCGTCATCCCACAGCGTTCCCATGCCTTCGCCGATCGCGGCCCGCTCGATGTCCTCGCGGCTCGCCTTCGTGACGGCGAGGGACTCGAGCTGCTCGCTCATCGCGAGCAGCTGGTAGATGCCGATCCGGCCCTTGTAGCCGGTCTGGTTGCACCTGGGGCACCCCTTCTTGCGGTAGAAGACCATCCCGTCGCTGGCCGCTGCAACCTCCGGGGAGACGCGCGCCTTCACCAGCTCGTCGACCGACGGGGTGTACATCTCACAGCAGTGCATGCAGAGCTTTCGCGCCAGTCGCTGGGCGACGACGGCCGAGACCGCAGCGCCGATGAGAAAGGGCTCCACGCCCATCTCACCGAGACGCGTCAGGGCCTGCGGCGCGTCGTTCGTGTGCAGGGTCGAAAGCACGAGGTGACCTGTGAGTGCCGCCTCGATCGAGATCTTGGCGGTCTCGCCGTCTCTGATCTCACCCACCATCACCACGTCAGGATCGGAACGAAGGATCGAGCGCAGAGCGGTCGCGAACGTGAGGCCCGCCTTCTGGTTGATCTGCACTTGGTTGACGCCGCCGAGCCGGTACTCGACGGGATCCTCGACGGTGATGATGTTGATCTCGGGCCGGTTGATCTCCGTGAGCGCTGCGTAGAGGGTGGTCGACTTACCGGAACCGGTAGGCCCTGTGACGAGCAGCGCGCCGGTGGGCTTGCGAATCAGCACTTCGAGTGATGCCCGCATCTGGTCGGACATCCCGAGCTCCTGCAACGTCGGCGCCTTCTTCGACTTGTCGAGCAGACGCATGACGATCGACTCGCCTTCGACGGTCGGCAGCGTGGCGACACGAACGTCGAGCGTGCGGCCGGCAGCGGCGGCGTTCAGGGAGATGCGGCCGTCCTGCGGCTTCCGTCGCTCTGCGATGTCGAGCTTCGCGAGGACCTTCAGCCTGGTCAGGACTCCGGGCATCATCCGCTTCGGGATCCGCTGGACCTCGTGGAGCACGCCGTCCACGCGGAAGCGGACGAGAAGCGCGTCCTCCTGCGGCTCGAAGTGAACGTCCGAGGCGCCGTCTTCGGCCGCCTGGA
>Ga0307292_10000890_pt1 | contig 10465 bp, 13 predicted proteins | sample ER_DNA_149_FD_194471 | JGI IMG/M metagenome (GOLD analysis project Ga0307292, IMG submission 194471) | Bulk soil microbial communities from the East River watershed near Crested Butte, Colorado, United States - ER_DNA_149 | ecosystem: Environmental > Terrestrial > Soil > Floodplain | place...
GGTGGGAGTCGGGTGGAACCGACGCCAAATGCGCCGGCACCGCCACCCGCCCGTTCCGCCGGGTTAGGGGAAAATGCACGGGAATTGTAGCCAAGCCCTCAGGTTTTGGCGTCCGCGAGCCGATCCATGATGGTGAGTGGTGAGCACGCGCGAATCGGTACCCGCGCTCGAGGAGCTCGCCTCCGCGATCGAAGCGACGGCCTGGGACCTGGCCATCGCGGTCGTGGAAGAGGGGCTCCTCGACGACCAGATCCCGTCGCTCCAGCGCCTCGGGCGACTCGGGCAGCTCGGAGACATGCCGACGTTCATCGTCGAGCTGTCCCGAGAACTCATCAACCCACAAACCGAGCGGCTTCGGCGCGGTAGCCCGCTCGCAGCGCATGCTCGCGACCACGCGCGGCAGCGCGAATCCCTCGGTTTCGCCCCCCGCGAGGTCGTGACCGAGTTCCTGATCCTACGCCGCGTCCTCTGGCGCTTCGTCTCCGAGCGCGCAGCGGAGCTGGACCGCGAGGAGATGCTCACGTGTGAGCGGCGGCTCAACGACACGATCGACCAGCTCGTGGCCGAATGTGTCGTGGCGTATTTCGACCGCGCGACGTCGGAGCTCGCCCACGAGGCGCGGCACGACCAGCTCACGGGGCTCCTGCACCACCAGGCCTTCGTCCGAGAGCTCGAGCTGGAGCTGGAGCGAGCGACCCGTTACAACCACAGCGTCGCACTCGTCTTCCTCGACCTCGACCGCTTCAAGGAGATCAACGACACCTACGGGCACCAGGAGGGCGACCGCGCGCTCAAACGGCTCGCAGGGCTCCTGCGGGAGTCCCTGCGCGTCTCCGACCTCGCCGGACGCATGGGCGGCGACGAGTTCGCCGCCTACCTCGTCGAGGCCGACGAGGAGGCAGGCTCACGCCTGCTCGCACGACTGAACGACCGGGTCGACGAGCTGATCGCCGCGGGCGAGTTGCCTCCCGCCTGCACGTTCAGCGCGGGCCTGGCCACCTTTCCGCACGAGGCCCCCGATGCTGACGCGCTCTTCCGGGTCGCCGACGGCCGGCTCTACGAAGCGAAGCGTTCCAGGGCCGCTTGAAGCTCCGGCGGCAGCGGGGACTCCACCTCGACTTGTTCGCCACTCATCGGATGCGGGAAGGCCAGGCGCCAGGCGTGCAGGAACTGACGCTTGAGGTGCTCGTCCGGAACCCCGTAGACCGGGTCGCCCACGACCGGTAGCCCGATCGCTGCGAGATGCACCCGGATCTGGTGCGTCCTGCCCGTCTCGAGCCGCACGTCGAGCAGCGCGTGCTTGTCGAGCAGCCGCTCGACCTCGAAGTGCGTGACTGCCTCCCGCGGCGTGTCGGTCTCGAGCGAGTGGCGCGTCGGGTCGTGCCGGTCACGCCCGATCGGCGCTTCGATGCGACCTCGCCAGGAACGGGGGCGCCCGCGGACGAGAGCCTTGTAGCGGCGCTCGAGCTCCCGATTTCGGACGAGCTCTTGCAGCCGCCTGTAGGCCTCCTCCGTCCGCGCCACGACGAGCAGGCCAGAGGTGTCGCGGTCGAGGCGGTGGACGATCCCGGGCCGCTCCTCGTCCCCGCCCGCGGTGCGCCCGACTAGGCCGTGCACCATCGTGCCGGTGGGGTGGCCCGGCGATGGGTGAACGACGATCCCGGCCGGCTTGTCCACCACCAGCAGGTGGTCGTCCTCGTACGCGATCCGCAGGGCGAGATCCTCGGCCTGAAGCTCGGTTTCCACGCGCTCCGCCACTTCGAGCTCCAGCTCCTCCCCGCCCTCGAGACGGTGGCTCTTCGGCCGTTTCGTTCCGTCCACGAGCGCTGCGCCTTCCTCGACGAGCCGCTCGGCAGCCGCGCGCGAGCCGACCTCCGGCAGCGAGGCGAGGAAGCGATCGAGCCGCTCGCCCGCGGCCTCTGCAGACACAACCACCCGCAAAGGCATCGCTTGCGATGCCGACGTCAGGACGCGCGGGCTTCGCCCGTGCGTCCGTCTGAAACGACCGGTCGATCCGCTTGCATAGCCCGAACCATTCTGAGTCAGCGCTGCCGGGTTTCGCCCAGCAGGAGCGCCACGAACAGGATCCCCACGCCGACCACGATGAAGCTGTCGGCCAGGTTGAACGCCGGCCAGTAGCGCAGGTCGAGGAAGTCCGTCACGTGCCCGAGTCGGATCCGGTCGATCAGGTTCGAAGTCGAGCCGCCGATCAGCAGACCCAGCGCCACCGGTAGTACCGGATGCCGCGCCCCGGAGCGGGCGAAGAAGAGCAGCATCCACCCGACGGCCAGGGCGGTCAAAGCCGTCACTATCGGCGTCGCGCTCGCGAAGAGGCCGAACGCGATCCCGGAGTTCTGGACGTGGTGGATCGAGAAGGGCCCCAGGACGTGCAGCCCCTCGTCGAGCGTGAGCTCCGACGCGACGATCAGCTTCGTCAGCTGGTCAGCGGCGATCGCGGCCAGCACCACCGCGCCGAGTCCCGCCCACTGCTGGGCCTGTGCGGCGAGCGAGCGCTCCGCGACCGAGACCGGGGTCAGAGCGTCGGTGCTCGAGCCGACTCGGACGTCGAGCGTCCGCGAAGACGGCTCCGTCACAGCCCCACCCTCTGACCAACGGCCGGTCGACCGGTCGGTGCAGACGGACGCACCGGCGCAGCCGGCGCGTCCTGATAACGCCGTCGCGAGCGCCGGCTCAGCCTCGCTCCTCCTTGCGCTTGCAGTCGATGCACTGGGTCGTCCACGACAGCGCCTCGAGGCGCTCCTCGCCGATCGGCTGGCCGCACGCGCTGCAGATCCCGTAGGTGCCGTCGGCGATTCGCGCTAGCGCGGCGTCGATCGCCTCCAGTAGGCGCTCCTCGTTCTCCTCCAGGCTGTAGTCGAGCTCGCGATCGAAGGTGACCGTGGCAACGTCGGCGGGATGGTTGTCGGCGGTGCTGTCCTGGGTTTCGTCCTGGACATTCCCCGGGTTCTCCTCGTGCAGGTAGTCGATCGCTTCCTTGACGCGCTTGCGCTCTTCCTGCAGCCGCTTCCGGAAGTGCTCGGTGTCGATCGTCGTGCTCAAGCCTGTGCCCCCTCGAGTCGCCGCTCGCTCTCGGCCCTGTCGATTCCGTTCAGCTGCACGACCTTTTCCCGCGCGCTGTGGCCGGAAACGATCGAGAGCGATCGCCGGGGCAGGCCGAGCCTTTTCGCGAGGAGGTCGAGCACCGCGTCGTTGGCGCGCCCGTCTTCAGGCGGAGCCGTCACGCGCATCTTCCAACCGTCACCGTGACGGCCGACCAGCTCGCTGCGCCGGGCGCCGGGCGAGACTCGAAGCCGCACCCGAGTCGAGGGCTCTGCCATGAACCCAAGTATAGGTTCGGCACCTCGGCTGTCAGGCGGCCTCGGCGTCCGCCCCCGCGTCGTCGACCGCATCGAGCGCGGCCTCGAGCAGGGCCCGAATCTTTCGTGCCTCGGCGAGCAACCGCGCGCGCTCTGCGGCGGCGGCCCTGGTCACGGCTCGGGCCTCCGCGTGGGCCTCGTCGACCACGAGGGTCGCCTCACGCGTGGCGTGATCCTTGAGCTCGTGTGCTGATTTTTCGGCCGAGACGAGGGTCGTCCGCAAGAGCGTTTCGAGGTCGCGGTGCCGCGAGAGCTCGGACTCGAGCTGCTCGATCCGGTCGGCGAAGTCGGCTCGCTGGCGCCAGACCTCCTCGAAGGATTCCGCGATCTCTTCGATCAGGCGATCGACAGGCTGGCGGCGGTAGCCGAACAGGCCCCGCCTGAAGCGGATGTGGTGAAGCTCGACCGGCGAGATGGTCATGGCTGCCTCCTCAGGCGAAGCGGTTGAAGATTTCGTCGATCACCCTCATGAGTACGAAGAGCGAGAAGATGGCCACGACCGGCGACAGGTCGAGCGGCCCGAGCGGCGGCAGGATCCGTCGAAAGAGCCGCAGATAAGGCTCGCAGACGTCTCGTAGGAAATCCGCGATCCGTCGTATCCAGATGTTGTACGGCAGCCGCACCCACGACGTGAGCACGTAGGCGAAGATCAGCAGGACGTAGACGTAGATGAAGACGTCGATGAAGTGGTTGACCGACGTGGCGGTGTCGGCGAGCAGCGCAAGCGTGGCCATCAAGCGTGAGTTCGGCCTGGCACGCCCGACTCCTGGGCTACGACTCTAGGCCTGATTGAAGAAGCCGCGCTCGATGAGGCGTGCCCGCTCTTCCGCCGAGACTTCCACGTTTCGCGGCGTCAGCAGGAATACCTTGTCGGCCACGCGCTGCATGCCCCCGTCGAGGGCGTACGTGAGCCCGCTCGTGAAGTCGATCAGGCGCTTCGAGAGCTCCTGGTCGGCGCCCTGGAGATTGAGGATGACCGGGACGCCGTCCTTGTACTTGTCCGCGATCTGCTGGGCGTCGTTGAAGCTCCTCGGGACGACCAGGTGGACCTGCACCGACGGAACGGCGCGCATGGGCATCGACTCGGGTGGCCGACGATTCCCGCCGCGAGGCCTCATCACCGCGGTGCGCGGCGCCGATTCCTCCGGTTCCGGATCGGTCCAGTCGTCGAAGTCCTGCTGGCGGCCACGTGGGGTCAGCCGGCGGACGTTCGGACGCTCGCTGTAGGTGCGCTCGAGGTCCTCCTCGGTGAGGTAGCCGTCCTCGTCCCACTCTTCGTCCTCCTCGGCGATCCCGAAGTAAACGAGCGTTCGGTTCCAAACGTCTGCAAATCCCATGGGTTCGCGAATGTTAGACGGTTGCTCGGCGAGAGAACGGTCGCTGTGCCTCCTCCAAGGGTGTCGGCACGGCCGCACCGGCCAAGCCGGCCCGGCCTCCAAACGGCGTCGCCAGCGACCGCCTCAGCCCCGGTAGAGAACGGACCCCAGCCGGACCATCGTTGCACCCTCGTCGGCGGCCACGCGGTAATCCTGGCTCGTTCCCATCGAGAGTTCCCGCAGGCTGTACTGCTCGGCCAGCCGGCGCAGGCGCCGGAAGTACGGGCGCGACGTCTCGGGATCGTCGGTGGCAGGCGGCATCGTCATCAGACCGCGGACGTCGCCGTAGAGCCCGAGGAACCGCTCCAGGTCGTCTTCCGGCACGCCCGACTTGGTCTCCTCTCCGGCGAGGTTGACCTCGACGAGGGCCGGAATCGAGAGCCGTTTCGCCGCGGAGTCGCTCGAGAGAGAATGGCAGAGCTCACAGAGCTCGTTGACCGTCTTCGCTTTGCGGCTCTGAAGGTGACCGATGAAGTGCCAGCGGAAAGCCTCGCCGTAACGCGCGTGCTTGGCCTCGAGATCCTGCGCCCGGTTCTCGCCGACGACCTCCACCCCGGCCTCCGCGAGCGCGGCGAGCTCGTCGACGGAGACGTACTTCGTGGCCGCAACGATGGTCACCTGCGGCCCGAGGTCGGCGCGGATGCGCTCGTAGGTGGAACGGACCTGCTCAGCCGATACGGCCAATCACGCCCTGCCTTCCCGTAATGCCCTCGTCGCGGCGATGCGAGAAGAAGCGCTCCGGCGAACAGGCCGTGCAGAGGTCGACGCGGTCGACCCGTGCGCAGCCGGCCGCGCGCAGAGCCCGCTCGGCGGCGGTCCACAGGTCGAGCCGGCCGTCGCGGTAGAGCCCGACCCCGAACGCGCGGCGAAACCGGCCCGCTACGTCCTCGCCGACCTCGTAGCAGCACGGTCCGATCGCCGGCCCGATCGCCGCTGCGACCGTGCCGCCGCCGAGAGCCGACACGCCGGCGGGCACGATCCCCTCCAGCAGGCCACGCCAGCCCGCGTGCAGCAGCGCAAGCGCAGGCTGGGAGCCGTTGGCGCGCGCAAGTGCGATCGGTAGGCAGTCGGCGGCGAGGGCCAGCACCGGTAGGCCTCGCTCATCGGTCCAGATGCCGTCCCCATGCTCATCCCGCGAGCCTGCGCGTGCCCGAAGCACATCGGCCGAGTGGTGCTGATAGTTCATCGCGAGCGCGTCTGGCTCGGCCCCGACCTCGGCGCAGAGGCGGCGGCGATTCTCGTTGACCCGTTCCGGCTCATCGGCGGTCGCGCGGCCGAGGTTGAGCGAGGCGTACGGCCCCTCGCTGACCCCACCCTCACGCGTCGAGAAGGCGACCTCGTACGGGCCGGGTGCGTCCTCCCAGCGGATCACTGCGCGATCAGCTCCCGCGCGGCCGCAAGCTCGGAGTCGCGCCCGTCGAGCTCTCCGTTCAGCTTGCGGCGGCGCAGCTCGGCGAGGATCTCCCCCACCCGTGGCGACTCGTCCAGGCCGAGCTCCGCCAGGTCCGAGCCGCTCACCTCCAGGCGCACGTCGCGGAGCCGCTCGAAGTACGCGTGCAACGGAGGCAAGTCGGCGAGAGCGAGCGCGAAGAGTGGTGCATCGGGTGCGTAGGGATCGGCGAGCGCAACCACCTCGGCCGGCTCGGCGCCCTTCTCCAACCGCGCGACGATCCGCGGCCCAACCGTGACCGCCGCCGCGATCCGCTCGGCGTCCCGGCGTCGCACCTTCAGCCTCTGAAGCCATTCGTAGACCTCGTCGGGAGGCAGCCGCCGGGCCAGCGCGGCGAGCCCCAGGCGCCAGGCGGGGATAGCGAGGCCGTACCGGTCGCGCAACGCGGTCAGGCGGCGCAGCAGCTCGACGGCTTCCTCGTCGGCTGCAAGGTGCGGATGGATGGCGCGGTCTGCGCCGAGCTCGGCGAGCCGCAGGATCGAGTGCTCGAGCTCGCCTTCCTCCAGCAGGGCCATCAGCTCGTCGCGTAGGCGGGCCGAGGAAAGGTCGCCGACGAGGCCCATCTCGATCGTCCCGCGGGCGAGCCGCAGCGTGTGCTCGTCCATGCGAAAGCCGTAGCGGTTCTCGTATCGGATTCCGCGGAAGATTCTGGTCGGGTCGTCGATGAACGAGAGGTTGTGCAGGACGCGAGCGGTCTTCGCCTCGAGGTCCCTCCGTCCGCCGAATGGATCGACGAGCCGCCCGAGGTCTGCGCCCTTGAGCGACACGGCCATCGCGTTGATCGTGAAATCGCGGCGGAAGAGGTCCTCGCGGATCGAAGCGTGCTCGACCGTCGGCAGCGCCGCCGGCGCGTCGTAGAACTCGGTGCGAGCCGTGACCACGTCTACGCGCTCGTCGTCTCCGTAAATCACTACGGCCGTCCCGAACTTCTCGTGCGCGCGCACCCGGCCACCGAGCGCGTCGGCCAGCGCCTGAGCCAGCGCGATCGCGTCGCCCTCGACCGCGATATCGAGGTCGAAGCTCCGCTCGCCGAGCAGAATGTCGCGCACGGTGCCGCCCACTAGATAGACGCCCTCGAACGGCTCGGACACCGCTGCCACGGCTTCGAAGACGGGCTTGAGCCGCTCCAGTTGCGCGAGCTGCGCGGTCAGCATCGGCCCCGGGCGCTCCGGCGGCGCCGAGTGCTCGCCCAGCGCGCGGAGCAGGTCGCTCCGCGTGACGACGCCGACGACGCGCTCGCCCTCCACGACCGCGATCCGCTCATTTCCGCCGGCGAACAGGCGCTGTAGCTCCGCAAGGGGGGTCGTTTGCTCAGAGGTGGCGATGCTCGAGCTCATGATCCCCTTGACCGGAGCGTGTGAGAGGCCGTGCCCGACCGCGCGGTCGAGATCCTCGCGGCCCACCACGCCGACGAGGCGGTCGTCCTCGGTCACGAGGATTCCGCTCTGGCCGTAGCGCTGGCAGGCGACGAGCGCGTGCGCAACGGTGTCGTCCGGCGCAACGGTGCGCGCCGGGCTCGCCATGATCTGGGCGGCGGTGATCGGATCGCGGACCGCGCTCGGCAGCCCGTCGAGGAGACGCGCCCGCGCGTCCTCGAGCTTCCCCTTGAAGATCGCCGAGGCCGCCTCGGAATGGCCGCCTCCGCCGAGCAGGCCCGCGATCGCCGCGGCGTCCACCTCCGGCGTTCGGCTGCGGGCGACGCAGAAGACGCGACCGTCCATCTCGACGAGCAGGACGAGCGCCTTGGTATCGGTCAGCTCGACGACTTTGTGCGCGAGGTTCGAGACGCCGTCCACGTAGCTCGGCCAGGTCAGCGCGCCGACGAGCACCTCGACTCCAGCGAGCTCGTGCGGACGAAGCTCGGCCAGCAGCGCGGAGAGCAATTCGCGTTCGTCCTCGGTCAGCGGCGTATGCAGGAACTCGGCAAGCAGCTCCTGACGCGCACCGTGGCGGAGGCACCAGGCGAGCGCCTCGGCGTCGCGCTGGGTGGCGGTGGGATACGTGAGCGAGCCGGTGTCCTCGTGGATTCCGAGCGCGAAGGCAGTCGCCTCGAGTGGGCTCACCGCGACCTCGCGCTCGGCCAGGATCCCGACGAGCGTCGTCGTGAGGGCGCCGTCCTGGGAGACGACCGTGTGCTCGGGGCTCGCCCACTTCGGCGGCTCGCCTGCGTGGTGGTCGAAGACGATCTTCTCGACCTCCGGATCGAGCGCGACCGGCTCGAGCTCGCCGAGCCGGGACGCGTGAGTCGTCTCGACGACGACCAAGCGTCGGATCGAGTCGAGGTCGAGCCGGGTCGCCTCTACGAGGCCGAGGTCGTCCGCGTGCAGACGGTAGAACTCGCGCACGTTCCGGTTGAGCGAGCCGGCCAAGCAGCCGACCGCCTCGGGATACAGGCGGCGCGCGGCGAGCACCGCCGCGAAGGCGTCGAAGTCGGTGTTCCCGTGGGTCGCGATGACGGTGTCGGCCTGCATCCGTTCCATTCTGCCTCGGCGCCACGACAAAAGTGGCGCAATTCCGGCACATTCGCGTGTGTCACACGCGCGCCTTTGCCGGTTAGGCTCGCCTCGGGGAGGAGGCCGGGCGAACCGTACTAAGGGAACGAGGGTCTCTTCCGGCCAGAATCAGCCGAGACGCTCCGCCGCCGGAGCCGGGCTTTGCCCGGCGTGAGGCTCCCAACACAAGACCGCTTGAACTCACCAGAGAAGCGGCGGCTCCTGAAACGATGGAGCCGAGCCTCCGCGTAGCAAGGAGGGGGCTCACGGGGGAACCAGGGGTTTCCCGTGTTACCGGGCGAACCGTACTAAGGGACCAAGGGCCCCTCAGACGGTTGCGACGGCCTCGATCTCGACCTTCGCGCCCGAAGGAAGCGCGGACACCTCGATCGTCGCCCGGGCCGGGGGCACCTCTCCTACGTGCCGTGCATAGACCTCGTTCATGCCGGCGAAGTCGCCGAGGTCGGACAGGTAGACGGTCGTCTTGACGAGGCGATCGAGGCCGCTGCCGGCCGCTTCGAGGATCGCCCGGAGGTTCGTCAAGACCTGCTCGGTCTGCTCCTCGATCGAGTCGCCGACGATCTCGGCGTGATCGGGCTGCAACGCGAGCTGGCCGGAGACGAACACGAAGTCGCCGGCACGAATCGCCTGCGAATACGGCGCGCCCTGGAACGGCGCAGGTGCCTCTTCCGTGCGAACCGCGGTCTTCCCCTCCATCACTCCTCCTTCCGGCGAGGCCGGCAGCTCTGCGCCAGGGCCACGCCCAGCGCCTTGAAGATCGCCTCGAGAACGTGTTCCGGATCGGAGCCTTCGATGAGGCGCACGTGCAGCGTCAACCCTGCGCCCTCAGCGAGCTCTCGCAGGAAGGTGGCGACGATGTCGCTGGCGAGGCCGGCGACGCGGGCGTCGCTGAGATCGACGTTCGAGACGACGAGGGGCCGCCCTGACGCTTCGACGACGACGTGTGCCAGCGCCTCGTCCGCCGGCACGGCGGCCGAACCGTGACCGCGGCTGCGGCCGGCTCGTAAGGCGTCCGCGAGCGCCTGGCCGAGCGCGCGTCCAGCCGCGGCCACCTCGGCCTCCGCCTCGCCTGGCGCGATCTCGAGCACGAGATCGAAGGATGCGTATTCCGCAAGGAGCCCAAGGAGGTGATCGAGCACCGGCACGCCGGTGACGACGCTCGCCTCACCGGAGCCGGCGACGTCGACGCGGGCGTGGAGCCTGCCGGCCTCGTCCGCTTGACCCGTCCGAGCCACTACGCCTCGACGCGCTCGATCCGGGCGCCCAGCGTGCGCAGGCGCTCGTCGATGCGCTCGTAGCCGCGGTCGATCTCGCTGATGTTCCCGATCGTCGAGGTGCCCTCGGCACAGAGCGCCGCGAGCAGCATCGCCATTCCCGCGCGGATGTCTGGGCTAGACATCTGCTGTCCGTACAGGCGCGCCGGCCCGGTCACGACCGCGCGATGGGGATCGCAGAGGATGATCCGCGCTCCCATCGAGACCAGCTTGTCCACGAAGAACAGGCGGCTCTCGAACATCTTCTCGAAGATCAGCACCGTTCCCCGCGCCTGGGTCGCGACGATCACGGCGATCGAGGTTAGATCCGCCGGGAACGCGGGCCACGGCCCGTCCTCGATCTTGGGGATCTGGCCGCCGAGGTCGTCGAGGATCACGAGCTCCTGCTCGGGCGGTACGCGCACGTTCGTGCCGTCGATCTCCACGTGGACGCCGAGGCGTTCGAAAGCCAGCAGGATCCCGGCGAGGTCCTTCG
>Ga0307292_10000891_pt1 | contig 10463 bp, 9 predicted proteins | sample ER_DNA_149_FD_194471 | JGI IMG/M metagenome (GOLD analysis project Ga0307292, IMG submission 194471) | Bulk soil microbial communities from the East River watershed near Crested Butte, Colorado, United States - ER_DNA_149 | ecosystem: Environmental > Terrestrial > Soil > Floodplain | place: USA...
TGCTGGGAGCCGGCGTGCAGCGCCTGCTCCTTGCGGGAGCGCAGCTCCTCGACCCGTTCCTTCATCGACTTGGGTTGCTGTGGCGCCACCTGGCCCGTCCTCTCCTGCCCGCCCGCTGATCGAGGGGCATTGTAGGCGGTAGGCTGCGCCGGTCATGGATGTCACCGGCGGCGGCTGGGTCCGGCGGGCCCTGCCCGGGTTCTTCAGCCCCCTCGAGGTGGCGGCCAGCGTGCCAACCACCATGGCCAGGGCGGCCGAGCTGGCGTCCTCCGGCGCCCCCGAGGGGGCCACGGTGGTGGCCGAGGAGCAGACCGAGGGCCGGGGCCGGCTGGGCCGGGCCTGGGTGGCCCCGCCGGGCAGCTCGCTGCTGCTGTCGGTGGTGCTGCGGCCGCCGCTGGCCCGGGAGGCGGTCTGGCTGACGGTGGCGGCCGCCGGGGTGGCCCTGGCCGAGGCGGTCGACGCGGTCGCCCCGGGGCCGGTCCCGGCCGGCCTCAAGTGGCCCAACGACCTGGAGCTGGGCGGGCGCAAGGCGGCCGGGCTGCTGGCTGAGGCCCACCTGGAGGGGGACCGGCTGGCCGCGGTCCTGCTCGGCATGGGCGTGAACGTCGGCCAGGGAGCGGGCGACTTCCCGCCCGAGGTGGCCGAGCGGGCGACCAGCGTCGGCCTGGCCGCCGGCGCCCCGGTCGACCGGGCCGCCCTGCTGGCCGCCTGGGCCGGGCGGTTCCTGGCCGGCTACGCCGAGCTGTGCGCCGGCCGCCCGGGCCCGGTGCTCGCCGCCTACCGGGAGCGGCTGGTCACCGTTGGGCGCCGGGTCCGGGCCGACCGCATCGGCGCCGACCCGGTGGTCGGCACCGCCGTCGACCTGACCCCCAGCGGCGGCCTGGTCGTCCAGACGGCCTCGGGGTCGCGGGTCGAGGTGTTGGCGGGCGACGTGCAGCATCTCCGGCCGGGCTAGCGGCCCACCCAGACCGGGATCTTGACGAGGTAGAGGATCTGGCCGTCCTCGGCGCTGACCTCGAAGGCCTCGACGGTCCAGGCGTGGGAGGCGGCCGGGGGGGTGAAGGTGAGCGCGCCCGAGAACTGGCCGCGGCCCGGGGCGCCCTCGGCGGCGGTGGCGTAGCCCTGGGCCATGACCTGCCCGCGGTCGTCGCGCAGGCGCAGGCTGACCGTGCCCTCGAACACGCTGGCCTCGCCCTCGACGACCAGCCGGTCCCCCTTGACCAGGGTGCCGGCGGCCGGCTCGCTCAGCGCGATCGGGGCCAGCGGGATGGCCGGGTCGCGGGTCAGCGGCCCGGCCACGGTCCGCCCCCCGACCTTGACCAGCACCCGCTGGACGGTGGGGAACTGGGTCAGGGTGTGGACCAGGGCCTGGAGCGGCCAGCGCCTGGCCGGCCCGGCGGCCGGCAACGCCGACCGGGACAGCTCCACGGTGGCCGTGCCGGCGTCGATGCCGATCCCGCGCAGGCTGGCGCCGGCCGGGAACGGCGGGCGCGACCCGGGGCAGTAGGGCTCGCCGGCCAGCAGCTCGCCGACCGCGGCCGCGGCCACCGCCCTGGTGTAGGGGACCGGGTGCCACTCGGGGGCCAGGTAGCGCCGGCCCCTGAAGGTGCGTGGGTAGTAGACGGCCAGGTTGAGCTGCCGGCTGCTGAGGTGGGTGTCGCGCTGCTTGACGGCCGCCCCCGGGCGGGCCGCCCCGGGTTGGGCCGCCGCGGTGGTGGCGGGCTGGACGCCGGTGGGCCGGGCGGCCTCCCGCGCCGGGTCGGCGCAGCCGGCCAGCACCCAGAGCATGCCGACGGCAGCCAGACCCGCCGTCAGGCGTCGCATCGTCCTGGCCCCCAGCGCCGAAGCCGGGCCACGGCGGCCCGGTGACGTCTACCATCCATGGCGCCGGTTGCGAATCGACTACGGTGCGGCCTCGAATGGAGGGAAGGTTGGCGTTCCCGGAGCGGCTGCTGTCGGAGGACGAGCAGCTGATCTACGACCTGCGGCCGCACTGGCTGACCCTGGTCGTGCCCGTGCTGCTCACGCTGCTGGTGGTGGTCGCGGTGGGGGCGGCCTGGGTGGTCATGCCCGCCGGCGACCTCCAGCAGCCGGCCCGGCTGGCCGTCGGCGTCCTCGGGGTGGTGGTGCTGCTGGCCACCGTGGTCGGCCGGGTGCTGCGCTGGTCGACCACCCACTTCGTGCTCACCACCGAGCGGCTGATCTTCCGCTCCGGTGTGGTGGCCAAGTTCGGCCGCGAGATCCCGCTGGAGCGGATCAACGACGTGACCTTCTCCCAGTCGCTGTTCGAGCGCCTGATCGGGGCCGGCGACCTGCTGCTCGAGTCGGCGGGGGAGCACGGCCAGTCCCGCTTCTCCAACATCCGCGACCCCGAGGCGGTGCAGCTGGAGATCTACCGGCAGATGGAGGCCAACGACCGCCGCCGCGCCGGCTACGCCACCACCCAGCCCCACCCGGTGGTCGGCGACCGGACCCCGACCCCGCCGACCCGGTCCCCCAGCGCCCTGGACGCACTGGAGCGCCTGGCCGACCTGCGCGACCGCGGGGCGGTCACCGAGGAGGAGTTCCAGCGGATGAAGCGCGAGCTCCTCGACCGGATGTAGCCGGTAGGATCGTCGGGTGACCGAGCCAACGCGGGAACGGCCCGAACCGGCGCTGCGGGCGCTGGCCAAGCAGGCCAGGGCCGGCGGGGCCGAGCGCTACCACGCCAAGGCCCGCGAGCAGGGCAAGCTGTTCGTGCGGGAGCGGCTGGCCCGGCTGCTGGACGCGGCCGGCGGCTTCGTCGAGGACGGGCTGCTGGCCAACGCCCTGGCCGGCGACCTGCCGGCCGACGGGGTGGTCACCGGCACCGGCACCGTGGGCGGGCGCACGGTGGCGGTGATGGCCAACGACTCGACCGTCAAGGCCGGGTCGTGGGGCGCCAGGACGGTGGAGAAGATCCTCCGCGTCCAGGAGTACGCCCTGCGCCACGAGGTCCCGATGCTGTACCTGGTCGACTCGGCCGGGGCCCGGATCACCGACCAGGTGGAGATGTTCCCCGGCCGCCGCGGGGCCGGGAAGATCTTCTACAACCAGGTCCGGCTGTCGGGCCGGGTCCCGCAGATCTGCTGCCTGTTCGGCCCGTCGGCGGCCGGTGGGGCCTACATCCCGGCCTTCTGCGACGTGGTGTTCATGGTCGAGGGCAACGCCTCGATGTACCTGGGCTCGCCCCGCATGGCCGAGATGGTCATCGGCGAGCGGACCACCCTGGAGGAGATGGGCGGGGCGGCCATGCACTGCCGGGTCTCGGGCTGCGGCGACCTGCTCTGCGCCGACGAGGACGAGGCCATCCAGGCGGCCCGCCGCTACCTGAGCTACTTCCCGGGGAGCTGGCGGGGCGACCCGCCGGCCGAGGCCCCCGGCGGGCCGGCCTATGCCGGGCCGGTCGCCCCCCTGGTCCCGACCGACGAGTCGCAGCCCTTCGACGTCTACCCGCTGGTCGCGGCCGTGCTCGACGAGCGCAGCTTCTTCGAGATCAAGCGCGAGTTCGCCCCCGAGGTGGTCTGCGGGCTGGGCCGGATCGAGGGCCGGGCCGTGGGCGTGGTGGCCAACCAGCCGCTGCACAAGGGCGGGGTGCTGTTCGTCGACTCGGCCGACAAGGTGGCCCGCTTCGTGTGGCTGTGCGACGCCTTCAACCTGCCGCTGGTGTTCCTGGCCGACGTGCCCGGGTTCATGATCGGCACCGAGGTCGAGCGCCAGGGCATCATCCGCCACGGGGCCAAGCTGATCACCGCGGTCAGCGAGGCCACCGTGCCCAAGATCTGCGTGGTCGTGCGCAAGGCGTACGGGGCCGGGCTGTACGCCATGGCCGGCCCCGGGTTCGAGCCCGACGCCACCCTGGCCCTGCCTACCGCGTCGATCGCGGTGATGGGGCCGGAGGCGGCGGTCAACGCCGTCTACTACAACAAGCTGGCCGCGCTGCCCGAGGCCGAGCGGCCGGCCGAGGTGGAGCGGCTCCAGCGCGAGTACCGCGAGGACGTCGACCTGGTCCGGCTGGCCGCCGACCTGGTCGTGGACGCGGTCGTGGACCCCGAGGACCTCCGGGCCGAGCTGGCCCGCCGGCTGGCCGCCGCCGCCGGCAAGGACCGCGAGTTCACCCGCCGCCGCCACGGGGTCCCCCCGGTATGAATCAGCTCCCCTTCCGGTCCGTGCTGGTGGCCAACCGGGGGGAGATCGCGGTGCGGGTGCTGCGGGCCTGCCGGGAGCTGGGCCTCGTCGGGGTGGCGGTGTACTCGGACCCGGACGCCGGGGCCCTGCACGTGCGCCAGGCCGACCGGGCGGTGCCGATCGGCGGGGCCGCGGTGGCCGAGTCCTACCTGGACCAGGCCAAGCTGCTGGCCGCCGCGGCCGAGGCCGGCGCCGGGGCCGTCCACCCCGGCTACGGGCTGCTGAGCGAGCACGCCGGGTTCGCCCGGGCCGTGGCCGCCGTCGGGCTGGTCTGGGTGGGGCCGCCGCCCGAGGCCATCGCCCAGATGGGCGACAAGCTGGCGGCCAGGCGGGCCGTCCTGGCCGCCGGGGTCGAGCCGGTGCCCGGCACCACCGACCCGGTGGCCGACGCCGCCGAGGTGGTGGCCTTCGGCGAGGCCGCCGGCTGGCCGGTGGCGGTCAAGGCGGCCGCCGGCGGCGGCGGCCGCGGCATCCGCGTCGTCGCCGGCCCCGGCGAGGCCGCCGCCGCCCTGGCCGCGGCCACGAGGGAGGCCCAGGCCGCCTTCGGCGACGGCGCCTGCTACCTGGAGCGGTTCTTCCCGCGGCCGCGCCACGTCGAGGTCCAGGTGCTGGCCGACGCCCACGGCGGCATCGTCCACCTGGGCGAGCGCGACTGCTCGGTGCAGCGCCGCCACCAGAAGCTGGTCGAGGAGGCGCCCTCGCCCGGGCTGCCGGCCGGCGTCGGCCAGCAGCTGCGCACCTGGGCGGTGGCGGTGGCCAAGGCCTGTGGCTACGTCGGCGCCGGGACGGTCGAGTTCCTCTGGGACCCGGAGTCCGGCGGCGCCTGGTTCCTGGAGATGAACACCCGCATCCAGGTCGAGCACCCGATCACCGAGCAGGTCACCGGGGTCGACATCGTGGCCGCCCAGCTGCGGGTGGCGGCCGGCGAGCCGCTCGGCCTCACCCAGGACGGCGTGGCCGTGCGCGGCCACGCCATCGAGTGCCGGGTCAACGCCGAGGACCCGGCCCGCGGCTTCCTGCCCACCCCGGGCACGATCACCGCCCTGCGCTGGCCGGGCGGCCCCGGGCTGCGGGTCGACGCCGGCTACGAGGCCGGCGACGCCGTCTCCCCGTACTACGACGACCTGCTGGGCAAGCTGGTCGCCTGGGCCCCCGACCGTGACCAGGCGATCGCCCGGATGCGGGCCGCCCTCGACGAGCTGGCGGTGGAGGGGGTCGCCACCACCACCCCGGCCCTGGCCCGGGTCCTCGGCCACGACGACTTCCGGGCGGCCCGGCACTGGACGACCTGGCTGGAGGAGGCGGTCGACCTCGGCGACCTGGCCCCGGCGCCCGCCCCCGAGCCGGACGCCGACTTCCAGGTGAACGTCGGCGGCCGGAGTTGGCCGGTGCGGCTGTACCGGCACCGCCCCCGCGCCCCCGAGGGCGGGGCCGGGGGTGGCGGCGGGCTGGTGGCCTCGCCCCTGGCCGGGACCCTGGCCAAGGTGGAGGTCACCGCTGGCCAGCGCGTCGCCAAGGGCGACCTGCTGGCCGTGGTCGAGGCCATGAAGATGGAGACGTCGCTGCTTGCACCGTTTTCCGGCACCGTGATCGGGGTAACATCCGCGGTTGGCGGACCGGTTGCCGCCGGTCAGGTGGTGGTCGAGGTGGACGCCGGAGGGGCGACATAGGAGCTCGTCTCCGGTGTCGAAAGCGGGGATGTTGCAGGCGCAGGGACGTCGAGAGTTCAGCGGGCACGCCGACCAGGTCGCGGCGGCCCGTCGTTTCGTCACCTCCGCGATCCACGACGGCGGTCCCGCCCGCGACGTCAGCCGGCTGCTGGTCTCAGAGGCCGCGACCAACGCCGTGCTGCACTCGGCCTCCGGTGACGGCGGCACCTTCTCGGTCGAGTACCTGATCTCCGACGACCTGCTGCGGGTCGAGGTCCACGACGGCGGCGGCCCCACCGGCCCCCGGCGCCGCGTCCACCACATCGAGTCGATGACCGGCCGGGGCCTGGACCTGTTCGACGCCCTCTCCGACCGCTGGGGCGTCGACGGCGACCCCGACGGCTGGACGGTCTGGTTCGAGCTGAACCTGGCCCGCGAGGAAGCCCGCCGCTAACCTTCCGGCCAGCGGGGGTCGCGTTTCTCGACCCAGGCGGCGATGCCCTCGCGGCGGTCGTCGGAGAGCACCGCCCGGCGCCAGGCCTGGTCCTCGACCTCCATGGCCGCCTCCTGGGACAGGTCGGCGCCCACCTCGAGGGCCCACTTGGCCATGCGGACGGCGGTGGGGGCGTTGGCGGCGATCTCGGCCGCCAGGGCGGTGGCCGCGGCCAGGGCCTGGCCCGCGGGGACGACCCGGTCGGCCAGGCCGAGCCGCCGGGCCTCCTCGGCCCCGACCCGCCGGCCGGTCAGCACCAGGTCCTTGGCCACCGACCGCCCCACCCGCCGCACCAGCAGCTGGGTGCCGCCCCCGGCCGGGACCAGGCCCAGGCGGACCTCGGGCAGCCCGAAGGTGGCGTCCTCGGCGGCCACCACCAGGTCGCAGGCCAGGGCCAGCTCGGTGCCGCCGCCGAGGGCGAAGCCGGCCACGGCGGCCACCGTGGGCAGCGGGCAGCGGCGCACGGCCGCGAACCCGCGGCGGAACGCCTCCCGCTGCACGAACCAGCCGTGGTCGTCGAAGCCGGCCCGCTGCTTGAGGTCGGCCCCGACGCAGAAGGCGCGGTCGCCGGCCCCGGTCAGGACCACCGCCCGGACCCTGGGGTCGGTGGCCAGCGGCTCCACCGCCTCGGCCAGGGCCACGGCCAGCTCGGTCGAGATGGCGTTCAGCGCCTCCGGCCGGTTCAGGGTGACGGTGGCCACCCGATCGGCCACCTCCACCCGGACCAGCGGGCTCACCGCCGGCTCATCCGCCGACGCTTCCCGCGTTGACCTCCTGGAACGCCCAGGCCCAGGTGTGGGCCAGCCCGTCGGCCAGGTCGGCCTTGGGTGTCCAGTCGAGGACCCGCGCGGCCTCGGCGCAGTCCAGGGCGATCCGGCCCAGCTCGCCCGGCCGGGCCGGGGCGAACTCCGGCTCGCCGCCGAAGCCGGCCACCGCCCGCAGGGCGTCGTACAGCTCCAGGACCGAGGTCTCGACCCCGGTGCCGATGTTGACCCGGGCCCCGGGGGCGTCGGGGTGCCCGCCACCGGCGACGAACGCGTCGACCACGTCCTCCACGAACACGTAGTCGCGGGTCTGGCGGCCGTCGCCGAAGATCGTCACCGGCTCGTCGGCCAGCAGCCGGTTGCAGAAGATGGCCACCACCCCGGCCTCGCCGTGCGGGTCCTGCCGGGGCCCGTAGACGTTGCCCAGCCGCAGGCTCACCGGCTCCAGCCCGTGCAGCTCGGCGAAGCTGGCCAGGTAGTCCTCGGCCGACCGCTTCGACACCCCGTAGGGGTTGGTGACCCGCGGCGGGTAGCGCTCGTCGATGGGCAGGTCCGGCGGGTCGGGCTCGCCGTAGACCGTCCCGCCCGAGCTGGCGAAGACCAGCCGCCGGCAGCCGGCCTCCAGCGCCGCCTTGGCCAGGGCGATGGTGCCGAGCACGTTGACCCGGGCGTCGTGCAGCGGGTCGCTGACGCTGCGGCGGACGTCGATCTGGGCGGCCAGGTGGTAGACGACCTCGGGCCGCGCCTCGGCGACCACCCCGGCCAGCTCCGGGCCGGCCAGGTCGGCCTCGGCCAGCTCGACCCGGCCCGAGGCGAGCGCGTCGGCCAGGTTCTCCCGCCGCCCCGTCGACAGGTCGTCGAGCACCGTCACCTGGTGCCCGGCCCCGGCCAGCCGGTCCACCACCGCCGAGCCGATGAAGCCGGAACCGCCCGTGACCAGCGTTCGCATGCCCAGGTCGCCTTTCCTCGGGACCGGTCAGAGCGGTCATCCTAGAGGAAGCTCCGTCTTGTCGTGGGCTGTTGGATCGTTCAGGCTCCGTCGGGCAGGCCAGGTGGGAGGAGAGGACGTGCAGGAGGCGGCCAGGCCGGTGACGGTCTGGACGCGGGTGGCCGCGGCGACCCGTGGCTGGCTGCTCCCGTACCTGCTGATCGCCATCATCGCAGTGGTCGAGTTGCTGACCAGCCACGTGATCGTGGGCGGGTTCCTGGTCCTGGCCCCGCTGCTGGCCAGCCGGGTGTCGACCAGGCGCAGCCAGGTCATCGCCGTCGGCCTGGTCAGCCTGGTCGCCGCCGCCGCCCTCGGGCTCTACACCGACAAGGAGGCCGGCGACCAGATCTTCATCCGCCTGCTCCTGGTCGGCCTGGCCACGCTGTTCGCCCTGGTCAACTGGGGCGCCTCCCGGCGCGAGCAGTCGGCCCTGGAGCGGGCCGCGGACACCATCAGGATGGCCGGGTCGCTGGCCTCCGGCCTGGAGCCGGAGGCGGCCTACGACCTGCTCGCCCGCTCGGCCCGGACGCTGTTCGCGGCCAACGCGGCCGCGGTCTACCGCCGCCAGGGCGACCAGATGGTCACCGTCGCCCAGGCCCGCGACCCCGAGGTCCCGGCCATGCCGCTGCGGCTGCCCAGGGTGAGCTACCCGGCCGCCTTCATGACCGTCGCCCGGCGGGTCAGCGTGCGCGCCTCGACCGACCCGGAGGCGCCCATGCTGGAGGCGCGCGGCCTCAGCAGCCTGCTGTGGCTGCCGCTGCTGGACCGGGCCGGCGAGCAGCTCGGCACCATCGTGCTCGCCTGGAGGCGCGACCCCAGGCTGTCGGCCCAGGCCCTGGAGGCCTCCGAGGACTTCGCCGCCCTCGGGGCCCGGGCCATCTCCGGCTCCGAGCGGGTCCGGGCCCAGACCGAGGTCCTGGAACAGGTCCAGGCACTGCTGCTCACCACCCCGCCGGGCCGGGCGGCCGGGTTCCAGGTCGAGGTCCGCTACCAGTCGGCCAGCGGCCTGGCCCAGGTCGGCGGCGACTTCTACGACGTGGTCGAGCTGGACGAGCGCGGGCTGGCCTTCATCGTGGCCGACGCCCGCGGCAAGGGCCTGGAGGCGAGCTCGCTGGCCGCCGTGCTCAAGGGCGCCTTCCGCAGCCTGGCCGGCGAGGGGGCCGGCCCGGCCCGGATCCTCAACCGCCTCGACCGGCTGGTCGCCCGCGAGGGCGGGGACGAGGACTTCGTGACCGCCCTGGCCGGGCGGCTCCACCCCGACGGCCGGATCCTGCTCGCCTCGGCCGGCCACCCGGCGCCGCTGGGCGCCGGCCCCCGGCTGGTCCAGGTGGCGGCGCCCCTGGGGCTCGGCACCCAGGCCAACGAGAACGAGGGCCACCTGCGCCCCGGCGACCGGCTGGTCTGCTACACCGACGGGCTGGTCGAGGCCCGCAACGCCGAGGGCGCCTTCCTGGACCGCTCGGTGTTCGAGGAGGCGGTGGCCGCCGAGTCCCTGACCACCGCCCTCGACCGGCTGGTCGACCTGGTCGACCGGCACGCCGACGGCCGCCACGACGACGACCTGGCCCTGCTCGGCCTCGAGTACGACCCCCGGCCGTCGGACGACAGCTAGCATGGCGGGGCGCCCACAAGGCGCGCAAATCTACCGATCCGCCGCCCGACCTGGGAGCGCCCATGGACCTGGAGCTGTCACCCGAGCAGGAGGAGTTCCGCAAGATCGTCCGCGCCTTCGCCGAGGAGGTGGTGGCGCCGCGGGCCGAGGCCATGGACCGGGCCGAGCGGCTCGACCCGGCGGTGCTCGACCAGATGGCCGGCATGGGCCTGTTCGGGCTGCCGTTCCCCGAGGAGGTCGGCGGCATGGGCGCCGACTACACCACCCTGTGCCTGGCCATCGAGGAGCTGGGCCGGGTCGACTCCTCGGTCGCCATCACCCTGGAGGCCGCCGTCGGCCTCGGGGCCATGCCGATCTGGCGCTACGGCACCCCCGAGCAGCACCGGCGGTGGCTGCGCCCGCTGGCCGCCGGGGAGCAGCTGGCCTCCTTCGGGCTGACCGAGCCGGGCGGCGGGTCGGACGCCGGCGCGCTGCGGACCCGGGCCACCCTCGACGGCGACGAGTGGGTGATCGACGGCACCAAGGCGTTCATCACCAACGCCGGCCTGGACCGCTCGGGCATGGTCGTGCTGGCGGCCGTGACCGGGCAGCGGCCGGACGGCCGCAACGAGATCACCAACATCGTGGTGCCGGCCGGCACCCCCGGCTACCGGGTCGGCCGCGCCTACGCAAAGGTCGGCTGGCACGCCTCCGACACCCGCGAGCTGGTCTTCGAGGGGGCCAGGGTGCCGGTGGCCAACACCCTGGGCGA
>Ga0307292_10000894_pt1 | contig 10434 bp, 10 predicted proteins | sample ER_DNA_149_FD_194471 | JGI IMG/M metagenome (GOLD analysis project Ga0307292, IMG submission 194471) | Bulk soil microbial communities from the East River watershed near Crested Butte, Colorado, United States - ER_DNA_149 | ecosystem: Environmental > Terrestrial > Soil > Floodplain | place...
GCCTCGGGTGGCGCTCATACGCGCGATTGCATGTCGCGAGTCAGCTGGTTAGCGTCGGTGGCGACACGGGCGGCGGTCATGCTGTGACCACCGTCTCCGCTGGGTCTGCATCGCCCATCGCTCGCCAGCAGCGTTCGCAGACCCCGCGTTTTTGGGAGGGCGGATACCACAGCTCCTGCTCGCCGCAGACATTGCAAAGCTGGTACGGCTGAACGTCGTCCGGGGTGACAGGAGGCGGGCCGACGCGACTGGCATGACCGGTTGGGGGAATTCCCGCTTCACGCGTCGGCTGTCCGAGCAGGGCAGCGAGGGCTGCCTCGGCGCAGACCTTGTGGGCTGGTCGGCCGGCATCGTCGAGCAGCATGGTCAGCCGCTCACAGTGAATACACGCTGCCTGCCTGCCGCGGTTCCAGTGGGCGGCGTCGCTCCAGTCTGCGACGATCATGGCGCCGCGTCTCCGTGGTATTGACGCATCGAGCAGCTTTGGCTTGGGAGCGCGAGCGGTCGGTCGCAGAGTGGGCAGGGGCCGGACGGTTGCTGCCCGGTTTGCGGGGTTGCGGGGTTATAGGGGTTTTCTCCCGGCCGCTCTCCCTGGCCGTTATTACTAATATGACCGTTTTCTCTCTCGCGAGTGGCGGTGATTAAACCCGCGAAACCCCGCAACCCCGCAGATTCCTCGCTGTCGGGGGCGTGGCCGGGGTTTTCGCTTGGGCCCTCGCCCTGAGCTTGGTCTGCGTCGTCAGCATGGCCTGGAGGCTTCACGGCGTAGCGAGCGACCTTGGCGTGAGCATCCGGCTCTGCGGCGACTACCACCCAGCCGGAGGCGTAGCGACCTTCACGGTTCCTAAACCACCAGCCCAGCGACTTCCGGAACCCCCCTTCGCGGCCCTCTCGGATGTGGCTCCACTTCTCGGCCAGGTCACCCGGCAGCGCGGCCGCATCGATACGACCGCCGAGGAAGGGGTCGCGCAGCTCGCCGACCAACTCCTTAACCGTGAACGGCTCCGGACCGAAGACACTGTGCAGCTCGACCAGGAAGGCGTGCCACTCCTCATCGTCGGATGAGACCCCGACTTCGCTGCTGCTGCCGCCGAACACACCGGGGAAGCCGGCCCAGCCGAGCATGCCGCGCAGCCCGCCGAGCCATCGGGCGTAGCTGTCGGATCGCACGTCCTCAGACGGCCTGCCTGCGACGACCCAGCCGCGCGCCACCGTCAGGAGCGCAGCCAACAGCTCACCGCGATGCTCATGGACCCACGCCTCAAGGTTCTTGATCTTGAAGCCGGTTCGCAGGTGAGGATTCGCCTCCGGTGGGTCCAGCCTCACAGTTTCGATGCGGCGCGCTAGGTCACCGCCGAATGCGGCATTGTTGCCGGTGGCTAGCCACAGCCGGTCGTTGATTGCGGTGACCGAGCGGTTCTGGCCGAGCCAGCGGTCCGTCCATTCCCTGTCGGTGAGGAGCGATTCCAACACCGAGGACCGGATCACCCCGGTCAGGTTGTCGAAGGTGACGACTGGTCCGGTCGTGTCCATCAGAATCGCGGTGATCGTCTTCCGCAGCTCGTCGGCGTCACGCGGCATCTCGCCGCGCTGGACCCCGCCGTGGACGATTCGGATCATCTTGGCGAGCAGGGTCTTGCCGCTCCCCGGATTGGTCGCAGTGAAGACACCGAGCGGGTACGGACCGGGCAGCAGCGGCCGGAGAATGGGTGTGAACAGCAAGCCGATCCAGGTGGCGCGGTCGTCGTCGCTGACGAATGGGAACTCCGCGACCGGGGTCAGGATTAGCTCGACTGCGGCCTTGATCTGATCTAGCGTCGGCCGGTCTGGAATCCCTGGCACCTCGAGATCTCGATCTGGCAGGTACAGGAAGCCGGTTGCGGCGTCGTATCCGGGCGTGGACAGGATGGTGCCGTCGGGCCGCAGCATCGGCGTGTGTGTCACACCGTGGAGGGCCTTGAGGTTGGGCGCGTACTCGCCGAGCCGGGCACCCTCACATGCCGACTGCGCAGCCGACTGCGGGAAGAGTGCCTGGACTTTGATCGTGATCCTCTTCTGCTTGTCGCCGTCTGGGACCGTGATCGTGGTGTTTTTCCAGCAGTCGTATTCCGCTTCAATGAGCGACTTGACCTGAACGGTGGTGAGGGGCCTGACCTGGGCGGGGCCGGCGTCGATGAGCCCGAGATCCTTCGGGGGTAGGTAGCCGTCCTCGCCTATCCGCGGGGTATGGACGAGCATGTCACCGCGGCGGAAGATCCCGGCCAGTCTGCCCCGCCCTAGTTCTTGGCGGAGCCAGTCGGCTGCCTGTGCGTCGTTGCGGACATCGACGGACGGTCGGTCATCGTTTCCCGTCATCCCGCCGGCGCTGTTCGCCTCTATGGCGGCCTTCCACTCGTCCTCCGACGGGGCACGTGGCGGAGCCTTGAAGCTGCCCCCGGTGAAGCCGTCGTCCATTTTGACGCCCATCAGGCCACCTCCCCGAGCGCGTCCCACACTTCGTCGCTGATCGGTTCGGGGTAGTCGCCGCGTAGAAGGTCGGCGTGCCGTAGGCAGGCTTGCGAGGTGGCCATGCACTCGAACCAGCGCTCCCGCAGTTGTTCGGCTGTGGCTTGGCCGCGGTATTCCTCTAGCCGTGGCGCGGCTTGTTGGAATTGGTGGGCGCGGTGAACCCAATACTGTGCGGTGGCTTCGGTCAAGGCGTCCTGGAGGATCCGGGCGCGGAAGTGATCGATGTCGATCTTCAGCGTGCTCATACGGCCCGCCTGTCATGCGCGGCAATGGGCGCCTGCGGCCTCTGTCCCCAATCGGAGACAAGCCTGCGCCGGTTGCGGTACGCCTCAACATCGATGTTGGATTTGCAGCCCTGGTCTGGTGGCAGATCAATGCTGACTAGGCCGCAGAGGATGCAGCAGTCGCCGGATGCGCCGCGGGCGATTTCGTCAGGTGCGATTAGAATCTCGCTAGACCACAAGCCACGAACTGTCTCGGAGCCCGCCTCGCGGCGGGTTTCGGCATTCACGGCGTGTCACCGCCACAGTTGGGGGTTGCGGGCCTTGTTTGGGTTCACGCGGCACTTGGCCCGTTCTGCTCAACGTCGCGGTCGGCGATCCAGGCCATCACGTCTGCTCGCCGGAACAGCCTGCGCCGGCCGACCTTGATTGATCGCGGCGCCTTGCCGATGTGGACCCAGTACCTCACTGTCTCGGCTGGCGCCCGCACCAGGTTGCCGACTTCCTCAGTGAGGAGGAAGTCATCGGAGTCCTGCATGATCAAACACCTTTCGGCTGCAAGCCGAGGGGATATCCCTTGGCTTGCGTTGATTCTCGCGGAAGTTAGATGGAAAACCTACTCATAACCTGCTAATGTCATCGCCCATGGGGATGACAGGCATAAGAGGCGGGCCCGGCCCAGAGGAAGGCGTGACGTTCGAGGCGCGGTGGGACATGCTGGCGCACCGATATGCCGATATTGGTCATGGCGTCGACCTCCCGGAGCAGTTCACGGCCCGCTTCACCGTGAAGAATGACCACACCGTCGAGATGGACATTGCTGCCGAGGATGGCGCGCCGGTCTGCAACGCCGTGCGCGTAATACGTCACCCTGGCAGGCCTTCGCTCACCGGGCATGAGCTGCGCCGGTTTCCACTGGGTAACTGGGTGGCGTTCGCCTGCAGCATGGTCGGGGTCGGCAATCAGGGCGGGATCCGTACCACCGCAGGGGAGTGGAATTCCGAGCAGTACCGGGCCGACGTCGAGCGCGTGGTCAGGCGAAGTCGGCGCCGCAACACGGTGACTGACGACTTCCTGCGCGACGTCGCCCGCGTATACCGCGCCAATGCCGACTCTGCCCCGGTCGAGGCTGTCAGAGAGACCTACGGGCCGGTCGGCTACTCGACCGCGGCGAGATATGTGAAGCTGGCCCGTGACCGCGGCTTCCTGCCCGCGACGACCGCCGGAAAGGTCAGGGCCGGCTGATGGCAAGCGTCGAAAAGCGCGTCAGGAATGGCCGGACGAGATGGTATGCCAGATTCCGCACCCCAGACGGCACGCAGCAGACGAAAACGTTTGCCCGCAAGGTTGACGCTGATCGTTTCCTGGTCGATGTCGAGTCCAGCAAGCAGCGTGGCGCTTTCGTAGATGCGCGTCGGGCGAGCCTGACCGTCGACCAGTGGGCCGACGATTGGCTAGCAGCACAAGCCGATCTCGCACCTACCACGCGCAACAGGTACCAGGGCATCATCAGCAAGCATGTGCGGCCCCGGTGGGGACGTGTACGGCTGGCTGACGTGACCCATGCTGAGGTGCAGCGCTGGCTCACCCGGCTCGATCTGGCACCCGCGAGCGTCCGCAAGGTGCACCGTGTGCTGAGCATGGTGCTCGCGTACGCGGTGAAGGATGGCCGATTGGCGGTCAACCCCGCGGCGGGTGTGAGCCTCCCACGCGTACGGGAAGCCGAGAAACGCTTCCTAAGCCACCCGCAAGTGCACGAGCTAGCCGACGCATGCGGAGATGACTACCGGCTAATGGTGCTGTTCCTGGCATACACCGGCCTCCGGTGGGGCGAGATGGCCGCCTTGACGGTCGGTCGCGTCGATTTCCTCCGCCGTCGCGCCCTGGTTGCCGAGTCCGTGACTCCCGTCGAGGGTGTGATGACGTTCGGACCCACGAAGGGCCATGAGCGCCGCGAGGTACCGATACCGCGATTTCTCATCGATGATCTGGCTCGCCATGTCGAGGGCAAGTCTGCTGATGATCTTGTGTTTGCTGGCCAGCGCGGCGCTGTAACGCGCTCAGGCACGTTCCGGCGGGGCGCGCTGATCGAGGCTGCAAGGGCCATCGGTATTCCGGGCTTCCATCCCCACGAACTCAGGCATACGGCAGCATCGTTGGCTATCGCCTCCGGCGCCGATGTGAAGGTCGTTCAGCAGATGCTGGGCCACAAGTGCCACCATGACGCTTGACCAGTACGGGCACCTGTTCGGCGATCGGCTCGACATCGTGGCCGATGCTATGGACGCGGCGCGTACCGCTGCGCTCGCTGGTGTGTATCCACTGTGTACCACGGGGGAGGTGGTCGAATTGAGACACCGCGGAAAAGGGCGCTGACAAGGTGAAATGCTGGCGCCCCCGGCGAGATTCGAACTCGCGCTCCCGCCTCCGGAGGGCGGTGCTCTATCCCCTGAGCTACGGGGGCCCGGCCACCTGAGTATGCCGCAACCTGGTTAAGGGCCGAAAGGCAATGTACCAGCGCGCCCGCGGCACCAACCCCTCTCTTATCTGCAGTACATGAATATCGCTAGTACCTGGACGCCCTATCTCTCTGGGCGTGAAGGCCTTGTCCGCGAGCTGATAAGACAGCGAGCGCAGGGCCGGGTCTGGCACAGTTTCGCGATGTGACCCATACCCACGTGGCCGGCTCAATTCACGCCGATTCCACGGCGCGGGCTCCTAGCTGGCTCAGCATGCCGAGCGACGTCAACGCCCTGCTCGGGACCCTATGGAGCAGTGGCGTAGCCAAGGACGAAAACGGTGTGCTGACGGTGGCAGGTCTAAGTGTCGTCGAGATCGCCAATCAGGTCGGGACGCCGGCGTACGTCGTGGACGAGGCCGACCTGCGCGCCCGAGCCCGCGGGTTCGCCGAAGCCTTCGACGGCTGGGACGTCTACTACGCCGCGAAGTCATTTCTCTGTACGACCGTGGCCCGCTGGGTGGCTGAGGAGGGGCTCGGCATCGATGTGTGCACCGGCGGCGAGCTCGCTGTCCTGCAACGCGCTGGAATTGATCTTCGACGGGTCGGACTGCACGGCAACAACAAGAGCCTCGAGGAGCTGACGTATGCACTGACCGCCGGCGTCGGAAGGATCATTCTCGATTCCTTCGATGAGATTGACAGACTCAGCGCCCTGGCTGAGCGGCTGCAGATCCGGCCGCGGGTCATGATCAGGGCAACCACCGGAGTAGAGGCGCATACGCATGAATACATCGCCACCGCCCATGAAGATCAGAAGTTCGGCTTCTCCATCGCCGGCGGTGGTGCCGCAGCCGCGCTGCTCGCCTGCCAGGAGCATCCCTGGTTGGACTTGATCGGTATCCACTCCCACATCGGCTCCCAGATCTTCGATGCCGAGGGCTTCGAGGTCGCGGCACGCCGTACCCTGCGACTGCACGCTGACTTCGCGGCGCAGACGGGCATTGAGCTGGGTGAGATGGACCTTGGTGGTGGCTTCGGTATTGCTTACACCAGCGCCGATTCTCCGTCCACGCCTGCCGCGCTATCGGCGGATCTTCGCGGCATCATCGACCACGAATGCTCGGCGCTAGGCATCGCGGTCCCGCACCTGTCGATCGAGCCGGGCCGCGCGATTAGTGGTCCCAGCACGTTCGCCCTCTACCGGGTCGGCACTGTCAAGCCGGTGACATTGGACGGCGGCGCCAGTCGCCTCTACGTGGCGGTCGACGGTGGTATGAGCGACAACATCAGGACGGCTCTGTATGCCGCCGAATACTCCGCAACGTTGGCTTCCCGTCTTTCCACCGCGCCTCCTGTGCTGGCCCGCGTCGTCGGTAAACACTGTGAAGGCGGCGACATCTTAGTGCGTGATGAGTTCCTGCCGGCTGACATCGCCCCGGGCGACCTGCTCGCAGTGCCGGGCTCCGGCGCGTACAGCCGATCGATGGCGAGCAATTACAACCACGTCCCGCGACCGCCGGTGATCGCCGTGCGGGACGGCCAGATCAGCACGCTGCTCCGGCGCGAGACTATCGAGGATTTGCTGGCGTTGGATGCTGGGTAGAAGCTACGTGGGGTGAACCCGTCTCGGCTCAAAAAAAATTTTGGTTTCGCCGAGTTCCCCTGAATGAGGAACAATAAGACCGCCACGATTCGGGGTCGTGGTGTCGTTGTGTAAATGAGGTTTACGTGACTTTGACCAGCGTGCGACCCGCGCCCCTTCTTGACGTCTCGTCACTCACACCGCTTCGGGTGGCTCTACTCGGCTGCGGAGTGGTGGGCTCGGAGGTAGCGCGATTGATCATCGGGCAGGCAGCCGATCTACGCGCTCGGGTGGGGCGACCCCTGGAGCTGGTCGGCATCGCTGTGCGGGAGCCGGATCGCGACCGCGGAGGCATCGATTCAGAGTTGCTTACCACCGACGCCGAGGCGCTGGTCACTCGCGAGGACGTCGACCTGGTGATCGAAGTCATTGGCGGGATTGAGCCGGCGCGGTCGTTGATCTTGGCGGCGATGCGGCACGGAGCCTCAGTGGTGACCGCGAACAAGGCCCTGCTGGCCGAAGACGGCGTAACGTTGTTCGAGGCTGCTGAACAAGCCGGCACGGATCTGTACTTCGAGGCTGCGGTCGCGGGCGCGATTCCGATCATTCGACCGCTGCGGGAATCGCTGGTGGGTGATGAGATCACCTCGGTGATCGGGATCGTCAATGGCACCACGAACTACATCCTGGATCGGATGGACACCGGCGGGATCGGCTTTGCCGAGGCGCTCGATGAGGCTCAGCAGCTTGGCTACGCCGAGGCGGATCCGACGGCTGACGTCGAGGGCTTCGACGCCGCGGCCAAGGCCGCGATCTTGGCAAGCTTGGCGTTTCACACCCGGGTCACGGGTGCAGATGTCTATCGGGAAGGTATCACTGGCGTTACTCCGACTGACATCGCCTCGGCGCACGACATTGGCTGCGTGGTCAAGCTGCTGGCGATCTGCCAGCTGTCGCCGCCCGTCGCAGGTCCTGCGGAGCGGACAGTCTCGGTACGCGTCCATCCCGCGATGATCCCGCGCTCCCACCCGCTCGCCGCGGTCGGCGATGCCTATAACGCCGTCTTCGTCGAGTCGATGTCTGCCGGACGGCTGATGTTCTACGGTCCCGGCGCCGGCGGCTCCCCAACTGCGAGTGCTGTGCTGGGCGATCTCGTGACGGTTGCCCGGAACCGGCTGCGTGGTGCGGTCGGCCCTGGAGAATCCAGCTATGCGGCGCGCCCGGTGAGCAGGATCGGCAGCGTCTTGACCCGATATCACGTCTCCCTCGAGGTTGCTGACGTGGTCGGCGTACTCGCTACGATCGCGGACGTCTTCGCCGAGCACGGGGTGTCGATCGAAACTGTGCGACAGAACGGGCGGGGTGCTGACGCTCAGCTCGTGCTGGTGACCCATCGCGCACACGATGCTGCGCTCAGCGCCACGGTTCAAGCGCTTCGAGGCCTCGATGTGGTCCGTCAGGTCACCAGCGTGATGCGAGTTGAAGGCGATTGATGTGATTCCGGAGTCCTTCGCCGCGGACCGAAACACCTCTCTCAGGCACCGTCCCGGATACGGCGTGATCGCTCGCTATCGCGACTGGCTGCCGTTGTCCGACAGCGATCCCGTGATCACTCTCGGGGAGGGGAGTACGCCGCTGGTTGCAGCTGAGAAGTTGTCGGAAGTCCTGCGTTGCGAGGCATGGATCAAGGTCGAAGGCACCAACCCGACGGGCTCGTTCAAGGACCGCGGGATGACGGTCGCGCTTAGTGTTGCTGCCGGGCAGGGCGTCCATGCCGTTGTGTGCGCCTCGACCGGAAACACCTCCGCCTCTGCCGCCGCGTACGCAGCGCGTGCTGGTCTCTCCACGATCGTGTTGTTGCCCGCCGGTCGAATCGCGACCGGCAAGCTTGCCCAGGCGATCGTGCACGGTGCCAAAGTCGTACAGGTTGACGGCAACTTTGACGACTGCCTGGAACTTGCGCGCAAACTGGCGTACGACTACCCGGTCGCGCTGGTCAACTCGGTCAATCCCAACCGGATCGAAGGTCAAAAGACAGCTGCCTTCGAAGTGATCGATGAGCTGGGGGATGCGCCAGATGTGCATGTCATCCCGGTAGGCAACGCCGGGAATATCTCGGCGTACTGGCGCGGTTATAAGCAATATGCGTCGGCCGGCAAGGCAATGCGTACCCCCAGAATGTGGGGATTCCAGGCTGCAGGTGCGGCACCTCTGGTGTTAGGACACCCGATCTTGCAGCCCGAAACCATAGCCACCGCAATTCGCATCGGTAATCCGGCATCGGCTGAGCAGGCACGTGTCGCCCGCGACGAGTCGGGGGGCCTGATCGAGGCTGTCAGCGACGATCAAATCCTCGACGCGCAAGCTTTTCTGGCCCGTGAAGAAGGCATCTTTGTCGAGCCGGCATCGGCTGCCGGGGTTGCGGGCCTGCTGGCCAAGCGGCAACGCGGCGAGATCGAATCTGGTCTGCAGATTGCGATCACCGTGACCGGCCACGGTCTCAAGGACGTAGACACGGCGCTGTCGCGACTTGGTCCGATTCATGCAGAGGTCGTGACGGCCGACTTGCTCGCCATCGCATCGGTCTGCGGGCTGGTCGACTAAGCACCTGGCGGGTGCGATCAATCCCAAGGAGGAGACCATGCGTGCTGACCTAGCGCAGCAGCGGGTCTTAGTGCCCGGCAGGTCGGTGACGGTCGAGGTACCAGCCACGAGCGCCAATCTGGGGCCCGGCTTTGATTGCTTCGGACTCGCGCTCGACTGGCGGGAACGGGTAAACCTCGCGGTGATCGAGGACGGTTATCGGATCGAGGTGTCCGGCGAAGGTGCGGCCGAGCTACCGCGGGATGAAAGTCATCTGATCATCCGCGCGGTCCTGGTGGGTCTAGCTGATCTTGGTGTACGGGCACCAGGCCTGTGGCTTAGCTGCCGCAACACGATTCCCCACGCGCGAGGCCTGGGATCTTCGTCGGCGGCCATCGTCGCAGGACTATTGGCTGCGGCCGGGCTGGCGGAGGTACCTGCCAGACCGGAGTGGCTGCTCGGACACGCCAATGCTATTGAGGGTCATCCGGACAATGTCGCTGCCGCGATCCACGGCGGATTCGTCTTGGCGTACGAAGGTCGAGCGGGAGTTACGGCGGCGCAGAGCAACATCCATCCCTCCATTGCGGCAGCGCTGTTCATCCCCGATACCTCGGTGGGCACCGAGTTAGCCCGTGGAATGCTGCCCGAGATGGTGCCGCACGTGGAGGCAGCCGCCAACTCGGGACGGGCGGCTTTGCTGGTCCACGCCCTGGCCTCCGAACCCGATCTGCTCTACGACGCCAGCTGCGACTGGTTGCACCAGGGCTATCGGGAAGCCGTCATGCCGCGCTCCTACGAGCTGATGAAATCACTACGCGGGCAGGGATTCGCGGCCATGATCAGTGGTGCTGGTCCGAGCGTCTTGGTGCTCGGCTCCCGGACGGATCTGGCCGTACTTCAAGATCAACAGATGGCAGGATTCTCGATACGGCTCAGTGAGATAGGCGCGGCAGCGTCGATCATTGATCCGTCGACCATCGATTCGGGCGACATGTCGAGTCCTGGAAATCAGACTGTGATGGAAACTCCCGGCTCAGGTGCTAGCCTTATAGAGCCGACACGGTCAGGGCAGTTGC
>Ga0307292_10000899_pt1 | contig 10414 bp, 8 predicted proteins | sample ER_DNA_149_FD_194471 | JGI IMG/M metagenome (GOLD analysis project Ga0307292, IMG submission 194471) | Bulk soil microbial communities from the East River watershed near Crested Butte, Colorado, United States - ER_DNA_149 | ecosystem: Environmental > Terrestrial > Soil > Floodplain | place: USA...
TGGTTTCAGAAGCGACGGGGCGCAATGACGCTGAACGCGCAGGGGCCGGTGCCGCAGGCGGCGCCGGTTTCGCGGCGTTGGCTCTGCTCAACGCCGAGATCAGGCCCGGTATCGAGTTGATCTTGGATCTGATCGACTTCGACCGCAGGGTCGTTGGCGCCGATCTTGTGGTGACCGGCGAAGGATCGCTGGATCAACAGTCGCTGGCGGGCAAAGCGCCTATCGGCGTGGCTCGTGCGGCGGCTGGCGTACGGGTGGTCGCGGTCGCCGGCCGCCTCCAGCTGAGTCCACAAGCGCTGCGCGAGGCCGGGATCTCGGCGGCGTACGCGCTGACAGATCTGGAGCCTGATCTCGACCGCTGCATCGCGCATGCGAGTTCCCTGCTGCATCGAGTGGGCGCGCAGATTGCGAAGGAGTGGCTCGACTAGTTCAGTTCCGAAAGTGGTCAGCAACAACATGTTTCGGTGCCGATCTGTTGTTGTCATCGACCACTTTCCGGGTGTGTTGGACTTGTCACATGGTGACCGTCCCCGAGGACGTCATGCGCTACCTTCACGCCGTGACGGCGCGGGTCCGTGGCGTCTTTGGTAACCGCGCGGTGGGGGTCTATACGACCGGTTCGCTGGCGCTCAGCGACTATCGCCCCGGCCGCAGCGACATCGATCTGATGGCAGTTGTCGCCGGGTCGCAGGATCTCGATCTTTGTCGGCAACTCGCGCGTCAGCTTGATCATCAGGTGTTGGCCTGCCCGGCCGCGGGCTTGGAGTTTGTTCTGTACCCGCTGACAACCGTTAGCCGGCCTACCTTGGATGCCGGGTACTTGCTCAACTTCAACACCGGACCCGCGTTGCCGCCGGTGACGAGTTTCGACCCCGGAGACGGACCTGCGTTCTGGTACGCGATCGACCGCGCAATCACCCATCAAAGCGGTGCATCGCTGTACGGACCGCCCGCTCCGCAGCTCTTCGCCGCGTTGCCCTTCGAGGATCTACTTCGAGTCGTGATCGCCTCTGTGGAAGCGCACCGCGACCCGCAGGAAGGGCATCTTCTCGACAACGCGGTGCTCAACGGCTGCCGCGCCTTGAGCTTCGCTCATGATCGCCGTTGGTACCCCAAGGTCGAGGCTGCCGAGCGGACCCTGCCGATTGTCGGCAAGTTCGCGCCGCTTGTTTCCGCCGCCATCGTCTCCTTCGGTTCTGCACGGCAGGAGGCGGCGACGCTGGATCCAGACACCGTATGGGCGTTTCTGTTCGAGGTGCTGCGGAGATTACGAGCGCAGCTCAGGCCTCCAAGTTCAGCTGAGCAAACGCGTCCAGCATCAGGGTCTCAGCCACGCAAGCAGCAGTGAAGTCGCCCAGCTGGAGTGCCTCGTTGCTGCCGTGGGCCCGAGTGTCCGGATCAGCGACCGCGGTGATCAAGATCGTTGCCTCCGGGAAGGCTATGCCGAAGTCAGCAACCATCGGGATGGTGCCGCCTTGCCCAATGAAGACCGGCTCAACACCCCAGGCCTCGGCGAAAGCGGCACGGGCGGCCTCGGCGTACGGGCCGGTGAAGTCGATCACCGACGACTCACCCGTCTCGCCTTCCGACACCGTCACCTGAGCGCCCCAGGGCGCATGATCTTCAAGGTGGGCAATCAGGCCGGCTAACGCCTTGGCTGCGTCGTCGCCGGGTGCGAGTCGAGCGCTGATCTTGGCACGTGCCGCCGGGATCAAAGTGTTGGAAGCCTTGTCAACAGGCGTGGCGTCGAGGGCGATCACCGAGATTGCCGGCTTGCACCACAACCGCTCGACCAGCGATCCGCTGCCGATCCACTGAACGCCGTCGAGAATTCCTGATTCCTCGCGCAGTCGCTCAGTCGGATACTCCAGCGCTGGGGCCGGAGCAGTCGTAAGCCCGGCAACCGCCACGTTTCCTTGATCATCATGCAGGGTCGCCAGGAGCCGGCAGAGCGTGGTCAGAGCGTCCGGCACAACGCCGCCGTACACCCCGGAATGCAGTCCGTGATCCAGCGTGCGAACCTCGACCGTGCAGTCGGCAAGTCCGCGAAGCGAGGTGGTGAAGGCGGGTTGCCCTACCGCCCAGTTGGTGGAATCGGCAATGACGAAGACGTCGGCGGCAAGTTGAGCGCGGCGCTCCTCGAGCAGCCGTGCCAGAGTCGGCGACCCGATCTCTTCTTCTCCCTCGACGAAGACGGTGACGCCGACGGGCGGCTTGCCGTCAAAGGCCCGCAACGCCGCCAGGTGAACCGCGAAGCCGCCCTTGTCGTCGCTTACCCCCCGGCCGTAGAGCCGCCCGCCAAGCTCGGTCGCCACAAAGGGCGGCGTATGCCACTCAGTCGGGTCGCCTTCGGGCTGGACGTCGTGATGCGCGTAGAGGCACACCGTTGGCATGCCCTCGGGTGCTGGGAACCGGCCGATGACAGCCGGCCCTCCCCCATCCGCTCGCACGACGCGGACATCCGGACAGCGCAGATCGACAAGCAGTTGCACGATGCTCTGCGCGCTGCGCTCAACTTCCGCGGCTCTCGCCGAATCCGCACTGACTGACTCGATGGCAACGAGTGCTTTCAGATCGGCGACGACGCCCGGAATCTGGGCTTCGACTTGATCACGCAGAGACATGAGAATGGTTGATTCTCAGGCCTCGGGGGGTGCCATGACGCCAGGGATGGTGCCCTGCCAGGCCTCCCGGATAGGCGCCAGAGGCAGCGTGAACTGGCCGACCACTTCGAGCGTGGCATCCTCCTCGTCCGTAACAACGCCAAGCTTTGTCAATTTGACTCCATTGATCCGGCACAGCGAGGCGAGATCGCGGTAGGCACCCTGCTTGATCGAGACGAGCGCCCGCCCGGTGCTCTCGGAGAACAGCCAGACGAACGGATCAGCCTTGGCTGGCAGCTGGATGCGCGCGCCCAGCCTGTGCCGCAGGGCCGACTCAACCAAAGCCTGCGCCAGCCCGCCGTCGGCGAGATCATGGGCGCTGGCGAGCACGCCGCGGCGGCTCGCCCTGATCAGCACCTCGGCCAGCGCCTTCTCGTGACTAAGATCAACAATTGGCGGCTGGCCACCAAGATGATCATGAATGATCCCTGCCCAGGCGGAACCGGCCAATTCATCGCGGGTCTCACCGAGCAGGTAGATGACTTGTTCAGCCGCTTGGAACCCGCCAGGTGTCCGACGCGTGACATCGTCGATCACCCCGAGCACTCCAACGACTGGCGTTGGCAAGATCGGGGTACTGCCGGTCTGGTTATAGAAGCTGACGTTCCCACCGGTCACCGGCGTACCCAGTACGCGGCAGCCGTCCGCAAGTCCGCGCACGGCCTCGCTGAACTGCCACATGATCGCCGGATCCTCCGGCGAACCGAAGTTGAGGCAGTCGGTGATCGCCAGCGGCTCGGCTCCGGTCGTCGCGACATTGCGGTACGCCTCTGCCAGGGCTAGCTGCGCGCCTGTGTAGGGATCCAGCAACGCAAAGCGCGCGTTGCAGTCTGTGGCGAGTGCGACGCCCAGGCCTGAGTCTTCGTCGATTCGCAGCATTCCGGCATCGTCAGGCTGAGCGAGGACGGAGTTGCCACGGACGTAACGGTCGTACTGATCAGTGACCCAGGACTTGTCGCAGAGGTTGGGCGAGCTGACCAGCTGAAGCAAGGTGTCGGCCAACTCGTCGCCAGTGCCCGGTCGTGCGAGATGATCAACTCCCCCTGCCTGGACCTGGTCCTGCCACTCCGGCCGGTCGTAGGGACGCTCGTACACCGGCCCCTCATGAGCGACCGTACGTGGCGGCACGTCGACAACTGTCTCTGCGTGCCAGTCGATCACCAACCGATCCCCTGCGGTGACCTCGCCGATCACGGTTGCCAGCACATCCCACTTGCGGCAGATCGCCAGGAAATCCTCAACATGATCAGGTTCGACGACCGCCATCATGCGTTCCTGGGACTCACTCATCAAGATCTCTTCCGGGCTGAGGCTCGGGTCGCGCAACGGCACCAGATCAAGATCAATATGCATCCCGCCGTCGCCAGCGCTGGCCAGCTCGGAGGTGGCGCACGAGAGTCCGGCACCGCCGAGATCCTGAATGCCGGAAATCAGCCCAGCCGCGAAGATCTCCAGCGTGCACTCGATCAGCAGCTTCTCCATGAATGGGTCGCCGACCTGAACGCTGGGGCGCTTGCTGGCTTGTCTGTCATCGAAGGTCTCCGAGGCGAGCACACTGACCCCGCCGATCCCGTCTCCACCGGTCGAGGCACCGTACAAGATCACCTTGTTGCCGGTGCCGGTGGCCTTGGCCAGGTGCAGGTCTTCGTGGCGGAGCACCCCGACGCACAAGGCATTGACCAGCGGATTACCCAGGTAGGTGCGGTCGAAGGCCACTTCCCCGCCGATGTTGGGCAGGCCCAGGCAGTTCCCGTAGCCGCCGACACCGGCAACGACCCCTGGCAGCACCCGCGCAGTGTCGGGCTCGTGGAGGGGGCCGAAGCGAAGAGAGTCCATGACGCCGATGGGACGGGCCCCCATGGCCAAGATGTCGCGGACGATGCCGCCAATACCGGTGGCAGCGCCCTGGTACGGCTCGACGTAGCTCGGATGGTTGTGCGATTCGACCTTGAAGGTGACGGCGTAGCCCTGCCCGATGTCAACGACGCCGGCGTTCTCCCCGATGCCGGCGAGCAGTTTGCCGATGGGTGTCTCCGGCGGTAGCTCAGCAAACTGGCGCAGGTGCACCTTGGACGACTTGTACGAGCAGTGCTCGGACCACATGACCGAGTACATGGCGAGCTCGGATGAGGTCGGCCGCCGACCCAGGATCTCCTTGATCCGGGCGTACTCGCCGTCCTTCAGTCCGAGCTCAGCCCATGGCTGTGACTGCTCTGGGGTTCGGGCCGCGTTCCCGACAGTGTCTGCCACGGCCGCAACGCTACCGGCGCTCGGCCCTCACGGTGCTGAGAGTCCAATCGTTGCGCTCAGCCCAGTCGAAGAAGAACCAGCCCATGACCGCGGTGGTCTGCGCCGTCACCGGGAGCCAGACGAAGATCCCGCCGTCGTTCAGCAAGGTGCCCACGATGGCGACAACGAGCGTGGCAATCAGTGTGCTCCGGACGGTGGTGAAATCGGAGGAGACTCGCGGCACCACGTACCTAAGCATCACGATCCACAGCACGATACCGATCAGCAGCGATCCAATGCCGACGATGGAGACAATCGTCTCCGTAGATGCGACCGCCTTGCGGCTGATGACGTCCAGGGCGTCTCCATCAAGGATTCGCTGCATAAAATTGCCCAGGTGAGTCCGCCGATCCGGCCCGCGGAACCAATCGAGCACCGAAATCACGGCGACCGCAAGCACCGCCGAGCCACAAATCGCCAGCAGCCTGAGCCACGTCACCTTCACACCCGAGAGCGCCAGCATCAGCCATAGCACGGCCGGGGTCAAGGCGATGACCCCGCCGAAGTCGCTGCCCATGGAGGGCCAACCTTCGCAGATCACGATGCCGAAGCCGATGGCGCCGACCGCCACAACGGCTGCCGCGCGCCGGCCGGCAGCCAGGAAACGATGGGCGACGTAGCCTGCAAGGATCAATCCGGCGCTGGCGTACGCGGCGAATGTCACGTTCCCGAAGCCGTACCAGCGCAAGCCGAAGATCGGGCGGGAGTTGATCATCGACCCCGGCTGCATCACTGCGCCCAACGCCGCGTCAATAGTGAAGGCGGCAACGGTCAACGCCATCGCGGCGATGACGTTCGGTACCCGGGTGAGCTGGGCCACCAGGAGCGCCAGTAAGGTCAAGATCACCGACCAGGCAGCCACAAGAACACTCAGGAAAAGCCCTGGCGATCTGCTGTACTGCCAGGGCACTGCGCCGGTCAACATCATGGCGGCGGCGAGCACTCCACCAAATGTCAAGATCAATTTGGGCAGTTCAAACCTGCTCCGCAGCACACCGGCTAGCAAGATCAGGAACAGCACTGCACCGCCCAGACCCAGTGCTACATAGCCAATCGGTGCTGCTGCCGAGAGCGCGCTAATGGCATTGATCTTGGCGTCGATCTCATCGAGTGTGAGGTCTGCGCTGTAGACCGCGAGTGGCGAACCATCAACAGCGACCGATGACCCGGGCGCTCCGAAGTCGATCAAGGTTCGGGTCAGATCGGTCAGCGTCACGATCCCCTCGCGTCGCGTGCTCGCGGAGGTAAGCCAGCCGGGCAGCGTCGTGCCGAGCCGGTAGATGATCTGCAGACTCGGATCGTTCGAGCCGGCTACTGGCCCGACTCCGGTCACGATCAGCGTGGTGTCGGTGCGGTTGGCCAGCTGGGTGATGATCTGGTCAGAGAGCGGGCCCGCGTCCACCAGGGTGATCGGGCACTGGGACCGCAGGCCGCCAGCGACGAACTCTTCAGCCGATTGGTAGCTGGCAACGCTGCCATCCGGCTTAGCGGCCGCGAGTGCTGCTCCTGGGCCGACTGCGGCAATGCATCCGGGGACGGAACCGGCGAGCGTTCCCAGTTGGGCGTCGCCGCGCCGCGCCGCAGCGGCCGCCTGTCGCGCGGCCCAGTCGGTCACCTTCCCGTTTTGGACCTCCGGAGCGCATAGACCACCGACCGCAGCCCGGCGACCGGCCCCCAAAGTGGTCCAACCGGCCGCAGCGCAGTCCCCGACATAGCGGGGACGGATGGAGACCATACCGGCTTGCGCATCGTCGAGATGAGTGCCCAGCACAGCGCGATCAGCCTGGGTAAGTTCCGTCCGACCGGTCACCCCGACGACGACCACCTGATCGGTGAAGATTGCCGATTGCTGCGGCTGGTCGGCCAGACCGTGGATGCCGCGAAGTCCGACGAACAGCACGCCCAGCGCCAGGAGCAGCAGCACCCACCACCGACCCCGACGTAAGTCGGTCTGGTTCGGCTCCTCCGCCACAGGACCACCAACCGGATGACGCCGCGGCGAGTGCCGGACGCCGGATGAGCCTCGTCCGGCAACCACGAGACGGCTAGACCTTGGCGGAGAGGAAGCTGAAGATGCTGCTGAAAATTGGGCGACCGTCTTGGCTCGGTCCAGTCAGCGAATCAACATTGTGCTCCGGATGTGGCATGAGGCCGACGACATTCCCTCGCTCGTTACAAATGCCCGCAATGTCGTGAAAGGAACCGTTGGGGTTGCCGTTGACGTATCGGAAGATGATCTGGCCCTCACCCTCCAGGCGACGCACGGTTTCCTCATCGGCGACGTAGCCGCCCTCCCCGCTCTTGAGCACGAGCGTGATGACTTGGCCCTGCGTAAAGTCCGATGTCCAGGTGGTGTCGGCCGACTCCACTAGAAGATCTTGATCCGTGCAGACAAAGACCCGCACATTGTTACGGATTAGTGCGCCAGGAAGCAGGTGCGCCTCGCACAAGATCTGAAAGCCGTTGCAGATCCCGAGCACCGGCATCCCGGAGTTGGCGGCTGTGATCACCTCGGTCATCACAGGGGCGAATCGAGAAATGGCGCCGCAGCGCAGGTAGTCCCCGTAGGAGAAACCACCAGGCAGAATCACGGCCTGTACGTCGTCGAGCGTGTCGCTGCCGTGCCACAGCGGCACGGGCTCGCCGCCACAGAGCCGGATAGCGCGGAGCGCGTCCTGATCGTCGAGCGAGCCAGGAAACGTGACAACACCGATCTTCGGACCCATCAGCCCGCCTGGGTGGCAAGCTCGGCCTGCTCAGCGGACTCGGCTGGCTCTTCCGCGTCGGATGACGACGGCGGCTCCTCGACGCGTACGTTGAAGGTCTCGATCACGGTGTTAGCCAGTAACGTCTCCGCCGCCTGGCGCACCTCGGCCAGCCGTTCCTCGGTGAGCTCGCCTTCCAGATCGAGCTCGAACCGCTTGCCCTGGCGTACAGAAATACCGGCAAAGCCCAGCCGGGACAGCGCCCCGGTCACCGCCTTGCCCTGCGGGTCCAGGATCTCCGGCTTCGGCATTACGTCGACAACCACTCGAGCCATGCCGCGGAGTCTAACCCGGCTCCCCCACCGCTCCAGGACTCCTTGAGGAAATAGACAGGCGTGACGGCGGCCATCCCAGGGTTGTCCACAGGCCCCGATTCGACCCTCCCTGGTCGGAAACCTACGTGCACTTAGGCTTCTTGCGGTTTGCACGGTTTGCAACCTGTGCAGACCGCATGAAAGGTGTGCAGAGCTGGCTCGATCTGGGCGCCGCAGCCGGTGGGGGACGCCTGATCAGGTGCGCCGAGCTCACTCGACTAAGCAACGTCGCGACGTGCCGCAGAGAGCACACCGGCGAGCGCCGGCAGCAGGCACCAGGCCGCCAGGACCAAGGCGGCGAGCCACCACGGCGCTGGATTGTGACCAGCGAACAGCACGGGCGAGGTGATCTCCAGCATGGCGTTGGTCGCTCCGCTGGGCATCAGATTGAGCAGCTCGTCCCACCGCTTCAGGAAGAACACCACCGACACAACCGGCTCCACCAGAAAACCGAGGAGGATGCCGACGACCAGGGCGACCAGCATGTTCTTGATCAAGATTCCGATGCCCATGCCGATCAAGGTCCACGACGCGATCGAGCACACGCCCAGAATGATCGAACGCCAGGTTTCAGGCTGGTTCAGCAGGAACGTGCCACCGTTCGCCAGCACGAAAGGAATCGACACCAACATGCCCGCGGCCACGCTGGCGATCCCAAAGATCACCCCGAAGATCAACAATGCAGCTGCCTTGCCGAGCAGCATCCGCACCCGGTGTGGGGTGGCCAAATAGGTCGACGCGAGGGTGCCATATCGATACTCGCTGCCGACTGTAGCGATGCCGACCACCATGGCCAGGATGCGAGACAGCACATTTCCGCCGTTGTAGATGCTGCGGATGATGCCTGGGTCAGCAAACGGCGAACTGGCAACGCCTGATCTGCTCTGCAGCAGCGCCACGGCGGCGGGCAGCGCCGCATATCCGGCGCTCAGCACAAAGATGCAGATCAGGACGATCCACCACAACTTGGTGGTGGCAATTCGCCGTAGCTCTGCTCGAAGCACACCACTCATCTGGAACCTTCGAGCATGGAGAAGAACTCCTGCTCGAGATCGCGCCGCTCGGTGACCAGCTCGTCAACCACGATGCCGGAGCTGAACAGGGCGGCGCCGACCTGACCCACGTCGTGGCTGTGAACCCGCAGATAAGCGCCACGCTCGTCGACCGCAGTTTCCATCTGAGCACCAATGGCCGCCAACGCCTGCAGCGCGGCCCTCAGGTCTGGCACCCGAGCGCGAGTGATGCCCTCGCCCAAATTGAGTTCCGACATCGGCATTTGGGCCAGCAGCCGGCCCCTGTTGATCACGACAATGTCGTCAGCGGTGGCCTCGATCTCGTTCAGCAGGTGAGAGGAGATCAACACAGCCCGGCCACTTTCCGCAAAGTCGCGCAGGAAGATGCGCAGCCAGCGGATCCCTTCCGGGTCGATGCCGTTCGCTGGCTCGTCCAAGATCAGATAATCGGGATCGCCGAGCATCGCGGCCGCCAGCGCGAGACGCTGCTGCATGCCCATGGAGTACTCCCCGACCGGCTGCCGGGCGACTTCCCCCAGCCCGACCTCGCCGAGCAGCTCGTCGACCCGGCGATCGCTTGCGCCGGCCGTCGGCGCGAGCACCCGAAGGTGGTTACGGCCGCTCCGGCCAGGGTGGAAGCGCGCGTCGAGCACGCATCCGACCGTTTGCTGGGGATGCGGCAAGTCCGCGTAGGCGAGGTCGCCAAACGTTGCGGTACCGGTGGTTGGGGTGACCAACCCGACGAGAATCCGCATGGTGGTGGTCTTCCCTGCGCCATTGGGACCCAGGAAACCGGTCACCCGCCCAGGTTCGACCATGAAGCTGAGGTTGTGTACGGCGAGATTGCCGTTGTAGCTCTTGATCAGCCGATCGACAATGATCGGCGGCACCTGATGGTGGACGGCCGGTCGCGAAGACCTGACCCGACCTCCAGCGCGTACAGCAGCGCGCTGGATGGTCTGCCGAGACTCTGGTCGGAGGGTTGTCGCCGGACGGTCCGGAGCCGTGACCGTCGATGCAGGTCGGACCGGAGCCGTGACCGTCGATGCAGGTCGGACCGGAGCCGTGACCGTCGATGCAGGTCGGACCGGCTCCGCCGGTTTGATTTGGGGGATTGGCCCAGCCACTGGCGGTGTCTGAGGGCGCGAGACTGCTGGACGATCGACCGGCGGAGCAGGCCGGTACATTTGCGCCTGCTCCTGCGGGGCTGCGCGTGGTACGGGAGCCGTGATCGGTGTCGCAGGCTGGACCGGAACGGGCACGGGGTCTGGGTGTCGAACCTGCTGCGTGGTGATCTTCGGCAGCTCAACCGCCGGCTCGGGATGAGGCGAGGGAACACTGCGTCGCGGCTGGGGACCCTCCAGAGGGGC
>Ga0307292_10000906_pt1 | contig 10379 bp, 7 predicted proteins | sample ER_DNA_149_FD_194471 | JGI IMG/M metagenome (GOLD analysis project Ga0307292, IMG submission 194471) | Bulk soil microbial communities from the East River watershed near Crested Butte, Colorado, United States - ER_DNA_149 | ecosystem: Environmental > Terrestrial > Soil > Floodplain | place: USA...
AATGCTTGTCCTGGCCGACGTCGCAGCGCTCGTCGCGGCGTTCGGCCTGGTTGAGCTGGCATTCGGCGCCCAGGCGTACCGCACGGACACGAAAGGTCTCACGGCGTATCTGTTCGTGCTCGCGACCCTGCCGGGCTGGATTGTGATCGCAAAGCTCTATCGCCTCTACGACCAGGACGAGGAGCGGACCCATCATCCCACGACGGATGACTTCTCCGGGGTTTTCCACCTCGTGACTGTGGGCGTCTGGCTGATCTTCGCCGGCGCGTGGCTCACCGGCGTGGCGCACCCATCATTGCCGAAGCTGACGGTGTTCTGGGTCGTCGCAATCTGCCTGTTGACCGCCGCGCGCACCGGCGCCCGAGCCTGGTGCCGTCGGAGGATCACCTACCTGCAGAACACCGTAATAGTCGGGGCAGGCGATGTCGGCCAACGTGTCGCGCGCAAGTTCCTCCGCCACCCGGAGTACGGGATCAACCTGATCGGCTTCGTCGATTCGGCGCCGCGGCCTCGGCAGGAGGGGCTCGACAACGTTGCACTCCTGGGCTCGACCAAAGCACTGCCGGAGCTCGTCCGGCTGTTCGACGTCGAGCGCGTGGTCGTAGCCTTCTCGAACGACCCCGCGGAGGAGACGCTCGCCCTCGTTCGCTCGTTGAACGACACGGAGGTGCAGGTCGACGTGGTGCCTCGCCTCTTCGAGCTTGTCAGTCCGAGTGTCAAGATCGACACGCTCGAGGGTCTCCCGCTCGTCGAGTTGCCGCCTCCACGCCTTGCGCGTTCGTCCTTCGCGATCAAGCGCGCGCTCGACATCGTCGGCGCCGTTGTCGGCCTCGTGCTGACTGCGCCGCTGTTCGCGTACATCGCCTTTCGCATCAGACGCGACTCGGCAGGGCCGGTTTTCTTCCGACAGACCCGGCTCGGACTGAATAAGCGTGAGTTCACCGCGCTCAAGTTCCGCACGATGCGAGATGGGGTTGACACCGCCGAGCACCGCGCGTACATCGCGTCGATCATGAACCAGGACATCGCCCCTAACCGAAACGGCCTCTACAAGCTCGACAACGCCGGAGCGATCACCCCGTTCGGGCGCTGGCTGCGCAAGACGAGCCTGGACGAGTTGCCGCAGTTGATCAACGTCCTGCGCGGCGACATGTCGCTCGTTGGGCCGAGGCCCTGCCTCACCTATGAGACCGAGAACTTCGAGCCGCACCACTTCGATCGCTTCCTCGTCCCGGCCGGGATTACCGGACTCTGGCAGGTAACGGCGCGCGGCCAGGCGACGTTCCGGGAAGCGCTCGACATGGACGTCGCCTACGCGCGTGGCTGGTCCCTCGGGCTCGACCTGCGGCTCCTGTGCCGGACGCCGCTTCAGGCGCTGGGGGGAAAGGCGACCGCGTGACGACCGCCCGCATCGGTAGCAACGGACATACCCCTCCGGTCGGAGTCGCTGTCGTCGGCCTGGGCTACTGGGGGCCGAACCTCGTCCGCAACCTCCATGAGCTGTCGACCGCCGACGTCCGCTACGTCTGCGACTCGCGCGACGCCGCACTCAACCCGATCGCGCGCCGCTACCCGGCGATCCGCGCGGTCAACGCATACGAGTCGGTGCTCCGCGATCCGAAAGTGGAGGCGGTCGCAATTGCAACTCCGGTCTCAACTCATTTCGAATTGGCTATGCGCGCCCTCGAAGCGGACAAGCATGTGTTCATCGAAAAGCCGCTGGCCGCGTCCGCGAGCGAGGGGCTCGAGCTGGTGGAAACGGCGCGCGCACGCGGACTTCTCCTCATGCCTGGTCATACGTTCCTGTACAGCCCGCCCGTCCAGGCGATCCGCACGCTGATCCACAGCGGCGAGCTCGGCGATATCTATTTCATCTCGGCGAGCCGGGTCAATCTCGGCCTGCACCAGGCCGACGTCAGCGTTGCCTGGGACCTCGGCCCGCACGACTTCTCGATCCTGCGTTTTTGGCTCGGCGAGACGCCCGAATACGTAACGGCGTTGAGCAGGAGCTGCGTGCTGCCGGACATCCCCGATGTCGCCTTCATCAACCTCGAGTTCCCCTGCGAGACGATCGCCCACATCGAGCTGTCGTGGCTCGCGCCGAGCAAGCTTCGGAGGACGACGATCGTCGGCTCGGAGAAGATGGTCGTATACGACGACACCTCGACCGAGCCGGTGCGTATCTTCGACAGCGGTGTGACGCTTCCCAATCCGACGAACTACGGCGAGTACCGCCTCACATACCGGACCGGCGATATCGTCTCGCCACAAGTCGCGGCGGCCGAGCCTCTCCGGCTCGAGATGGGCGACTTCTGTTCGGCGATCCGCACGGGCATCGAGCCGCAGTCTTCCGCCGAGCTCGGCCTGGAGGTCGTGCGGATCATCGAAGCCGTCGACGCATCCCTCGAGGCCGGAGGCCAGCGCGTCGAGGTGGCTCCGCCCACTCGTGCGACCGCCTGACGCGAGCTGTGCTTCTTGCCGGGCTGCGGCCAGGTCGAAACGTCTCTGCCAATAGTCCTTCGACCCGTTCACATCGTTTTCGATTGGCGTACGTTTACGGAGGAATGGGTTATCCGAGAGGCGGGCGCCGCTGGCGGTAATTGGACGGGAAGAAGGATCTCGCCGCCGGGATACGGGAAGTCTTCGACAATTCCGTCTACCTGCGCCCAATCGCCACCGTGTCGTCCTCGGTCGGCGGCCGCGACGCCCGCGACGAACCGGCAGCGTAGACGCCGGCGGGAGTCCGAGATCGCTCGGAGTGACATCGGCGCCGCGGCAACCGCCCCACCGCGGAGGCTGCGGTACCTCCGCGGTCTGCGACGCTAAACCGCCGTGGTGGAAAAACCTAGGCCCCCTTCAGCCAGACCGACGCCGAAGTACAGGTGGACCAAGAGCCAGGCCAGGGGAAGCCCACCGCCCCTGATTTGCACAGATTGCGCGAGTTGTCAACGCGAGCATCCCTCATTTCCACAGGTCTTCACCAGATTTCTCCACCTCGCCCCTTTACAGCCAGGTCCTAATCCATTAGAAGAGGGAGGAAGGGGGAGAGAGGATGCGGCAAGTGTTGGGGAAGAATCACCGAACTGCGGTTCTGTTGGACCCACATCCATTGTGGTTGGACGCGCTGGAGTCGATCCTGCATTCGATCGAGGTGAACGTCGTCGGAAGGACGACGGATCCCCGGGAGGCGCTCGAGCTCGTCCGAGAGAGTCAACCGGACCTTCTGATCTGCGAGATCGAAATGCCCGAGGGCGAGCTGACCGGCATCGCGCTGATCCGTGCGTGCCGCGAGCAATTGAACGCACTTCGCGTGATCGTCTTCGGCGTCTCGCGAGAACCGGGCGACATCGACGCTGCCTTCGGAGCTGGAGCATTGGCCTATGCGGTCAAGACCGCACATCCGGAAGACATCGCGGCGACGGTCCGGCAGACCTTTGACCACACCATCTTCCACGCAACCCGTCCCGCGCCGACCGAAGGCACGCTGAGCGTGCTGCCAGCGGCCATCGCCGCCGAGCGGGTCGAGAATGTCTCGCTGACTCGACGCGAGCAGGAGATCCTGGGGCTCGTTGCGGAAGGTTATTCGAATCGCGAACTGGCCCGGATGCTCTGGGTGACGGAGCAAACGGTGAAGTTCCACCTTTCAAACATCTATCGGAAGCTGGGCGTCGCAAACCGGACTGAGGCGAGTCGATGGGCCCATAGAAACGGGGCTGTCGGGCCGGCGACGGCGGTGCCGCTTCCTGTTTCGATATCGGCCTAGCGTCGGGTCAAAGGCAAAGAGACTGGAAGCGCTTTCGAGGAGGCGTGACTTTCGGGTAATGCGCGCTATAGTCGCTCGGTGGTCCGTGCAGCCGTCGTACACGGCCAAGCAACCTTCGTCCGCGCTCTGGTCAACGAGCTTGCGTCCCGCGACATCGCGCTCGTGGGCGTAGCGTCGTCTGCTTCCAATGCGCTCGTCGTCGTTGACGAGTTCGGCCCTCAAGTCCTCGTATTCGATTTGGGTCTGTCTCAGGCCTTCGAAGGGCTCAGACAGCTCCACGAGCGGCGGCCGGACGTCCAGGTCTTGGCGGTTACATCCGACGACGCGTCGGCCGATCGCACACAAGCCCTCGAACTCGGCGTTACGGCGTTTGCACGCAGCGACGCGACCGCCAACGAGGTCGCGGATGCCCTCGAGTTCGTCGCGGCGGCATCGGCCGCTGGGGTCGTCAGCCCGGCTCGTTCCACCCGGTCGCGGGCGACGTAGACCCAGAACGCGAGGCAAGGCGAACAAACGCTCGTAGCGCTGGAAGTGGCGCTCGATCGCCTCCTCGGATCCGATTGCTGCCGTTCAGCTTCGCGTCGTTTCTTGTCGTTTCCGTCGGGCGGGTTTTGTTCGGCCGTTGCGGCCAAGCCCCCACAGCCTCTAGGCGGCCTCGCAAGGGATGCCGCAGCCCTTGTAGTTTCGTCACGTGGCCATCCTCGGCGTCGACGTCGGCGGCACGTTCACGGATGCCGTCCTGCTGACGGACGAGAACGAGCTGCGGACGGCCAAGATTCCGACGGCCCCGAGGCAGGAGGACTCGGTGCTCGCGGCAGCGGCGGCGGCCGGAGCGGCCGAGGTCGAGCGCTTCGCGCACGGGACGACCGTGGCCACAAACGCGCTCCTCGAGCGCAAGGGCGCGCGCACGGCCTTCGTCACCACCGAGGGCTTCGAGCACCTGCTGCACCTACGCCGTCAGAACCGGGCGGAGCTCTACCGGCTCTGTGCCGAGCATCCGGAGCCGCTCGTCCCGCTCGAGCGCTGCTTCGGCGTGCGGGAGCGGGTGGGACCTGACGGGGTGATCGCGCCGCTCGAGCTCGACTCGCTGCCGGAATTCGATGCCGAGGCGGTCGCGGTCTGCCTGCTGTTCTCGTTTCGTGATCTAGATCACGAGCGGGCAGTCGCGGCCGAGCTGCGGCGCCGGTTGCCGGGCGCACGGGTGGTCGCCTCGCACGAGGTCTCGCCCGAGTTTCGCGAGTACGAGCGGGCCTCGACGACCGCCGTTGACGCGTATCTCGGGCCGGTCGTCGCGGGGTATCTCGAGCGTCTCGGCGAAGGGGCTGCGGCCGCCGGGCTGCCAGAGCCGCTGGTAATGCGGTCGTCTGGCGGCGTCGCGTCGCTCGAGGAGGCGGCGGCGCATCCCGCGGTGGCGCTCCTGTCGGGTCCGGCCGCGGGAACGGTGGGCGCTGCCTTGCTCGCCCGCCGGGCCGGGTTCGAGAATGCGATCTCGTTCGACATGGGCGGGACCTCGACCGACGTCTCGCTGATTGTGAGCGGCCGGGCGACGCTCGCCGCGGAGCGTGAGGTCGGCGGCCTGCCGCTGAGGCTTCCGGCCGTCGACCTGCACACGGTGGGAGCGGGTGGCGGCTCGATCGTCTGGCTCGACAGCGGCGGGGCGATTCGCGTCGGCCCCGAGAGCGCCGGCGCCGATCCCGGCCCGGCCTGTTACAGGCGAGGTGGGACAAGGCCTACCGTCACCGACGCGAACCTTTTGCTCGGCCGGCTGCCGGCCGTGCTTGCAGGCGGCATCGAGCTCGATGGAGAGGCGGCCGCCCAGTCGTTCGACGGCATCGATCCGGCCTCGGCAATCGAGGTCGTGAACGCCGAGATGCTGCGCGCCCTCCGGGTGGTCTCGGTCGAGCGCGGACACGACCCGCGGGAGTTCGCGCTCGTAGCGTTCGGCGGCGCGGGCCCGCTGCATGCCTGTGCCCTCGCCGACGAGCTCGAGATCGGGACGGTGCTCGTGCCCGCTGCCGCAGGCGTGCTCTCGGCGCTGGGGCTCGTCGCGAGCGACGAGCGGCGCGACCAGGTCGTGCCGTACGTGCGGCCGCTTGCCGAGGTGGTAGATCTACCCGCCGAGGGCGAAGCCGATCTGCGCTACGCGGGTCAATCCTTCGAGCTGACGGTGCCGATCCAGGACGACCTCGCGGAAGCATTCCACCGCGCGCATGGAGAGCGATACGGCTACGCAGATCGAGGACGAGAGCTCGAGCTCGTCGCCGTCCGAACGGCGGAGACCACGCCAGGCCCGGAGTTCGACCTCCCACAGCGAGAGCCGCTCCACGTCGTAGGTCCGGCCACGCTCGAGCTCGAGGGCGCAACGTGCTTCGTAGCCCCCGGGTGGGTAGGGGATAGGAATGGAGATAGCACGCTGGTGCTGACGAAACCGTGACGGGAACGTGACAACAGCGTGAATATCGAGCTCCAGGTCCTCGGCAGCTCGCTGCGCTCGATCGCCGAGGAGATGGGCGCCGTGCTTATCCGCTCGGCCTTCTCGGCCAACATCAAGGAGCGGCGCGACTGCTCGACGGCCCTCTTCGATGAGCGGGGGCGGATGATCGCCCAGGCCGAGCACATCCCGGTTCACCTCGGCGCGCTTCCAGACGCGATCGCCGCGGTGCGCGCACACGACCCGGCGCCTGAGGACGTCTTCATCCTCAACGACCCGTATGCGGGAGGCACGCATCTGCCGGACATCACGGTCGTCTCCCGGACAGCGGTCGGGTTCGCGGCTACACGCGCGCACCACGCCGACGTCGGCGCCGCGGAGCCGGGGAGCCTGCCCGCCGGCTCACGGCGGCTGGACGAGGAAGGCGTCGTGATCCCACCGACACGGCTCGACGAGGCCACGCTCGACGAGCTCACGGCGAGAATGCGGAACCCAGGTGAGCGGCGGGGAGACCTGCGCGCCCAGCTTGGAGCGAACCGGCTTGCCTCCCGCCGCACCGAAGAGCTCTGCGCGCGCCGCGGGCGCGAGCTTGTCGTCGCGGCGATGGACGAGCTGCACGACTACGCCGAGCGGCGCGTCCGAGCTGCGATCGCCGCGCTTCCGGACGGCCGGTTCGAGGCCAGCGACCTCCTCGAGGCGGAGAAGGGAGACCTCGAGGTGCGGGTGGCCGTCACGATCGAAGGCGACGAGCTCGAGATCGACTTCGCCGGGACGGCGCCGCAGCACGAGGGGAACCTCAACTGCCCGCTGGCGGTGACCCGGTCGGCCAGTTACTTCGTCATCCGCTGTCTGACCGATCCCGATGCGCCCGCTTCAGGTGGTGCCTTCGCTCCCGTCACGGTCCGCGCGCCAGAGGGCTCACTCGTCAATGCGCGACCGCCGGCCGCGGTCGCGGCCGGCAACGTCGAAACCTCGAGCCGGATCGCCGACGTGGTCTTCCTGGCGTTGGGCGAGGCGATCGACGTCCCGGCGCAGGGTCAGGGGACGATGAACAACGTCACCCTCGGCAGCGACAACTTCACGTACTACGAGACGATCGGCGGCGGTCAGGGCGCCTGCCCGGATGCCGACGGCCCGTCGGCGGTGCACGTCGCGATGTCGAACACGCTCTCGACCCCGACCGAGGCGCTCGAGCTCGCCTACCCGATCCGCGTCGAGCGAAATGCCCTGCGACTCGGCTCCGGTGGGCGGGGCCGGCATAGTGGCGGCGACGGCGTCGTTCGCGAACTGCAGGTCCTCGAGCCCTGCCGCCTCTCGATCGTCAGCGAGCGGCGGCGCCATGCGCCGCAGGGCCGAAAGGGCGGCGCGCCGGGTGCGCCCGGCCGCAACCTGCTCAACGGCGAAGAGCTGCCGGCCAAGGTGACGCGCGACGTCCGGCCAGGCGATGTCGTTCGGATCGAGACCCCGGGCGGCGGGGGCTACGGATCACCCGGCTTGCCGGCGTCGTAACGCGGTAGACCTTCGTCGGGCAGCCATCCCAGGGGGCCCGCGATTGCGAGTCCACCTCGAAGGTCACGCCTCCGCAAAGGCAGCTGCCGCGGACCGAATTTGCCAGTCGACCAAGCTACACTTCGCCCCGTGATGTGGGAGCTGATCTTCATGATGCTGATCCTGAAGATCCCGATCGTCTACCTCTGCCTCGTCGTCTACTGGGCCGTGAAGGCCGAGCCGAACCCGCCCGAGCCGGCCCTCTTGCCCGTCCTGCCGGAGCAGCCCCCTTACGGGCCGCGACCCTTGGTTGCACGGCGCCGGCCGCCTCGCCGGCCCTCCCGTGGCGGGCCGCACACGCCGCGCGGCGGGACGAGGCGCACGAGGGCGGCACGAGCGATCTCATGAGCACACCCGTCCGCACGGCAGACCGCCCGGCCGACGCGGTTGCCGGCATCCTGGCGGCGCTCGCGATCGTCGCCAGTCTCGTCGCCCTCGACTACCGGCCGATTCGGATCACGCCGTTCGCGATCCTGCTCGCGCTGATCGCCGCCGGGCTCAGCGGCCGCAATCAGCGTCTCTCCGCGATCGCGCTTGGAGTCTCGGGCGCCTGTTTCGTCCTCGGCACCCTCTTCGCGATCATCACGAACCACCCGATTTTCTAGCGGGCGCTCCAAGAGGAGCGAGCGCTGCTACAACAAACAAAGGGTGTCTATGCCTGAAGTAGATGCAGTCAACTCCGGGTACGCAAGAGTGCTGCTCGAGCAGTACCTCGAGAACCCCGAAGCGGTCCCCTCCGAGTGGCGGGAGCTCTTCGAAAGCGGCGACGGCGGACTGATCGAGTCGCTGCCAGGCCTCGCGCGGCTGCTGGAGAGCCTGCGCGAAGAGAACGGTCATGTAGCGCCTCCTCCCGTTGCTGCCCCCGCGCCCGCGGTACCGAGTGATCTAGATCACAAGGTCGAAGCTCCGGACGATGAGCTGCTCGGCGGCGTCGCAGCCGCGATGTCGCTCGTCAAGGCCCTGCGCACGCACGGCCACCTCGCTGCGCGCCTCGATCCGCTCGGGAGCGAGCCGGTCGGCGACCCGGCGCTGGAGCCCGAACGGTTGCACCCGAGGCTGACCCCTGAGCTGCAGGCCCGCATCCCGGCGTCTCTGCTGCGCGTGCACACGCCGGGGGAGACGCTCGCCGAGGTGCTGCCCAAGCTGCAGGAGACCTACTCGAGCACGAGCGCCTTCGAGATCGAGCACATCTCCGACCACGAGCAACGAATCTGGCTCCGCGAGGCGATCGAGTCCGGGCGCTACCGCCGCGAGCTCAGCGCCGAAGAGAAGAAGCGCCTGCTCGCGCGCCTGTCCGAGGTCGATGGCCTCGAGCACTACCTTCGCCGCGTCTTCCTCGGCCAGAAGCAGTTCTCCGTCGAGGGCCTCGACACGATGATCCCGATGCTCGACGAGGCCATCGACCTCGCGGCCGAAGGCGGCGCTCACGAGGTCGTGATCGGCATGGCGCATCGCGGGCGACTGAACGTGCTCGCCCATGTGATCGAGCGGCCCTATGAGACGATCCTGCGCGAGTTCGAGGGCGAGCGGACGATCGAAGCGGTCGCCGCCGACCCTGAGGGCGGCAGCGGCGACGTCAAGTACCACCTTGGCGCCGAGGGCATCCGCTCGACACCCGCCGGCGACCTCACGGTCACCCTGGCCGCCAACCCGAGCCACCTCGAAGCCGTAGACCCCGTGGTCGAGGGCAGGACGCGCGCGGAGCAGACCGACCGCTCGACGCGTGACGGCCGCCACGACCCCCGCGTCGCGCTGCCGGTGCTGATCCACGGCGACGCCGCGTTCCCCGCGCAGGGAATCGTCGCCGAGACGCTCAATCTCGCCGAGCTCGAGGGCTACGCGACCGGTGGCACGCTGCACGTGATCGCGAACAACCAGATTGGTTTCACGACGGATCCCGTAGACGGCCGTTCGACGCGCTACTCGAGCGATCTCGCCAAGGGCTTCGACTTTCCGATCATCCACGTCAACGCCGACGACGCCGAGGCGTGCATCGCTGCGGTGCGTCTGGGGATGGCCTATCGCCGCCGCTTCCAGAACGACGTCGTCATCGATCTCGTCGGCTACCGGCGACACGGTCACAACGAGCAGGACGAGGCCGCGTACACGCAGCCCCTGATGGCGGCGCGGATCGCGCAGCAGCCGACCGTGCGCGAGCAGTACGCCGCGAAGCTGGTCGAGGAGGGTGTGCTTTCCGAGGCCGACGCAGAGGCGCTCGCACGGGACGTCGACACGATGCTGAAAGAGGCCCACCAGCGCCTGAAGGAGTCCTTCGCCCACGCTGGGGTCACGAGCGAGGGCCGGATCCCGTACGGCACCGGCGCCGAGGTCGTCACTGCCGTCGCCGCCGCGCGGCTCCGCGAGCTCGACCGTTCTCTCGTCACGGTGCCCGAAAAGTTCACGATCCATCCAAAGCTGAAGAAGCAGCTCGACCGGCGCGCAGAAGCGCTCGAGCAAGGCGGCATCGACTGGGGCCAGGCCGAATCGCTCGCGTTCGCGAGCCTACTCGTGGAGGGCATCCCGATCCGTCTCACCGGTCAGGACACCGAGCGCGGCACGTTCTCACACCGCCACGACGTCCTCCACGATGTCGAGACCGGTGAGATCTACACGCCGATCCAGCATCTCGCGGAGGCA
>Ga0307292_10000915_pt1 | contig 10338 bp, 10 predicted proteins | sample ER_DNA_149_FD_194471 | JGI IMG/M metagenome (GOLD analysis project Ga0307292, IMG submission 194471) | Bulk soil microbial communities from the East River watershed near Crested Butte, Colorado, United States - ER_DNA_149 | ecosystem: Environmental > Terrestrial > Soil > Floodplain | place...
CTCGCCGCTCGGCTTCAGCGTCAGGGACCGCGCCGCGAGATGAGCGAGTAGCGCGGCGACTTGGCGCTGCTCCGCCGGCGGACGAGCAACATGGGTGGCCGCGGTGACGGCAAAGTAGGCGGGACGGGCATCAGGACGCGGCAGCGGGATCGCGATGACGTCATCGGTAGGCAACCCACCTGTATCGACGTCTAAAACCGGTCCGGATCGAGCAACCGTGCCGTCGCCATGTAGCACCAATTCGGGCAAGCGCTCGTCGAGCACTAAGTCGCAGCTGTCCGCATCTAGCACATTGAGCACCGTGTCCGCGATGGCCTCAAGCGCTGCTACCTGCGTCTTGGGCGGAATTGGTTCAGCGGCGCGCCGAAGGGCGGTCAGGTAGTCGAGCCGGCGAACGGCCACGGCACGCAGGCGGCTAGCCCACCAGCTGAGCTGCTCGATGGCACCACCGACCAGGACCAGCAGGAGAACGGTCAGGATGTCTTGGGTGTCGAGGATCCTGAAGCTGTGGTAAGGCTCGGTCCAGAAGTGGTCGTAGGCGAGGGCAGTGGTAACTGCGGCAACCAAGCCAGCCGGTCGGAGCCCAACAGCAGAAACCACAGCGACGGCAAGGACGAGCACCAGGGTCACATGATTCTCGTGCAGTTGCGGACGGGCCACCGTCAGCAGGGCGGCGACCACGGGTCCGAGGAGGATTGCCGCAGTCCAGACAACCGGCCGGTGCCGGGCCAACCAGTCAGATAACATCATGCCACCCGACACCTCTGCTGCTCGCGCGTTGCCGTTGCATGATCATGATCACGAATCAAGTCTGCGATCAGCAGGCGCGACCCAACAGACTCCTTTACGCAGCTTCTACACCCCAACTCGTTCGGCCGCGGGCGTCAAAATCCCGTTAAAGAGCGATTGCCGGCTGGCTGCGCCGCGGTTGACTGTTTCCAGAGGCCTCTCGGGTAACAGGAGCAGGGTTGACCAGGACTGAGGAAGCGCCGGCGGCCCCTGGCGCCTTGCGGTCGTGGTTGATGAAAGGTGTTCGCGAGGAGCACCAAGCCCACCTGGCACCGCACCCGAGCCCGCACCAGACCGAGAAGACCCACCATTGGTGGCGGGTCATGTGCCTGACCGGCGTGGACTACTTTTCCACTCTCGGCTATCAGCCGGGCATCGCCGCTCTGGCCGCCGGCGCGATCTCACCGATCGCGACCGTGGTCCTGGTGGCACTGACCCTGCTCGGCGCGCTGCCGGTATACCGCCGGGTGGCTTCAGAGAGTCCGAACGGTGAGGGGTCGCTCGCCATGCTGGAGCGGCTGATGTCATTTTGGAAAGGCAAGATTTTCGTCTTGGTGCTGCTGGGCTTTGCCGCCACCGATTTCATTATCACCATGACGCTGTCTGCTGCCGATGCCACCGCCCATCTGGTGGAGAACCCGCACCTCGAGCCGTTCCTCACCGGCCATCAGGTGGCCATCACCCTGGTCCTACTAGCGCTGCTCGGTGCGGTGTTCCTTCGCGGGTTCAAAGAGGCCATTGGTGTCGCGGTGATTTTGGTGGTGATCTACCTCGCCCTGAACATCGTTGTGATCACCGTCGCCTTCGGACACGTCGCAGCCAAGCCCTTCCTCTGGTCGGACTGGAAAGCAGCCCTCACCCAAGCGCATGGCAATCCGTGGGTGGTTGTCGGCATCGCGCTGCTGGTCTTCCCGAAGTTGGCGCTTGGCCTCTCTGGTTTCGAGACCGGTGTGGCGGTGATGCCGCATATCAATGGCGACCCGGACGACACGCCGGCTCATCCGGCGGGTCGCATCCGCGGCGCCAAACGACTGCTGACCACGGCTGCAGTGATTATGAGCATTTTCTTGATCACCAGCAGTGTGGTCACCACGCTGCTCATCCCGCCGGCGGAGTTCCAACCGGGCGGCGCGGCCAATGGGCGGGCATTGGCCTACCTGACTCATGAGTACTTGGGAAGCACGTTCGGTAGCGTCTACGACGCGTCGACGATTGCGATCTTGTGGTTTGCCGGCGCGTCGGCGATGGCGGGCATGTTGAACTTGATTCCTCGCTATCTGCCGCGTTACGGGATGGCCCCTCAGTGGGCTCGCGCCGTTCGTCCCCTGGTGCTGATCCTTACCGTAGGCGCCTTCATCATCACGATCATCTTCCATGCCGACGTCGATGCCCAGGGCGGCGCGTATGCCACCGGCGTGCTGGTCCTGATCACCTCTGCAGCCGTTGCCGTCACGCTGGCGGCCCGGAAGGCTCGGCAACGCGGCCTCACCGTCGCATTCGGCGTGGTGTCGCTGATCTTCATCTACACCACGGGTGCGAACATTCTCGAACGCCCCGACGGCGTCAAGATCGCCTCTGTCTTCATCGCCGCCATTCTCATTGTGTCTTTGGCGTCCCGGTTCGCGCGCGCCTTCGAGCTACGCGTCACCGACGTCACCTTTGACAAAACCGCCCAGATTTTCCTCCGCGACACTGCCCGACGGACCATCAGGTTTATCGCGAACGAACCTGACAGCCGTGATCGCGCCGAGTACAGCGACAAACTTCGTCAGGTCAGCCGCGACAACGATCTAGCTGATCCTAACGACGTGATCTTCATCGAGATCACCGTCACAGACCCGTCGGAATTCGCCAGCAACCTCGACGTGACCGGCGAGGCTCGACATGGCCGCTACCGGGTCCTCACTCTGAGCAGCTCGACGGTCCCGAACGCGCTCGCCGCCCTACTGTTGGCCGTGCGGGACCGCACCGACCGGATGCCGCATATCTACTTCGAATGGACCGAAGGCAATCCCGCGGCGAACCTGATCCGCTTCCTCTTCTTCGGTGTCGGAGAAGTCGCACCCGTCACCCGCGAGGTCATCCGCCGTGCCGAACCCGATCGGGAGCGCCGGCCCCATGTTCACGTCGGGTGATCGGCAGAGCCGAGGGAGCCGGCACGCGCTGTCGGATTTCCCGCTGAGCGGGGACGATCCGGCCGACCTGCTTGACACAACCGATGAGTCCTTGGGCCGGCTCAGTGGCCTGGTCGTGAACCATCTCGACACGATCCGGCTGCAAGCTGGCGCCCTGGCCCTTGCCATCCAGCCGATTGATGTCGCCGTTGTCATCTCCGCCGCTGTCACCAGCCTGGAACCGGCCGCGTCTGAGGTGATCATTCGCGTCCTGGATGGCGCAAGCGATCATTTCCCAGCAGAGACGGCGGTCGAGCGATCATGACCCGAGTGCTGGTGGTGGACGACGAGCCGCAGATCCTGCGCGCCTTGCGGATCAACCTGCACGCTCGGCAGTACGACGTGGTCACCGCTGGGACCGGTCGGGGAGCACTGGAGGCAGCTGCCGACGCTCACCCAGACCTGGTCATCCTCGATCTCGGCCTGCCGGACATGGACGGTGTGGACGTTATCTGCTCACTTCGCAAGTGGACACAGGTGCCCATCGTGATCCTCTCCGGACGCATGAACAGCGCCGCCAAGGTGGATGCCCTCGACGCCGGGGCCGATGACTACGTCACCAAGCCCTTCAGCGTGGAAGAGCTCTTGGCACGAATTCGAGCCGTGACCCGACGCACCACCGAGCCAGAACTGGTCGAACCTGTCCACGTCGGACGGTGGACCGTTGACCTCAGAGACCACGTGATCTACGAGACCCTTCCAGCCAATGGCGGTGCCAGCGATACGCAGCTCGAATCACACATCGAGGAACCGGCGCAACAAGTCCATCTCACACCGACCGAGTGGCAGCTACTCCAGGCATTGGTCAGACATCCCGGGCGGCTAGTCAGCCAGCGGCAGCTGTTGCAAGAGGTCTGGGGCCCGACGTATGTGGAACAGAGCCACTATTTGCGTCAGTACGTCAAGGCGCTCCGGCACAAGCTCGAAGATGATCCAACTCGGCCTCGCCACCTCGTCACCGAGCCTGGAATGGGCTATCGCTTCCAGCCCTAACGCTCGCTGGAATCAGGGACAAGACCATCGGGGCGGAGGAGCCACCCGATTCCCAGCCACCAGGTTGCTAGAAGGATGGCGTCCAGCAATTGCCAGATGGCACGCCACACCACTTGCAGCACGGTCGCGAACTGCGCCGCGATCAATGCCTGTCCTGCGGCGGTGGCATCGGTGTAGCCGTGCATCAACGTGGGCGCGACCATGGCAAGGACGGCCACGCCCACCCCACCTGCCAGTGGGTAGCCGACAGCGGCCGTGGTCGACAAAATCGGCGATGAGAGGATTGCGCGGGCGCAGCTGCCGCCACAACACATACGCGAGAACCGCCGTGGCGAGGTAGTAGCCAAACAGGTCTAGGACTGCGGCCCAGCGCAGCAGCTCGGCCGAGGTTGCGCCCGAACCGAGGATGAGCGTCGGCTCCAGGAACCTCTCGAGCCGAAACTGAACATGGCGACAACGTGTATCGGATCTTCGAGTCGCTGAACAACACCGGGTTGCAGCTCAGTCAAGCTGACTTATTGCGCAACTACGTTTTCATGAGGCTCCCGAAGCGGGGCGAAGATGTTTACGCCAACGTGTGGCTGCCTATGCAGGATCGGTTATCCAACAGGGAGTTGGAGCTGCTGGTCTGGCTCGACCTCGTAACTCGCGGTGATGAGCGGGTGAAGCAGACCGAAATTTATCGGGCCCAGCAGGAACGTTTCGAGCAACTCGATGACGAGGCTGATATCGAAGCCGAGGTCGCCGAGCTTGCGCGTCGTTCACGCCACCTTGAACGGATTCTGCATCCCTCTCGTGAGCCAGATTCTGAGCTGCGCGCCGCGCTGCGTCGCCTCAAGGCGTGGGGGGCCAGCGACGGCGTACCCGCTTGTGATGCATCTGCTCGATCTCGAAGAGCGGCAGGTGACAACCAATGCGCAGCTTGTCGAGGCGCTGCGCTATGTGGAGAGTTTCCTTGTGCGTCGGATGGTGTGCCAGGTTCCGACCAACAACCTCAACCGGGTCTTCAACGCCGCCCCGCAGGCCGTCGGTGAGACGGGTGATGTCGCATTCGCGGTTAGGCGCTACCTATCCGGGCGACGCCGCTACTGGCCTTCCGACGCCGAACTTCGCCGCAGTGTGGCCGCTCGCCCTTTCTACTGGACCGGGCGTGGGCCACAGCGGATGTTCATTCTTCGGCGACTCGAGGAGAGTTATGACGCGCCTGAGCCGGTCGACTTCGAGCGCGCCAAACTAACGATTGAACACGTCCTCCCGCAGACACCTACTGCTGATTGGCTGGACCTCCTCGAGGCTGATGTCACCAATGAGGCCGGACCTCAGGAGCTCCATGAATTGCTTGTTCACACGCTCGGCAACCTCACGTTGACCGCCGAGAACGCGAGACTGTCCAACAATCCCTTCCAGCGCAAACAGGACATCTACCAAGCAAGCGCGCTGCAGATGAACCGCGATATTGCCGACGCACCGGCATGGGACAAGCAACAGATCCTGGCTCGCGCTGACCAGCTCGCTGATCGAGCCGTAAGTTTGTGGCCCAGCCCGCTCGACGCGGCGAGCGACGACAGCGCAGGCCGTGACTGGCCCCTGCTTCGCACAGCGTGCGCTTCTCTCCCGACTGGAACCTGGACCACTTACGGCGACCTCGCCGAGCTCATCGGCAGCCACCCCGTACCCGTCGGTGTGCACCTGGCCACCCAATCCGTGCCGAATGCATGGCGAGTGTTGATGGCCGACGGCACGGTCTCACCCGGGTTCCGCTGGCCCGACGGCCGCAACGATGACCCACTCGAGCTGTTGACCTCCGAAGGTGTCACCTTCCACGACAACCGTGCTAACCCTGAGCAGCACATCAGCGCCGCGGAACTTGCTGGGCTGCTAGGGATGGAGACCGTCGAACTCCCAGAATTAGGCGACAGCGACATCAGCCTCGATTCTGATCGAGGTCTGCAGTTCGTCAGCCAACTTCGTACGAGCCATCAGGCAGCGGTAGACGCGGTGCTGGAACTGCTTGGCACTTGGCAGCAGCTCGGTGGCCGGCTCTCATTCGGACGAGCGAGTGAAACGTCCTGTTTTCTCATCCTCGACGCTGACCGACACGACGCCACAATCTGGCCGTTTGCGATCTACCCGAGGGCTGGAACTGTCGAGGTGGTTTTCCAGCATATGCGTCGTCGCCCCGTCTTCGAGGACGTCGCCCTGGGAGAGAAATTTCGTCAGCGGTTGGATGCCGCCGGCATTCGTATCCCGGAGGCCAAGCTCAACCTCAGACCGTCGTTCCGCATCGATCTGCTCCGCGAGCCTGACACTCTTCGCGCTGTCCAGGGTGCTCTCGAATGGTTCGTGCTGACCTTCCACACGCGGCTTGCGCAGGTCTCCCAAGCACAGGCCGTCGACGCTGCGGAGATCTTTGGTGTCGCGTGAACGAACACGAGGTTTGGTGAGACAGCAGCTGAGGCGAGACGACATCGGCGGTTGGTTGTTCAAGTGCAACCCACGCGAGTGGGACATCGAAGCAGCCCTCCGCGACGGTCAGCCCATCGACAGTTGGCGCGTCCGGGACAGCTACCGGTTGTCACTCATTAGACCAGGCGATCCTGCTGTGGTTTGGGTCACCGGATCAGCTGGCACTAATCCCAGCCTGGCATCTGGGCAGTGGGCTACACCACCGGCGAGGTGTTCGACGGCCACGGTGGCGACTATTGGGTCAAAAAGGAGCGCGGCCAACAACTGGCGGTCTATGCAGGCCTCCTGATGTGGCCCATCGCGGTCGTTCCACGCGAGCGCATCGCCGCTCACCCGGCCACGAGCGACCTGGAGATTCTCCGGCAGGCCCAGATGTCAAACCCGTCTTATCTGACGCCCGAGCACCGTGAAGCAATCGCGTCCATGGTCGAACGGTGGCCTTCCTTTAGCTGACTTCCGAGCCGGCGGGATCTGCCGAGGGCCAGAGGGACACCATTCTGATCAATGATCGTTGGCCAAATCTCGGCTACATCCGCAATCCGCAACAGTTGATCTGAGGTGAGTTGGCTGCCGTCGGCGGTTTCGGCCAGGCCGGTCTTGGCGAGCAGATCCTCGAGGCCGATGGTGACGATCACTGAGGCCGGTGTCCCGCCGACGGAGGGTTGATCGGCGGCTTTGAGGAGCCGGGCGCAGGCCTCCTCCAGCGCGTCGTGCAGCCGTTGCACCTACGGCCGCTGGTCGGGAATGTCGACGATCGAGCCGTCGTCATCCTGAATGGCGGTGGTGCGGGGTTTGGTCAGCGGGTCCAGGATCGCATTCAGTTGAGCACCAACGGTGTTGCTGAGTCGGCCGGCCAGGTGCCACATGCCGTCCCGGCGCTGCTTGAGTTCGAGGTAGCGGCGATCCTGCTGCAGCTGATCATCGACGGGATCCGGCCCGTCGGGGTCGGCAGCATTGACCACAGCATGGGCGAACCGCCGCAGCTCCGGCGGCGCCAAGATCACGGCGTGTTCGGCGAGCAACCGCTCAGCGGTTTCGACTGCTTGCGGCTCGAGGTCGGGGCGGGCGAGTTTGTGCATGGTCCGTTCCACAATGGCGACTTTCTCCACATTCACGACGCCGTCGCGTTGCAACGCCGCTAGTTGGGGCAGCACAGGGTCCAGGCTTAAGCCGAGCATCGAGGTACGCGTCCCGACGGCGGCGGCGCGGACCCTGCAGGCCGCTTCGCCGGGGGAGAGCTGCAGCACCCGCACCAAGAACTGGATCATGGTCGAGGAGCAGTACTCCTCAGACAGATGGTTGGCTTCGGCGTCGGCGATCAACTGGTGATCGATGAGCGGCTGCCGGTTGCGGAGGGTTTCGAAGCGTTGCCATACCGCGACCTTCTCCTCAGCTGAGAGGTGATCAAGTCCGCCGGTGTCGACACTGGTGATCAGCTCGGTGAGTGCGGCGTCGAAGGTGTCGAGGGCGCATCCAGCCGACTGCGCGGGTCGCGCGTCGCTACTGTTGGATCCCCGAGTTCCATGCTTCTATTGTATTCGAAGATCTGTTCGACAACAAGCTTTTCCCAACAAAATAACGAAAAACAGAGATCAAAACCACGTCCGACCGCCCAAGCTAACACCTGACCAAACCCCTCCAAACCCATTCCCCTCCTGCTCCCGGCATTGCCTTAAACGCGTCGCCCGGAGCTGGGGTCAAGGCTGGCCCGGAGCGTGCGAAGGGCCACCCGGAGGGCTTGGCCTTGACCCCAGCGAGGACGGCGCCACACTCGAGAAGCCAGGAGCAGGGCAAGATCACAGCGCCACAATCCGAATGCCGGGAGCAGGGTGGTCGTGATGAAGATCAAACTCGAGCTGTCAAAGCGGATCGATGAATCGTGCCGCCAGACGGAGTCACCCTCCCAATTGCCTCGACCACAGCTTCGCCGACTTCCGCCCGCATCCTCACCGGTGGTAGCAAAAGATCATGACTCAGCCGTTGAAGATCGGCGTTCTCGGTTCTGGGCCGGCCGGACAGACGCTAGCCACAGGATTTCTGGACAAAGGCCACCCCGTAATGATCGGCTCCCGCGACTCGGGGAAGCTCGAGGGATGGTTACGTCATGCCGGCCCATGCGCGCAAGTAGGTAGCTTCGCGGAGACGGCCGAGTACGGCGAGGTAGTTCTGCTGTCTGTCCTCGGCAGTGCCGCGGAGGACGTCATCCGGCTTGCCGGCATTGAGAATCTCAACGGCAAGATCGTGATAGACGCCAGTGATCCGCTCGACTTCTCCTCGGGCCAGCCAGGATTGTTCGTCGGCACCACTGACTCGCTCGGCGAACGCATCCAACGCATGGTCCCCGGCGCGTACGTGGTCAAGGGCCTCAACATCGTCCAAGCGGACGTCATGATCAACCCGCGCCTGACCGGCGGTGAGCCGGACATGTTCATCGCGGGCGAGAACGATGAGGCCAAGCACACGGTCACTCAGCTGCTGGGTGAGTTCGGCTGGCCTGTGATCGACTTGGGCGGCATCGAGAGCGCCCGTTGGCTGGAAGCCTTAAGTCTTGCCTGGGTGGTCTACTCACACCGCACCGGAAAGACCCACCATGCTTTCAAACTCGTCGGAAAGTGAGGACCCCAATGCAGGTATCAGTCAAGGCTGATGAGTGGTGGTGGGGTGGCGCTGTTGCCGATGGCCAGGAAATGCCATTCGGCACAGTCGCGCACCGTCGCAACCTCGCTACATCTGCTGGCTTCGCAGACGATGACAACTCTGGCTCTAACCAGTCGGCGCCTCTGTTGGTGTCCAGCGCCGGCCGGTACGTCTGGTCAGATCAACCGTTCAGTTTTGCGTTCGACGGCGATGGTGGGCTGGAACTCGACGGCGACGACATAGTGCTGGCTCAGGAGGGGAGCACACTTGCGGCCGCGTTCCAGGCTGCCGCCGCGCAGCACTTTCCAGCTTCCAACGGCACGCCGGCCGAGCAGATGTTCACGGCGCCGCAGTACAACACGTGGATCGAGATGCCGTACCACCCCACTCAACAATTGGTGCTCGGCTATGCGCAGGGCGTGCTGGAGGCAGGTTTCCCACCGGGTTTGATCATGATTGACGACCGCTGGTCGGTGGACTACGGCAAGTGGACCTTCGACCGTACGCGTTTCCCGCGTCCAGCTGAGATGACCGAACAATTGCATGAGCTCGGCTTCTCCGTGATGGTGTGGCTGGTGCCGTTCATCAGCCCGGACAGCGAAAACTCCAGGATGGCTGCAGGTAATGGCTGGCTGATCAAGGGCCCCGATGGAGCACCGGTGGTACGCGAATGGTGGAACGGCTACAGCACCGTGCTCGACCTCACCCATCCCGACGGCGTCGCGTGGCTGCGCGGAGCCTTGCAGGAGTTGATGTCCGCCGAGGGAGTGGACGGGTTCAAGTTCGACGCTGGCGATCTTCGGCACTACCGATCTGACGACATAACCGTGGCTGGCAACGGCGCGGTCGGCCAATGTGAGGCGTGGGCACGGCTCGCCGCGGAATTCAGCTTCAACGAGCTGCGAGCTTGTTGGAAGATGGGCGGCCAACCGCTCGCGCAACGTTTACACGACAAACCGCGAGTATGGGGTCGCGGCGGACTCGGTTCCTTGATTCCAGAGAGCATCGCACAGGGTCTCATCGGACATCCGTTCAACTGCCCGGACATGATCGGCGGCGGCGAGCTGAGCTCATTTCGCGATGGTGCGCCGCTGGATCAGGAGCTGTTCGTCCGTTTTGCGCAATGCTCAGCGCTATTCCCGATGCTGCAGTTCTCCCTGGCGCCGTGGCGCGTGCTCGATGATCGGCACCTTTCAGCCGTCAAGGCGGCGGTTGACACCCACCAGGCCTTGCAGCCCGACTTGTCAGCGTTGTTCGATCACGCCGCGAAAACAGTTGA
>Ga0307292_10000916_pt1 | contig 10333 bp, 7 predicted proteins | sample ER_DNA_149_FD_194471 | JGI IMG/M metagenome (GOLD analysis project Ga0307292, IMG submission 194471) | Bulk soil microbial communities from the East River watershed near Crested Butte, Colorado, United States - ER_DNA_149 | ecosystem: Environmental > Terrestrial > Soil > Floodplain | place: USA...
TAATGACCATCACAGAAGAATCTCCCGAGACCACCCTCGAGGTTGGCCGCCCACGGCTCCGCAAAGAAGATCAGCGCCTGCTCACCGGTCGGACACGATTCACCGACAATCTCACCGTCCCCGGCATGCTGTTCCTCGGCATGGTGCGCAGCCCGATCGCACACGCCAAGATCACATCGATCGACGTGGCCCAGGCGAAGGCCTCGCCCGGCGTGGTCGCCGTCTTCACCGGAGCTGATCTTGCCGACGACGTGGGCCCAATGCCATGTGGCTGGCCGCTCTCCCCTGAGGACAAGGTCCCTGAGTACTACCCGGTCGCGAGGGAGGAGGTCAACTTCGCTGGCGAGATTGTGGCAGTGGTGGTGGCCCGGAGTGCCGCTGCTGCCCGGGACGCGACGGAGCTGGTCGACGTCGAGTACGACGATGAGCAGGTTGTCCTCGATCTCGAGGCTGCGGCGGCTGGGGCTCCGTACGTCCATCCCGACTGGGAGACGAATGTGTCGACCCATTGGGTCTTCGACTCGGCCGAGGCGGGCACCGGTGGCGATGTCAAGGACGAGATCGAAAAGGCTCGCCAGGACGGCATCGTGCTGGAGCGGACCTTCCGGCAGCAGCGGTTGATTCCGGCCTTCATGGAACCGCGTTCCTTCCTGGTCGACCCAACCGGTGACCAGATCGTCTTCTGGTCATCGACGCAGGTGCCACACTTTCTGCGCGTCTTCACTGCAATTGCGACAAGCACCCCTGAACACAAGATCAGGGTCATCGCACCGGATGTCGGCGGCGGCTTCGGCGGCAAGTTGGAGGTCACGCCCGAAGAGTTCATTACCTTTACGGTGGCCAAGAAGCTAGGCAAGCCAGTCAAGTACACCGAAACCCGCAGCGAGTCACTGCAGGGTGCCCACCATGGCCGAGATCAAGTGCAACGGTTGACGCTGGCGGCGACCAAGGAGGGCAAGGTCACCGCACTGCACGTCGACCTACTTGCCAATATGGGCGCATATATGGGTCTGGTCGGCCCGGCCATTCCCATCCTCGGCGCGTACATGTACAACGCGATCTACAAGTTCGCCGCCTACCGCTTCGAGGTCAAGAACATCTTGACCAACATGGTCCGCACTGATGCCTATCGCGGGGCCGGCCGCCCCGAGGCGACGTTCGCCATCGAGCGACTCATGGATGATCTTGCAGTCGAGCTTGACATGGATCCCTTGGAGCTACGGGCCAAGAACTGGATCACCGCCGAGGAATTTCCGTTCACCACCGTAGCCGGATTTGAATACGACTCCGGCAACTACGAGGCAGCCACCGCAAAGGCCAAGGAACTGTTCGACTACGACGGGCTGCGGGCTGAACAGGCCGAACGCCGTGGCCGCAAAGACCCGGTACAGCTCGGGATCGGTGTCTCGACGTACACCGAGCAATGTGGGCTAGCCCCGTCGCGGATACTCGGGAGGCTGAACTACATCGCCGGCGGCTGGGAACACGCTGAGGTGCGGATGCTCCCACTTGGCACGGTCGAGGTCGTTGTCGGAACGAGCCCTCATGGACAAGGACACGAGACAGCCTGGAGCCAAATCGTGGCAGACAAGTTGGGTGTGGCTTTTGAGGATGTGGAAGTGCTTCATGGCGATACCCAGGTTGCCCAGCGTGGCCTCGACACCTACGGTTCCCGATCACTGGTCGTCGGCGCGACCGCGGTGCTCAAGGCCGCCGACAAGGTGATCGAAAAGGCCAAGCCCATCGCTGCGCACATGTTGGAGGCGAGCGAGGATGATCTTGAGTTCAGAGGCGGCCACTTCTGGGTCAAGGGCACTGATACGGGCAAGTCGCTGGCTGAGATTGCCTTCGCCGCCCTCCAGGCGCACGCCTGGCCCGAGGGAATCGAGCCGAACCTGGATTCTTCGGCGTCCTTCGATCCCGATGTCTACTCCTATCCGCACGGCACCCACCTCGCAGCCATTGAGGTGGACACGGAGACCGGGGCTGTCGCCATCCGTTCCTACGTCGCCGTCGACGACATCGGAAAAGTAGTCAACCCGATGATCGTCGAGGGGCAGGTGCACGGCGGCCTTACCCAAGGAATCGCACAGGCGTTGTTCGAGGAAGCGGTCTACGACGAGAACGGCACCCTGATCACGGGGTCGTTCGTGGACTACCTGGTGCCGTCTGCGGCCGACACTGTCGATTACGTGACCGACCGCACCGAGTCGCCCGCCGTGAGCAACGAGCTCGGTGCCAAGGGGGTCGGTGAAGCAGGCACGATCGCCTCTACGCCGGCCATTGTCAACGGGATTCTCGATGCGTTGCGGCCACTGGGTGTGACCGACATCGAGATGCCGTGTACGCCAATGCGGGTGTGGAAGGCCATCCAAGGGGCGAGGCCGCTGACCGAAGAATCGGCCACACCTGCCGAGGCCCAACCCCACTTCAACAGCGAGGGAGACAATCCGCTTGAACCCCCGCGGAGCGGTGACGCCGAAGGAGGCCAGGCATGATCCCGGCGGCATTCGACTACCAGGCACCAACTAGCCTCGATGAGGCGCTGCAGCTGCTCGCCGATGGCGGTGAAGATGCCAAGATCATCGCAGGAGGCCAGAGCCTGCTGCCGGTGCTCAAGCTGCGGCTCGCGGCACCCGAGCTGTTGATCGACTTGGCCAAGATCGATTCCCTGCGCGGCGTCCGTGACGATGGGGACGCGATCATCATCGGAGCGATGACGCCACACTTTGAGGTGGTGGGCGACCCATTGGTCGCTGAGCATGCGTCGTTGATCGCCAAGTGCGTCGCAACGGTGGCCGACCCGCAAGTTCGGCATCGCGGCACTTACGGTGGGGCCTGCGCGCACGCCGACCCGGCGAGTGACATTCCGACATCAGCACTGGCGCTGGACGCAGAGTTCGTGATCGCCGGTCCGGGTGGGGAACGCCGAGTAGCGGCGGCGGACTTCTTCCAAGATCTTTTCACCACTGCCGTCGGAGCTGACGAGATCTTGGTCGCGGTTCGGGTGCCGAAGTACACCGGCTGGGGCTCGGCGTACGAGAAGTTCGTCCGGGTCGCTCAACAATGGGCGATTGCGGGCGTGGCGGCGACGGTTCGGACGGAGGGTGACACCATCGCCGAGGCTCGCATTGCCTTGACGAACATGGGGTCAACACCAATCCGGGCACGAGCGGCTGAGCAAGCGCTCGCGGGCGTAGCGGTGCAGCCCGATGCTGTCGCTGGGGCGCTCAGCAGCATCGCCGATGGCACTGAACCGCCGACCGACATCAATGGTGACCCTGAGTATCGCCGGCATCTGGTGTCGATCTTGGGGCGCCGCGCGGTGCTAGCGGCCGCGCGCTCTTAGGACAAAGATGGGGTCATGGACCTGACGCATCGCTTTAGCGTGCCCGCCGACGTAGCGGAGGCATGGGACGCCTTCAATGATCTAGAAAGGTTGGCGCCATGCTTTCCGGGCGCCACAATCACCAGCGTCGACGGTGACGAGTTCTCCGGATCGGTGAAGATCAAGTTGGGTCCGATTTCCCTGATGTACAACGGGTCTGGCCGCTACATAGAACGCAACGATGCGGACCGCCGCGTGGTGATCGAGGCGCGGGGCAAGGACAAGCGCGGGAACGGAACGGCAACCGCGACAGTGACGGCCTCATTCGCCGAGAGCGGTGGACAGACCGACGTCGAAGTCTTGACCTACCTGGTGATTACCGGAAAGCCGGCGCAATTCGGTCGCGGAGTGATCTCTGACGTCAGCGACAAGCTGTTGGATCAGTTCGTGAGCTGCGTCTCAGGGCGGTTCGCCGATGGTCTCGGTGCCGACGGTCTCGGTGCTGCCGGTCTCGGTGCGGCCGGAGCCGAGCCGTCGGCGAGCCCAGTTGGAGCGGCTTCTACAGCTCCCCCGCAGGACGAGGCGGACACCGAGCAGACCATCGAGCTCGAGGCTGTGCCGGCCGAGGAAGTGCCGGCCGAGGAAGTGCCGGCCGAGGAAGTGCCGGCCGAGGAAGTGCCGGCGGAGGAAGTGGCTGCGACGGCGGCGGCTGCCGTCGCGGCCGATACGCCTGCGGAATCCCCGAGCGCTCGACAGCCCTCGCCGACCTACTCTGCACCACCCCAGCCAGATAGTGGTGAAAGCACCCTCAATGTGCTCAGCACCGTGGGACCGGTGCTGTTGAAGCGATACGGTCCGGCTCTCGCGGTCGTCGGCCTGCTGATCTTCGTGGTGATCAAGATCATTCGGCGCAAGTCCTGAGCCATCCGTGGCCAACGAGCGGTACGCGGTCACGGTCTGTGTGCTGGTTCAACGCGGTGAACAGTGGCTGCTGGTGGTTCGATCACCCGGTGTCGAGTACGCCCCGAGCATGATCGGAATGATCGGCGGTCACGTCGACGTGATCCATCCCGTCGCGGATGTGCTCGAGACAACCGCGCGACGCGAGGTCGCCGAAGAGGTCGGTCTCGATCTCGCAGGTGTACGGCTTGAATACCTGGAGTCGGAATTCTTCATCACCGATAGTGGCGAGCGTCAGATCACGGTGACGTTCACGGCTCATGCGCCGCCTGGGGTCGAGCCCCTCGTCAATGCGCCGGCTGAGCTCACCGAGGTCGGCTGGTGGAAGCTTGGTGATCTTGAAGCCGATCCGCGCTGTCCGTCATGGCTGCCGCCGCTGATCCGTCGGGCTTCGCTCGCTAGATAGTCACCGGTATGTGCCCTCGAAGGGCACGCTTCGACAAGCTCGCGCGCATTAGTCGAGGACCCTCAGTCGTACGGTCTCCGGCAGGCCTTGCAGCTTGTCGATCAGATCGGCTGTCAGACCGCCGCTTGCCACATCGGTGATCACGTAGCCCAGCTCACCGCGGGTCGACAGCACCTGGCCCTCGATGTTGACATGGGCGTTTGCCAGCAAACCGTTGACGGTCGCCAGCACGCCGGGGACGTTCTGGTGGACGTGTAGCAGGCGGCTGCGTCCCGCCACCCTGCTCTCGGTCTGCACCTGGGGCAGATTGACCGACATAGTGGTGTGGCCGCTGTCGGCGTAATCGCGCAGCTTGCCTGCCACGAACCGGCCGATATCGGTCTGCGCCTCCTCGGTCGATCCACCGATGTGTGGCGTCAAGATCACGTTGGGCAGACCTTGGAGACTGGTGCTGAATGGATCTCCAGCGCGCTTGGGCTCGTCAGCGAATACGTCGAGCGCAGCGCCGGCGATCTGGCCGCTGAGCAGGTGCTCGCGCAACGCCTCATGATCAACAACGAAACCGCGACAGAGGTTGAGAAACAGACTCCTGCGACGCATCATCGCGAATTGCTCGGCACCGAAGAGACCTGCGTTGCCAGGCCGGCCGTCGACATGCAAGCTCACCGTCTCGGCAACCTCCAGCAGCTCATCGAGCGTCTCGCAGCGTCGCGCGTTGCCGAGCGCCAGCTTGTCGGCGACGTCGTAGAAATAGACCCGCATACCGAGCGCCTCGGCTACGACCGAGAGCTGGCTGCCGATGTTGCCGTAGCCGACGATGCCGAGGGTGCGCCCGCGTACCTCATGGGCCCCTTTGGCTGACTTGTCCCAGACGCCGGCGTGCATCCCCGCGTTCTTGTCGGTGAGATGGCGCGCCAGCGCGATGATCTCTGCGATGACGAGCTCCACGACGCTGCGCGTATTGGAGAAAGGCGCATTGAAGGCTGGTATCCCCAACGTCGCAGCAGCGGTGAGATCAACCTGGTTGGTACCAATGCAAAAGGCGCCGATCGCCTGCAACTCCGGCGAGGCATCGAGGACGCTCACCGTCACATTGGTCTTCGAGCGAATGCCCAGCAGCTGCACGCCGGGCAGCGCGGTGATTAGTTCGGCCTCGTCGAGGGCACCCTTGACTTCCTCGACCTCGATGCCGCGTTCGGTGAGCAGTCGAACACCCTCAGGGTGGATGTTTTCCAGCAGTAACGCCTTCATGATTCCTCACTGGTGATCGCCGCATGCAGCCACCAGTGTAGGAATTCGGCGCTCTATCAGAACCGAAATCTCAACCGGCGACGGAGGGCGCCAGCTCGGTATAGCTCTGCCAGGCGCCGCGGCCCGTCGCCGCCAGAATTCCGTCGAGGCAAGCATCGGCGAACACATCGGCTGCTGCTGCCAGCAACGCATTGAAGGCGAACAGCGAGCGAATGCGATCCTCGGCAACAGGGCGATGCGAGGACGCGAGGCAGAAGATGGTGTCGCCATCGAACAGTGAATGCACCGGCCGGATTGCCCGAGCCATGCCGTCATGCGCGACTGCTGCGACCTTGCTGGCCTGCGCCTTGGTCAGCGTCGCATCTGTCATGACGACACCGATCGTGGTCGCGGTGCCGATGGTCGTAGCAGGCGGCCGCTGCGCTTCAGCGTAGGTCGTCGCCAACACCTCTCGCTCGTCGTCACCTGGCGTTGCGAGCAGCTGCGTGCGGTCAGCCCACAACCGACCGTTAGCCGCGTTTACAAGCGATCCGGCGGCGTTCACGACGACAGCAGCTGCCACCGAGAGGCCGGAATCAAGTTCCATTTCCGAATAGCCAAAGCCACCCTTGATTCCCCCGCAAACTGCGCCGGTGCCAGCTCCCACCGATCCTGTGGCAGGTTGACGTCCGCTGGCGGCGGCGAGCGCCAAAAGTCCGAACTCATGGGTTGGCCGGTTGCCGAACACGCCGCCGCGACCAAGATCGAAGATGACAGCCGCCGGGACGATCGGAACCACCTGATCGGGCTCTGGACCAACTGGCCACCCAATTCCAGCTGCCTCGAGCCCCTCCATGACGCCGTTGGCTGCCGCCAGGCCGTATGCGCTCCCACCGGTGAGGACGACCGCATTGATCCGGTCGATCAGCGTCGTCGGGTTCAACAGGTCCGTCTCCCGGGTGCCCGGGCCGCCGCCGCGTACGTCGACCCCACCGACCGCGCCCCCGCGCGCCAGCACCACCGTCGTCCCCGTCAGCCAGCCCTCCCTGTCCGCGGTGTAGTGGCCGATCTCAAAGCCCTCGATCACCCGCTCATTCTGCCGATCTGTTGACGTCAGACAGGGAAGCGGGTGCCGGATAGCGACCGGGCAGGGTCGGGTACGTCGCACTCGGCTGCTGGACGACGGGCCACCCCGCACTCGGCTGCTGGACGGTGGCTCGCGCGGCACGTGGCTTTTGGGCGACGGGCCGTGGAGCACTTGGCTCTTTGACGACGGGCCGCGGAGCTGCCGCAGCTACCGGAGTGCTGCTTCCGGCGACCATGTAGAGCGACGAACGCATCCCGAACATGTGCTGGAAGGTCGTCCCTGAGACGGTCGCGGTGCGGGAGGTTCCGATGATCTTGACTGTTTTGACGCGGCCGCCCCAGGCGCCGGCGCCGTCGCGGCTGGTGACCTGCAACTGCTTCACGGTCCCCACCGAGGGCCAGGCCCGACTGATGCTGCTCGCGCTGATGACGCGAGTCCACGCCTGAGACTTGATCACTCCGTCGTAGGGATCGCGGTGCGCAGCAAGGTAGGGATAATCGCCGCGGGCGCTGTAGCCGCCGTTGGATGACGCGAATTGGGTGAGTGCGACCTTGCTTCGATAGGTGACGATCGTGCCAGCTGTGGCCCGAACCGCTGCATTGCCGTTGCTGGTTTCGCGGCCCATTCCGCTGTAGACCTGACAGGCGGTGGTGTCGCAGATGTCGTAGCCGGAGTATCGGCCGACGTCACGCAGGCGAACCGCGTAGGAGCGGGCGGCAACTGCTTGCGCCCGTACGGCGTCCGCCGCCCACGAGGTGGGCATCTCGGCTGGCACGACTCCTCTGACGTAATCCTCAAGCAGAACGGTGTTGATCGTTCGCCCGCCGGATCCGCTCTTGATCAGCGCCACGGTGCCCCGATAGGAGCGCACAGAACCGCTTGGCAGCACAACCTTGACGATCTTGGACGGAGTTGAGAAGGACCATGTGCCCGTGGTCAGCCCAGTCGACTTGGTCAGGTAGCTGCCGCTTTTGGTTCGGTAGGCGAGCCGATAGCCGGGGCCCGACCGACTGATTCGCCACGAGGTGTAGTTCGGTCCCGCAGGCAGCGTGTAGCGATGGCCGGTGCTATCTCGGACCGTCAAGCCGCTCGCCGGCAGGACTCGCAGGCTGCTGTCGTTGTCGGCGGTGATCCAGACTTTGATCTTGGTTCCGCTGGGCATGGTGCTCAGCTGGGTTCCTCGGTAGTAAAAGGCGAGAATCCGCTTCCAGGACAAGCCCTTGCGAGCCGCCCCGTACGCGCCGTACTGGGACATCCCCCAGCCGTGCCCCCAACCGGCACCGTGAATAGTGAACCTTGCCGACCTTGCCGAAGCAGCCGAGTCCGCCTGGGCCGGAATCGCGGTCAGCACTCCTAACGTGCCGATCACCGCAAGAGCCAGCGCGGCACCAAGAAGTCGCGTGATCCGCCTGGTCGCGAGGAAGGCTGCGGGCGTCTGGGGAGATGACATGGCCATCCGTTCATGGGGAAGTGGCCTTAGCCTGCAGCAGGTCTCACCTGACACGCAAGTGATGAAAAGAAATTGATGTGGCTAATGTGACGTTTGAGGCTGGGGTCGTGCTAGAGATCAAGAGGCACTTCGACGCCCTTGTCGGCCGAGGCATAGCAGGCATCGATCACGACGGCACGGGCGAGCGCCTGTTTGCCGCGATGGTTCCGGTAGTCGCCTGATCGAACCTTCGCGATGAAGTCCAGAACGCATTCCGTGTGCAGCCCGTCCGGTGGAACGCTGGGATGCAGGCTCGCCGGCACCCCCGAGACCTCGGTCCAGATGCTCAGTGTGCGATGCGGATCGCCCGGCGCGCCCCATTCGATGCTGGCGCCGCCGTCGGAGCCGTACACAGTGACGTAGCAATGATCTTTTGCAATCCATTGCGCCCAGCTGGATTCGAGTAGCAAGGTCTCACCGTTTTGCAACCGCAGGAAGGCGGTCGAGAGGTCCTCCACATCGAAGGCACCGAGCTCTACGCCGGTCTTGAGCATCTCCGGTGACAGTGAGCTGCCCTTGCCGCGTGGCCCGAACTCCGCGTACGTGGCAGCTGTAACGGCCCGAACCGAGGGTTCACCCAGCAGGTAGAGCGCAATATCGAGCATGTGCACTCCCAGATCCATCAGCGGTCCGCCGCCAGAGGTCGCCCGGCGAGTGAACCAGCTGCCTAGTCCAGGGATGCCTTCGCGGCGTAACCAGCCGACCTTGGCGTAATAGATCTTGCCCAACAGGCCTGCGTCGATGATCTTCTTGAGAACCTGGACGTGGCCGCGCCGCCGATGGTTGAACGAAACATCAAGGACGCGGTCATTGGTCTCCGCCGCCTCCACCATGAGACGGGCCTTGTCAGCGTTCTCCGCCATCGGCTTTTCGGAGAGTACATGCACGCCGGCGTTCAGGGCGGCCATCGCTATCGGCGCATGCAGAATGGTCGGCGCGGCAATGCTCAAGACGTCAAGCGTTCCATGATCAATAAGATCTTGCCAGTTCGCATAGCGCTGCTGCTGCGGAACGTCGTATTTGTCGCCAAGTCGCTGCAGCCCATCGGGCTCCATTCCTGCCAAAGCGACAAGATCAACATCAGCCGCGGCGGCGTACCCGGCCATATGTTGCTGTCCCGCCCAGCCCAAGCCGATGACGCCGGCGCGAAGTCGATCACTGTGGCTCATGCCTCGATGCTTTCCGGAAGGGCACCTCTGTGGAGGTGGGGTGCGGGCATGTCGGCGACCGCCGGCGGCGCAAAGTCGGTGCCCCATTCGGGATTTGCCCAGAGCACCGCATTGGCCAGCACGCGTTTGATGTCGGGATGGTGATAGATCGGGTACGCCTGGTCGCCAGGTGAGAAGTAGAACACCTTGCCTTTGCCGCGTCGCCAGCAACAACCAGACCGAAAGACCTCACCACCGCTGAAGGTCGAGAGGAAGATCAACTCATCCGGTGCCGGGATGTCGAAGAACTCGCCGTACATCTCGTGTTCGTCGATCTCGATCGGTTGCGGAATCCCGGCGGTGATCGGGTGGGAGGGGTTCACTGTCCACACGAGTTCGGTGTCGCCGGAGTTGCGCCAAGCCAGCGAGCAGGTGGTGCCCATCAGTCGGCGGAAGATCTTCGAGAAGTGGGCTGAGTGCAGTGCGAGCAGGCCCATCCCGCCTAGGACACGCTGGTGTACGCGATCGACTACCGCGTCGTCAACGTCCTCATGCGTCGCATGGCCCCACCAGGTGAGCACATCGGTCGTCGCCAAGAGTCCCTCGTCAAGGCCGTGCTCTGGCTGATCTTGAGTAGCCGTGGTGATCGTGACGGCGTCGCCCAGAAGTTCAGTCAGACCGGCAG
>Ga0307292_10000922_pt1 | contig 10311 bp, 9 predicted proteins | sample ER_DNA_149_FD_194471 | JGI IMG/M metagenome (GOLD analysis project Ga0307292, IMG submission 194471) | Bulk soil microbial communities from the East River watershed near Crested Butte, Colorado, United States - ER_DNA_149 | ecosystem: Environmental > Terrestrial > Soil > Floodplain | place: USA...
GCATGGCCGTCCCGGCTCCTGCGCCCTCAGGGAAGGCATCGATCGTCACCACCTCGCACTCGCCGGCCTCGATCCGATAGGTGAGCAGGCCGACCGGCTGACCGTCCGCCTCGGCGACGAAGCCTCGAAGCGTGCTCGGTTCGTGCACCGTCCCGCGGCTGACCACGATTCCGTCGCTCCACAGCTCCTCGAGCGTCCGGCGCACCCACTCGCGCTCCGCCTCGTCGAGCGGCCGGACGTTCACCCGTCGTCCCGCTCGCGGAACACGCGGTCGGCAATTTGCCGGGTCGCGGTGAGCGGATCGAGCCGGCGAGCGTGGACCTCGTCGAGGAGCGAGCGCAGCTCCGGGTCGGCCGCAAGCGCGGCGTCCAGCCGCCGGCGGGCCTGGGCGACGGCGACGGCGACGACCTCGTGCTCGATGTTCGACCGCCGCCTGGCGTCGAGGCCGCCGTCGCGCTCCAGGAACGCGCGGTGGTCGAGGACGGCCTGCCACAGCGCCTCGGTGCCCTCACCCTTGAGCGCCTCGGTCTCGACGATGGGCACGCGCCACTCGCGGTTTCGGTCGAGCGAGAGCACGGAGCGGATCTCGGTGCGCATCGTCCGCGCGGCCGGTTGGTCGGACTTGTTGATGACGATCACGTCGGGTATCTCCATCACCCCCGCCTTGAGCGCCTGGATCGAGTCGCCCGATCCGGGCTGAAGGACGAGCACGACGGTATCGGCCACCGACGCCACCTCGACCTCGCTCTGACCCACCCCGACCGTCTCGAGCAGGAGGATGTCCATACCGGCGGCGTCGAGGACGAGCAGCGCCTGGAGCGTCGCCTCGGCGACCCCGCCCATGTGGCCGCGCGTGCTCATCGACCGGATGAAGACGCCCTCGTCGAGGAAGTGGTCGGCGAGCCGGATGCGATCGCCCAGGAGCGCGCCCTTCGAGAACGGGCTCGAGGGGTCGACCGACACGACGCCGATGCGCTTTCCCTGTTCACGCAGGTGGCCGACGAGGGCGGCGAGGAGGCTCGATTTCCCGACCCCCGGCGGGCCGGTGAACCCCGCCACCGCCGCCGAGCCGGTGCGCGGGTAGAGCTCACGGACCAGGTCGTACGCCAGCGGGTCGCGGTTCTCGACGAGCGTGATCGCCCGCGCGACCGCCCGCTTGCGCCCGCTCGCGACGCCCTCGACAAGGGCGGGCAGGTCGACCGGGCGGCGGCTCACCGCGGCTGGAGCGCCCGGGCGAGGACGTCGGCGAGGATGGCGTTCTCCTCGGGCGTACCGACCGTCACCCGGATGCACTCCGGCGCACCGAACGGGTCGAGTGGCCGCACGATCACACCCTCCCGCATGAGCGCGTCGGCCAGCGCCCGCCCCTCGCCCACGTCGACGGCGAGGAAGTTGGCGCAGGCCGGGAACGGCCGCATTCCGAGGCCCGCGAACATGGCCGTCATGTCGATCCGGCCGCGCTCGTTCACGTCTCGTCGCCGGCGCAGCTCGCCGGGGTCGTCGAGGCTCGCAAGCGCCGCGACGTGGGCCAACTCCGACACGTCGAACGCGTTTCGGATCTTCATCACCTCGCGCACGACCTCGGGTGGGCCGACCATGTACCCCACCCGGAGGCCGGCCAGGCCGTAGATCTTCGAGAAGGTGCGCAGCACCGCCACGTTCGGGCGCCTGCCCACATGCTCGGCGATGGCGTCCGGGTAGTCGGGATCGGTGATGTAGTCGCTGTAGGCCTCGTCGACCACGACGAGGACATCATCGGGCACTGCGTCGACGAAGGCCGCGAGCGCCCCGCGGCCGACCATCGAGCCGGTCGGATTGTTGGGGTTGCAGACGTAGGCGAGCTTCGTCCGCGGGCCGATCCGGTCGGCCATCGCCGGCAGGTCGTAGGCGCCGTCGACAAGCGGCACCGTGACCGGCGTCGCGCCCATCTTGATCGCGTCCAGGTAATAGGAGACGAACGACGGCCAGCCCATGACCGCCTCGTCGCCCGGGTCGAGGTAGGCGGTCGACAGGCACCCGACGAGGCCGTCGGCGCCGTTTCCGATCGCGATGGCCGAGCGGTCGACTCCGTGGCGGGCGGCCAGCCGCTCGGTCAGATCGTAACCCAGCTCGGGGTAGCGGTTGAGCTCGGGCGCCTGCCGGGCGATGGCCTCAAGCGCCGAGGGAAACGGGCCGAACGGGCCCTCGTTCGAGGCCAGCTTCACGATCCGATCGAGGCCCAGCTCGCGGCGCACCGCGGCGGCCGGCTTCCCCGGCTCGTACGGCTTCAGATCGGCGATGGCGGGACGGGCGCGCAACGCGTCACTAGAGTACCAACCCGATGTCCGCCCGCGAGATCGGCCTGTTCCCGCTCGCATCGGTGCTCGTCCCGGGCGAGCTCATGCCGCTCCACATCTTCGAGGAGCGGTACAAGAGCCTTGTCTCCGACTGCCGCCAGGAGGGCGGCGAGTTCGCGCTCCTTTACTCCGACTCCGACGGCGCCCGCGAGCTCGGGACGACCGCCCGGGTCGTCGAGGTGCTCGAGACGTTCGACGACGGCCGGATGAACATCGTGATCCAGGGTGGCGAGGTCGTCCGCGTCGTCGGGCTGACCCGGGGCCGCGCGTACCTCACCGGGAACGTCGAGGCCGCCGAGGACGACCCCAGCGCGGGCGACGAGGCCACCTCCGCCCTCGACCTCTACCGCCGGATCGCGGAGGCGACCGGGCAGGAGGCCGACCCCGAGGTCGCCGCCACCCCTCCCGGCGCGCTCAGCTACGCCATCGCATCCCGGGTCGACTTTCCGGCGGCCGAGAAGCAGCGCATCCTCGAGGAGCGAAGCGAGCACGGCCGCCTCATGGTGATCGTGGAGCTACTGGCCCGCGGGCTCGAGAACCTGGCGATGGCCGCCCGCATCCACTCGCGCGCCCAGACCAATGGCAAGGTCGCCCCGCCGAAGGAAACCTGAAACACCGGCGCCTGTCGCCAATGTTTCAGCCGTCGAGGACGATGCCGTGGCCGTCGCGGCGCGGGTCGCCGGCGGCCTCGGTGCGGCCGTCCCGAACGGCAACGATGTTCGTGCCGCCGAAGTAGAGGTTCAGGCTCTCGAACCGGTTCAGGCGCTCGCCCCAGCGCTCGAGCACCTCGAGCTCGGCCTCGTCGATCCCGCCCTCGCAGTCGAGCCGGTCGCCCTCGACGTGGACACGCGGGTGGTCGACCGCCTCGCGCGCCGGCATGCCGTGGTCGAGCACGTTCACGGCGACCTGCATGATCGCCGACCGCAGCCGGTTCGAGCCGCTCGAGCCGATGACCAGCTCGAGGCCGCCGTCGCTCACGGCCATCGACGGCGCCTGCATGCTGGTGAGCCGCGTCCCCGGTGGCATGTGCCGGCCGGCGGCCAGATCCTCCTCGCCCATCATGTTGTTCAGGTGAAGGCCGGTCCCGGGCACGATCACGCCCGAGTGCGAGCCGTTCGACGCGGTGAACGCGCACGCGTTGCCGACGCGGTCGACGGCCGAGATGTGCGTCGTGCCTGCGTCGGACGGCACCGTGAGCGCCGGCGTCGGCTCTCCGGCGAGGGCCGCGACGACCGCCGCCCGGCTCGCCTCGACGGCCTCCGGCGCCAGCATGTGGCGGGCAAGGGCGCCGCGGTAGAGGAGCCGCGTGAACGTACCAGTGCGCATCCGGCCGGCTGCCCGCATCGTCTCGGCGTAGGCCCGCAGCGTGCGCGCCCGGCCCGGTGGCCGCGTGCCCGGCACGCCCTGGAGCACCGACAGCATGTGCCCGATCAGGACGCCGCCTGACGACGGGGGCGGGTTGGTGGCGATGACGTGGCGGCCGTACGGCACGAGGAGCGGCCGCCGCCAGACCGGCCTGTAGGCGGCCAGGTCGGCCGTCGTGAGCCGCCCGCCGGTCTCGTGCTGATGGGCGACCATCGCGCGGGCAAGCTCGCCCGAGTAGAGGTCGTCGGGCCGCTCGGCCAGCCGCTCGATCGTGGCAGCCAGCTCGGGCTGGCGGATCGGAACACCCTCGCCGACCAGCTTCCCGTCGGGCCAGAACACTTGGCTCACCTCCCGCGTGTGCCCAACGATGTCGCGGATCGCGACGAGCACGGCGTACTGCCCGCCCGAGCTCGCGACACCCCGAGCCGCCGCCTCCGCCGCCGGCTGCAACAGATCGGCCCAGGGCATCGACCCGAACCGGCGATGCACGGCATGCAAGCCGGAGAGGGCCCCCGGGACCGCGCACGCCGCCGCGCCTATGTGAAACTCCTGCGTCGTCTTCTCGTCGAACGGCACCAGGACCCGCTCGACCTCCGCCAGCCGGCGCGTGGCGGGCACGTCGCGACCCGGGATGGCGGTGAAGGCGTCGAGCACGCGGACGTGGCCGTCCCGCGCCGGGCGCACCATCAGGAAGCCGCCGCCGCACGGGCCTGTCAGCCCCGGCTCGGCCGCCCACGACATCGCGCCGGCCGCGACGACCGCGTCGACCGCGTTCCCGCCCTGCTCGAGCACGCTCGCCGCGGCCCGGGCGGTGACGGCGTGGCCGGCTGCGACCGCTGCTCTCATGGAGCAATACTAGGTTCAGGTGAGGAAGCTGGGCGGCTCCAGGCTGATGTCGCCGCCCGGTGCCTTGGGACGAGGAGCCGAGACGTCGCCGGGAAGCGCAAAGCCGGTCGCGACGACCGTGACCCACATCTGGCCCGCGAGCCGCTCGTCGACGCTGGCGCCGAAGATGATCGTCGTATCGTCGTCGGCCGCAGCGCGCACGACCTCGGCCGCCTCGTTCACCTCGTGGAGCGAGAGATCGCTGCCGCCCGAGATGGCGAGTAGGATGCCGCGGGCCGAGCGCACCTCGTGATCGATGAGCGGGCTCTTGATCGCGTGCGTGGCCGACTCATGCGCCCGCTGCGAGCCGGTCGCCATGCCGATCCCCATCATCGCGGAGCCGGCGTTCTGCATGATCGTGCGGACGTCGGCGAAGTCGAGGTTGATGAGCCCCGGCAGCGTGATCAGGTCGCAGATCCCCTGAACGCCCTGGCGCAGGACGTCGTCGGCGACCCGGAACGACTCGACCAGGCTCGTGCCCTTCTCGAGCACGTCGAGCAGCCGGTCGTTCGGGATCACGATGACCGTGTCGGCGGAGTCGCGGAGCGCCTTCACACCGGTCGCGCTCTGCGTGCTGCGCCGGTTGCCCTCGAACTTGAACGGAGCCGTCACGATGCCGACCGTCAGCGCGCCGACCTCGCGCGCGATCCGGGCCACAACCGGCGCGGCGCCCGAGCCGGTGCCGCCGCCCTCGCCCGCGGTGACGAACACCATGTCGGAGCCGCGAAGCGAGGTCTTGATGCGGTCGTAGGAGTCCTCGGCGGAGAGGCGCCCCACCTCGGGATCGGCGCCCGACCCGAGGCCCTGCGTGCGCTCGCGGCCGATGTTGATCTGGACCGGCGCCTCGGACATCTGCATCTGCTGCTGGTCGGTGTTGACGGCGATGAACTCGACGCCCTCGATCCCGGCCTCGATCATGCGGTTCACGGCGTTGCATCCGCCGCCGCCGACGCCGACGACGCGGATGACCGCCAGGTACGGGGAGCCCGTCTGGCGCGGGACGTGCGTGCCGCCGAACTCCTCGCCGGCCGGCAGGTCGACGACCTGCGGCCGGGCGGTGGGCTCCGGCTCCGGTTCAGGCTCCGGCTCGCGGCGCACCGCCGCGGCCTCGCTGCGCTCCGTGGCCTTGAAGAGCTGGGCCAACGGGCCGTCGCGCATGCTATGGCGCTTTGCCATTGCGAAGCACCTCCTGCGCCAGGTCGCGGTACGCCCTGGCGGCGTTCCCGTTCGAGTCGTACTTCAGCACCGACGTACCCTTCACCGGGGCCTCGGCATAGCGGATCGTCTTGCGGATCCGCGTGTCGAAGACGAGGTTCCCGAAGTTCTCCTGGAGGATCTCGACCGCCTCACGCGAGTGCAGCGTACGCCCGTCGAACATCGTCGGCAGGATGCCGCGGATCCGCACGTCGGGGTTCAGGTTCTCGCGGATCATGCTCAGCGTGTTCTCGAGCTGGATCAGCCCGCGCAGCGAGAGGTACTCACACTGGACCGGGACGATCACGCTGTCGGCTGCCGTCAGCGCGTTGATGGTGAGCAGCCCCAGCGACGGCGGCGTGTCGACGAGCACGTAGTCGTAGACCGAGCGCAGCGGCAGGAGCGCCTTCTGGAGCGCACGCTCGCGCCCGATCATCGACGACATGGCGAGCTCGGCGCCGGCCAGGTCGATCGAGGCCACCGCCAGGTCGACCTCGCGCTGGACGATGATCTCCTCGATCGGGATCTTGTGCACCAGCACGTCGAACATCGACCGCTCGAGGTCGTCGGGGTCGATCCCCTGGCTCATCGTCAGATTCGACTGCGGGTCGAGGTCGATCGCGAGCACGCGCTTGCCGCGCTCTGCGAGCGCGACGCCCAGGTTGAGCGTTGTGGTCGTCTTGGCCACACCGCCCTTCTGATTGGCGAACGCGATTACCTGCCCCAAGCCTCTGGCTCCTCGAACGGGTACGAGTGTGAGCCCTTGAGCGGGCCCGTCGATGGTGAACGTGTCAAGCGCAGCACGACGCATCAGGGCGTCTGTTCGCCCTTGAACTAGTGTAGTCCTGCAACGTGTCCGGAGGCGGACGCCCGCGCCGCGGCGATGCGCTCGCGGGGCGTCGGGTGCGAGGCGGTGAGAAGGTGGCTCCACCGGGGCGGGTCGAGCTCGCCGAGGTTTCGGGCGACCAGCCGCTCGAGCGCGCGGGCGAACGTCTCCCCCTCTCCGGTGAGCGCGACCGCGTAGGCGTCGGCGGCTCGCTCCCGCCGGCGCGCGTAGGCCGCGACAAGCGGCCCTGCCACGGCCGAGCCGACCGAGAAGCCGAGCGCCGCCGCCGGGAGCGCTGTCACGTGGCCGGCGCCGTCCGGGGCCAGACCCTCCACCGCGGCCCAGGCACCGGCGACGCCCGCGGCGGTCGAGACGGCCGACACCGCCAGGAGGCGCCAGATGTCGCGGCTTCGGTGATGCCCGAGCTCGTGGGCGAGGACGACGCGCGATCGCCCGAGGGCCTCACCTGGGGTTTCCCCCTCCTCGGGCTCGGCCAGGGTGTCGGAGACGTAGATGCGAACCGTCGGCCCGAGCCCCGCGACCATGGCGTTGGCGGCCGCCGTCTTCTCCCCCATCTTGAGCAGCCGTAGCTCGCGCACCTTCACGCCCGCCGTCCGGGCTGTGGCCCACATCGCGTCGGCGAGATCTCCCGCGGCCATCCGCTCGCTCTTCAGGAAGAGCGGCAGGAGCAGGACCGGGAAGAGCGCCGCCAGCAGGCCGCCGAGGGCGACGGCCGCGGCCCACGCCGGAAGCGGCCACAGGTCGCCCGCGCCGCGCTGGATCAGGATCAGCCCGCCGGCGACCGCGATGCCGAGCACGCCGCCGACGGCGAGCCCCTTGGCCCGGTCGGCCAGCCACCCGCCCGGCGACTGGCGCGAGAGGCCGTAGCGGCGCGAGAGCCGGTAGCCGGCGACGGCAAACGGCAGATCGAGCAGCGGAAGCGCGATCCCGAGCGCGGCGATGCACCCGTAGGTGCCGAGCGAATCGGCCGCGGCCGTGATCGCCACGAGCGCGGCGAGGCCCACCGCCGTGGAGGCGTATCCGATCCGCCTGCGGACGCGGTTGTACGCGCGCGCTTCGTCCTGGCGGAGGTTAAGCTCGTGCTGCATGTCGCTCTTCGACCGGGGTCTCCTGATCGTTTCCGGAAAGGGGGGCGTGGGCAAGTCGACCGTCGCGGCCGCCCTCGGGATGGCGTCCGCCGGGCGCGGCCGGCGCACGCTCCTCGTCGAGGTCGCATCGCAGGAGCGGATGTCCCGCCTCTTCGACCAGCGCGACCCGATCGGCTACCACGTGACGCCCGTCTACCCGGGGCTGGACGCGGTGTCGGTCGACCCCCAGAAGGCGCTCGAAGAGTACCTGCTCGGTCAGGTGAAGGTCAGGGCGGTATACGAGCGGATGTTCGAGAACCGCGTCTTCGGCTACTTCGCCGCGGCAGCCCCGGGCCTGCGCGAGCTGGTCACGCTGGGCAAGATCCGCCAGCTCCTCGAGGCCGGCCGGCACGACGTCGTCGTGGTCGACGCGCCGGCCACGGGACACGGCCTGGGGTTCCTCCAGGTGCCGCGGACGTTCATGCGGATCGCGCGCACCGGTCCGGTCCACGGCCGCGCGCGGGCGATCGCAGAGGTGCTCGAGAACCCCGACCGCACCGCCGTGCTCCTCGTCACGACGCCGGAGGAGCTACCCGTGAGCGAGACGCTCGAGGCGATCGAGGACGTCTCCGGCGACGGCTTCCCGCTCGCCGGCGTGATCGCAAACGCCGTCTACGAGGAGCTCTTCGACGGCGCGGATGCCGACGCGCTCTCCGGGGTCGAGGCCCGCGGCGCCGCATCGGCGGCCGCGGCGGCCGCGCGATCGCGCCTGGCCCGCACGGCCGACCAGCGCGAGCAGCTCGAGCGGGTGCGGCCCTGCCTGGCCGAGCTGCCGTTCCTGTTCGAGAGCCGGCTGGACATCCCGGCCGTGGCGTCGCTCGGCGAGCGCCTGGAGGAGCTGTGATCCTCGACCGGGTGCTCGAGGGTCGCCGGGTGGTCGTGTGCGCCGGGGCAGGGGGCGTCGGCAAGACGACCGTCGCGGCGGCGCTCGGCTCCGAGCTCGCTTCACGCGGCGTGCGCGCCCTCGTTTTGACCATCGACCCGGCCCGGCGCCTGGCGGGAGCGCTCGGCCTCCCCGATCAGGGAGACGACGTCCACGCCGTCGACTTCGGACCGAATGAGAGCGGGCCGGAGGGTAGCCTCCACGCGACCATGCTCGACGCCCAGCTCACGTTCGACAGGCTGGTGCGCGAGCAGGCGCCGTCGGAGCGAGCCGCTGAGCAAATCCTCGCGAACCCGATCTACCGGCAGGTGTCCGCGGCGGTTGCCGGCGCGCACGAGTACATGGCGATGGAGCGGCTGTATGAGCTGCACACGAGCGGCGAGTACGACGTGATCGTGCTCGACACGCCGCCGTCGCGGAACGCGCTCGACTTCCTCGAAGCACCCGGCCGGCTGACGCGATTCGTCGAGGGGCGCGCCCTGCGATTCCTGCTGCGGCCGGGCATGCGCGCCGGCCGGCTCGGCTTCGCGGCGGTCGAGCGGATCGCCGGCGTCACGTTCCTCCGCGACCTGTCCGAGCTTGCGGCCGGGTTCGAGGGCATGTACGAGGGCTTCGCCCGCCGGGCCGGCGAGGTGTCGTCGCTGCTCGCGTCCGACCGCACGACGTTCCTGCTCGTGACGGTGCCGCAGGTCGAGCCGCTGGCTGAGGCGGACTTCTTCTGGCGCGCGCTGCGGGAGCGGGAGCTGCCGTTCGGCGGGATGATCGTGAACAAGGTGCACCCGAGCTACGTCGGCGGCGCGCCCGCCGCCCGCACGCGCCTTCGGGCGAAGACCAAGCGGGCCCTCCGCGACGCGGGCGTGCCCGACCCGACGGCCGGACGCGCGGCCGAGAACCTCGTCCACTACCAGGCGCTCGCCGATCGTGACCGCGAGAACATCGCGAGCCTCGAGCGCCGGATCGGCTCGGGGCCAATCGTCGAGGTGCCGCTGCTCGATCACGATGTCCACGACCTGGAGGGCGTGGGGGCCGTGGGTCGGCACCTGTTCGCGGCGTCAGGCTGACGGCCGCGGCGTCAGGCGGACGAGCACCGCCGGCCGGCCGCCGAGCGTGCACGACCCGGCCTCGGTGCCGCTCCTGGCCGCGGGAGACCCGGCCGCGGCGATGACCCACAGACCGGGAACCGGGGTCCCGCCGGCGCGGAGCTCATCGCGCCATCTGCGCCGCTCGGCCTGTGTCGGCGGATGGTCGGGGAACGTGCGCGGGCGCACCTTGGCCCGGACGAGGGTCATGTACGCGGCGGAGGCTCCCGTCCGCGCGAAGACCTCGAGCGAGGCCCGGTCGGCTCCGAGCTGGGGACGCGAGATCACCGCGAACTGGTCGCCGTAGCCAATTGGCAGTGACCGGCACTGCAAAGTGGCCCTCGCGTGGGCCCGCCCGAGCTCGACCCCCGCCAATGCCGTCGATGCCACGGCTGCGGCGACTCCCCCGGCGAGCGCGAGTGCCGCCACGGGGCGGGCGATCCGCCGCAGCGCGACGAGGCCGCGCTCCGCGGCGATGCCGGCCGGCACCGCCAGGCCGAGCGCCAGGAACGGGACGTAGCGCAGCCAGCGCAGCAGGGCGGCCGAGCCGAGCAGCGTGCTGCCCTCGCCCATAGCCACGCCCAGAATGCAGGCG
>Ga0307292_10000926_pt1 | contig 10252 bp, 10 predicted proteins | sample ER_DNA_149_FD_194471 | JGI IMG/M metagenome (GOLD analysis project Ga0307292, IMG submission 194471) | Bulk soil microbial communities from the East River watershed near Crested Butte, Colorado, United States - ER_DNA_149 | ecosystem: Environmental > Terrestrial > Soil > Floodplain | place...
CAGGTCGAGAGGTCAACCGCCTGCTCGCCGTTGTTGTACAGCTCGATGAAGTCGTTCTGGTACGTCGCGCCGGTGTTGCCACCACCGCCGTAGACCTCGCTGATGACCACCGGCGACGTGACGTCCACCGCCTGAGCGGCGGGGGCGGTGGCGACCAGTGCGGCGGTTCCCACCAGTGGGACCACAGCCAGCGCGGCGAGGCGGCGGGCGGAAGACGACAGCGACGACAACGACACAGAGCGCTCCGAAGATCGGTGTGGTGCACGCAGAGGAGCCGCGGCGGGGTAGCGCCGGGAATCGCAGAAACCTAGCCGGGCCTCCTGACGTGGCGCGAGGCATACGAGGTAAACACCGGGTCAAGATTCTCGGGCAGGTCTCTGTCTACGCTGGCCCGTATGGCCGCGAAGGACGCGACGACGGTGGAGGTCCCGGGTCCCGAGGGCGCGCGGGATGTGCGCATCTCGAGTCCGGAGCGGGAGCTCTGGCCGGGAACCGGCATCACGAAGCTCGAGCTGGCGGAGTACTTCGTGCGGGTCGGGTCCTGGTTCATGCCGATCGTGGGACGGCGGCCCATCACGCTGCAGCGGTTCCCCACGGGGATCGACGGCGAGGAGTTCTTCGCCAAGAACCCGCCGCGCGGAGTCCCGGAGTATGCGCAGACGGTCACCCTGACCTATCCCTCCGGCCGCAAGCACCCCCAACTGGTTTTGAACGAGCTGGCCGTCGCCGTGTGGGCGGTTCAGATGAACACCATCACGATCCACCCCTGGCCGGTGAGCGTGACGGGCACGAAGGGCGACACCGACAACCCCGACGAGCTGCGCATCGACCTCGACCCGCAGCCTGGCCGCGACTTCCACGACGCCGCGATCGCGGCCCTCGCCCTCCGCGAGGTCCTCGCGGAGCTGGATCTCACCGCATACGCGAAGACCTCGGGCAACCGGGGCGTCCACGTGCACGCGCGGATCAAGCCGACCCACGAGTTCCTCGACGTCCGGCACGGCGTCATTGCCGTCGCCCGGGAGCTGGAGCGGCGGCTCCCCGACCTGGTCACGACGTCGTGGTGGAAGGAGGAGCGCGGCGAGAAGGTCTTCGTCGACTTCAACCAGGCCAACCGCGACCGGACCATCGCGTCGGCGTTCAGCCCGCGCCCGATTCCCGGTGCGCCGGTGAGCATGCCCGTGGCGTGGGACGACCTCACCGACGTCACCCCCACGGACTTCACCGTCCGTACGGTGCCGAGGATCGTCGCCGAGTCCGAGGATCCGTGGGCGTCGATGCCCGAATCGGTCGGCACCATCGAGGGCGCCCTGGAGTGGTGGGAGCGCGACGTCGCCGACGGCCTGCCCGAGCTCAACTTCCCGCCCGACTATCCGAAGATGCCGGGCGAACCGCCGCGGGTGCAGCCCTCGAAGAAGAAGTACGAGGACGACGCGGAGTACCTGCCGGACGAGGGCGGCTACCTGCGCGACAACCCCGAGGAGCCGCCCGGGGGCTGGGACTCGCCGCACCGGAGGCGGCGCCGGTAAGCCTCTTCAGCCGGAGGTGAGGACCTCGGCCAGGTCGTATGCGGGTGCTCGTTCAACCTGATCGAGCCGGCAGGACGTCGGCTCCCGGTCCGGTCGCCAGCGCAGGAACGTCACGGCGTGTCGGAACCGCATACCCTCCATCTGGTCGAAGGCCACCTCGACGACGCGCTCCGGCCGGACCGGGACGTATGAGACGTCCTTGGCGGAGGAGAACCGCGAGCGGTCGGTCTCCGCGGCCATCGGGTTGCCCTCGTCGTCGCGGATCACCAGCGGCTCGAACTCGTCGACGAGCTCCACTCGTCGCTTCTGGGTGAACGCCGCGATCCCGCCGACACCGACGAGCTTGTCCTGGCCGTCGACGTCGGTGTACAGACCGAGCAGCAAGGACCCGACGCCCTGACCGGACTTGTGGATCCGGTACCCGTAGACCACGGCGTCGGCAGTGCGGGCGTGCTTGATCTTCAACATGGTTCGCTTGCCGGGGGCGTATGCCTCCTCGAGCGGCTTGGCGACCACGCCGTCGAGTCCGGCGCCCTCGAACCGTTCGAACCAGCCTCGCGCGACGTCGGCGTCGGTCGTCACTTGGGTGAGGTGGATCGGGTCGTCGTCTTTCAGCTTCTTCAGGGCCTTCTCGAGTCGTGAGCGGCGCTCCCGGAACGGCAGCTCCATCAGCGACTCCTCGCCCAGCGCCAGCAGGTCGAAGCAGACCAGTTCAGCCGGCGTCTCCTGGGCGAGCTTGCGGATCCGCGACTCAGCGGGGTGGATGCGCTGCGAGAGGTGCTCCCACTGGAGCCGCTCCTCACCGCGCGGGCCGCTGCGCACGACGATCTCGGCGTCGACGACGCACGTGGTCGGAAGTAGCCGCCGCACGTTCTCGACGACCTCCGGGAAGTATGGCGTGAGCGGGCGGCTGCCCCGGCTGGCCAGTTCCACCTCTTCGCCGTCGCGCACGACCACGCAGCGGAACCCGTCCCACTTCGGCTCATAGACCAGGCCGCCCGGGACACTGTCGGCCGCCGGCACCTCCTTGACCGCCTTGGCGAGCATGGGCTGGACCGGCAGATCGACGGGCTGCTTCACGGCGCCAACCTACCGACGCCACCGCTCCACGCCGCCTGGCCCCCTGCTGCCGAGAGGCCAGGTTTGGTCGTTCTGGCGCTCTGAGAACGACCAAAATTGGCCTCTCGACGGGGCGCGGCGGGATCGGACCGGCCACGGCGAAGGGTCGGGGCGGGAGCACCTGAGACGATGAGCGGCGTGTCCCCGGCCCGCGTCGACCCCGCTACGGCGCAACGGGTGATGCGAGTCGCCGGAGCCGGCGGGATGGCCGTCGTCGGCGCCGCCGTCAGCGGGTCGCTGGCGACGGCGACCTACTTCGCCCGTAAGGTCCTCACCCCCGACCACCGCCGTCCGGACGACACCGAGATCCTCGACGTCGCAGCGGACCGAGTGACCTTCGCGGTCAGCCCGGAGACGGTCATCCCCGGCCGGTACGGGGTATGGCTCGACGGCGGCGCCGGGCACGCCCGGGTCGGCGACATCCTCGAGCGGGACGATGCCGCCGCAACGGTGGTGCGCCGGCTGGTCTCCGTGGACAAGGGTGAGCTCCGCCCGGGGCCGGCCCGCTGGAACCAGTACTACTACTGGACCGACCCGCTGACGAGCATGGGCCTCCCGTACCGGGACGTCGCCGTCGACGGCGAGCTCGGGCCCATGCCCGCGTGGCTGCTCGAACCGCGCCGCGCCAACGGTCGCTGGGCGATCCTCGTCCACGGCCGGGCCGCTCGCCGGGAGGAGTGCCTCCGCGCCCTGCCGGTCCTCCTGCAGCTCGGGTTCACCTGCCTCGTCGTCACCTACCGCAACGACCCGACCGCGCCGCCGGCGCCTGACGGCCGGTACAACCTCGGGCTGAGCGAGTGGCGGGACGTCGAGTCGGCTCTCGAGTATGCGGCGGCGTCCGGCGCGACCGGAGCGGTGCTGGGTGGCTGGTCGATGGGCGGAGCGGTGATCCTCCAGAGCCTGCACCAGACCAACACCGGCGACTTCGTCGAGGGCGTGTTCCTCGACGCTCCCGTCGTCGACTGGGGCGACGTGCTGGCCCATCACGCCAAGCTCCACCACATCCCGCCGCCGCTGCGCGACCTCGGCACGTTGGTCATGGGTCGGCGGGCGACGCGTCACCTCGTCGGCGTCCACGACCCGGTCGACGTCGCGCTGACCAACTGGGTGGAGCGCGCCGACGAGATCCGGCACCGGATCCTCATCCAGCACTCGGTGGACGACGAGTTCGTCCCGGCCGGACCCTCCATCGCGCTGGCCGAGGCCCGTCCGGACGTCGTGACTCTCGAGCGCTGGGACACCGCCCGGCACTGCAAGGAGTGGAACCTGGACTCGGCTCGCTGGGAGCGGGTGCTGGCCGCCTTCCTGACCGCCTAGCGCGTCTCGGAGCGGAACCACCGGCCCATCACGGTGCCGTCCTCCTCGACGAGCACGTGCGGAACGTAACCGGTTCGGGTGGCCGCAGCGGTGGTCATCCGAGGACCGCCGCCGCCAACGACCCAGGGAGTGAGCGAGAGGCATACCTCGTCGAGCACGGCCGCCGCGACCATCGAGCTGGCCAGGTGCGGACCACCTTCGGACAGGATCCGGTTCCAGCCGCGCTCCGCGAGCAGCGAGACCAGCAGGCGGTCGTCGACCGCGTCTTTGCCACAGACGAGCACCTGCTGCTCGCCGAGCATCTCCCGCGCCTCGGCGAGGCCGCGAGAGCCGGAATGCGTCGCCAGCAGGACCGCGCCTGGCGACGCCGCTCGGAGGCGAGGAGGTACCTGACCCGAGTTCGACACGCAGACCAGCCGAAGGGCCGAGGCGATCCCGAGGTCGGACCGCGTTGTCCGCCAACGATCCTGCACGGTCAACGCGGTATAGCCCTCGGACCTCAGCGTGCCCGCGCCCACGACCACAACGTCACTGAGGGCTCGTAGCAGCTCGAAGACGACATGGTCCGCGGCCGAGTTGATCGACCCCGACTTGCCGTCGGGACCGGTGATCGCGCCGTCGAGGCTGGTCGCGAAGTTGGCCCGCACCCAGGGGCCGGGCCGCGGCTGGGCCGTGTAGAGCGCGGCCAGCGACGCGTCGTCCACGGGCGCGCCGAGGATGAGACTGTCCGCGCCGGGCAGGTCGGCGAGCAACACGCGCATCCCATGAGTATCCGTGCGGCGGGTCGCAGCCACGGGCAGGATGGCCGACATGGCGAAGTCCAAGGCGAAGGTGACGAAGGCGAAGGCAACCGCGAAGAAGTCGAAGCCGGGCTCGAAGAAGGCGAAGGACCTCCCCGCCGCCCCTATCGAAGAACTTCTCCGTGTCGACCGCGGCTTCCGTCTGGAAGATGTCGACTGCGAGAGCACTCCAGGGTTCAACGGTGGGAAGTCCGCGGGACAGAAGGCGTTGGCGGAGCACGCGCCCGAGCTGGGCGACTGGCAGGAGAAGCTGTACGCCGAGTCGAAGGGTGGCGGACAGCGGTCCCTGCTGTTGGTCGTGCAGGGGTTGGACACGTCCGGCAAGGGCGGCCTCATGCGTCACGTGGTGAGCCAGATCGACCCGGAAGGCATCCGGGCGACGGCGTTCAAGGCACCCACCGCCGAGGAGCGGAGGCACGACTTCCTGTGGCGGATCCGTAACGCCCTACCCGGCCCCGGGAAGATCGGGGTCTTCGACCGCTCACACTACGAGGACGTTCTCGTGGTCCGGGTCCACGACCTGGTGCCGAGATCCGAGTGGTCGAAGCGGTACACCGAGATCAACGCCTTCGAGCGCGAGGTCATCGCGTCCGGGACGCGCATCGTGAAGGTGATGACCCACATCTCCAGGGACGAGCAGAAGGCGCGACTGAGAAGGCGGCTCGAGCGGGCGGACAAGCACTACAAGTACAATCCCGGCGACATCGACGAGCGGCTCCACTGGGACGACTACATGGAGGCCTACCAGGCCGCGCTCACCAAGACCTCCACCAGGGGGGCGCCGTGGTACGTCGTGCCGGCCAACAAGAAGTGGTACGCCCGGTTTGCGGTGCAGCAGCTGCTCCTCAACGCGTTCGCGGACATGGCGCCGACCTGGCCCGAGATGGGGTGGGACGTTCCGGCCGAGCTGGCTCGCCTCGACGCGAGTTGATGGAGTTCCCCGAACCAACCAACCCGCGCGACGACCGCCGTGAGGTGCTGCTCGACTACCTGGACTTCTATCGCGCGGTGGTGCGGGCCAAGGTCTCGGGACTCACCGAGAAGGAGCTTCACACGTCCTTTGTGCCGTCGGGGTGGACGCCGATGGAGCTCATCAACCATCTCCTGCACGTCGAGCGCCGCTGGTTGAGTTGGGGTTTCGAAGGACAGGCCGTGGAGGATCCGTGGGCCGACTCGCGCGACGGGAGGTGGTACGTGCCCCCGGAGCAGCCGGTCGAGACGTTGCTCGACGCGCTCGACGCAGGCGGCGCGCACACTCGAGCTCTCGTCCTGAGTCACGATCTGGCCGACCTCGGCGCGCCCGGCGAACGGTGGGAGTGTGCTGACCCGCCGCCGTTGGAACGGGTCCTCCTCCACCTGATCCAGGAGTACGCCCGGCACGCCGGTCATCTGGACATCGTCCGCGAGCTCGCGGACGGGACCGTCGGCGAAGGCAGTGACTGAGCGCCGGTTATCTGGTTGTCCGTGCGGCGCTGTCGGCCAGCGCCTCCATGCCCGTCAGGAGGTCCTGGCGGCGGCGTTGCGGTAGAGCGGCGAGGGCGGCAGCGAGTGCGTCGGGCCGGAGGACCGTGTCCGCCTGCACCCGCCGGCGGCCCTTGGCGGTCAGGGTCAACGCCAACCGCCGCTCGTCCACCGAGTCGCGCACGCGACGGACAAAACCACGACGCGCCAGGTCCTTGACGAGGACGGAGGCCGAGCTTTTCGGCAGTGCCAGGTGCGCGGCGACAGCGGTCAAGGCCACGCCCTCGGTGGCCGGGATGTGATGGAGCAGCTGGCGTTCGTGCTGGCTGAGATCAGGGTCGTCGTTCCGGTTCAGGGCGCCCCAGATCATGCGGTATGCCCGTTCGAATCGTTCAGCTTCCGAACCGTTCACACACTGTACGATAGGGCGAATGGTGGTTGTGGTCCGGGAGCGGCGGGTCGCTGCACCACCCGAGCGGCTGTGGCCGTTGGTGTCGAACCCTGAACGCCTACCCGAGTGGTTCACGTTCGCCCTCGCCGGTGAAGTGCTGGACGGTGAAGGAGTGGGCCGCCAGCAGCGCATGCACGGCGAGTGGGGGCGTAAGCGGTCGGAGATCGACCAGGAGGTGGTCGAGTTCGACCCGCCTCGTCGGATCGCTTGGGTTCACCTGGCCGAGCGTCTGGACGGCAAGCCGGCGCCGCGGTTCGCTGCGAGTACGCGGTTCACGATCGACCTGATCCCCGACGGCAGCGGGACGCGAGTGCACGTGCACTCGGCACAGACACCGGCCAGCCCGCTGCGCGGTCTCGTCATGCGCCTGTTCGGAACGCGCGAGATCGCCGAGAACCTGGAGCGGTCCCTCGACCGACTCGCCGCGACACCGGAGGACGACTAGTCCGGCCCGAACGTCGGTCAGACGTCGACGACGAGGTCCACGACCTGTTTGGCGGTGTCACTTCCGACGCGGAGGGTGCCGAAGACCCTCCCGTCGTCCGCACCGAGACGGCTGCCGAGGAACGCCTCCGAGACGACTCGGGGGGAGTACTGGACCAGGAGGGCGGCCTGGAGCGTCAGGCCCAGGTCGCGCACGAGCCGTCGGGCGCCGAGCTGCGCGTCCACAGGGTCGGCCGAAGCGGCGTGCCGTACGGCAGCCAGGGTGGCGTCCATCGCCGCATCGAGGCGTCGGTCGTGGCCCCGAGCCTGGGTCAGCTCCTTGTCGAGCGCCTCGACGGCGAGTGGCTCGCGGGCGACGGCGCGAGGCACGTCGAGGGCATTGACGTTGCCGGACCCCTCCCAGATCGAGTTGAGCGGCGCCTCCCGATAGAGCCGGGCCACACCGTTCTCTTCGACATACCCGTTGCCGCCCAGGCACTCCAGCGCCTCCGCCACCGTCGGCGGCGTGCGCTTGCACACCCAGAACTTGGCCGCGGCGACCGCGAGCCGGAGGAACGCGGACTCGCCGCTGTCCACCGCGTGGGCGAGCCGCATACCGAGCAGTGACGCGGCTTCCGACTCGACGGCGAGGTCGGCGAGGACCGCCCGCATGAGCGGCTGATCGACCAGCACGGCCCCGAACGCGGACCGGTGCCGGGCGTGGTGCACGGCCCGGGTCACTGCCTGCCGCATCGTGGCGGCCGAGCCGAGGACGCAGTCCAGGCGAGTTGCCGCGACCATGTCGATGATGGTCCGCACGCCGCGCCCCTCGTCGCCCAGACGAGAGGCCCACGTGCCGTCGAGCTCGACCTCCGACGAGGCGTTGGACCGGTTGCCCAGCTTGTCCTTGAGCCGCTGGATGGCGAATTCATTGCGGCGACCGTCGTCGAGCACGCGCGGCACAACGAAGCAGGTCAGCCCCCCAGGCGCCTGGGCGAGCATGAGGAACGCGTCGCTCATCGGCGCCGAGCAGAACCACTTGTGCCCGGTCAGCCGGTATGCGTCGCCGCTCACCGGTCCGGTACCCGCCGGTGCGGCACGGGTCGTGTTGGCGCGGACGTCAGAACCGCCCTGCTTCTCCGTCATGCCCATGCCGCAGAGCGCGCCGCCCTTGTCGGCGACGGGACGCAGTTCCGGGGCGTAGGTCCGGGAGGCGAGCCGGGGAAGCCAGAGGGAAGCGAGGCCCGGGTCATGCCGCAACGCTGGCGCGGCCGCATACGTCATCGACACAGGACACCCGTGCCCGGCGTCGACCTGGCTCCAGACCACAAAGCCGATCGCCCGGCGCAGGTGCGCGCCGGTGCCGGACGGCCGGGTCCACGGCTCAGCAGTGAGGCCGTTGGAGACAGCCGTGTCGAGCAACGAGTGGTAGGCAGGGTGGTAGTCGACGTGGTCTTCGCGTTCCCCGGTCGGGCGGTGGGTGCTGAGCTTGGGCGCGTTGTGCTCGGCCTCGTCGGCCCAACCCTTCGCCCTGGCTGACCCGGCGAGCCGGCCGAGATCATGCAGGGCGGTCGCGTCGGCAAGGTCGCCCCAGCGGTCCAACGCCTCGACCAGGACGCGGTCGGCACCGAAGACGTCGTACCCCACCAGTGGCGGCACCTGGTTGGTCACCTCGTGCGTCGCCATCCGCCGATGGTAACGAGTCACAATCTTCCCAGCTGTCACTCGTGTCACTCGGTCGGAGTGGCGGCTACCGCGGCTACCGTGTTCGGCGATGACCCTAAAGGCCCGGATCCGCCGTGAGCTGGACAAGGTCCACGGCGCCACGACGACCGCGCGGCTGGTACTGGAGACCATCCGCTCGTGTCTGCGCTATCGCGTGACGGGCCTGGCTTCCGAGGCGGCCTTCTTCATGCTCCTGTCGCTGCCGCCGCTCGTCCTCGCCTTGTTCGGCGGCGTCGGGTACGTCGGTCAGATGGTCGGGCAGACCACCGTCACCCAGGTGACCGCGTCGATCCGGGAGTATGCGGCGCAATTCCTGACGCAGCAGAGCATCACGGAAGTGCTCCTGCCGACCGTGCAGGACGTGTTCCGGGGCGGCCGGTTCGAGCTGGTGTCGCTGGGCTTCCTGCTCGCGCTCTGGTCCGGGTCGCGTGCCCTGAACGTCTTCGTCGACACCATCGCGATCATGTACGGCCAGAGCGGTGTGCGCGGCATCGTCCGGACGCGGGCCCTCTCCTTCTCGCTCTACATCACCGCGTTGGTCTTCGGCGTCGTCATCATCCCGTTGGTGCTCGTCGGACCGACGGTCGTCGACCGGTGGCTGCCGGAGCAGGTTCGGTTCCTCGGGGCGCTGTACTGGCCGGTCGTGGTCGTCGCCACGGTGGCGGCCCTGACGACGCTGTTCCACGTCGCGACACCGCAGAAGGCCCGCTGGTGGCGCGAGTCGCCGGGCGCCGTCCTGGCCTTGGTGATCTGGGTGGTCGCCTCATTCGTGGTGCGCGGGACCGTCGGACGGTCGCTGGACGGAACCTCCATCTACGGACCGCTGTCCACGCCGATCGTCGTGCTGATCTGGTTGTACGCGATAGCGATCGCCGTGCTAATCGGCGCTGGTCTCAACGCCGCGACCCGGGTCTTGTGGCCGGTTTCGGCGCGCCGGTCGCCGACCTCGCGGCTCGTCGAGTGGGCCCGCGCGGAAATGGAGCGGCGGCGGTGGTACGGGGAGGACGAGGAGGACGTCCTCCTCGACGACCTCATGGCGACGGAGCAGCAGTATCTGGACCTGACGTGGCCGGATGTGTACCTCGATAACGGCCGTCGGAAAGCCTCCTGAGCGGTCGCGGCGCCGCATGCCCCCTGGGTTTGGGGATCGTCTGTTCGGTCCGCTACTGTCTACCGTGCATCGAGCGGGGGAGTGACACCGCCGATCGCCCGCGGACGTAGCTCAGTTGGTAGAGCGCAACCTTGCCAAGGTTGAGGTCGCCGGTTCGAGCCCGGTCGTCCGCTCGGAGGCACCGAGATTCACCGGCCTTCGCGGTGGAGTGGCCGAGAGGCGAGGCAGCGGCCTGCAAAGCCGCGTACACGGGTTCAAATCCCGTCTCCACCTCGGACATCCACCGGCAACACCAGCCGGACTGGGGCGATTGGCG
>Ga0307292_10000939_pt1 | contig 10200 bp, 7 predicted proteins | sample ER_DNA_149_FD_194471 | JGI IMG/M metagenome (GOLD analysis project Ga0307292, IMG submission 194471) | Bulk soil microbial communities from the East River watershed near Crested Butte, Colorado, United States - ER_DNA_149 | ecosystem: Environmental > Terrestrial > Soil > Floodplain | place: USA...
GACGGGCGCGGCCAAGGGCTTGACCCGTGCGGACCTTCCGGATCACGCGTACTGGGAGAAGTGGTTCCCCGCCCAGTGGGTGACGGAGATGCGTGAGCAGATCCGGCTCTGGTTCTATTCGCTCCTCTTCATGTCGGTCGTGCTCGACGGCCGCGCGCCCTACCAGCAGGTGCTCGGTCACGAGGACGTGCGCGACGAGCACGGCCACGAGATGCACGGCTCTCGTGGAAACACGATCGAGGCGGAGGAGGCGCTGTCGCGGATGGGCGCCGACGTGATGCGCTGGATGTACTGCGAGCAGGCGCCGTCGCAGGGGGTGAAGTTCGGCTACACGCCGGCGGGCGAGATCAAGCGCCGTCTGCTCACGCTCTGGAACTCGGCGAAGTTCTTCGTCGACTACGCGAACGTTGCGGACTTTCGGCCGCAGCCGGGCAACAGTCAGACGTCGCAGGCACTGGACCGCTGGCTGTACGCGCGTACCGACAAGCTCGTCGCCGACATGGAGGATGCGTACGAACGCTTCTGGACACCTGACATCACGCGCTCGTTCATGGCCTTCGTGGACGATCTCTCCAACTGGTACATCCGCCGTTCACGGCGACGCTTCTGGAACGAGGACGCGGAAGCGCTGCAGGCGCTTTGGCACGCGCTCAGTCGCAGCGTCCAGGTGATCGCACCGGTGATGCCGTTTCTCGCCGATCACCTGTGGCGCGTGCTGCGCACGGACGACCAGCCCGACTCGGTCTTCCTTGAGCCCTGGCCCGAGCGAGGCGCACTCGACGTGCAGCTGCTCGAAGAGGTCGCCGAGGTGCGCGCCATCGTCGAGCTCGGACGCCAGGCGCGCGGAGAGGCCGGCCTGAAGCTGCGCCAACCGCTCCGCCGGATGGTCGTTCAGGGCGCCGACAAGGCGAAGAGCCACGCCGCGGAGATCGGCGAAGAGCTGCGCGTCAAGGAAGTCGAGTTCGGGCCGGTCGAGGCGACCGAGTTGCGGGTCAAGCCAAACCTCCCCCTACTGGGGCCGAAGCTCGGGAAGGAGCTGGGCGCGGTCACGGCGGCGTTGCAAGCAGGCGAGTTCGAGCAGCTCGAAGGCGGGGGCGTTCGGGTCGACGGCCGCGAGTTCGGGGCCGACGAGATCCTCGTCGAACGTGGAGCCCGCGAGGGCTGGGCGCTCGCCGAAGAGGATTCACTCACGGTCGCAGTGTCGACCGAGCTCGACGACGAGCTGCGGAAGGAAGGTCGCGTCTACGACCTCACCCATCAGCTGAACACGATGCGCAAGGAAGCGGGGCTTGCACTCACGGACCGGATTCGAGTCGCGCTCCCAGAGACCGACGCAGACCTGCTGGACTACGAGGAACGGATCAAGGACGAGACCCTGGCGATCGAGATCGTCATCGGACCTGTCGCCGAGGCGCAGATCGAGAAGACCTAGGCGAACGCGGCGCGCAGCCGCTCGAGACCGCGATCCAGGATCTCGTCCGGCACCGCGAGAGAGAGACGCGCCCAGCCTGCGCCGCGCGCGCCGAAGCCTTCGCCGGGCGCGACCGCGACGCGATGCTCCATGAGCAGGCGATCGACCGTGAGATCGGTCGGGAGCCGGAACCAGACGAAGAACGTTCCCTCCGATTGCGCGGCGATTCCCTCGAGGGCGGCCAGCGCACGGTCACGTCGGCGCTCGTAGGTCGCGCGACGTTCTTCCACCGAGTCCTGCGGGCCGGTGAGTGCTGCGATCCCGGCTTCTTGCACAGGCCGGAAGATCCCGGCGAACGCGTGATCCTGCAGCAGCTCGATGCGACGAACGAGCTCCGCGTTGCCGAGCGCGAACCCGAGCCTCCAACCCGCCATGCCGTAGGTCTTCGACATGCTGAACAACTCGATGCCAACGCGCCGAGCGTGCTCGACCGCGAGAAAGCTCTGCGGGCGCCGGCCGTCGAAGACGAGGTCACCGTAAGCGAAGTCGTGCAGGATCCACGCGCCCGTCCGGTCGGCCCATTCGACGGCCTCCTCGAACAACCCGTCTGGGACGGTGGCTGCGGTCGGATTGGACGGGAAGTTGAGGTACATCGCGCCGGCGCCAACGTCGAAGCCGGAGAACGGCATGTGCTTCGCACCGGCGAGGGCGACGGCGGAGAAGTAGTCGGGATACCCGGGATCGGGTAGGACGATCGTGCCGCCGCTCTCGACTGCGCAGAGCGCAAACTCGATCAAGCCCGTCTTCGTGCCGGGCAGGACGGCGACTTCCCGGGCCGAGTCGAGGTGCACGTCGTAGAGCTCGCCGTAGCGCTTGGCGATTGCTTCCTTCAGCGCGGGCAGGCCCGAGAAGGGCGCGTAGCCGTGGACGTCGTGGCGCTCGGCGGACTCGGTCAGGGCGTGAACGACGTGAGCCGGCGGGCCGACCTCGGGGTTTCCGCGTCCAAGGTCGACGAGCGGCTCGCCACCCTGTGCGGCCGCCGCGGCCACCCGCGCCAGCAATGCAGTGAAATACTGCTCCGGCAACCGCCCGATCCGGTCCGGGACCTCGCGCATCAAGCGATGCTAAGCCGATTTCAGGAGGGATGCGCTAAGCGGTCTGTCCTAGAGCGGGCGTTAGACGGCCGAGTGGGCCGAGCCCACACGGCCTCCGTGCGGCGCCGCCGAGTCGGCGCCTGTGTAACTGTATGAAGGTGGCGCGATGCGCGCGCTGTGCAGGCGAGATCGAGGAGCGTTTCCGCTTCTGTCCCTGGTGTGCGTCGCGGCAGCGAAGCAAGATCGTCGAGTTCTTCGCGCCGCACCCCCGTGACGCGGGCAAGGCGCTCCGGGTCTCGCGCTATCTGACGCGAGACCCGCACGTTCGCTTCAGCGTCTGGGACGAGACTGGCGTCGCCGAAGGCGCGGTCTCGCTCGATCAGGCCGAGGCTGCGCGGCTTGCGCGCTTCCTGCAGCCGGTCAAGCGGCAGATATCTCTGCGCGACGCAGCTCGACGGGCAGTCGAAAGACGACATCCTCGTAGGCCGACGAGAACGGGCTGATGTCGCTCACGCCACGCGCACGGAACCAATCGCACACGCGGACGACGAGGCGTTCCGGTGCGGACGCGCCCGACGTGAGCCCAAGGGTCTGAACGTCTTCGAGCCAGCGCTCGTCGATTCCGGTCTCGTCCTCGATCAGGTAAGCGCCAACTCCGGCAGCGCGCGCCACCTCGACGAGTCGATTCGAGTTGGACGAGTTCCGCGAGCCGATCACGAGCAGTAGGTCGATCTGGTCGAGCATCTCCTTGACCGCCCACTGACGGTTCGAGGTGGCGTAACAGATGTCCTCGCGCTGGGGAGCGTGGATCTGCGGGAAGCGGCGCTTCAGCACCTGGATGATCTCCGCCGTCTCGTCGACCGACAGGGTCGTCTGGGTGATGTAGGCGAGCGGGGTGTCGACGGGAAGATCGAGCGCTTCCGCGTCCTCGACGTTCTCGACAAGCAGGATCGCGTCCGGCGCTTCGCCCATCGTTCCGACCACCTCCTCGTGGCCAGCGTGGCCGATCAACACGATCCGCCTGCCTTCCGCCGCATAGCGCCGTGCCTGCACGTGCACCTTCGTCACGAGTGGGCAAGTGGCGTCAATCGTCGTCTGGCGTCTAGCGGCCGCACGGTCGAACACTGCGGGCGCCACGCCGTGTGCGGAGAGGACGAGGATCGCCCCGGCCGGGGCATCGTTCTCGTCCTCGACGAAGACCGCACCTCGCCGTTCGAGGTCGCCGACGACATGCGCGTTGTGGACGATCTGCTTGCGCACGTAGACGGGCGCTCCGTAGAGGGCAAGCGCGCGTTCCACCGTCTCGACGGCACGCTCGACTCCCGCACAGTAACCCCGGGGTGACGCAACGAAAACGCGCTGAACCAAACCGGCGGCCACGGTAGCACCGGGTCCGCTCGACCGGTGGTAGTACGTCTCGAGAACAGGAAGAAGCCCGTCGCTCGGGGGGGTCGGTGGCGACGGGCCTCCTCCTAGTGCTCACCGCGACTGCAAGGCCAGGAACGCACCGCGGTTCGCATCGCCCAGTGGAACCGAGGCTAACGGGTCGAATCGTGCTTTCCAATAGGCCGAACGGCCCATCTTTGGAATCCGGAGGAAAGCGGCCCGCGCGAGGGAAAGCGCCGCTCAGCGGAGTTTCGCGCGCGCCTCGACTGCCGTTCGGCCGCTCCCTACAATCTGGACCCCCGGTGTCACAAGCCATCCCAGCTCTGTGGTTCGATGCGGTGCCCTTGCTCGTCATCGCTGCGGGCTATGTGGCGCTGGCCGTCTGGGTCTGGCTGAGCCTCGGGATCCTCGTTGGACTGGCCGTGGCTTTCCTTGTCCCGGTCGTCACGAACGGGCGGAGAGCCGAGAGCTCCGAGACGCCGGCGCCGGTTCCTCCTGCGAGCAGCTCTAGCGACTCGAGCTCCGCCGACCTCGCGGAGGCGCTGGAACGTGAGCGCTTCATCGCGCGGATCTCTGCCCGCGTCCGCTCGGAGCTTGCGATCGACGAGCTGTTACGTGTCGCGATCGAGGAAACCGCGCACGAGCTCCGGGTGCAGCGCTGCTTCATCCGGCTCGGCGCTCGTGGCGAGATTCCGACGGCTCAATGGCAAGCAGAGGGCCTGGAGCCGATCCACGACGTGGCTCAGCTTGCGGTCTCGAACCTCGCGGTCAAGAACCGCCGGACCGTCGCTGTCGGAGATGTGGAGACCGCGCCCGAGCTGGAAGACCAGTCGATTGGCGGGCGAAAGAAGCTGCTCGCGATCGGAACCCGCGCGGCTCTTGCCGTGCCGATCGTCGTCTTCGACGAGCTGATCGGCGTTCTGGCGCTCCATCGAACGACGCCACGCCGGTGGAGTGACGATGAGATCGCGCTGACGGAGGCGGTAGCGCATGAAATCGGTCTGTCCGTGCGTGTCGCCCAGCTCCTGCGGGAGAACGAGCTTCGTCTGCTGCAGCAGGCGACGTTCTTCCGGATCGCGGCGGTCCTCGGTGAGTCGCTCTCGCTCTCGGACACGCTCGACACACTGACTCGGGCCGCGGCCGAGGCTCTCAAAGGTGCATTCGCAGCCGTACTGATGCCTCGGGGCGCGACGATGGAGCTCGCCGCCGGAGCGGATCTACCGCCGAAGTTGGCCGAGGCGCTCGAGGACGGGTTGCCCGAGTCCGCGGACTGCCTCAGGGCCGCCGCCGACGACGGTCATGTCCTCGCTTCTCCGGACGTGACGCGCGACGACCGCTTCGAGCAGCCGTGGCAGGCATTGGCACAAGAGGTGGGATACGGCGCGTTGCTTGCGGTCCCGGCGGCGAGCCCGCGCGCCGAACGTTCTGCTCTCGTTGTCGTCTTCTTTGCGGGCGAGCGTGAGTTCACGGACGAGGATCTCGAGATCGCTCGCCATCTCGGCGATGCCGCGACCGCGGCGCTGGAACGGAGCGGGCTCTTCGAAGCAGAGCGGACAGCCCGGGCGCTGTCTCAGCAGCTCGCGCGCACGGGCGGCGCTCTCGCGACCGAGCTGGACCCGGCTGCCGTCCTCGAAGAGGTCGTGCAGCAGGCGCCGGCGCTGCTCGGGGCAGACGCCTGTGCCGTGCGGACACTCGAGGAGGACGAGCTGGTGGTCAGTGCTGCCTCGGGCACAGGCGCCGAGGAGGCAATCGGCACCCGCGCGGCTGCAACGGCCGGCCTCTCCGGCGACGTCTTCCAGTCCCGCTCGCCGCTCGCCGTCGACGATCTCGCAGCTGACGCCCGGGTTGCGGGAACAGACGAGATTCTCAGTGCCGGCTACGCGGCGTACCTGGGCGTGCCGCTCTCCGGTCCGGAAGGAACGCTTGCGGGCGTGCTGTCCGTCTACGCGCGGCGACCACGCGACTGGCGGCCGGAAGAGATCGAAGCCCTGCTCGCTCTCGCAGGAAACACTTCGGCTGCGCTCGCGAACGCAGAGCTCTATTCCCGCGTCTCGCTCGAGAAAGAACGGAGCGTCGCCATCCTGGCGAACATTGCCGACGGGATCGTCGCCGTCGACCGCGACGGCCGCGTCGTGCTGTGGAACGCCGCCGCCGAGGAGATCACCGGCGTACCGCAGAGCGAGGCAATCGGTCACACCACGATGCAGGTGCTGCAGCGCGAGCTCGAGTCGCCGGACGACGAGACGCTCACCTCGGGACAGCGGCTCGTGTCGGTGCCGCGCGGCGGCGGCGAAGTCTGGCTGTCGTTGAGCGAGGCGGTCATGCGCGACCCGCTCGGCGCGGTCGCGGGCCGGATCTTCGCGTTTCGCGACATCTCCGCGGACCGGATGGTCGAGCAGGTGAAGTCGGATTTCGTGGCGGCGGTCTCACACGAGTTGCGCACGCCGCTGACATCGATCTACGGGTTCGCCGAGACGCTCTTGCGACAGGACATTCCCTTCGGTGACGAAGAACGCCGGATCTTCCTCGGCTACATCGCGTCGGAGTCGGAACGGCTGACGGAGATCGTCGACCAGCTGCTCAACATCGCGCGGCTGGACGCCGGTGACCTGCAGGTCGACCTCGGCCGCATCGACCTCGGCTCGGTGGTCTCCGAGCTGGTCGCGAGCGTCGAGGAGAGCGGTGCTATGAACGCACACCGCCTCGAGGTCGATCTCCCGGAGGAGCCGCTTGCCGCCGAGGCGGATCCCGACAAGGTGCGCCAGGTGTTCAACATCCTCGTCGAGAACGCGCTCAGGTACTCGCCGGACGGCGGGACGGTCACCGTCGGGGCTCGCCGAAACGCCGACCGGGTCGAGGTCCGGGTCATGGACGAGGGAATCGGGATTCCCTCCGCCGAGCGTGACCGGATCTTCCGGAAGTTCTACCGCGCCGAGTCGGCCGCGCGCGACGGCGCCGCGGGCACGGGGCTCGGTCTCTTCATCGCGAAAGAGCTGGTGATGGCGATGGGCGGACGCATCTGGGTGGACTCCACCGAAGGTGAAGGGTCGAGCTTCTCGTTCGAACTTCCGGCGGCGCGGGAGTAAGGACGCGAATGTCCGGGTATAGCGGCGGCGACCATCGAGAGGGCCCCAGATGACCAAAGTGCTCGTAATCGACGACGAGGCTCCGATCCGCCTGCTCTGCCGCGTGAACCTCGAGGCGGAGGGCATGAGCGTGATCGAGGCTGCCGACGGGCCGTCCGGGGTCGAGAAGGCGCGTGACGAGGGCCCCGACGTGATCCTCCTCGACGTGATGATGCCCGGCCTCGACGGGTGGCGCGTCGCCGAGCAATTGCTGGAAGACGAGCGCACGATCGGGATCCCGATCATCTTCCTGACGGCTCGCGCCGAGTTCCGGGATCGAGCCCGCGGCCTCGACATCGGCGGCGTCGATTACGTCACAAAGCCTTTCAACCCGCTCGAGCTCGCCCCGCTCGTGCAGGCACTGCTCGACCGTTTGGATCGTGGTGAGCGCGACGATCTCCGCGCCGAGAAGCTCTCCGAGCTGCGCACCTTGATGGAATCCGAGTAGCGGTAGGAGGCCCCTTCCAGAGAGGCCTCCGCGCTTGTGCTTCAGGCTCCGGGCTAGCGACCGGCGAAGTCGGCCGTCACGACCGCGGCGTCACCGTGCCCGGCGAACGTCCCGAAGGCGATACCGATTCCGATCCGGCGAAAGCCGGGGCGGAGCAGGACGGCCCGATGCCTTGGGCTTGCGAGCCACCGGTTCACGACCCACTGAGCGGTGACCCCGGTGCCCCATGCAAGGTCCTCGCCGTAAACCGGGCCGTGGGCCCGCTGGGCGAGAGCCCGGGCGGCGACCGACCCGTGGGCGAAGTACTGACGGCGCATCATGTCCGCGGAATGGCCGCGTGCGGCCCGAAGGAGGCGGACGTCCAGCCGAAGCGGGGCGAGCCCTCGGCTGGTCCGGACGGCGTTCATCGTCTGGAGTAGTGAGGCCTCCGAGCTGGACAGGCCTCGGGCCCCGGCCCCAGCGGCCGAGGCCAGGAGGGCGGAAAGTGCCAGAAAAGCTACGAGAATCTTTCTCTTAATCAGCATCGCGGGAGTCTACAGAGCCGCCTTTTGGGGGTCGCCTCCCCCAAAAGGGGTACATGGAATTCGCTCAGAGCGGCTTTTTCACCGGGCGGTCTGCGCGAGCCCGATACCTACAAGGGTAAGAGCTGCACCGGACAGCTGGACCGGCGCCAGGGATTCTCCGAGCCACGCCCAGGCCACCACGATGGCGACGACGGGCTCGAGCATTGCGGTAATTCCGGCTCTGGTGGCCGAGATGTGGCGGAGGGCACCGACGACGAGTGCGAACGGGACGATCGTCCCGAGGACGACCATCCAGAGCATCAGGAGCCAGACCGGCAGGTGGCTCGAGGCAAGGTTCCCAAGCAGGGATGCGTCGTCGTCGGCCAGTCTGCCGGGGAAGTTCCACCACGGCGCGACGAAGGTCCAGAAGAGCGTCGCGAAGAGGAAGCCCCAGGTCGAGAGCGAGATCGGATCGCGCCGACGAACGCCTCGCTCGGCGATCAGCACGTAGGCCGCGTACGTGATCGCCGCCACGATGCAGGCTGCGACGCCTGCCCCGCTCAGGCGTCCGCCGTGCCAGATCTCGACGATCAGCGTGAGGCCGGCAAGCGAGACCGCGAGCGCGGCCCAGATGCGCTGGCGCACGGGTTCGTGGAAGACGAAGCGGGCCCAGAGCGCGACGAGGATCGGGGCGACGTACTGGATCAGCAGAGCGATCCCGATGTCGAGGCGGTGGATCGCGAAGAAGTAGGACCACTGTACGAGTGCGAGCGCAATCCCGAGTGCGACGAGCAGGGGAAGATCTCCGAGCCGGGCGCGCAGCGAGCTCGGGCGCGTCACGGCCGCGATCAGCGCGAGTCCGACGACCGCGCCGGCGCAGCGAACCTCGGTCAGCTCTCCGGATCCGATACCGGAGCCGAGGATGACCTTCGACACGGTTCCGTTGACGGCGAACAGCGTTGCGGCAACCGCGACCATGAGGTACCCGAGCGCCGGGCGCGGCTGGACCATCGCGCGAACCTACACAGGTAGTCTGCGCACGGCGGGGCGTAGCTCAGCCTGGTTAGAGTGCTGCGTTTGGGACGCAGAAGTCGCCGGTTCGAATCCGGCCGCCCCGACCTTGGTCGTCCTTCTCGCCGCGAGCTCGGCGCTCTTCTTCGGTGCGCTCGCCGTCACGATTCGATTCGCGCTCGCCCGCGGCATCGACGCTGAAGCCGCGTCGCTCGTCACGACGGTCATCGCCTGCGTCATCTGTGCGGCGCTCGCGCTCCTCACCGGTGACTTCGCCCACGTGGCCTGGAAGGACACCTGGCCGTTCTTCGTCACGGGGCTGTTCGCGCCGGGAATCAGCCAGATCCTGTTCACGCGCGCCGTCGGCGTCATCGGCCCCTCGCGCACCGCAATCATCGTCGGGATCTCGCCGGTCCTCTCGGCGGCGATCGCGGTCACTCTCCTCGGCGAGCCGCTGCACGTTGCGCTGGTCCTCGGGACGCTGCTCGTCGTCGCAGGCGGGACGCTGCTCGTCGGCGAGCGCGGCGGCCCTGCCGCGCTGCTTTCGCTCGGGATCGTCCTCGGCCTGAGCGCGGCGGTGCTGTTCTCGGTGCGTGACAACCTCGTCCGCTGGGCGGCGCGTGGCACCGACGTTCCCGGGTTTGTCGCCGCCACGGCGTCGCTCGTTTCGGCGACGCTCGTGATCGCGATCGTGGTCGCCTCGAGACCGGATGCGGTCGGACGTGTCCGCCGCGCGGCCCGCCCGTTCGTGCCTTCGGGGCTCGTCTACGGGATCAGCTACGCGTGTCTCTACTCCGCGTTCGACCGCGGGCGGGTCACGATCGTCGCGCCGCTCGTCGCCACCGAGTCGCTCTTCGCCGTGCTCATCTCGATCGTGCTCCTGCGCAAGTCCGAGCGGATCGGCCCGCGGCTTCTACTCGCCGCTGCGCTCGTCGTCGGCGGCGGTGCGCTCATCTCGAGCTTTCGCTGAAGACGCCCGCGATGTGCTCCGTGCGCAGGAAACGCAGTAGGAAGTACGCGAACACGGCGAAGAAGACGATCGCCTGCTCGACGGCCATCGTCACGCCCGCGATCTCCTGGTCCGTTTTGTCGGAGAGACCCCAGAGTTGCGGCGCCTCCTTGTAGAAGTCGTAGATCGGCCGCGGGAGAAGTGCGAGGAGCAGGCCGAGCGGTGCAGCGAGGACGAACGCGGCGAAGAGGTACAGCGCCTTCACGCCGTCGG
>Ga0307292_10000945_pt1 | contig 10158 bp, 8 predicted proteins | sample ER_DNA_149_FD_194471 | JGI IMG/M metagenome (GOLD analysis project Ga0307292, IMG submission 194471) | Bulk soil microbial communities from the East River watershed near Crested Butte, Colorado, United States - ER_DNA_149 | ecosystem: Environmental > Terrestrial > Soil > Floodplain | place: USA...
CCGGGCGCGACTACGTGCTCCCGTTCTCGCACGAAGAAACGATGACGTTCCACGCGCGCGAACTGCAGTCGTACAAGCAACTGCCGCAGCTCTGGTACCACTTCTCGACCAAGGAACGCGACGAACCCCGGCCGCGCGGTGGGCTGTTGCGCGTGCGCGAGTTCATCATGAAGGACTCGTACTCGTTCGACCGCGACGAGGCCGGGCTCGACAGGAGCTTCGAGGCGCACCGGGGCGCGTACGAGCGCATCTGGGAGCGCTGCGGTCTCGATGCGTACTACGTCGAGGCCGAGTCGGGGATCATGGGCGGCCGGGAGTCCTCGGGCTTCATGGCGCCGGCCGAATCCGGCGAGAACATCCTCGTCCGCTGCGAGAACGGCGACTATTACGCAGATTACGATGCGGCCCGCGGGATTCCGCGTTCGCCTGACTTCCCCGATCGGCTGGACCCGCCGGAAGAGATCGAGACGCCCGGCGTGGCGACGATCGAGGCGCTGGCGGACTTCCTCGGCATCGACCCAGCCGCGACGTCCAAGGCGATGCCGGTCATGGTCGGCGAGCGTCCGGTGCTCGCCCTGATCCGCGGAGACGACCGGCTGAGCGAGGAGAAGCTCGTGACGGTGCTGGGCGAGGCGTACCGGCCGATGACGGACGACGAGATCAGAGCGGTCTTCGGCGCCGGAGGCGGGTCCCTCGGTCCCGCCGGTGTGACCATCGACGTCGTCGCCGACGAAGCCCTACGCGAGGGCCAGTTCGTCGCAGGTGCGAATCGCGACGGGTGGCACCTGCGCGGCGTTCAGGCAGGCCGAGACTACAACCCGGAGTTCGCGGACATCCGGCAGGCGAACGCGGGGGATACATGCCCGCTGTGCGGCGGCAAGCTGCTGGAGGAGCCGGCGATCGAGCTCGGGCACATCTTCAAGCTCGGCACGTTCTACTCGGTGCGGTTTGGCGCGACCTTCCTGGACGAGGAGGGCCAGGAAAAGCCGCTCGTGATGGGGAGCTACGGCATCGGACCGGCGCGGACGATGGCGGCGATCGTCGAGCAGCATCACGACGACGACGGCATCGGGTGGCCCGCTTCGGTCGCGCCGTACGACGTGCACATCGTCGTTATCCCCGGTCTGGAAGAGCACGCGCAATCAATCGCGGAAACGCTTTCCGCCGCAGGCTTCGACGTCCTCGTAGACGACCGCGATGCGCGTGCGGGAGAGAAGTTCGCGGACGCCGATCTCATTGGCTGCCCGGTGCGCGTGACCGTGGGGCGAAAGGTCGCGGAAGACGGTACGGTTGACGTTCGCGAGCGCACAAAGGGGGATGACAAGGCGGTGAGCGTAGGTGAGCTCGTCTCGATAGTGCGCGAGATGCTCGGCTGATGGCACGTAAGCGACGCTTCAGCGACGATGCGTTCGGCCCGACGATCGAGCGCCTCATGTCGGAAGCCGGCCTCACGTACCGCTCGCTCGCAGAGAAGACGAGGCTCTCGGCGGGCTATCTGAATCACCTGGTGCATGGAAACCGTCCTGTTCCATCAGACGACGTGATCAAGACGCTCGCCCGCGCACTCGGCGTCGAACCAGAGCACTTCCGCGAATATCGCTTGCGCGTGATCACCGACCGGCTCGAGCGCATGCCGGACCTGATCGACAAGCTCTACCGGCGTTACAGCGCGTAGCCGATACGATCCCCGCCACGGGGCGTGGCGCAGCCTGGTTAGCGCGCTAGTCTGGGGGACTAGAGGTCCCGAGTTCAAATCTCGGCGCCCCGATGAGAGAAACCGCCTGCTGATAGGGGGACACCGCCAGCGAAACGCGGCCGGCGCCAGCCGCGGCTGGCAATACGCCAACGGAAAGTGCGGCGCGGAACCTCGATCACTGTCAGTTACAAGAACTCGCGTCCGTTCCCCGGCGGTACCAAGTACTTTGATTTCAAGATCGTTCGGTCGGGTGCGGGGAACTGCGCGACCGACCTGAACCAACTGGGCGGCGCTTAACGGCCAGATGGCGTTCGGGTACGGGCTCCTGCTCCTCATCAGTCGATCGTTGCCTCCTTCGCCTCGGTTCGGCAGTCGAAGGCGTCAAGCAGCCTGCTCTAGATCGGAGAAGGGAATGCGAACGACGCGACCAAGAGGAAGAAAGGGCCTGGCGTCGCTGCCGCAGTCGGCGCCAGGCCCTTCCTGAGCCATCGAAATGGCTACCCCCGACGATGATACTCGAAGGGGAGCCCGAAGTCTATTTAAAACTCTCTGGAAATAGGCTAATATTGACGGGAAGCTACTCAAAGTTCCGCCGATGCAGCCCGAGAGCTCCGACCCTCAGACCGGCAATCCTGGTCGCCATCAGGCCGTCTCGTCCTGGTACGAGAAAGGCGAACTCGGCATCTGTCCCGAATGCGGGCAGCAAACTCTTCTGCCACCCGACGAAATGGCAGAACCGGCAACCATCTGTCTCACATGCGGTGCGCTGAGCGTTCCCCGCAAGGAAGTCCCCCGCCCCGGCCCCTAGCGGTGAAGCAAACGCCTTAGCGCCTCGCCCCCGACGTTTCGTTTGCCGTGCCGAAGCTCAGCGGCGACGGCCTTCAGGATCCTACGCAAACCGCAGCAGGGCCTTGCCAAGCACAAGCGTTGCTGCGACGCTTCGAGGTAGGGCTATGCGAGCCAAGGTTGCGCTAATTGCGTCGGCCATCGCTTTCGCGGCGCTCGGGTGCCTGGCGGCCTCTCTGGTCGCCTCCGGCGCTCCGGGGACTGCGGCCGACGTCACGACGGCCAACGAGCCACCGACGACGGTAACGCAGGCGACGACTCAATCGACGTCAGTCACGCAGACAAGCGCGACCACGGTCATTACGCCGGGGCCTGGGCAACTGAGTGTCATCCTTCCCGACAAGAAGAGGACGCCGGGAGCGCTAAATCCCAAGGTGCGTCAGTCCACGATCAAGAAGACGATCTGCAAGAACGGCTGGACGACGAAAATCCGACCGCCGGTCAGTTACATGAACGCTCTCAAGATCAAGCAGATGGTTCTCTACGAAGAAACGGGCTCACCGTCTGAGTACGAGGAGGATCACTTCATCCCGCTCGAACTTGGCGGCGCGCCGAAGAATCCGAAGAACCTTTGGCCGGAACCGCACTCGCAGTCCAAGCTGTCAGACCTGCTCGAGACTCAGTTGAAGCGGAAGGTCTGCAAGGGCGTGATGAAACTCGCGAAGGCGCGCGCCACGATCCGGCGGTTCAAGAACACGCAGGGCTAGTCGAAGTTCGCCTGGGTCTGAGTCCCAGCCGCGTCCGACTTCTGCTGGGCCGGTCCGCCATTCAACCTCGGTGATGTCTGCCTTAGGAAGGCCGATGCATGTTTGTGGCGAACTGCACACTTGCCCAGGGTTCCGTCGGCCGCATCCCAGCTCTCCCCGGGAAGCGGCCGATCTGCGGCGTGAGCTGTAGACGCCGCCCCTGGGCACTTACCCACAGCACAAGGCTCGAGCTCGATCCGCGTCTAATCGTTGGAGCCCCGGGCCAGCTCGTTCCAAGGGCTGACGGCCTTGGGGAGTGGACGGCCGGCTCGGGCTCCAACGGCGGGTGTCCGCGCCGACTACCAAAACAGCTCGCAACACGAATCACAAAGTGGGTGTATGATGCCTCCACTGGCCCTGCAGCCAGAATTCCGGCCGAAGCCCCAAGACACGCCGACGCGCCTTCTGGCACGCGAGGCATCGAAGCTAAGGCAAACAGAGTTCTATTCCGTAGGGCCAGTTTTCTGTTTGCGCTGAGGTGACCGGCGACCAACGCTGGAGGGTCTGGGGGACTAGAGGCTCCCGAGTTCAAATCTCGGCACCCCGACTGACGAAGCCCTGCTAACGCGGGGCTTTTCATCTGCGCGGAGATCCCTCGATCGGTGCACGAGATTCCCGAGCCGAAGCCGCTCGTTGCAAGGCCCACCGTTGTGATCGCTAATTGACCCTAAAGGGGTAGGTCCCTCGTGTCGAAAGCAATAGAAGCGGAGAGCCTTCAGGAATCTTGGGGTGCCGCAGCCCAAGGGTTCCCGGGAAGCTCCCCAGCTTCCGGCTCTTCGTTCGAGTGCAGGGGGCGGGACCCCAACCCCGCCCCCTCGCTCCCTCGCATGCGGGCGGCTGCGCTGGTGTCGGCCGCGGACAAGTCTCAAAAGGACAATTGATCCCCCGGGTCGGACGTGACATGTTCGCTTACGAATCAGAGGGGATGGAACGCGTGCACGTACGTACGACGACTCATCGCCGTAGGCGGTTGTGGTTGCCTTGGTGGGCCTGGCTGCTGATCGCAGTGATCCTGGCCCTGCTCGTCTGGTTCGCGATCCAGACGCCGGCGCACCCTGCACACGCCGGCGCGGCAACCCACCACAGGTAATGGGCTGAGGATGGCGGAGGCCGTTTGAACGGCTGGCCTCCGCCGCACCGAAGCAAACGAGCGTCTCTTCGTTGCTGGAATTCGCCAGAGAGACGAGTGGTGCGCGGTTAAGACTTCATGCGGTGAGCGACGTCGTACCGGGTCACCGACGTCCGCTTCCCCGGGGTGTCCCCCGCGGGCATCGCGTTCAGCATCTCGTCGCCGCGGTTGTAGTCGTCCTCCGTCTCGAAGATGACGACGACGAGCGACTTCTCCGTCCCGGCGTCATGAAGGACGATGAGCTCTGCCGGGGGGAATCCCTCCGGCGGCGCACCCTCGCTCATCTCGCGGTTCATTTCCTCCATACGGTCCTTGGTGACCCCGTCGAAGGTGACAACGCGTGCGACGGCCATCTGAGCCTCCCTGTCGATTGACTCAAACCTACAACTCCGGGCGCAGCGAGGGACGCGACCGGAGCGGTCCCGTTCAGAGGAGCTCGACTTGGCTCTCGGTCTACAGCAGGGGTCTAGAAGAACCCGACGACTCGGTTGATCGAGGCGGCGATCTTATCCGCGAAGAGGGCGTAGGCGAGGATGATGGCGGGAACGATCACCCCGAGGACGACGGCATATTCGGCCATCGTCTGCCCCTTTTCACGGCTGCTGTGGACCCAAGTGCGGTCGATCCAGGCAAGAAAAGCCATACGACCGAATCGGCGTCCCGGCTTTGGAGCCTTATGCCTCGTCCTGGGGATTCCCCTTGTCCGCCCGGGGTGAGAGGCTATGCGGGATGCGGCGCAGCCCCCTCCTGGCCATCGTGCTGCTGCTTGCCCTGCCCGTGTCCGGGGCCCACGCGGGTGCGCCTAAGACGGCGATCTTCTTCTACCCCTGGTACTCGAACATGCGCCACGACGGGCACTACGCACACTGGACCCAGGGCGGTCACACGCCACCCTTCGACATCGCCTCCGCGTTCTTCCCGGCCAGGGGGCCGTACTCGAGCGGCGACCCTCGTGTCCTGCGCGCCCAGATGAGGGACATCGCGGCGGCCGGCGTCGACGAGGTCGTGAGCTCGTGGTGGGGCCGGGGCTCCCCGGAGGACAACCGGTTGGCTGCCGTGATGCGCGCGGCGAAACGGCGAAGCCTTCGCGTCGCCGTTCAGCTCGAGCCATACGAAGGCCGAAGCATCGACTCGATCGCTGCCGACCTCGTCTACATTCGAAGCCTCGGGATTCGCGACGTCTACATCTACCGCTCGAACGACTTCAGGGCGGACGAGTGGAGGGAGATCACTCGCCAGCCGATGGGTTTGCGCCTGCTCGGGCAGACGAGCCTCGTCGGCTTTGCGGCGCGCGCGGGGTTCGCCGGGTTCTATCCGTACGACATCGTCGTCTACGACGCAGCGAAATTCGATCGTCTCTGCACGCAGGCTCGCTCGTACGGGATCCTCTGCGCGCCTTCGGTCGGACCCGGCTACGACGCTGCGGCCGCGACGGGCGACACGCACGTGAAGGACCGGCTGAACGGCGCGACCTACGACTCGATGTGGAGCGCGGCGCTACGAGCCGGCGCGGACCTCGTCACGATCACGTCGTACAACGAGTGGGGCGAGGGGACGCAGATCGAGCCCGCGGGCCACGGCGGGAGGTACGAGACTTACGACGGCGCCTACGGGCTCCACGGGCGCGCAGCAGACCGGGCGTACATCAGACGCACCGCGTACTGGACGTCACGCTTCTAGGAACACGTCCGCCGCGCAGCCGGACACGAGCCCCTCGAAGACGTCGTCGACGCCGCGAAGCGAGGGATGGGCGAGATCGACGAGCACGTCGTCCCAGTCCTCGAGGCCGAGCGAGCCTGCACCCTCGTCGGCACCGAAGCAGAGAAGCGTCTCCGTGGAGATGACGTTTCGCCGACCCGCTTGACGCCTCGCGATCCCCTCGAGCTCGCGCAGTTCCTCGAGCGGATCGATGCGGACGTTCGAGTCGGAGCCGATGCAGATGCCTATGCCGCGCGTGCAGACGCGCTCGACGGGTAGGAAGCCGTCACCGAGGTCCGCCTCCGTCGTCGGGCAGGCGCAGATACGCGCGCCCGCGCGCGCGAGGAGATCGAGCTCGGCGCCGTCGGCATGCGTTGCGTGAACGACGGTCGTGCGCTCGCTGAGGCAACCGGTCCTGTCGAGCAGCTCGATCGGGCGGATGCCGTGCTCGGCCAGACACTCCTCGATCTCACGTGGCTGCTCGTCCGCGTGCACGTGCAACGGCAAGAACTCGGCCGCGGCGTAGCGGCCGATCTCCTCGAGCCAGTCCGACGGACAGGCGCGGACGGAGTGGGGGGCAACGCCGACGGTCACGCCGCGCTCGCGCAGATCCTCGATCTGCCGAAGGTACTCCGCCGCCGACTCCTGGCGAAAGCGAGGCAGCCCACCGCGCGCATAGGCGGCGAGCAGCACGACGATGCGAACGTTCGCCTCTTCCGCGGCCTCGACCGCCGCGAGCGCTTCGTCGAAGCCGAGGTAGTGGAACTCGCCGACTGCGGTGTATCCCGCCGCCCGCAGCTCGCGATACACCTTGGAGTACTCCCGGCGCACGAGCTCCGGCGTCTGGCGCTCGGCCTCGGCGAGCATGAGCTCCCGCCAGGCCCAGAAATCTCCGGCGCCTTGCCTCTTGCCGCGCAGGGCCCTCTGGAACCCGTGGCTGTGGGCATCCACGAATCCCGGCAGGCTGAGGGTCTCGGCCACGGGCGTATCCTTTCCACACTCATGGCTGCCCGTGCCGTTCCCGCCACCCTCCAGCAGCTTCCCAATGCGCTCACGATCGCGCGCCTCGCGCTCATCCCGGTGTTCGTCGTGCTGATGGCCACCGCAGAAGGCGGCCACAGCTGGCCGGCAGGCATCGTCTTCGGCGTGGCCGGCGTCACCGACCAGATCGACGGCTTCCTCGCGCGTCGCTGGCACGTCGAGTCCGACTTCGGGCGCATCTTCGATCCGCTCGCGGATCGCCTGATGATCGACGCGGCGGTGATCATGCTCTTCATCCAGGACCACATGCCCTGGGCAGGGCTCGTCGTGATCGTCGGCCGCGACCTGCTCCTGCTGGCCGGTTACAAGACGATCGCGCCCGAGGGGTACGAGATCAGGGTTAGCTTCCTCGGCAAGGCGGCGACCTGGCTGCTCTACACCGGGATCGGGTGCCTGATCGTCACCCACCGTTCGACGGAGTGGCCGTACTGGATCTTCTGGACGGGCCTCATCCTCGCCGTGATCGCCGCCGTTGCGTACGGAGTCGGAGCCTGGAAGGAGTCGAGGCGATGAAGGCCGTCGTCATGGCAGGTGGTGAGGGCACGCGCCTGCGGCCGCTGACGTCGAACCAGCCGAAGCCGATGGTCCCCGTCGTCGGCAAGCCGTGCATGGAGCACATCCTCGAACTGCTGCGAGAGCACGGCATGAGCGACGTGATAGTCACGGTCGCGTTCCTCCCACAGGCGATTCGGAGCTACTTCGGCCAGGGTGAGTCGCTCGGGATGCAGATCGGCTACTCGGTCGAAGAGTCGCCGCTCGGCACCGCGGGCTCCGTCAGGCTCGCCGCGAAGCAGCTCGACGAGACGTTTCTTGTCATCTCCGGCGATGCGCTCTGCGACGTCGACCTCTCGAAGCTCGTTGCCTTCCACAAGGAGAAGGGAGCGGCCGTCACGATCGGGCTCAAGTCAGTCGACAATCCGCTCGAGTTCGGGATTGTCGTCACGGACGACGATGGACGGATCGAACGGTTCCTCGAGAAGCCGTCGTGGGGCCAGGTCTTCTCGGACACGATCAACACGGGCATCTACGTGCTCGAGCCTGAAGTGTTGAAGCACGTGCCGACGGACCGTCCGTACGACTTCTCGAAGGAGCTCTTCCCGTACCTGCTCGAGATGGGCCGGCCGATGTACGGCTACGTCATGGACGGCTACTGGCAGGACATCGGCAACCTGGACCAGTTCAGGACGGCGAACTTCGATGCGCTCGAAGAGAACGTTCGGCTCAACATTCCCGGCATCCGGATCCGCGGAAACGTCTGGCTCGGCGAGGGCGTGGAGATTGCCGACCTCGAGCAGATCGAGGGCCCGGCGTACATCGGGAACTACTGCCGCATCGCGCCGGGAGCGAGCGTGGGCTCGCACTCCGTGCTCTCGAACAGCGTGACGCTGCGCGAGCGAACGCGCACGACGCGTTCCGTGATCGACGCATCGACGCACATCGGGCGCAGCTCGTTGATCGAGGGGGCGATCCTGGGGCGCTCCTGTGATATCCGTGGACACGTCCGGATCCACGAAGGGGTCGCGATCGGCGACGAGGTCACGATCGGCGCCGAGAGCGTGATCATGCCCGGGGTCCGCATCTATCCCTACAAGGAGGTCGAATCCGGATCGCACATCACCGAGAGCGTCATCTGGGAGTCGCGCGCCTCGACGCGTCTCTTCGGTACGGACGGCGTCGCCGGCCTCGTCAACGTCGACCTGACACCGGAGGCGGCCGTCAGGATCGCCGCCGCCCTCGGCACGGCGTTGAAACGCGGCGCGCGCGTTGCCGCGAGCCGCGAGTCCGCGCCCGCGTGTCGGATGATCAAGCGCGCGATGATCACCGGCTTGACCTCGGCCGGCCTCGACGTCGCCGACCTGCGAGTGCTGCCGGCGGCAGTGGCGCGCCACCTTCTGAAGACCGAGGGCTACGAGGCCGGCTTCCACGTCGGCACGAGTCAGGCCGATCCGGAGGTCGTGCAGATCAAGTTCTTCGAGCAGCCGGGCATCCAGATCTCGCCTGCGCTCCAGAAGGAGATCGAGAAGAACTTCACCCGTGGGGAGCTCCGTCGCGTCGGCTTCGGGGACATCGGCTCGATCAGCTATCCGGCGCGAGTGCGCGACTCCTACGCGCAGGACCTGCTCGACAGCCTCGACGTCGAGGCGATCCGTACACGGGGCTTCCGGCTCGTCGTCGACTACGGCTTCTCGGCTGCGTCGTTCGTCCTGCCGCTCCTGTTCGGGCCTCTCGGTGTGGAAGCCGTGTCCGCGCATGGGTTCACCACCGACCGCACCGACTCCGGTCCGACACTGCTTCGCGAGGCGATCGGGCAGGTGAAGCAGCTCGTGCCCGCGGTCGGAGCCGATCTCGGCGTCGTCTTCGACGCGGCGGCCGAGCGGCTGTACCTCGTCGACGAGCGCGGCCGCGAGATCCCGGTCGAGCAGACTCTTCTGCTCTTCCTGCGCCTGATCGGAAGCAACGGCCGGCGCGGAAAGCTGGCGTTCCCGATCACGGTGACGAGCCACGTCGACGCGCTGCTCGAGGGCAGCGGCCTCGAGGTGGTGCGCACGCCCGCGTCGCTAGGCGATCTGACGAAGGCGGCAGCCGAGGAGGGCGTGATCTTCGCGGGCGCCGTCGGCGGCGGCTACGTCTTCCCGGAGTTCCTGCCGGCCTACGATGCGATCGCGAGCCTCTGCAAGCTGCTCGAGCTCCTCGCACCGGAGTCCGGGCCGCTCTCGGGGCTCGTCGCCGAACTGCCCGCGTCGACCCTCGTTCACCGCCAGCTGCCGTGCCCCTGGGCGCTGAAGGGGGTCGTGATGCGCGTCATGACGGAGCGTTTGCGTGACCGGAAGCTCGACCTCATGGACGGCATCAAGGTATTCGAGGAGCGCGGCTGGGCGCAGATCCTCCCGGACCCGGATCAGCCGATCGTGCACATCTACGCCGAGGGTCGGACCGAGGAGGACTCGAAGGCCCTCGAGGCGGAGTTCCGGGCGATTGTCGAGGAGATCATGCAGAGCGAA
>Ga0307292_10000947_pt1 | contig 10152 bp, 11 predicted proteins | sample ER_DNA_149_FD_194471 | JGI IMG/M metagenome (GOLD analysis project Ga0307292, IMG submission 194471) | Bulk soil microbial communities from the East River watershed near Crested Butte, Colorado, United States - ER_DNA_149 | ecosystem: Environmental > Terrestrial > Soil > Floodplain | place...
TAGGTCACGATTGGATAACTGGCAATCATGATCGCCGACATCTGGTCAACAAAGCCACGTCGGCTGCGTTGGCATCGCCCACGACGAAGGACGGCCAGCGATCCGGCAGCCCCGACGGATCGGTGGGGATTGGGTCGTGCTGATCATGATCAGTGGGTTGGCGGCGACACCGGCACTGCTGTCGGCGTCCCGGACGGCTTTTGGCCTCGTTGGTCTGGCCACCGGCGAGATCATTGACTTTTACCAAGTCGAGGTCAGGACCCACAGCGAGGGCACTAGGTAGCGGCTATTTTGAAGGCGGACTGCACTCAGTTGGCTGTTAATCAATGCACTGCTGCGCAGTTGTGGTTTGCAGTCATGTACGAAGCCAGTCCAGCGATCAGGTAACTGAGGCAGGCGAATGAACACCGACTTCTTAGCCATCCCAGAGTGGTTCTCCTACGAGAACGCCGGCGCAGGCATCGCTGTGGCCGACCTCAACGCCGATGGCTTCCCGGACCTCGTCGTACTTCAGGTTGACGACCCCGCTGGTGCAAGTTCGGCATATTTTCGCGTAGGTTTGGCGCGGATGATCAGCTGACGATCGGCCAATGGACGGCCTGGTCGCCGGTGCCTGACTGGGACTCCTGGTTCAACGAGGGCGCTGGTGTGGCGATCGCCGACATCAGCGGCAATGGACAGCCCGACCTGCTCGTCTTCCGGGTCGACGCCGTTCCGGAGGGTCAGAACGCCGGTTACTACCGGATGGGTGGGACATCGACGCAGCCGGTCAGGTTACCGGCTGGTCGCCTTGGTTGGCAGTTCCGGACTGGTTCCCTTGGTTCAATGCCGGCGCCGATGTCACGGTTGCAGATGTGGATGGCGATGGCGTTCTCGACCTGGTCGTCTTAATGGTGGATTCGCCTGCCGGACGCAACCAGGGCTACTACCGCAGCGGTCCGCTGAATGCTGACGGAACGGTGACTGCATGGCGGCCCTGGGTCGCCGTGCCGGATTGGGGTTTCTGGGAGAACCAGGGGGCCGGAATCACGGTCGCGGACCTGGACGGCGATGGCACGCCGGAGCTTGTTGTTCTCGCGGTGGACAATCCGCCCGGACAGAACGGCGGCTACTACTCGGTGGGCTGGCACCTCGAGGGTGGCCGCCCGGCCGATGGTTGGGGCCCGTGGCAGGCAGTGCCGGACTGGTGCTTTTGGGCGGGACAAGGCGCGGCCGCCGCCGTCGCGAATCTAGGTCAAGCGGGCAATTCCGCACCTGGCCGTTCTAACGGTCGACAACCCGCCTGGAGCGAACCGGGGTTGGTATCGAGTGCTGGAGGTCATGACCGATTTGGACCTGGCTCCCGAGATGGGCGTGTGGCGGCTGCTCGAGAACGACTCCGTCGTCAACCCGGTGCATGCTGCACTGCTGCGTACCGGCAGCGTCTTGTTCTTCGCCGGATCGGGGAATGACGTGGAACGCCACGCCGCCCTGAAGTACGCCACCGCCGTCTGGCACTACCCCGCGGCAGCGTACAGCCAGCCACCAACTCCCGTGGACCTGTTTTGCTGCGGGCATTCGTTCCTGTCCGACGGCCGGCTGCTCGCCAGCGGCGGCACTGAGCAGTACGACCCGTTCCACGGCCTGAGGCAGGCCGTCTCCTTCGATCCCCATGCCGGACCCGCAGACGCTGGAAGTCCTTCGGGCAGGACCGGGGCCTGGATCGCTGAGCCGGACATGGCGGTTGGGCGGTGGTACCCGACGCTGCTCACACTGGACGACGGACGCGTTCTTGCCGTCTCGGGCCTGGACCAGACCAGCCAGCTCAACGTTTTGCCGGAGATTTACGACGGCGTGGGCTGGTCGCATAACCAGCGGTCACCGTCGAATTGGCCGCTGTACTGTCACCTGCTCCTCCTGGAGGACGGACGCGTGTTCTATAGCGGCGGACAATACGGCGCCAACAACGGAGTACGGCCAAGTATCTGGGACCTGGCAACGAATACCGCCACCGACATCCGACATCGCTGGCGTCCTTGTCGACGCGAGCAAGCGAAACCAGGCAGCGAGCGTGCTCCTGCCGCCGGCGCAGGACCAGCGGGTCATGATCATGGGGGGTGGGCCGTCAGACATGCACGACCAGACCGGTACTACCAACACCACAGCCATCACCGACCTGTCAGTCGCCAACCCTGCGGCGGTCACAGCGGCGCCGATGGCGATGCGGCGAATGCACCTGTGCGCCACGTTGCTACCCGACCGGACGGTGCTGGTCAACGGCGGCGCCATGATGGAGGAGAGCCGCGCAGACGCCACACTGGAGGCCGAAATCTATCGCCCCGACTTCGGTGGCGGAGCCGGCATCTGGGCCATGGCAGCGAAGTCCCGGGTCGCGCGCCTCTATCACTCGGTAGCTTTGCTCGTGCCCGACGGCAGAGTGATCACCGCCGGCTCGAACCCCGCACGCAAGACCGAAGAGCTACGAATTGAGGTGTTCTGGCCGCCCTACTTGTTTGCCGGTCCCAGGCCCACGTGCAACCCGTCTGCGACTGAGGTCAGCTACGGTGGCTCGGTGCCGGCGGCCGTGGAGACCGCTCAGATTGCGTCAGCCTGTCTCATCCGGCCCGGGGCCACCACCCATTCGCTGAACTCTGAGCAGCGGCTCGTGGACCTCCCGATTCAGGGGACCGGCCCCGAGGCAGTGCTCCTTCAGATGCCAGGGACCGCGACCATCGCACCCCCGGGTGGTACCTGCTGTACGTGGTCACCGCAACGGGGATTCCCTCCGAAGGCAGCTGGATCTACCTCACCTAAACGGCGGGTGCAGGCCTACAACCACGCCATCGAAGTGACTGCGAACGGCACCCTTGTCCTGGCCTACTACGACGACCGCAATAATGTTCTGGGCGACGGTGTGGTCACGACGGACATCTGGCTGCGCCACTCCCACAACGGCGGCGCTAGCTGGGAGCCGGAGCAACACCTCCACGGGCCCTTCGACCGCTACAAGGCACCGACCTCGTTCTTTGCGCCGGGTGACCCACGCGGTTTATTCCTCGGTGACTACATCGGACTGGAGACGACGCGTGATGACAATGTCATCGCCTTCTTCGCCTCCACCCTCACCGACGGTGCCGATGTGCACTCGATCCTCCTCAGTCATCCCTCACCTACTCCTTGACGAAGTAGCAAGCTCTCCGACCCCGCCAGCTCATCAAGGCGCCGCGGGCCAACAGCGCCCTGATACGGCAGAATGCCGCCCAGGACTTGATGCGGTCACGGTTCCGGCCTCCCGCGGGGAGCAAGGGAAGTGCCTGGGAACGGATGAGGTCCGGGGCGAGGATCTGATGCCGGAGCTGACCCTGAACAAGGCGGCGACCAGATGCCGGACGGTAGGGGCCTCGATCACGATCACATCGCGGCCGCTCGTGGTAGTGGTGCAATGTGAGCCGTGAGCGGCGGTGCGCGGACGCCGGAGGTGTTCTTCGACGGACATCCTGACGGCATTGCGATCTATCGAGGCGTGACCGATGTGATCGACGGACTCGGCGAGGCCGAGGTCCGGGTGTCGAAGAGCCAGATTGCCTTTCGGGCGCGGCGTGGGTTCGCGTACGTGTGGCGGCCCGGTCGGGATGTCGACAACGATGTTCCCGCCGTGCTGTCGATCCAGTTACCGGCCGAGGACAAATCCAAGCGCTTTAAGTCGGTGGTGCATCCGTCGCCGAAGGTCTGGGTGGATCACCTCGAAATCAGGGATCCCGACCAAGTCAACGACGAGGTTGCGAGGTGGCTGCGCGACGCCTACGACGCCGCATCCTGATCGGCCCGCTATCCCGCTTCGCGCCCGCGGTGCTTTGCTCACATGACGGTTGTTACGCGGCAACGAGGACGGTGGTCAGTGGCCGCGGTCGGGATCACGCCCTTCGGCTTGCTCATCGTCCGACTCGGGCCGGTGCCAGGGCAGCGAGCTGCCGGCGGGTTCGTCCTCGATCGCCTGCACGGGCGTTTCGGTGGGTTGCGCCGGCTCGTGAGCCAGGGCCCAGCGCAGGTAGCTCTGCTCGGCGACCGGGAGCGTGGCAAAGAGCATCTCTTTGCCGATGACGTCGATGACCCCGGCGCGCTCCAGCGGCTGGTACACGTCGTTCTTAACGCGAGCCAGGCCCAGGTGGATGCCGCGATCGGCGAGCTCTCGGGCCAGCTCTCGCAGGCCATCGGTCGCGGTTATGTCGAGCTCGACGTTGGCCTCGACGTTGAGCACGAGCCACCGCACCGGGGAGTCCGGGTAGGCCTCGTTCTCTATGGCTATGAGCTTGGCTACCCGCTCGCGCAGGTCGTCGATGTTGGCGAAGAACAGCGGAGCGTCATAGCGATAGAAGATGCACCCCGGGATCGTCCGCGCGTCGGGGTAGTCGGCCACATCGTGCATACCGGCGACGCCCGGCACCCGTCCCAGGACGCCCTCGTGTGGGCGCACCAGACGGTACAGCATCTCCAGCAGGCTGAGCGCGATGGCCAAGACGACCCCCTGCAGGATGCCGATGACGACCGTCCCGACCAGAGTGATAACGCCCAGCATGAACTCGCGCCGGCGAAACCGCCACAGCCGCCGGAACTCCGGGATCGACACGAGCTTGCCCGCCGCGTAGAAGACCACCGCGCCGAGCGCCGCCCAGGGCAGCGGTGCCATCAGCGGACCGGCAAAGAACAAGACGGCGACGATGCACAATCCGGCGACGAGCGAGTAGAGCTGGCTGCGCGCGCCACCGGCGATCGCCAGGGCTGTACGCGACCCGGACGCGGAGACCGGATAGCCGCTGAAGGCGCCGACCAACGCGTGCACACCCGCCATCGCGACGAGTTCGGCCTGCGGGTCGGGCCGGAGGTCGGCCGCGGTCTCTCCCTCGGCCGGGGCGAGCGGGAATCCCCGCGCAATGAGCATGATGTCGCTGTAGCCGACGATCGTGATGCCCAGGCCAGCGAGCAGGAGCATCTTGACATCCTCGAACGTCACCTCGGGCAGGTGCGGCACGGGCAGCCCGGAAGGGACCTGGCCCACCACTGCCACCCCGTGTGACTCTAGGTCGAACACGACCGATGCGACGGTGGCCAGCACCACCGCGATGAGCGGCCCGGGCAGCGACGGGCTCAGCCAGCGCAGCAGCAGGATGACTGCCAGCGTGCTCGCGGCGACCGCGAGCGTCAGCCAGTCGGTGTCGGTCGCGACGCCGAGAAAACCACGCACTTCCTCGACGATCGTGCCGCCCTCGAAGGAGGTCCCGGTCACCCTGCCGAGCTGGCCGACGACCATAAGTACGGCGCCGCCGGCTAGGTAGCCGACGAGCAGCGGGGTGGACAAGAGTTGGGCGATGATACCCGCCCGCAGCAGCCGAGCCAACAGGGCCCACCCGGCGACGATGAGCGCGAGGGTAGCGCTCAAGGCGACGGCGCGGTCAGGGTTCTGCCCGGCCAGCGGGGCAATCGCCACGCCGGTCATCAGGGCGATCGTGGACTCGGGTCCGGAGGACAGGATGCGCGAGCTGCCTAGCACGACATAGGCGACGATCGCCGCAAGCGCCGCCCACAGGCTCGCCACCGGAGGCACGTTGACGATCGCCGAATAGGCCATCACCTGCGGGATGAGGTATGCCGCCACAGCGACCCCCGCAATGCCGTCCGCGCGGAACCACCGCCGTGAGTACCTCTTAGTGAGGTAGTTCAGACCGGGCGTGAGACTGCGCAGCACCCAGAGGACTCCGTGCTCGGGCTTCTTCTCGAGCTCGTAGTGGAGGGCAGGGCGAGGGCGCAGATGCGCTGGGATGGGGACGTGCTCGTCGGCTGCCAGCTTCCTGTCAGTGGGCCGCTTTTTCGCCACCACGCGTCCTTGAGTGTTGCCACACAACTGGTGTCCCCAGCGTTCACCTGGTCTGCACCAAGGGTTCAACTCGGGACTTTACCAATCTGTTCGGTCGCCGGGTCGCCCGGACAACGCGATGGCTCGGCGAGGTCGGCGCCACCGAGTTCGCCGGCCGGAACCGGCCCAACTGTCCGGCGGCCAGGCTCAGCGCGTCCCGATCGTCCGGCGCCCTCGCCGCGGAGCCCCGACTGCTGCTGCTCGACGAACCGCTAGCCGCGCTCGACGTTGGGGCTGCCCCGCCGCTGCGGCGGGTGTTACGGCGGGTGCTGGCCGACCGGTCGGCGATCATCGTCACGCACGACCTCCTCGACGCGGTGCTGCTGTCCCACAAGATCCGGGTGATCGACGAGGGTCAGATCGTCGAGTCAGTACCTATGGGGAAGACGTGATCCGGCATCCCCGGACGCCGTTCACCGCTCGGATCGCCGGCCTCAACATGATCAGCGGTCGCAGCGAACCCGACGCCGTCATGCAGGCGAACGGGCAGGGCATTGGGTCTTCCGAGGCCGTCGCATGGCAGATCGCGCGCGTGGCCGGCGACAAACTCCTGTCCATAGCCGACCCGCTCTGCGGCGCACGCGGCAAAGCGAAGAGCCTGGATGCGGTGATGGTGCCCGAGAGTGGGCCAGGGACGTACCAGGCGGCCAAGAAATCTGTCCGATCGAAGTCCTCGTACGGCGCTTTGATGCGTTATGACGTGCGGGTTGAGGATGGGTTGCCCATCGATCCGGACAAGGCCGCGGTTCTGATCCAGGGGGTGCTCGACGATCCGCGCAATTTGACCACCCAGCCGCGTTCCGCGGCAAGCCGGTGCCTCGTCCTTGCTGTAGACCGCGCCGACAAACTTTGTCGGGTCATCGAACGCCTGGTCCGCGGGGTCGACCTCAGTCATGGTGAGGATCGTGGCGAGCGGCTTTTCGAACGGCAGCAGATTGCCCAGCTCCTGCTCGATCAGATAACCGATCATCCCCTCGGTCTGCGCCCCAAGACGTCGAAGGGATAGGGCGACACCTCGTCAAAAGCCGACGCCTGCAGCGCCAGCAGACCGACCTGCGGGCCGTTGGCGTGTGAGATGACGAGCTCGTGCTCCAACGCCACCGGCGCCAGCGCCGCGCACGCCGCGGCGACGTTCGCCCGCTGGTTGGCGACCGTCATGGGTTCGCCGCGTTTCTGCAAGGCGTTGCCCCCAGGGCCACCAGCACGCGCATCAGGCCCTCAGCGTCGCGACAGTCGCGGTCTTGATCGTGTGGATCCGGTTTCCGCCTGGTCAAACTCGATCGAGTACGGCGACTCGAAGACCTCATAGGTGACCTCGAGGCTGTCCAGGCCAGTCCTCTCCTAGATCTCCGTGCCGACAGAGTTGCCGACATTATTCCGGGCGTCTCCAAGGTAGGCGAAGGAGATACCTCGTCGTGCATCCGGCAGCGCGCTCGCGCATGGAGCACATCGTCGCCGCAGCTGGCCATGAGTCGGATGCGGAACCCTCAGCGAGACAGGTCCTGCACAGACACGGCAGCAGACCCAGCTCTCCTGTCGGTCTGGGCGAGCGCATCCAGAAGGGCAGACTGCTCGCCGGTGGGGTCGAGTGCTGCGCGGATCTGCCGACGAAGGTCGGCAGCGCTGAACGGTACTGCCGACGTTGACGGGTGTGACGTTGTCACGCTCGGAACTCCTTCCCCTGTCCACCTCGCCCGGCGCGCCCGACTCTGTCAGATTGCGTCGGACCCGAACTGTCGCTGCCGACCGTCTCGGTGATTGGGCCTCGGGGCCGCTTGAACGGGGGCTGTCGTGGGTGCGGACGAGGGCCCACTGATAGTGATACGGCGAGAGGTCGGCCGTCCAGGTGACCCACTGCTCGATCTGGCCGAGTTCGGCGAGGGCGTGCCGGAGGTCGTGGTCGGATCTGAAGCGGAAGTAGCGCGGTGGTCGCTGTCCTGTCTTGTCGGCGAGATGCTGCTCGCTGGTGACGTGGTCGCCCCAGAGACCGATGGCGAGCAGGCCGCCAGGGCGCATGACCCGACGAACCTCGCGCAACGCGGACTCGAACTCGACGTCGTCGAGGTGTAGCAGCGTGCTCATTGTCCAGGCCGCGTCGAACGCATTGTCGGTGAAGGGTAGGTCAACTGCGCTGGCGGTGCAGACCCGCAGGCCCTTGCCGCGACACATCACGACCGCGGCGAACGATAGGTCGATCCCCGTGTAATCGAGCCCGACTCCGGCGAGGGCGGTTGCGTCGATGCCAGGCCCGCAACCGATCTCCAGCAGGGATCGCGCGCCATCGTTCGTCACCGCATCGATGAACAGGTCCCGATGATCTTCCCGCTGATCAGAGAGTGCCCGAGTGGCCCGGTCGTCGACTTCGGAGTCGTAGTACGAGGCGAGTGCGGCCGCCCGATCCGCGGTCGGTCTGCCGGTGGCTGCGTGTGACCTCACCACATCACCGCGCAGCAAGAGGCCTGGCCCGGAAGACGATGATGCCCAGATGCCGATCGAGCCAGGCCTGCTTGTGGGGGAACTGACGACGATGCTCTTCGCTGAGCTGCGGCTCCAATGCGTGCTCGATCCACAGCCCGGCGGCAGCGAAGGTGTTGATCATGTCCGCCACCGTGTTCGTGACGTGGGTGAGGCTAATCTGCTCGTTCCAGCTGGATACGTAGGTGTAGGGCTCGGCGGAGAAGTACTCCTGTCCGATCGTGGTGTCGTTCTTCTCCGCTCGCTCGACGGCGAAGCGGATCGGATGCGACCTGGCAATGACGATGAAGCCGTCGTCGTTCAGGTGCCGGCGAGCGGCGGCTAGGGTGGCGACCTGGTCCCGGGCGTAGGCCAGCGACTGTAGGAATACGATCCGGTCGAACCGTCGGCCGGCGATCGCGGGCACCTCCCCAAGATCGGATAGGTCGGCCTGGATGAGGGTTAGCCGCGGGTCCTCCATCGGCACGAATCGTCCCGCTAGGTCCACACCGGTCACGCTGGAGGCCCCCCGCTCGAGCAGCTCGACGGACTTCGCACCGCTGCCGCAGCCGACGTCGAGAACGTCCAGGCCGGTCACGTCGCCCAGAACCGAGAGCTCGGCCGGCCAGTCCAAAATCCGGTCGAACGCATCCGGCTTGCGCCGACCTAGCTCGTAGTCGCCGGCAAGCTCGTGCCAGCCCGACGCCAGGGCCCCCGTCTCGTCGCCGCTCACCTCAGTACCTTACCGACCAGCAGCGTCGGATCCCGCGGCAATGGAGGGCTGCCGGCTGCGTCCGACCGAGGTCCCTCAGTCGCGACGTTCGTCACGCGCCAACCCGTGTTGGACCGCGTCAGGCGCCTCGTCGCGTTCATCTCTGAAGGCGCAGACGCTGCTGGAACTGGAGTAGATCCGGCAACACACAGCGGCCACCGCCTCCGCGAGTGCTGCGGCGTGCGGAGGGTCCAACTGAACCACGCTGAGCAACCGGGCCGCCGTCGCCGACTTGGCCAGCGTCGTCGAGTGGCCCCTGAGTAGCTGACCTCAGGCTAGTCCCATTTGACCGGCCGCAAGGGGACCGGCCAGCGGGCGTTAGTGAGCCGAACTTGATCCCGAGATAGCTATGGCGCTAGATGCGCGATCGCGCCATAGCAACGCATCGCGCTGATCTTGTCGCCTGTGACATCGTAAGCAACGCAATAGGCAATTCGGTTGATACCGCCGGTGCTCGCGGCGGTGCAGTCACCTTCAAGGTAGGCGGCGTTGTCGGCGAAGATGAGTCTCCGGGTTCGCGCATCAACCATGTTCTCGTGCAGTGCTACGAGATATTCCCGTACGGGGCCGGCCCCGCGCACCTGACTCCTGTCATCGAACGTTGTCCAGGTCACATCCGCGGTGTAGCAGTCAGAGAAGTCCTCACCCGCGCCCATGCGTTTGAAGTAGCGGTCCATGACCCCTTTAGTCGCTTGTTCTCCCATACGGCGGCGCCACTACTCAAATCGATAACTCGGAACCTCGACCAAACCATCCATCCGACTCATCGTCCTCCTTGCGGATCTACTCGAGCATGGGCATGCCGGTGATCCCGCAGGAGTGCTCTGCTGACGAGGCCAGAGGCTCTGCCATAAACAGCCGGCAACCGGGACACCCTGTCCGGGACGCATACGTGTCCACGAGTGTTTGACCCATCTGGCATGCGACATGCTTGCTCACTAGCCGACCGTCCTACGGCACGGGTGGACAGCCCGACTCGGCCGTCAACGATCCGATCAGACTTGCGTCATTGTGGGCGGCGTGAAGCACCCGCTCT
>Ga0307292_10000949_pt1 | contig 10148 bp, 9 predicted proteins | sample ER_DNA_149_FD_194471 | JGI IMG/M metagenome (GOLD analysis project Ga0307292, IMG submission 194471) | Bulk soil microbial communities from the East River watershed near Crested Butte, Colorado, United States - ER_DNA_149 | ecosystem: Environmental > Terrestrial > Soil > Floodplain | place: USA...
CAACGTGCAGGCCACCCAGTTGCTGGGGTCCGGAGACGACGACGGTGCTCTCGACAAGTATCGGGAGGCGACTCGACTGTCGGCCGAGGTCGGGACGATGTGGACGTTGGTGTACGCCCTGCCTGGCCTGGCGACGATCGCCGCCCGACGAGGTCAGGCCGACCTCGCCGCGCTGCTGTTCGGGGTTGGGTCGACGACCAGTGACGCGTCGTCGCTGGTCGTCGCCTTCCCACCCGGGCCGCATTCGCACAGGCCGCCCGAGAAGCGGTCCTCGCCGAGCTGGGCGACGACGGATTCCGCGCGGCCGCCGCGCGAGGGATCGACGTCCGGCCGGAGCAGGTACCCACGCTCGCCGACCAGGTCATGCGGCGCGGCGGACGGTCCTGACGTAGCGGCGGTATTTCCAGGCGCCGTAGGTCTTGAGGAGCACCCGGGCCGGGGTGGGCAGCCCGGCGAGCATCTCTTGCCGCTCTGCGGGCGTCGCCTCTTCCACGATCATGCCGAACATCAACGGCAGCTGGGCCGGCGTCATCTCGTCGGCGCCGTGCTCGCCGAGGGCCCGCCACTCGTCGGGTGTCATGACCCGCGCGGCGATCGGCAGGATGTGGGCCTCCTCGTCATCGAGGTGTTCGACGAGGGTGGTGCGCAGCTGGTAGAACGTCGACGCGACCTCCTCACCCACCGCGGGTCGGGCCTCGCTCATCCACCGCGTGAGCGCCGGCCCCAGCCGGTCGACAAGCTGTTCGACCTCATGGTGCTGGGCTTCCATCCGGTAGATCAGCTCACTGGACGGCGTCGCCCGCTCCAGCAGCTTCGGCCAGAGCAGCTCGTCCTCGCCGGTGTGGTGCAGGTGCAGCCCTTGGAGGCACAGCCGGGCGTGTGCACCGACGACGCCGGCGCGGGTGGTGTCGCCGGCTCGGACCGCCCGGACGAATCGCGGGATGACGGCGAACTCGCGCCGGAAGGCGCGGTGGACGACGACCATGTCGTGGACGTCGGTCAGGCCGGTGGATGTGGGTGTCGTGGTCATGCCCACCACGGTGTCGTCGGACGCCTCGCGCCAACAGCCACAGCGCCCCCACATCACCGGAACAGTCGGCGAGCGTCCAGAGCCGTGGCCAGGCGCGCGATGTCGCCCGGACCGACTCGACAGCAGCCGCCCACCAGTGCCGCCCCGCCAGCCACCCACTTCCGCGCGAGGGCCGAGTCGAGACCTGGCTCGCCGCTCCACGTCCGCGACGCCGGGTCCCAACGGCCGCCGCCGTTGGGGTAGACGACGGCCGGCTTGTCCGTCACCTCACGAACGGTCCTCACCGCTTCCAGCACCTCGCCCGACGGGAGGCAGTTGACTCCGACCGCCACGACGCACGGGACCGCCGACGCCACCGCGACGGCGTCGCGGAGCGGCTGGCCGGCGGCGGTCCGGCCGTCCCGGCTGGAGAACGAGAACCACGCTGGCAGCCCGACGTCCTCGAGCAAGCCGACGAGGACCTCGGCCTCGTCGACGTCTGGGATCGTCTCGACGCCCAGCAGGTCTGGTCCGGCCGACGACAGCAGCTCGAGGCGAGGCCCGTGGAAGTCGCGCAGCGTAGCCCCCGACACGCCGTACCGGCCCCGGTACTCGGAGCCGTCGGCGAGGTATGCGCCGTACGGGCCAACTGACGCTGCCACCCAACGCTGAACTCCGTCGTCGGTGAGCTCGTCGCGCACCGTGCGAGCGAGGCCGACACTCCGCACCAGCAGCGCCGCGGCCTCCTCGCGCGAGAGGCCCTGGCCGACGAATCCGGGGACGCTGGCCTGGTAGCTCGCCGTGGTCGCCACCTGTGCGCCCGCTCGGTAGTAGCGCCGGTGCACCTCGGCCACCGCGTCCGGCGAGTCGCGGAGCAGGCGAGCCGTCCAGAGCGGGTCACTCAGGTCGTAGCCGAGATCCTCGAGCGCGTTCGACATGCCGCCGTCGAGGACCACGGCGCTTCCCGGCCGGTCGATCTCGGCGAACGACGGCGCGAGCGACACGAACCCATCCTCCCCCCGGCTGCCCTCCTTCCAGACTCACGTTGTTGTCGATGTCACCGGCTGAAGGACCGGAATTTCGACAACAACACGAGTCTGGAAGATGAAAGGGCCCCTGCGGGGCGTTCAGGCGACGGCCCCGTCGACCTCCGGGCGAACCGGGACTCCGAACGAGGTTGGAGAGGCGACCGTGAACCCCAGGTGGGCGTGGTCACGGGCGAGGGACCGCACGTAGTCGACCTGCTCGAGATGCGGGATGCCCATCGAGAAGTGGCTCTCGTGGCCGGAAAGGGCCAGCAACGCGGTCTCGGCGAAACACGCATATGCCCGTCCGTCCGGCAGGCCGAGGTTGCCGCCGCGGATCTCGAGGGACGGGATCGACACGACGCCACCGTCGAGGATCCGGACGTCGGGCCGAGTGCGAACCAGCTCGGTCGTCGTGCCGCGCGGTTGCGTGGCGTCGAGGACGACGGCGTCCTCGCCGAGGTGCTGCGACTCGAGGACTGAACCGGCGAGTGTGGCCAGAAGCACGACGACGTCTGCGGAACGGGCGTCGTGCGGGTCGGTGCTGGAGCGCACGGCAACCCCACGAGCGGAGAGGTTGCAGCGCAGCGAGTCGAGGCGGCGTTCGTTGCCGGCCACGAGGATCACCTCGTCTGCGTCGCGGTTCCGGGCGAACATCTTGGCCACCGTGCTGCCGACGCTACCCGTGGCGCCGACGATTGCGACGCGCCCGGCCCTGGTGCTGGCGAGGAGGTCGCGGGCCTGGTCGTGGACGATCGCCGCCGTGAAGGCGTTGCCGTTGGTGACGGCGACGTCGGTGCGGTTCCGCAGAAATACGCCACCGGCGGTGACAGAAGCCGTGAGCGCGCCGAGGCCGACCACCGACGCGCCCAGGCCCACCGCGTGGTCGATGGCTCGGGCGACTCGGTTTCGGGCCTCCGTCGGCTGGGCCAGCATGTGCCGATCGCCGTACGGAACGACGACGACGTGTCCCAGGTGGCTGCCGCCGATGTTCACCGAGGCCGTCGTCACCGGAGGCACGGGCAGGCGGCGCAGGGCGACGTCGTACAACCGCTCGGGTACGAGGCCCAGGGGCTTCGCGACGCGGGCCAGGTCCTCGGCGAGACGGGCCCGCGGGTGGACGAGGAAGGCCAGGCGGCTGGAGTGGTTCACGGAGCACCTCGAGCGTGATCTGCCCGGGTTCTCCGGGCGCTGACCACAAAGAGGCAGGCAGGTATGCGGTGATACGGGGCCCTCGCCCGAGGGGTTCAGTCCTCGAACGCCTCCGGCGGCGGGCAGCTGCAGACCAGGTGGCGGTCGCCGTAGGCGCCGTCGATCCGGCCCACCGGCGGCCAGTACTTGTCCGGCGCGTCCACGCCGACGGGGAAGGCTGCCGACGCCCGGTCGAACGGGTGGTCCCACTTCTCGGCGAGGGAGCGAGAGGTGTACGGGGCGTGCCGCAGCACCGAGTCAGTCACGGAAACCTCACCGCGGCCGACCGCGTCGATCTCCGCGCGGATGGCGATCAGCGCGTCGCAGAACCGGTCGATCTCGCCCTTGTCCTCGCTCTCGGTCGGCTCCACCATGAGCGTGCCCGCGACCGGGAACGACATCGTCGGCGCGTGGAACCCGTAGTCGATGAGCCGCTTGGCGATGTCGTCCACGCTCACACCGGTCTCGCGGGTGATGCCGCGGACGTCGAGGATGCACTCGTGGGCCACGACGCCCTCGTGCCCGGAGTAGAGCACCGGGTAGGAGTCGCGCAGCCGCGCCGCGATGTAGTTCGCGTTCAGGACGGCCACCTCGGTGGCCCGAGTGAGGCCGACGCCGCCCATCAGCCGCACGTAGGCCCACGAGATCGGCAGGATTCCCGCCGAGCCGTAGGGCGCCGCGGAGACCGGGCCCACCCCGGTCGCCGGACCGGCCTCAGGGGCCAGCGGGTGGTTCGGCAGGTACGGCGCGAGGTGCGCGCGCACGCCCACCGGCCCTACGCCCGGCCCTCCCCCGCCGTGCGGGATGCAGAACGTCTTGTGCAGGTTCAGGTGCGAGACGTCGGCCCCGAACTTGCCGGGCTGCGCCAGCCCGATGAGCGCGTTGAGGTTGGCTCCGTCGACATAGACCTGCCCACCGGCGTCGTGGACCAGCTCGCAGAGCTCACGAATGGTGTCCTCATAGACCCCGTGCGTCGACGGGTACGTCACCATGGCCACGGCGAGGTCATCACGATGCTGGTCGACCTTGGCGCGGAGGTCGGCCATGTCGATGTTGCCGCTGGCGTCGGTGCCGACCACGACGACCTTGAGGCCGGCCATGACCGCCGACGCGGCGTTGGTGCCGTGTGCGCTGGCGGGGATGAGGCATACCCGCCGGTGGTCCTGGCCGAGCGACTGGTGGTAGGCGTGGATCGCCAGTAGCCCGGCCAGCTCACCCTGGGAGCCGGCGTTCGGCTGGAGGGACACGGCGTCGTAGCCGGTGATCTCACAGAGCCAGGCGGACAGGTCGGCCACGAGGCTGCGGATGCCCTCCGTCTGCGTCGGGGGCGCGAATGGGTGCAGGTTCGCGAACTCGGGCCAGGTGATCGCGACCATCTCGGTGGTGGCGTTGAGCTTCATCGTGCAGGAGCCGAGCGGGATCATGCCGCGGTCGAGAGCGAAGTCGCGGTCGGCCAGGCGGCGCAGGTACCGCAGCATCGCCGTCTCACTGCGGTGGCTCGCGAAGACCGGGTGGGTCAGGTAGTCCGACGTCCGCGTCGCCCCGTCCCACCACTGCGGGTCACCGTGGGCGGCGATCGGTTCACCACCGGCCACGCCGAACGCGCCCCACACGGCCAGCAGGTCCTCGCCGGTGGTCGTCTCGTCGGTGCTAATCGACACCGTGTCGTCGTCGACGCGATGGAGGTTGACGCCCCGCGCCACCGCCTCCCGAAGCACGTCGTCGGCCTGGCCCGGCACCCGGACGGTCACCGTGTCGAAGAACGCTCCGTTGAGGACCTCGACGCCACCCTGGCGGAGACCCTCGGCGAGCGCCGACGCATACCCGTGCGTGCGACGCGCGATTGCGGCGAGTCCAGCGGGGCCGTGCCAGACCGCGTACATGCCGGCCATCACTGCGAGGAGGACCTGCGCGGTGCAGATGTTGGACGTCGCCTTCTCGCGCCGGATGTGCTGCTCGCGGGTCTGGAGCGCGAGCCGGTATGCGGGGTGGCCGGCCGAGTCGACGGAGACGCCGACGAGGCGGCCGGGCAGCTGCCGCTCCAGCCCTTGCCGGACGGACATGTAGCCGGCGTGCGGGCCGCCGAAGCCCATGGGGACGCCGAACCGTTGGCTGGTGCCGACGGCGATGTCGGCGCCCCACTCCCCCGGCGGTGTGACGAGGGTCAGGGCGAGGAGGTCGGCCGCGGCCGTGACGAGGGCGCCGTGCTCGCGAGCGGCGGCGGTGAGCGAGCGGAAGTCGCGCAGCTCGCCGTCGGCGCCGGGGTACTGGACGACGACACCGAAGACGTCGCGGTCGCCGGCCGCCGCGCGGAGGGCCTCGACCCCGTCGACCCCGCTGATCTCGGCGACGACGATCTCGATGCCCAGCGGCAGCGCCCGGGTGCGGGTCACGGCGATGGACTGTGGGAGGGCGTGCCGGTCGACGAGCAGGACGGCGTCGGCAGGACTCCTGGACGTGCGCCGCATCAGCGTCATCGCCTCGGCGACCGCGGTGGCCTCGTCCAACAGAGACGCCCCGGCGACGGGGAGCCCGGTGAGGTCGCTGACGAGGGTCTGGAAGTTCAGCAGTGCCTCCAGCCGGCCCTGGGAGATCTCCGGCTGGTACGGCGTGTACGCGGTGTACCACGAGGGGTTCTCGAGGACGTTGCGCTGCACGACAGCCGGAGTGACCGTGCCGTAGTAGCCGAGCCCGATCATTGAGCGCATGACCGTGTTGAGCTGGGCCAGGCCCCGCAGCTCGCGGACCACGGCAGACTCCGACGGGGCGGCGTCGAGGCGCAGGGCGCGCTGTGAGCGGATCGCGGTCGGGACGGCGAGGTCGATGAGCGCGTCCAGCGAGGGCTGGCCGACGACCTCCAACATCTCGGCGACGTCGTCCGGCGAGGGGCCGATGTGGCGTTCGACGAAGGGCGCGGGATGGCTGGTGTCGACGTGCAGCGGCCTCTCCGAGTCCTCGGCGGCGGTCGTCTCGAGCGTCGTGGTCGACTCGGCGGTCTGGGTCACGGGTCAGGCTCCTGGAGGTCGCTGCGGTGACAGCACGGTAACCCCCTCTGTCGCACACCCTCGTGACTCCAGAGTCGCCTCGCCCGCACAGTCCTGGCGCCTGAGAGGTTCCGGGGTGTTGCCCCTTCGGCGCCCCGGCTGACGATCATGACCGTCCCGGGGGCTCTCCCGTGCGGGTTGTTCGCGGCAGGGCCCAATCTACCAGCGCGGGTATGCCGGTTGGCCCCCGGTTCGGGCATCCGGGTCCGGGCGGTTCAGAACGAACCGGGAGAAAGCGTCAGGAGATGCGCTGCGCGCGACGCGCGCTCAGTTCGTCGCCCGGGTGGGCGGCCGGGACCTCGTCCTCCGGCCGCTCGCTCGGAAGCTCCGCGAGGGAGCCCTCGACCTCGCGCCAGACGCGCCCGACGGCGATCCCGAAGACGCCTTGGCCGCCCTGCAGCAGGTCGATAACCTCGTCGGCCGAGGTGCACTCGTAGACGCTGGCGCCGTCGCTCATCAGGGTGATCTGGGCCAGGTCCTCGACGCCGCGTTGGCGCAGCACCTGGATGGCGCCGCGGATCTGCTGGAGTGACACGCCCGCGTCGAGCAGCCGCTTGACCACCTTGAGGACGAGGATGTCGCGAAAGCCGTAGAGCCGCTGCGTCCCGGACCCGGTGGCGCTGCGCACGGAGGGCTCGACGAGGCCGGTCCGGGCCCAGTAGTCGAGCTGCCGGTAGGTGATGCCGGCCGCGCGGCAGGCGGTCGGGCCTCGGTAGCCGATGTCCTCGCTCAGCTCGGGGAGGTCGTCATCGAAGAGCAGGCCCTGGGCGGCCGCCGGGACGTATCCCCGACTGGTCCGGCGCTCGTGCGCGTCTCCCGTGGCGGCCACGATGTCCTCCTGAGCGGATGTTGGGCTGTTCTTCGAGTGTCCGTACCACGCCGTGGTCGGGCGGACTACGCCTGAAGTTACACGGCGGTGTTTCGAGGCTGACCTTCCGACGGTAGGGCGTCGCCAGCCTCGGGTCAATCACCGGTCGACGGTGAGCCCTTCGGCGTGTCGCCCTTCAGCACATACCCTCAACCTGAAGTCGACCCTTAGGTCTCCCGGGTGTTGCCTTCCTCGCCCGGGTCGACGTGCGGGTTCTCGAAGTCCTCCGCTGAGACGTGGTCGAGGAACTCGCGGAACTTCTCGACCTCGTCGTCCTCCTCCGGTGTGAGCGCGACGCCGGCTTCCTCCAGCACCGCCTCGGCCACGACGATCTCGGTCTCCGTCCGTAGGGCCAGGGCGATCGCATCGGACGGTCGGGCGCTGATCTCGCGCGACCCGTCGATGACGAGGATGGCGTAGAAGACCTTGTCCCGGAGCTCGACGATGCGGACCTGCGTGACCCGGTGGCCCAGCTCCTCGATGACGTCTTTCATCAGGTCGTGCGTCAGTGGCCGAGGCGGTTCGACGCCCTGCTGCGCGTAGGCGATGGCGGTGGCCTCGGCGGCACCGATCCAGATCGGCAGGTAGCGCTCGCCGCCCCGCTCATGGAGCAGCACGATCGGCTGGTTGGTGGGCTTCTCGACCCGCACCCCGAGGACGTCGACGGGCTTCACTCGTCACACGTTACTTGCCTCTGCACGGCTTCGTCAGCCGGGGCCCGCCGGGCAATTGGCGAATTGCCGCGCCAAGTCGCCGGATCCGCTCACCCGTGGCGTAGCCCGGAGCGGACCAGGGCGGTGTGCAGGGCGACGCACAGACGGAGGACCTCGGGCGTCGGGTCTTCGGGAACCGGGACCTCGCCGCGCGGCAGTCGGCCCGCGGCTGAACGGGCCGGCCGCACGATCTGCTGGACCAGCCCGATCTCGCGGTCGGCGGCGGTCCGGAACGGCCGCAGGTGCCGGGGCTCGACCCCGTATGCGGCCAGCGCCACCGCCACGCGCGCGACGGCCAGCGCGTCGTCGTCGAAGTGGCCGCGGGAGTCGGCGCGCACCAGGCCGTAGGTCTCGAGGGCGTCGAGGGTGGAGCGGTCGAGCCCCGCCGCCTCACGCAGCTCCCGGGCGGTCAGGCGGAGGACCGGCGGCGCGGCCAGCTCCGTGGCGGTCGGAACGTCCGGGTCGGCCGTCGGGTCGGGCACTCGGGGGCGGGCGTCCGGATCATCGGGCTCACTGGCCTGGAGGCCCCGGTCCATCGCGTCGAGCGCGTCTCGGATCACCTTCAACGGCCAGAACCGGTCACGCTGCGCGGTGAGGATGTATCGCAGCCGTTCGACGTCACGGTCGCTGTAGGTGCGGTACCCAGCCCCGGTGCGGTGCGGCGTGACCAGCCCCTCCGCCTCGAGGAACCGGATCTTGGAGATCGTGAGGTCCGGAAAGTCGGCCGCCAGGGCGGCGAGGACCCCGCCGATGGTCCGAGTCCCGGGCGTGGCGCCCTCGACGACCCGTCCGCTGCCCGGCTCCGTCGCCGTTCTGGAGGCGCCTGCGGCGCCGGGTCCCCGTCCGGCGTCGAAGGGCCGCACTACTGACGCTGGCCCGCGTAGAAGACGAGGCGGAATTTGCCGATCTGGACCTCGTCACCGGTCCGCAGCTGGGCGTGGTCGACCAGCTCGCGGTTGACATAGGTGCCGTTGAGCGAGCCGACGTCACGGACCGCATACCCGTCGTTCTCCTGGACGAAGACCGCGTGCTTGCGCGACACCGTCACGTCGTCGAGGAAGATGTCACTGTCGGGATGCCGGCCCGTGGTGACCTCCGCGTCGTCGAGGAGGAACCGGGCGCCGGTGTTGGGACCACGCAGGACGACGAGCAGCCCGGTGCCGGGTCGGAGCGCGTCGATGGTGGCCTGGTCCTCGGCCGACAGGCCGCGCGCATCCAGCTCGACGGACTCGTGTCCGGTGCCGACGCCCTGGAAGCGCATCGTGGTCGAGTCGCCCTGCCGGCCGGCCGGAGGCGATGCCTTCGCCGTCGTGTCCGGGGCCTCGGTGGGGCTGGCCTCGGGCTCGTGGTCCGTCATGGCCGCATCTCCTTCGTCACTGCGCAGAACCCTAGTGGATCCCCCTCCCCCTGCCGACGGCGGTTGGACGCCTCCGTCTGCCAGCGAGTCTCGTGCCCTCGCGAGTCGCGGTCAAGCAGCGACCGAAGCGGATCCGCCCGCACTCAGCCGAGACCGTCGCGGTATGCGGCAGCGTCCAGCAGCCCGCCCAGGCCCTCGGCGTCCGAGGGGCGCAGCTCGTACATCCAGCCGTCGGTGTAGGGCGCCGTATTGACCAGCTCCGGGGCGCCGTCGAGCGCGGAGTTGACCGCCGTGACCTCCCCAGACAGGGGCGCATAGAGGTCGCTCACCGACTTCGTGGACTCGACCTCGCCGCACGTGTCGCCGGCCGTCACGGTGTCGCCCACGCCGGGAAGCGACACGTAGACGACGTCGCCGAGCGCGTTCTGGGCGTAGGACGTGATCCCCACCCGCACGGTGCCTCCGTCGAGCTCGTCCACCCACTCGTGGTCGGCGGTGTAGCGCAGTTTGTCGGGGTACTCCAGCTCGCTCATCGCGCTCGCTCTCAGGACGGGTGGGAACCGGACGAGGTAATCACTTCGTCGTCGTTGGGCTGCTCGAGGCGCTCGACGGGCTCGCCGCCGGCGTACCCGCCTCGGGGACGGGCTGAGCGTAACGAGGCGTTCGCGGCGACTGCAACGCGTCGATCCGCACCGTGTCGAGCTGCTCCACGGTGGCCGTGGCCTCCGCGCGGCGCAGCGTCTCGACGATGCCGCCGGGAATGTTGAGCGCCGACGCCATCGTCGCCTTGTCGCCGATGGCGAGCACGGTGAACGGCCGCGTCAGCGGCTGCCCGTCGACCTGGATCTGGCCGCCGGACGAGGAGAACCACGAGCTGGCGACCACCCGGTTCGCGCCGTACTGGACGACCTCCGCGCCGGCATCGCGCAGCTCCTGGAGCA
>Ga0307292_10000962_pt1 | contig 10095 bp, 13 predicted proteins | sample ER_DNA_149_FD_194471 | JGI IMG/M metagenome (GOLD analysis project Ga0307292, IMG submission 194471) | Bulk soil microbial communities from the East River watershed near Crested Butte, Colorado, United States - ER_DNA_149 | ecosystem: Environmental > Terrestrial > Soil > Floodplain | place...
CAATCCGCCCCGGCGGCGGGAATGGGGCTCTGAACCGCCATACGAGGATCGCCGTAGAATCGGATGCATATGCAGAGGCCGCCGATCACCGTCTCCTGCGACTGCGGCGAGACTCGAGAAGTCCCGTACGGGGAGGCCTGGCGCTGCGAATCGTGCGGCCGAGTCTGGGACACGAACCAGATCCCCGCGGAGGAATACGAGGGGCTGCTGCGCAGAATGAAGCGTGCCCGCCTCGAGGCGTTTGCGCTCGCCGCGGTGCTCGCCGCGATCCTGGTTCCGCTGATCGTCTTCTGGAACCCGGCCCTGATCTTCGCCATTCCTGCCGTTGCGGCTGCGTGGCTTTTCCTCTACCTGCCTTTTTGGCGCCGTAAGACGCGCCGGGTCGCCGCGTCCTCGCCGCGCTGGGAGCTCCACCCCGACCCCGAATAATCCATGCTCACGCACAGGCGCACCCCACCGATCGAGCAGTCGACTCACGCCGGCGGTGGAGGGCGCCCCGTTCTCCTCGCCACCATCGACGCGCCCTTCGACGGGGACGCGGCGGTCTTCGCGGTCGAGAGCGCGCTCGAATGCGGTCAGCCGCTGATCGTCGCGAACGTCCTACAGATCCCGCTCGGCCCTCTCTGCGTGGCGATGGGATACGGAACGCTCGATCCGGGCGAAGAGGAGGCGGCCAACCTCCGCGCACCCGCCGAGCTGGCGCACTCGTTCGGGGTGACGCTCGAACGGTTGCGGGTGCTCAGCCCTCACCCGATCGACGCCCTGCTGGAGCTCGCCACCGAGCGGAAGCCGGGGCTCCTCGTCTTCGCGCCCGACCGGGCAGCTGTGAAGCCGCGGGCCTACCGGCGGGCCGCGAAGAAAATCTCAGCCAGGGCGAACTGCCTGGTCTGGCTCGCCGACTAGCTAGTAGGTCTTCGCCGTCAAGCCCCCGTCCACGAGGATCGGGGTGCCGTTGACGAAAGACGACTCGTCCGAGACGAGAAAGACCGCGGCCATCGCGACCTCGCGCGGGTGCGCGATCCGCTTTCCGGGGTAGGCCGCTTCCATCTCCGCGCGCGCTGCCGCCGCGTCCTCGGTTCCGTCGAAGTACTGCTCGATCATCGGCGTCTCCATGTCGCCGGGGCAGATGCAGTTGCAGCGGATCCCGTCGAGCGCGTAGTCGATGGCGATCGCCTTCGTGAGGCCAAGGACCCCGGACTTCATAGCCGTATACGCAGCGAGGTAGCCGTCTCCGGTGAAGGAGAGGATTGAGCCGATGTTCACGATCGAGCCTGCGGTTCCGTTTTCGCGCATGGTCTCGAGCGCGTGCTTGCAGCCCCAGAACGCTCCGGTCAGGTGGGTTGCGACGAGGTCGTCCCACAGATCGTTGCTCGTCTCGTGCAGACGTCCTTCGCCGAGGATTCCGGCATTGTTGACGATGAAGTCGAACCCGCCGAACTCCTTCTGGCAGCGGGCGATGGCGTCGACGATGTCCTGCTCGCGCCGCACGTCGCCCTGGACAAAGACCGCGCGGCTTCCGCTTCCGCTCGCCTCTTCGGCGGCACGGCTGCCGGCCTCGGCATCGCGCGCCATGCCGACGACGTTCGCCCCTTCGCCGCAGAGAGCCAGGAGGATCTCCCGGCCGAGTCCGCGGGAGGTCCCCGTCACGACTCCGATCTTCCCGGCGCAGCGCATCGCGGTAGTTGTAAGCGGCTCCGCGCCCCTCGTCAACGCCTACCCGTCGAGCCGGCGCGGTCTGGCGACCAGCTCGCCGCCGCAGTTGGGGCACACGCGGTCGAGCTCGGCGCCGCACGTCTGGCAGAAGGTGCACTCGTAGCTGCAGATCACCGCGTCGCCCTCCACGGCGAGCGCTGCGCCGCAGCGCTCGCACGCGCTTCGCATCTCGAGGGCCATAGCCCCTCCTAGGATGCCTGACACATGACGCTCGCGCAGCTCGCCCTGACCGTGGCCCTTCTCGGGATCCTGGGCCTGGTCGCCGGGCGCTTCGGGCTCTCGGCGATCCCCGCCTACCTCCTCGCCGGGCTTCTGCTCGGCCCGAACGAGCCGCGCATCTTCAGCGTCATCGAGCCCTCCGAGGTGACGACCTTCGTCGCCGAGCTCGGGATCATCTTCCTCCTCTTCTTCCTCGGGCTCGAGTTCACCGTCGACCGCCTGCTCCGGAGCGGCCGGCACATCGGTCTCGGCGGCTCGATCGACCTCGTCGTGAACGCGGCCGTCGGCCTTTTGGTCGGCGTGATCGCCTTCGGGCCCGGGTTCGCGGCCCTCGTCCTGGCGGCCGCGATCTACGTCTCCTCGAGCGCGGTCACGGTGAAGGGCCTGATCGACTTCCGCCGCCTCGCCGACGACGAGACCGACCTCATCCTCGCCATCCTCGTCTTCCAGGATGTCGTCATCGCCGGCGTGCTCGGCTTCGCCGCCGCGGGCGGGACCGGCGTCAGCCCGACGCTCGTGGCCGTCGCCAAGGCGCTCGGCTTCGTCACCGTCTCGATCGCGGCCTCGCGCTTCCTGCGCTGGCCGATCGACGCGCTCCTCGGGTGGCTGCCGGGCGAGTTCATGCTGCTTGCCACGTTCGGGTTCCTCGTCGGCATGGCGGCACTCGCAAGGGAGCTGGGACTCTCCGAGGCGATCGGCGCGCTCATGGCCGGCGTCGTCCTCGCGGAGACGTCAATCCGCGAGGAGATCGAGGAACGCTTCCTCGCCTTCCGCGATGTCTTCGCCGCGCTCTTCTTCTTCGTCTTCGGCCTGTCGATCGACGTCGGAGCGCTCGGAAGCGTCGGCTGGCTCGTTGCGCTCGCCGTCGTGCTCAGCGTGCTCGCCAAGGTCGCGAGCGGTTACGGCGCCGGAATCGTCGGCGGTTTCAGCCCGCGCCAGAGCCTGAACGTCGGCGCCGCCCTCGTCGCGCACGGTGAGTTCACGATCATCCTCGCGCAGATCGCCGCCGACAACGACGCCATTCCCACGGGCGACCGCAGCGACTTCGTCGCGTTCGCCGGCCTGTACGTCCTCGCGACCGCGACGCTCGGCGTCATCCTCATGAAGGAGTCGAAGCGCCTCGGTCGCCACCTCTTCCCGCCTCGACTAGCCTGAGAGGAGACGCATGGCCCAGGAGCTCAGAGAAACGCGCTTGCCGGGAGTCGGCACGAAGTTCACCTTCAGGACCGCTCACGGCAGCCGCGTCGCGGTCATCCAGCACCTCGACGGCGCGCGCGAGCTGTACGTCTTCCGCCACGCGGACGACGAGGACCCCACGGCCGTGCTGCAGCTCGAGGACGACGAGGCCCGCCAGCTCGGCGCCGTGCTCGGCGGAGCCTACGAGCGCCCGAAGATCGTCGAGGAGCTCGAGATGGCTCTCGGCGAGCTCGCGATCGAATGGGTGCCGGTCCCTTCGGCGAGCCCCGCGATCGGGAAGACCCTGGCGGAGTGCGGCTTCCGCGCCCGCACCGGGATCACCATCATCGCCATCCTCCGCGAGCCCGAGCCGATCACGGGCGCCCAGCCCGACGACGTGATCAATGAGGGGGACACCCTCGTGACCGTCGGCAAGCTCGGTCAGTACCCCGAGTTCCGCCGCCTCCTCACAGAAGGGCCCGTCGGCTAGCTTCTCGGCCGCTTCTTCTCAGGGTCGTAGATCGGGAAGTCGGCGACCGTCGCGTTGGCGACGCCTCCGCCCGCTAGCTCGACCTGCACCTGGTTTCCCTTCTCGGCCTGCGCGGTCTCGAGGACAGCCAGGCCGATCACCTTGCCGAGCGTGGGGCTCTCGCAGGGGCTCGTGAGCGTGCCGGCCGGCTCTCCGTCCTTCGTCACGGCCGCGCCGTACTCGGGAACCTCGTTCCCCTGCAGCTCGAGATTGGTCAGCCGCCGGGGCGGGCTCTTCGCGGTCTCGACGAGTGCGGCCTTGCCGCAGAAGTCGCCCGTGTCTAGGCGGATGACCTTGTCCAGCGACATGTCGAACGGGTTCGTCTCGTGCTGGAAGTAGTCGTATCCGATGAAGATCAGCCCCGACTCGATCCGGAGCGTCTCGACAGCCGCGAGGCCGTACGGCTTCGCGCCCGCGTCGGTGATCGCGCCCCACAGCTCCTCGGCGTAGTCGGGCTCGCAGAAGACCTCGTAGCCGAGCTCGCCGGAGTAGCCCGTGCGTGAGACCCAGCAGGGCACGCGGCCGACGTGCGCCTGGTGCGGGAGGAAGCGGAAGTAGCCGAGATCCTCGACCGACTCGTCCGTAAGGTCGGCGAGGAGCTCTCGCGACTTCGGCCCCTGGACCTGGAGGTGGGGCAGCTTCTCCGTGATGGGCTCGATCTCGACCTGGAGGCCGTCGACGACGTCCTGGAAGTGGTCGAGGTCCGAGTCGAAGGCGGTGACCACCCAGCAGCTCGCATCCGTGAACTTGAGGACCGTGCCGTCGCCGACCATCTTCCCTTCGGCGTCGCAGAAGGGCCCGTAGCGCACCTGGCCGATCTCGAGGCCGAGCATGTCGTTCGCGAAGATCCGATCGGCCGCGACCAGCGCGTCCGGCCCGCTGAAATCCCACTTGCGGAGGGGGGACTCGTCCCAGACGCCCACGTGCTCGCGAACCCAGTTGTGCTCGGCGACCGGGTCGCCGAAGTGGTTGGGCCAGTACCAGCCTTCCCAGTCCGTGCGCTCGACCCCCATGCGCTCCTCGACGGCGTCGAAGGCCGTCCGGACGATCGCTGTGTCGCTCATTCACTCTCCTTGGTCAGATTCGGGGTCCAGCCTAAAGCGTGGGAGGCCGCCCGCGAAAGATCGAGCAGCGGGCCGACCGCCCGCCGCATCGCTTTCGGGTCGAAGCGGGAGTCGGGGCCCTGCACGCCGAGGATGGCGACGAGGTCTCCCCGGCTCCCGAAGACCGGGGCGGCGATCGCGTTCAGGTCCTCCTCACGCTCGCCCGCGGCCGTGGCGAACCCGTCCGCGCGCACGCGGTCGAGCTCTGAGGCGAGGCGTTCCCGGTCGATGACTGTCCTCGACGTGAAGCGCTCGAGCCGGCCCGGGGAGAGATGCCCGTTTCCGAATGCGAGCCCCACCTTCCCCGTCGCCGTCGCGTGCGCGATGCTGGGTCGGCCGAGGCGGGCGACCGAGACGACGGACGCGTCCCCCTGGACGAAGTCGACGGTGACCGCATCGGGGTCGCCCGGAGCCGAAAGCGTGGCGGTTTCTCCAATTGCCGCCGCGAGCGCGCGCAGGTGCGGCCGGGTCGTTTCACGGAGGTCGAGCCTGGCGAGGACCGCGTTTCCGAGCTGGAGGAAGCGCGGGCCGAGTCTGTACCTGCCGGTTTCCTCGACGTGCTCGACCAGGTTTCCGCCGGCCAACGTGGCGAGGAGGCGGGAGGTCGTGCTTGCGTTCAGGCCCGCGCGGCGGGCGAGCTCGTTCGTGCCGAGCTCCTCACCCGCGGCGAGCGCGTCGATGACTGCGAGCGCGCGCTCGACTGCTGCGACGGTGCGCACGGCTGGCTTTCCGGTTCTGGCCATGGTACTTTTCGAAGAGGGATTTTGACACACTATTGCCGAGGAGGCAATTCACGATGAGCGCGCTCCCCAAGTCCGCCCCCTACGCCGTCATCGGCGCCGGCATCCACGGCCTTTCGACCGCCTACCACCTCGCCAAGGAGCTCTCCGAGCGCGGCCTCGGCTCCGGCCAAGACGTCGTCGTGCTCGAGAAGTCGGAGCCGGGAGCCGGCGCTTCGGGAATCGCCTGCGGCGTCGTCCGCAACAACTACTTCCAGCCGGCCATGAGCGAGCTCATGCAGGGCTGCGTCGAGGTGTGGGAGTCGGACCCGGAGGCCTACGCGTACAACCCCGTCGGCTACATCGCCCTGGGCCCGGAGGTGCAGGAGTCCGATCTCGCCGCCACGTTCGAGCGCCAGGAGCGGATCGGATACCGCTCGACGTTCGTCACCGGCGAGGCCGAGGTCGACCGGCACATGAAGGAGCTCTTCCCGGACTGGCGCGCCAAGGGCGTCACGGCCTGCCTGCACGAGTTCCAGGGTGGCTTCGCGTTCAACAGGGATTCCGTCGACGGCCTCGCACGGAAGGCGCGCGGCGAGGGCGTCGAGATCCTCACGGCCGTCGAGGTGACGGGGCTCGAGTCAGACCCCGACGGGGTCGTCACCGCGGTCGAGACCGACCAGGGCCGCATCGAGGTCGGCGAGCAGGTCGTCATCGCGCCGGGCCCATGGGCGAAGAGCTTCTGGGCAATGCTCGGCCTGCCCATGGAGATCGACATTCGAACCCCGGACGGCGACGTCGTCGAAAGGCAGCCCATGTGGACGTATTGGAACCTGCAGGAGGGCGAGATCACCGTCGACCCGCTCATGTTCGCGACAGCGGACGGAAGCGCGCCGCCGGTCATCCATCTCGACACCGACGCGCCGCTCTGGACGGACGAGGGCGAGCTCGTAACCGATGAGCTCTGGGGGATCTACTTCAAGCGTGACCGCCACGGCGTACAGGGAGGAGCCTCGCCGCTCGTCGTAGACGGGGACGTGCAGCTCGACCCCTATCCCGCGACGACCGACGTCGACCCCGGGTTCGCCGACATGTGGTCCGCGGCCCTGTCTCATTCGATGAGCCGCTTCAAGGGTTGCCGGCCGCTCTACAAGCAGGCGCGCTCGGGCGGGGTGGGGGCCTTCACCGCCGACAACTTCCCGGTCTTCGACTACATGCGGCCGAACGTCTACACGATCCTCGACTCGAACCACGGCTACAAGATGATCGGAGTCGGCCGCGAGGTCGCGAAGGTGCTCGTCGGCGAGCATTCGAGCCTCCTCTACCCGTTCCGCTTCGAGCGCTTCTCGTCAGGCGACCTGCACCCGGTCTCGCACTCGCCGTACCCCTGGAGCTAGCCGGCTCCGGCTGCCGGCTCGTCGGGCGGCGGCGAGTCGGCGAGCGTCTTTTCCGCAGCACGGGCGAGATCGAAAGCCGTGACCAGAAGCAGCGCGACGAGGACGGCCGCCACGATGCTCGCGAGGATGAGGAGCCGTAGGGCATCCGTCCGCGCCTCCGTAAATGCCTTGTCGGTCTCCACGGCGCGGGTCGCTTCGAGCGCCGAGAGCTGCTGTGCTCCCGCGGCGGCGCGCTGGAAGTTCCCGATCTCGGGGCCGAGGAAGAGACGACGGACCTCTTCGTCGTCCCCTTCCTGCAGCGCTCTGTAGGCCACGGCGTCGAGCGCCATGAAGTCGTCGAAGGCCGCCTCGACCTCGTCCAGAAGCGCTTGCTCGGAAGGGCTCGTAAGTTTCTTCCGCGCGGTTGCGAGGTCCGCGCGGAAGCGCTCGACCGAGCGGAGGAAGATCGGCCGGCTCTCGCCGTTGTCGTAGCCGTAGGCCGTCTGCCAGCCGTTGAAGTCCGTGATGTCGTACTTGAGCTCGAGGGCGAGGGCGCGGGCCTCGCCCGCCTCCTGCACGTCGTCGAATTTGGCCCCGAGGCTGTTCATGCCCCAGATGCCGACGCCGGCCGTGAGCGCCAGGCCGGCCACGGCGACGACGATCGCGGTCGCAAGTTTCGCCCGGATCGTCATGAGCCGGGAGTAGGGGTCACGCCCGCCGGAGTGGCAAGGGGTGAGCCGGTCGGGGGCTGGGGATCGCCTTCGAGCAGGTGCAGGCGCTGTGCGAGCCAGCGCTTCGTCGTCGACTGCAGGCCGAGCGTGACAATGATCGCGAGCGCCACCGAGGTGACGACGAGATCGGCGTTGGGAACGTGCATGCTGACAATGATCCCAGCGAGCGCGGCCGGAACGACGCCTGTCTCCCTCGTCCAGGCGAGGAACGCGAGCTCCTCCCAGGACCAGTCGCCGCGCCGGTCGACGAGCAGGCAGACGAGGACGACGATCGGGCGCGCGACGAAGATCAGCATCGCGAGCACGGCGAGGCTCGGCCAGAAGTGGTCTGCGATCGAACGCCAGGGGAGGTTGGCGCCGAGCGTGATGAAAACGAGCATCACCATCGTGTGTGACACCGTGGAGACGAATGCGCGCATCTCGTCCTCCTGGTGAGAGTGCATGCCGAGCCCGAGGAGGTGCATGTTGCCGAGGATGAGGCCCGCGAGGAAGGCGCCGAGGTAGCCGCTCCCTCCCGCGGAGTCGATCGAGAAGAAGCTGCCGCTGATCACGGCGATGATCACGATGGCGGCCGACTCCCGCCAGATGCCCGTGCGGCGGCTCGAGACCACGGCCGAGAGCACGATGCCGAAAACGATTCCGAGCGCCGTGGAGAGTGCGAGGTCGACCAGGAAGTCGGCCATGGGCGCGGTTAGCGACGCGCTTCCGCTGAGGACGACGCCGGCGAAGGCGAGGGCGAGAACGGCGCCGGTCGGGTCGTTGAGCGCCGACTCGGCGATGATCGTCTGCGAGATCTTGGGGCGGAGGCGAACCCGCTCGAAGAGCGGAATGAGAATGGCGGGGTCCGTCGGAGAGAGCGCGGCGCCGATCAGGAGGCCCGTGGTCAGCGGCACACCGAAGACCGCGGCGGCGACGCTCCCCGTGAGGAGCGCTGTGAGCACGACGCCCGGGATCACGAGCATGATCAGTCCGATCGAGACCCGGCTGAGGATGCGGAGCGAGAGCTGTAGCCCGCCGTGGAAGAGGATGAACGAGACGCCGAGCGTGAGGATGAGCTCCGCGCCCATGGAGTCGAGTGGTACGTCGATCGCCCCGGCGACGGACGGGCCGAGCAGGGCTCCGGCTCCGAGGAGGAGCAGCATGGGTGGAACCTTGAGGAACTCGGCGACGAGCTCGGCCCCGAGTCCGGCCGTGAGCATCAGGGTGATCGTGAGGATGACGTCCTTCGTCGTCACGACGCCCGATTGTGACTCTTCGACCCGACTGCGTCACCCGGGGTTGCGTCCTTAGACGTGCTGGGACACACTAGCGCGCGTGCTGTTGTTCCTCCTGCTCGGGATCTATCCGTTCGTCCTGCTCCTCACCTGGGCGCTCTCCATCTACCTGACCTGGATCGAAGTCCGAGAACAGCACATGGACAAGCTGCACAAGATCTGGTGGCTGCAGCTCACCTTCCTCCTGCACTTCCCTGGATACCTTGTCCTCCGCTTCTGGATCTTCTACCGGCGACGACGCGCAACCGCGTAGCTTCGGCGAGCGGCTTCGCGAAGTCACGTGGACGCGCGTCGCGTTCATGGTGGCGCTGCTCGCGCTCGGGCTCCTGCTCACCCGCCTGCCCGGACGCGGCGAGCAGAACGTGAGCGGGGACCGGGCCGTGGAGATCGCCCGGCCCCAGATCGACTTCACCCCCGAAGGGCACAACATCCGCCTGGTGCGGAGGGGGATTCCTCCGCGGGCCTTCTGGGCCGTCTCCTTCTGGATCAAGGACAAGACCGGCAGGGCGACCGAGGTCACGGTCGTCCTTGTCGACGCCTCATCAGGGCAGATCGACCAAGTCATCAACGGGACCTAGCGCCGACTCGGCCTGTGTGAAATCCGCACAGGACTCTGCGGACAAAGTGTCATTCGTCGCCATTGCCGGTCGGGAGAGGCCTTTCTAGCCTCGCGCCAGTCCACACGACGTCGGTTCAAAACGCCGATCGGAGAGTGACACGATGGTCGTTTCGATGTTGAGCGGTGTCTCTGCGCTCCTCGCGCAAGCGCCGACAACGCAGGAATTGGCCGACAAGCTGGCGCTCGACAGTCAGATCCTGTCGGAGCAGTTCTACTACTACACCGTCGTGATCATGTGGCTGATCCACGTCGGCTTCATGTCGTACGAAGCCGGCGCCGGACGCCGCAAGAACGTGATGGCGACGGCGATGAAGAACATCCTCACGATCGCCGTCGTGACGCCGACGTTCTACTACTTCGGCTGGTGGATCTACGGCTGTTTCAACACGGGGATCATCCCCTTCAAGCCGAGCGACTTCGCCAACTCGGTGCACGCGAGCGAAGTCGCCATGGCGAACTTCTGCTCGACGACGTATCCGTGGGCGGCCAACCTCGGCCCGAACCTGAACGACCACATCTCCGGCGTCTTCTGGGCCGCATTCCTCCTCTTCTCCTGGACGACGGCGTCGATCCTCTCCGGTGCGCTCATCGAGCGCGTGCGACTTTCGGCTTACCTCATCCTCGGCTCGATCCTCG
>Ga0307292_10000963_pt1 | contig 10090 bp, 11 predicted proteins | sample ER_DNA_149_FD_194471 | JGI IMG/M metagenome (GOLD analysis project Ga0307292, IMG submission 194471) | Bulk soil microbial communities from the East River watershed near Crested Butte, Colorado, United States - ER_DNA_149 | ecosystem: Environmental > Terrestrial > Soil > Floodplain | place...
CGCCAGCACTGGTTGTTCAGATTTGCTCTCCGGGCTCCGACCGATCAATAACGAGGTGGTGATCACCTGTCGGCGCCCAGTGTCGAACACAAGCGCTACCGCATCCGATGTTGTGGTCGCTGCTAGGCCTGGACGAGATCTGGCAAAAACCGCCTCATCGACGCGCGAACCTTCTGCGATTGCGGATCCCGGAAGCGCAGGTAACGCAGGCGTCAGCGGATCTCGGCCGCGCCCCAGGTCAGCGGTCACCGTACGTCTCATCCACTGTGACGTTGTGAAGCCTGCGATGATCTTGCGAACGCCCACTGGATTACCAGTCAGGTCGTCAACGGTCCGCACGTTTAAAGCGAGGCGCCCAAGCGTGCGACCGCGACGGATGAACAGCAGCAACTGAGTAACAACACATGCGACGCTCAGCAGGCCAATCAAAATCGGCGTTCCGAACGCGCCCGATGCAACCGCCACAGTGGCAATCACGGCTGCAATCACCAGGGGAATCACGTCGGTTAGCACTGCCAGATAGCCGCGTACTGCGCTCGAGCGTGCGACCCCCGCCAGCAACGGCGTGTAAGTACCGAGCACACTGCCCTGCGCAGCAGGGGTGAGCACCGTCCCGCAGGACTCGCAGAGCACGCCGGCGGAGGACTGCAAACTGCCGCAGCGTGCGCAGCTCGCGACACCCACGAGCGCTCCCGGCATGTGAACCTCCGGATGGTCAGGACCTTTGACGTCAGTCGCTGAGTCTGTAACCCCTCGGGGGCAAAAGTGTAGGTATCAGTTCGTGACCTGGTCGTGACCGCGGGAAATTTCTGGGATTCCAGAACCACGGCACAGCAAATTGGTCCGTTTGCTGGGACCGACATGCCCGATTGCCCAAAATCTGACCCGCACCGGCGCTACGTTAGGTCGCGTCCGTGACCCAACCGTTATCTTCGCCCTTTTTCGGGGGAGAGGAGCAAGTCATGAAGTTCGCCATGGGGGCTGAGACGCTCACGGTTCTGACCAAGCAGACGTCTTCGGCCAATGATGATCTTGGAAGTCTGGTGAAGCAGCTGTTCGCCGCCGCCGAGCCGATCCAAGGCAAGTTCAATGGCGCCGGTCGCGCCGCATTCGACAGGTTCAAGGGTGAGACCGATCAAATCGCCAATGAGCTGAACTCCGCGCTCGCTGCAGTACTTGGCGGCATCCAGGGCCAGAACACCGCATTTCTCACCGGTGAACAGCAGATGGTGGATGAAACCACTGCTGCCCAGGGCGGTGCCAACTTCGAGTCCGCCCGGTTCTCCGGATCCCGCTGAGAAAGGACGAAAAAGATCATGTCTGCTGGAAATGCCGCCGATCGTCGTGACTTCGACATCCCTGCCTCGCAGGCCGCTCAAGATCATTTCAATGCTGTCGCCGGACACCTGGAGTCCCTAATCAATGCACGTGATCGCGATGTGCAACTCGCGATGTCGGACTACCAGGCCGACGGTGCGTCGGAGGAGTACGCCGCGAAAGAGCAGCGCTGGCATAACGTTGCCGACGAGGTACGCGGCATCATCCAGGTGCTCAGGGGATCGTTGGGAAGCAACGACGAGACCGCAGCCCAGTCGCTGCAGCGCGCCAAGGGCGCGGTTGACTCCATCGGCTGAGTTCTGGGGAGACGACGATGACCGGCTATCGAATCGACCCCAAGGGCGTAGAGACAGTACTGAACGCCACGAAGAGCGATGCGGAGAAGTTCGGCACGATCCTGAAACCGCTTCAGGGATGGGTGGAGTTCGCAGCCACCGGGACCGGTGGCAGTGGCGCCATCATCCCTGCCTTGCAGAGCTTCTTTGAAAACCAGTCAGTGGGCCTCAAAGCGATCAACACCCGAGTAGGCGCGGCCATCACCGGCGCCTATGAAGCCACCAAGGCCTATGTCGAGGGCGACCTGGAGATGGTGCAGACCTATCAGAAGAACGCTGCCGTTGCGGCCGATCCACCGCTTCATGGAGTGCCACGCCAACTGGGAGGCTACTGATGCCGGACCACATCGATCCTGCTGCGATTCCCGGTGACAACCTACGGCCGGACATGGTCGAGATTGCCGCCGGCGAGATCTCCACGATCGGCGACGATGTCAGTGATCAAGGCGGCGTGGTCGTGAGCACCTGGCAGCGGCTGGCACATCATTACGAGGCGCCCGAGGCTACGACCTTGTTCGGCGTCATGGATCCGGTCAAGACCAACGCCGAAACCTTTGGCAGCAACGTTGATCGAGTCAGCAGTGCGCTCAAGACCTACGCCGCTGAAGTGGAACCGATCAAGGCTGAGCTGGCCAAGATCAAGACCGACGCGTACAACTTCGTAGCCTCGATCGCCGGTGGCGTGGAGAAGACCACCTACAGCCGGGCCGGTGCAATAAAGACAACGGTGGAATGGCATGAGGACCAGGACTCGGTCGATGCCAACAACGACCTGATTCGCCGCGTCAACGTCCAAATGGTGTTGCTGTGGGCTGCGGAACGCAAATGCGCTAATGCGATCTACGACATCATCGGCTTTCCGCACATCGAGGCCGCGACCGACAGCAACCCGAACGGCTATGGCGTCAACGAAATCCCAGACGGTGCCGAGACACCGTGGGGGAAGACGGTCGAGCGAAGCGAATCCTGCGGTGAAAAAGCGGCCAATGCCGTCGGGCACTTCGTCTGGGACGGTGTGATTGTCGGCGGTATCTGGGGAACCGTGGAAGGGCTCGGCACCCTCACGCTGGGATACAACCCGCAGACGGGCGAATGGTTCAGCGGTGACGCGTACGGGGCGGCGTGGAGCAATCTCGGCAAGCTTGCGGTAGGGCTCGCTGTCAGCAGCCCGCTCACCATTCCTTTGATCGCCAACATGCCTGGGCCGGCCGGCAACTTCCTGCGCGACTGCCAAATGACTGTGGTCAACGCCGGCAAAGGCCTTATCGCCTGGGACAAATGGAAGGACGATCCGGCAGCCGCCGCTGGCGAGGCTACCTTCAACATCGCCTCGATCATCATTCCGGTCGGCGCTGCCACAGCGCCGGTGCGCACCAGCGCCAGCACCGCCGCCGCCGCAATCCGTACCGCAGCCAAGATCATCGATGTTGTCGATCCAACCTCAGCATTGATCAAACTCGGCACCGCTGGCGCGAAGATCGCCATACCTGCCATTGCCGACCTCGCGAAGTCCATCGACCTCTCCAAGATCGGTCTTGACAATGTGGACGTGGGCGGCAAGATCGATCTCCCAGACCTGCCCAAGGTGGAGGCGCCCAAGGTCGAGGTGCCATCGGTCAACAAGAGCGATATGACTCTGGATACGCCGAACACAGCTGGCACAGCTGACGTGCCCGTCCGCACGGTCGATACGGCAGTGAGTGTTCCGGTACGCGAGCCGGCGCTGGTCGGCACGGGCTCGGCCACTGGCGGTGACAGCATCGTCCATATTGGCGACGGCGGGCACACCAGTGGCTCAGGCGGCGCGCATGGCGGAGCCGACGCCGGATCACCGCCTTCGTCTTCGGGCGGTGGAGACGGCACCGATGGCCCGACCGATGGTCCGCCGCATGGCCCGGATGGCCCAAGCCATGGAAGTGGCAGGGGATGGCATCCCAGTGACGGCGACCCTGTGCTTTCCGATGCCGACTACGGTCCCGACTTCACACGCGTCCATGAGGGCCCTGTCGATGCCGCCACCAAGGCCATCGAGGATAACTATGGCCAGCCCATGGCAGACCACGGCAGGTTGGATGACGCGCAGCTGCCGCCGAGAATCGAGGACCTTCCGCAGGATGTCAAAGAGCTGGTCACCGACCCCCAGGCGCCGTACGGACGCGACGCAGCGAACAATCCGTACAGCCGTGAGGACTTCGAAGCCCGCTACGTCGATGAGAATGGCGATCTCCGATATCCGCCACACGACGGTGCAGTCCGTGGACGCACGATTGAGTTCACCAGCGTCACGGAATTCCAGAAGCACTACAGCGACGTCATCGATCGATTCGGCGGTGAGAATGGCAAGTACTTCTCGCCTGACGGCACGTCCTTCGAGGCGCGCGCTCTGCCGCCCCGCAACCTCCATGAGCCCTACATCAGACTGCGGCTCACCGACAAGCTACCTACTGACTGGAAGATCGAAGTTTCACAGGTGGCACCAGCATTCGGCCGAGATGGCGGTGGTATGCAGATCCGGATTCTGGATGCTCACGGTCAGGCCGTGAGCGTCAAAGAGCTCCGAGCGCAACGAATCCTGAAGCCGATCGACAACACCCGCTGGCCCGTGGAGTGGCCACGACCACGTGGTGGCGCAACGCCGCATTATGGAGGTTGGAGTAGCGATCCCTTCGAATAAAGGCAGCCGCCCGGTCGATGTTTGATCAACACAGTCAAGAGCAGGAGTTCTCAGCAGACCTGCTGCTCATCGGCGAGCTGGCCGAAGGCCTGCGCATGAAACGTCGGCCTGGGGATTCGGAAACCATTTTCGAGGTTGGCGATTTCGAGGTCACCCGGGTACTCGCGGAACGTCATGGCCTCTTCACATTTGAGACAACTGATCGCGGACGGCGCTCGACGGATGCGGTTTTCAGCTCGGCGCGAGATGCTCGTCGCTACATGATCATGGACCTCTGCGAATCCTATCGATTCCGCACCCAGATGGAGCCAATGGTCATGGAACAGCTCGCGCCGGGCAGGAAGCTCGAGGACGGCCCGACCGGGCATCGGCTGAGTTGGACAGGAGGCGAGGCCACTTTTTACCGACGGTATGAGGCGGTGACCTTCAGCTGGGTGATCGAGGCCGATCCGGCCACCATCGTCGCGAGCTACCAGCATCCAAATGGAGAGCCACTCTTTGATCTTGGAATTCCGCCGACGATCGAGGAACCCAAGCATTCGACGGGTCGGGTCATGGATCCGCCGCCGATCGAGACCCCGCCGCCTGACGAAGCGAAAATTGATCAAGCGACGATCGACGCGCTACTCGCCGATCTCGGTTGGGAGCGCCGTACGCCATTGGCAGCTGAGATTCTGGCCGTTGTCGGACATGCAGAAGTCGGACGCGCCATCTCATATCGGCAGTCTCAATTCATTTACGAGGCGGTAGTGGAGTCCGACTACCGCAAGATCATCGCTACGTTCTCGACCGCTGCGGCCGCCCGGCGGTTCATGATCATGGAACTCGGCGGCATTCTCCGGAGCCGACGTCGCTTGCCCAAGATCCAGCCCAATCGACTGGCACCGGAATGTGGCATCGAGAAGGGACCCATTGGCTTCGAGCTCAGCTGGGCCGGCGGTGAGGCCACCTTTCCTATCGGCTACATCGGCCACCAGCGGGCACTCGATTTCAGCTGGGTCGCTTCGGCAGAGCTCGCCGACATCGCTGCCAGCTACCGGCATCCCAACGGGGAGCCGCTCTTCGACCTGGCTAATCCTCCTCGATCAGCTGCCCCATGACCCACTCCGCTTCACTGACTCTCGGTGTACGCGAGCCCTAGGAGACCTCGATGACCTGAATGCGCTGCAGCAGGCCCAAGACGACGAGATCTCGAATGCCAGTCTCCGGTTGCTGAAGTGTGAACCGGATACCACCGCCTGGACGCCCGAACCAGGGCGCCGTAATCCTCGCCCGTACTCGGACATCGGCGGTCGTCAGAAACTTGTGAACATCGTTCTCGGGGCGCAACGCGGTCGGCGGGAGTGAGCGGAACTCGAACGGCGTATCGATCGGATAGGTATGCACGCCATCCAGCGCTCCGACCCTGTCGATCGGCAGCTCTGGCGGCAAGTCGATCACAATCCCTTCTGGGCCGGCCTCACGGGCACGATCGCGAAGATCGAAGTAGTGCATCGCGACCTTGCCGACAACGGTGTCCAGCTCTGGTCGCGAGATCACTCGTACCGGTGGAAGCGGCCGAGACACATAGCCGATAACGGCTTCAGAGATCCCCGGCTCCGATTCGGCTGAGAGCAATCGAAACGCTTCGCCGTAATCAACGGTGTCGAGGACAAAACGGCCGTCATCGGGTCGAACCCGAAGCGCCCCTTCCAGCGGTGCGACCGCCGAGTCCTCCCCCGGAAGCTCGATATCGAAACGGGTAAAACCCAGTGCGTCCAACTCGGCGCGAAGTCCGTCAAGCACCCTGCACACGCTAGCGGCTGCCGCGGCGAACATAGCAGGGCAACGTGCTTACTACCTTGGTAGGAAGGATAGTAGTATCGCGGTGTGAAGATAAGCGTCAGCGTGCCGACGGTCGATGTGGAGTTCCTGGATACCTATGCGCACGAACATGGCATCGAGTCACGTTCGGCCGCCGTCCAGCGAGCGATCGGGTTGTTGCGCGCATCCCAGCTTGGAGACGCGTACGAGCAGGCCTGGCAGGAGTGGGAGAAATCAGGTGAGGCCGACTTATGGGAGCCGACCGCCGCTGACGCGCTGCCTCGCTCGTGAGGCGAGGCGAGATTCGCTTTGCCGACCTAGAGCCGGTACCCGGCTCGGAGGCCAATAAGCGGCGGCCGGTCGTAATCGTCAGCAACGACGGAGCGAATGAGCGGGCGACGATTCTGGGACGTGGCGCGGTGACCGTCGTACCAGTGACGTCCAACGTGACACATGTGCTGCCCTTTCAAACGCTGCTGCAAACCGGTGCCACCGGGCTGGCACGCTCGTCCAAAGCCCAGGCAGAGCAGGTCAGATCCATTGACGTCAGACGCCTCGGACCGCGCATTGGACAGCTGCCGCCGGCCGTGATTGTCGAACTCGACAAGGCGCTGCGGTTGCATCTCAGCCTGTAGTGATCAGAGACAGAAACACATGAGTTTGAGCAGTTGGGCATCGAGAAATCTGCGTCCCAGGAGGGCCTTGATCTGGACAGATCGCGACTACCGTGGAGGCAACGGGCAACCTCGGAGTCGGCTTCATCCAAGGACTTCCCCATCCGACTCCGTGTGTTGAGCGTTGGAGGTTGTGATGTTGTTTGAGGTGCTGGCGGTGCTCGGAGGAGCTGCCTTAGTGGGTGCCGCGGTTAGCGTCAGAGTTGTCAAACAGTTTGAGCGCGGTCTGGTCTTCAGATTCGGCCGGATCCGCGAGCGCATTCGCGGCCCGGGACTCGCCGTAATGGTGCCCTTCGCAGATCGACTGCAGAAGGTCAACCTGCAGATCGTCACTATGGCCGTGCCCGCGCAGGATGGCATAACCCGCGACAACGTCACGGTCAAAGTGGATGCTGTCGTTTACTTCCGCGTGGTAGATCCAGTGCGGGCGGTTGTCAACGTCGAGGATTATCCCTTCGCTGTTTCCCAGGTGGCACAGACGTCGCTGCGCTCGATCATTGGAAAGAGCGATTTGGACGATCTGCTGACCAACCGCGAGCGGCTCAACGAGGGCCTTGAGCTGATGATCGACAATCCGGCCGTTGAGTGGGGCATCCACATCGATCGGGTCGAGATCAAGGATGTGGCGTTGCCCGAAACCATGAAGCGGTCAATGTCACGTCAGGCCGAGGCCGAGCGGGAGAGGCGGGCCCGCGTTATCTCCGCCGAGGGCGAGCTGCAGGCCTCCGACCGGCTGGCGCAGGCGGCTCACACTATGGCGGACACGCCGGGCGCTCTTCAGCTGCGGCTGTTAGAGACCATTGTCGAGGTGGCTGCGGAGAGGAACTCCACACTCGTGCTGCCCTTCCCGGTGGAGCTGCTGCGGTTCCTGGAGAACAACACCAGCCTCAGTTCGGCGCTTTCTGCAACTCAGTCAGCCGTCGCGAAAGTCCCCGATAACCCCGAGAGCGGCGACAGATCAGGTGTTGCGGATATGGTTTCCTCGGCACCGGACGTCGCTGCGTTGGAGGCGGGGGAACCGGACATTGCCGATCGGCCGGCGGTCCGAACTGCGAATGGGCTTAGCCCGGTCCCGAATGGTCGGTCCTCCCCTAGCGATGCCGGCTCGCAGACCTGAACGCTTGTCACAGCGATCATGGATCGGCGCCCGCAGCAAAGCCGGCGTACGCCGTCGGTGACATCGGCCCAAATCAAGATCAGAGAATTACTCCGTCAGGTGTAAAATCGCCAATGATCGGAGGTGAGTTGCGATCATGATCAAGAGTAAGTTCATCAGCAAGCTTGCACTCGCGCTTGCGGCGGGATGTCTCTCTGTCGGGATACTGGGAGTGGACGCGAGCGCCCAAACCCCCCGGGCACTGATCACCGTGATCATCGGCGATAACCTCACCTACGAGAATATGGACCTCGGCGTCGCGGCGAAGCTGCTGGTCTCTCACGTGTGCGGCGTTGATGAGCGTGACGCTAAAGACATCGTGGAACTAGCAGCAAAGGGCAACCAGAAGATCGTTGCCATCTGTCCCGGAACGGGGGCGATATTCCACGTCATCCCGTAACAAAATTGCCTCGCATCAAGATCACTGAGCCCAGCGGCCGGCTAGCGCGTTACCAGCGATGGTGGATCTGCGCCCGGAGCTCCCGGTCATAGAGCTCGCGTACGCCAGCCAAGAACTCCGCACCCAGCGGCGGCAGCTCACCTGCCGCCGCATTGGCTTCGGCCTGTGCCACGGTTCGCGCACCCGGAATCACCGTGGTGACGCCCTCTTGCTGCACCACCCAGGCAAGAGCTGCCTGGGCCGGCGTAGCTTCGAACGGCAGCTTGGCCACCAGGTCAGCAAACTCCTTGGCCAGCCGTACGCCGGTCTCATAATCCACACCCGAGAAGGTCTCCCCCACATTGAAGGCCTGCCCGGTCCGATTGAAGTTTCGATGATCATTTTCGGCGAACTGAGTCGAGGTGGTGTACGCGCCGCTCAAGAGGCCGCTGGCCAGCGGAACACGGGCAATGATGCCCACCCCGTTCTGGATCGCCGAGGGCAGCACGGCCTCCAGCGGCTTATGCCGGAATGCGTTGAAGATGATCTGTACGGTTGCGGTGCCGCGACGAGACATTGCAGTCAACGCCTCATCGCAGGTCTCAACACTCACCCCGTAGTTAGCGATCACGCCATCGGCGACAAGCGTGTCGAGCGCGTCGTACAGCTCATCACTGGAATAGACCGCAGTCGGTGGACAGTGCAGCTGAACAAGATCAAGTTGATCCATGCCTAGATTGCGCCGCGATCTGTCCGTCCAGGCCTGGAAGTTCTGCAGCGTGTAGTTCTCCGGTACTTGATCAACCCGCCGTCCCATCTTGGTGGCGACCATAATCGGCGAATCGGGGTTCTCCACGCGGAAACGGCCGATCAGCCGCTCGCTGCGACCGTCACCGTAGACATCTGCGGTGTCGAAGAACGTCACCCCAGACTCGACGGCGGCGCTGAGCACCTCCAGCGCCGCCGTCTCGCTTACCTCACCCCAGTCCGCACCGAGTTGCCAGGTGCCTAGCCCGATGACGGAGATGGGACGTTCAGTACGACCGAGTACGCGTTCTTCCATACCGTTACCCTACGGACACCTCCTGGCTCGATCGACGCAGCACTGCGGCAGCCAACCCGGCAAATCCGATCGCCTGCAGCATTGCCCCGATAACCTCGAGCACCTCGCCGCCGAGGAACAGGCCGGCGACGTGAAACGGTGGCCACAGCATGATCAAGATTGCTGCCCAGATCGGCACCGTATGGCTGCGTAGTAGGCCGATGGCGAAGAGCAGCGTGCCCAGCAAGTTGCCCACGATAAAGATCGGGAACACCCAGCCGGTCGCGGTATCGCTTTGACTCGCATCGATGACTGCCGCAAAGTCGGCCAGCGGGCCGCCGTGCTCTGCCATCGTAATGATGATCACGTTGCTGAGCAGGACGCCGAAATAACAGACGTAGCCGGCGATCATCAAGGACCCTCCGACAAAGGCCAGCCGTGACCGCCGGGCCAGGCTCAACGCTGTCATGACGGCGGGGATGATCAGCAGGCAGCCGATCATTCCAGCGACCAGGCAGAGCCGAAGTATCCCAGGACCCGCCGCCGCCAACGAGAGGGCTTGCGCCCCAGTCTCGTCGCTTCCCCCATTGCGGATCATCCAGGCATAGCAGGCGTTCGTGATCACGAAACCCCACGGCGCGACGATCAGCGCAAGTGCACCGCCGAGGCGGCGTACGCGCCCGGTCATC
>Ga0307292_10000976_pt1 | contig 10068 bp, 9 predicted proteins | sample ER_DNA_149_FD_194471 | JGI IMG/M metagenome (GOLD analysis project Ga0307292, IMG submission 194471) | Bulk soil microbial communities from the East River watershed near Crested Butte, Colorado, United States - ER_DNA_149 | ecosystem: Environmental > Terrestrial > Soil > Floodplain | place: USA...
TGGCGCCGTCGACCGATGAGTTGATCTACGCCTGGCATCCCGACGGTTTCGCCTTGCACTCCATGCGGTCCGAGAGCGTCAGCCGCCTCTACCTCCAGGTGCCTCCGGACACAGATCCGGCGACGTGGTCTGATGATCAGATCTGGGAGGCGCTCGCCCGCCGCCTCGGGCACGGGCAGAACGGCTGGCAGCTGCACCCCGGGCCGATCACCGACCGCAGCGTGCTCCCGATGCGCAGCTACGTGTACGAGCCGATGCGCTACGGTCGGTTGTTCCTGGCAGGGGACGCCGCGCACATCGTGCCGCCTACCGGGGCCAAGGGACTCAACTTGGCTGTGGCCGACGTCGCGCTGCTTGCCCCGGCGCTGGCCGCCATGATCAACAAGGGTGATCACGCCGCTGCCGACAGCTACTCCGAACGGGCGCTGCGCCGGGTGTGGCGCTGCACCCACTTCTCGTGGTGGATGACGACCATGCTGCACACCCACGGCGACGACTTCGACGCCCAACTCCAGAAGTCCCAGCTCCAGTGGGTCTCCTCGTCGGCCGCGGGGAGCGCCGGCCTGGCAGAGAACTACGCGGGTCTGCCGATCAGCTATTGAACCCTTGGAGACCACGATGCCGGAGCAGCCCTCAGACCCAGACGTCAGGCTTCACCACGTCGCGTTGTATGTGTCGGACCTGGAATCGACGCGGCGGTTCTACCTAAACGCACTGGGGATGGAGGAGATTGCGCGCCCGGCCGACTTCACTTTTCCTGGGGCGTACTTCCGGCTCGGTACCGCTGAGGTCCATGTCGTAGTCGAGACCGAAACCGGCAGGACTGAGGAGCTGCGCCAGCAGTGGTCGCCGGACGAGCTGAAGACGGGGTACACCGTGCATTTCGCCCTTGGTGTGCGCGATCTCCAGCCGATCCTCGCGCGACTGGCCGAAAACGATGTGCGAATTGCGGGCGGCCCCCGTATCCGGGCTGACCACGTCGAGCAGTGGTACATCGCCGATCCTGACGGCTACATCGTCGAATTGATCTGCCAACTGGACGCCGACGCGGCGGATTGGCGCCGTCACCAACTGGCCGAGTCTGGTGAAGGCGTCCCAGTGGCACCCGGCCATTGAGGTCATCGTGAACCGCGTCGACGCTCGGGCAGCTGCTGGTCCTGCTGAGCGGGCGGCGCGAGTCGTACGCTGAACGGGTGGATGGACCCGCCCGCCCGCGCATCCGGTGGGCGTGGATCGCGGGGTGCGTCGTGCTCGGCCTCGCCGCAATCGCGGCTGGCCGTGCGATCGTCCCGGACGCGGGCCGCACCGTCTACGTCGCGGGCGTGCTCGCCAATGTCGGGACGACGCTTCTGCTCGTCGGGATCGTCGTGCTGCTCGAGCGCCGGATCGTCGACACGGCGGTGCGCGCCGTGCGGAACGCGAGCGACGAGGCTCGCCGAGCTGCTCGCGACGACCTCGACGCGCAGATCCGCGACCTCGAGGAGCGGATCCGCACAAGTTGGGGATCGGTGGACGAGGCCGAAGCGCGCCGGATGACGGACGAGTACTCCCGCCGCATCACCGACGCCGCGGACGAGTACTCCCGCCGCATCGTCGACGGCGAGGGCGGCGACGCCGAGCGGAACTAACACTCACTGGAGCGAGAAGGCGTCAGTTCCCCCAACGTGCAGACTCGCAGGCTCAGGGCACATTGCGTGTCTCTTAGCCAGACTCCTTGCTAACGTCCGGCGACAGAATGGTCACCACACTTGAGTCGTCCTCGGCACCGAGCCCGGCGGCTTCGGCGATCAGGTACAGCTGTTCGGCAGCGGCGGCCAGCGGCAGTGGGACGTGGCACGCCCGACCGACGTTGGTCACGATGCCCATGTCCTTGACAAAGATGTCGACTCGCGATTTGACCTCGGCGCCGCCGCTGTAGGCCTGCAGCATGCGAGGGCCGCGATCGGAGAACATAAATGAGCCGGCCGCGCCCTGGGACAGCGCGCTGATCACCACCGCTGGATCGAGTCCTAGCCCACGGGCGAGCGCGATCGCCTCAGCTGCGGCGGCAATGTGAATTCCGGCGAGGAGCTGATTGATGGTTTTCAGGGCCTGCCCGTCGCCCGGGCGTGGACCGACGATTGTCAGGGTGGAGGCGAGGTGGTCCAGCACTGGCTGGGCCGCCGCCAGCGCATCCTTCGTCGCTCCCACCACGATGAGCAGATCGCCATTTCCGGCCCTGACCGGGCCGCCGCTGATCGGTGCGTCGACCAGGGGGTACCCGGCATCCTCGAGCCGGTCGGCCAATGCGCGCGCGGCCTCCGGGCCGATGGTGCTGGTCAAGATCACCGGAGAGCCGGGTCTCAATGACTCCAGCACCCCGTCGTCGCCGAAGAGTGCGGATTCGGCTTGGCCTTGATCACGAACCGCGAGTAAGGCAATGTCGGCGTTCTTGCTGGCACCTTCCGGAGTCGCCTCGGCCACGATGCCACGTTCCCGGGCCAGCTGCCGGCGCGGCTCGAAGGGGTCGAACCCGGTGACGGAGAAGGTGGTCGCCAGGTGCGTGGCCATGGGTAGCCCCATGGCGCCCAGGCCGATGACAGCGATGTTGGTTCGGGTCTCGGACACGGCGTGGACTCTCCTTTGGAACTGAGGACGCGTTCAGGCACTTCGCAGCGTGTCGACCACCGCCGCGAGCGCATCGTCATCACCCACGTTGCCGGCGAACACGATGTAGGGGATGCCTTGAGCAAGTCCGGTGACAGGCTCCCAGAGCGAGATGATGCCTGGCAGCATCGTGCCGCGGCACCAGGCGCGCTGAATTTCCAGGCCCTCGGTCGCGGTATCAGACGAGGTAATGCCGCCCTTGGCCAGGACGAAAGCTGGCCTGACTTCGCTCACGATCTCGCGCACGGTGCCGACTAGGGCGGCGCTGACCGTACGGGCGATCATCAGGCTACGCACGGCATCGTCGCCCGTCACCAGCGTTCGACTGGTCCGGATCACGATGTCACTATCGGCGTAGTTGTTCCGCAGCGCGTTCGCAGCTTGCCCGGCGACATCGTTGACGTGGCGGTCACGGGCGCTGTCGTCGAGCAGAGTCGGGACATCGAGCTCCAGCTCGATGATCTTGTCCTGGTCGCGTAGCCGGTCGAGCTGGCGGGTAGTGAGTCCGACGTGCGACCCGACTGCGATTAAGCCATGTTTGGTGGCTGGCCGGCTTTCGTCAGAGTCGGTGGGCCGCGGAGCGAAGATCTGCCTGAGCCGCTGGGCGTCTACCGGCGGGGTGGCGTGCTGGCCGGTACGGGCACGTACGAACGACGGTCCGATTCGGTAGATGAAGTTCTGACCGGCTGTCTCGGCGCGCAGCAGTGCAAGAACCACGACTTGCTGATCGGCGTCGGCGGCTGTGTCCACCACTACCGGTTGGCCGTTACGCAGATCTGCCAGGATCTCTTGAACCCGGTCCGGCCCACCGACTCGAATGTCGGTTAACGTGATCGTGGCGACCTGGTCGCGGGGGATTCGGCCGGCTGTCTTCTCCTCGACCCAGTCGCGCAGGTCGGAGTTGCGGTAGCCGAAGCTGGCATCTTTGGCGAATTCGCTGTGGGAGACCGGAATCATGCCCTCGGCTGTCCGGGCCCAATGCACCGAGTCGACTGTGAGGCGACCGGGCTCGACGTAGCTCGGGCATATCATCACGCCGTCGACCACGGTGCCGCGCGCGGCCAGCTCCTCGGCCAGGACGTCGGTCTCAAGAGGGAAGTAGCCGCGCAATGTGGAGTCGCTACGACTCGCGATCACATAGGGCACCTTTTCGAGAGTTGCCGCCTGATGCAGGGCGTCGACCACCTGCCGATTGCGGTCGGCCGCATCGGCCTCAGAAAGGCTCCGGGTATTGGTCAACACGAAGAAGCCTGCAGTTGGCTGTTGCAGCGCCCATTGCAAGTCCGCGACCGTCCAGCTCGTCAACACGGGCAGATCGGCAATCGTCTGAGTACCGGTGGGATCGTCATCAAGAAACACCACCCGCCGGCCCTTTCGGACCTGATCCAGGTTGGCACCGACATCGAGAATGGGTGGCTGGTCGGCGAGCAGTCGGTCCAGCGGGATGGCGCCGACAGACTGAGACGACGGTGCAGGTGGGGGACCAGTGGTCACGGTGAAACCCCCTCGGTTGGGGCCGGTCGTTCCTGTGAGACTACCGAGATGCCACCCATGCAGCCAGGTAGGGAGCTTCTTTGGTTGATACCGAGGATCGGGGTACCTCAGGCACTGGACGCCATGGATCGCCTGGCAGAAGATAAGAACACCCCTGGGGAAGGTCGCTAACGAATGACCGAACAGATCAAGCACATCGCAGTGATCGGTGCCGGTTACATGGGGGGCGGCATCGCGCAGGTGTTCGGCATGGCGGGCATGGATGTGGTGATCATGGACGCGGACCCGGACATCACCGCGCGACATCTCGATCGACTTCGCCAAGAGGCTGAGGACTTCGAGAACCGAGGACTGCTGGAGCCGGGATCAGCGGAACTGGTTCGGAAGAACCTCCGAGCCGCTAATAGCGTGGCCGAGGCTGTCGCGGACGCAGACTTTATCGAAGAAGCGGTCCTCGAACGGCCTGACGTTAAGGGGCCAGTGCTGCGCAGCATTGAGGAGGCGGCCCGGCCGGACGCAGTGATCGGCAGCAACACATCGACGCTACCGATTGGTGATCTTGCTGCTGGATTGACGCATCCGGAGCGCTTCCTCGGTGTGCACTTTTCCAATCCCGCGCCGTTCATTCCCGGGGTTGAATTGATTACCCACTCCGGAACCGATGAGGGCGTCATTGAAGCGATCGAAGCCCTCATTCGCCGGACGGACAAGCTGACGGCGCGAGTTAACGATAAGGCCGGCTTCGTGCTCAACCGGCTGCAGTACGTGCTGCTCCGTGAGGCGGTTAATCTCGTCGAGGAGGGCGTGGCGACACCGGAAGACATTGACGTCATCGTCCGCACCACGTTCGGTTACCGGCTACCGTTCTTCGGTCCCTTTGCGATCGCCGACATGGCCGGCCTGGATGTCTACCGGGACGGCTTCTCTACTCTGCAGGCCCATTACGGTGACCGGCTGGCCGTACCGGCTCTGCTCACCGAGCTGGTCGAGAGCGGCCGGTACGGGGTGAAGCAGGGCGGCGGCTTCGTTATCCCGGCCGGCGACCAGTCTGCGTTGGTGGCCTACCGCAATACCGCGTACGCCCGGCTGGGGCAGCTGTTGCAGGAGCTTGGGCCGGCGCCGCAGGGAGGAAGCGATTCATGACAACTGCCCCGTACAGCGCTGAGACCTGGCCGATCGCAGCCGCGATGCTGCCGTTCGGCAGCACCGATTCCCATGGCGGCCCTATCCATGACGCCGAACCGGAGGAATGGGCCAAGCACCTGCGGCTGGTGCGGCGGATCGGCTTCACTGAGGTCGATCCCACCGACACCTGGGTCCGGGTCGGTGATCTCAGTCCTGAGCGGCTCGCCGATTTCAAGAGCGTGCTCAGCGACGTCGGCCTGACCATTCCGGCCATTTCGACCTCACGCCGCAGCGTGATGGATCCCGAACATGGCGAGGAGTACCTCGCGTACAGTCACCGGCTGCTCGACAAAGCGGCGGAGCTGGGCGTTCCGATGGTCAGTTTTGGCTTCTTTCAGGCGTTCACAGAAGAACAGCAGCGCGCGCTGTGGTTCTGGTTGGCCGATGGTTGGCATGACGATGAGTCGCCGGAGGCGCGAAGCCGCGCGGCGTCGTTGATCCGCGAACTGGCCGAGCACGCTGCCAGTAACGGCCAGCAGATCACCCTCGAGATGTATGAAGACACCTACGTCGGGACCTGTGACGACGCCGTTCAATTCCTCAAGGAAGTCGGGCACGATGCCTGCGGCCTGAACCCTGACATCGGCAACTTCATTCGCCTGCACCGCCCGATCGAGCCGGTGCAGGACATGTTCGACAAGGTTCTGCCGTACACCAACTACTGGCACGTCAAGAACTATCTGCGTGACGAAGACCCCGCGACCGGCCAGGTGATGACCTTCCCGGTGCCGATGGAGTTCGGCTTGATCAACTACCGGGCCGCGATCAGCCAGGCGCTGGACCTCGGCTTCCGCGGCGCCTTCCTGTGCGAGCACTACGGCAGCGACGCGATCACCGTGATCGGCAAGAACTGTGCCTACATCCGCGACATCCTCGCCACCTTGATCGATTGAACGACGGACCTAGAAGAAGGAGCACCAATGACCTCCGCACCAGCCCCTGCAACCTCCACCGCCCCATCCCGGTTGCCTGAGCTTCGTACGGCCGTCGTCACTGGGGCCGGCGGTCCGGCGGGCATCGGCCGAGTCACCGCCGAGCTTCTGGCCGAGAACGGTTGGCACGTCGCGCTGGTCGACATCAACGCCGAGGGCCTGTCCGGCGTGGAGCAGGAGCTCCGCGACGCGGGACATGAGAACCTGCTCGCAGTACCGACCGACATCGCCTCGGAGTCATCGGTGACCGAGGCGTACCAGCAGATCGACTCCGAACTGCCTCCGGTAGTCGGTCTGGTCAACTTGGCCGGCATCGCTTGCCCAGTGCCGCTCCATGAGTGCAGCCTTGAGGAGTTCGAGCGGGTGATGGCGGTGAACGTCACAGGCTCGTTCCTGATGCTCAAGGCTGCCGCTGCGCGCATGATCCCGCAGGGTGTCGGGCGGATCGTCAATACCTCATCGATCACCGCATTTGACGGTGGCGGCACTTTCTCCAAGGGCGTTTACGCCACCGCCAAAGCCGCGGTGATCGGCATGTGCAAAGGCGGAGCGCGCGAGCTCGGTCCGTACGGGATCACTGTGAACGTGCTGGCGCCAGGACCGGTCGACACCGAGATCATGGGTGGCCGGCTCAGCGATGAGCGCAAGACGTCAATGTCAGCCGGCATCCCGCTTGGCCGGGTGGGGCAGCCGGGTGAGATCGCCGCCACCGTGGCGTTCCTGCTTTCCGAAGGTGGCGGCTACATCAACGGTGCGACCATTCAGGTCGACGGCGGCAAGCACATGCACTGAACACCTGCGCCCTGAGCTTGTCGAAGGGCCTCAATCTGCGACAAGCTCAGCGCACAGACCCACAAGCAAGGAGATATCGATGGCCGACACAGTCACAAATCAAACCCCGCAGCGTCGCTTCGAGTTGAGCGAGCAGGCAAACCGGAAGGTCTTCAGACGACTGATCCCATTCCTGCTGTTGATGTATGTGATTGCGTTCCTGGACCGAAGCAATGTCTCGTTCGCCCAGCAAGAGTTCGAGGCCGACTTCGGCATCAGCACGGCCTCATACGCCTTCGGCGCTGGGCTCTTCTTCGTCGGCTACGCGATCTTCGAAGTCCCGAGCAATCTGTTGTTGCATCGGGTCGGGGCGCGGTGGTGGCTGTCCCGGATCATGGTGACCTGGGGCATCGTGGCCGCCGCCTTCATGTTCGTCCAGGGACCGATCAGCTTCTACATCCTGCGCTTCCTGCTGGGTGTCATGGAAGCCGGTTTCTTCCCCGGCGTCATCTTGTTCCTCACCTACTGGGTTCCAGCACGGCACCTGAGCCGGGCCCGGGGTTACTTCTATATGGGCATCGCGCTGGCGGGCATTCTCGGTAATCCGCTTTCTGGTGGTCTGCTGGAGCTCAATGGCTTCCTCGGGCTGCGCGGCATCCAGTGGATGTTCCTGGTCGAGGGCCTGCTGGCGGTTGCGGTCGGTATCTGGGCCTTCTTCTACCTGACCGACAGGCCCGAGCAAGCGACGTGGTTGCCCGACGACGAGCGGCAGGCGTTGGTGGAGACGATCGACGCCGAGGACACCGCCAAGGATGAAGGGCACGGGCCTAAGAAGGTGCTGGCCGCCCTCGGCAGCTGGCGGGTGTGGTACTTCGCGCTGATCTATTTCTGCCTCCAGATCGCGGTCTACGGTGTCACGTTCTTCCTGCCCACCCAGGTGACCGCCATCACCGGCCAGAAGCTCGGCTTCCAGTCTTCGCTGGTGACCGCCATCCCTTGGGTCTTTGCACTGGTGGGTCTGCTCATCTTCCCGGGTCTGGCCGACCGCACCCGCAAGCACCGGTTGATCGGCACTCTGCTCCTGCTGGGTACCGCGTTCGGCATCATCATCTCCGGCGCACTCAGCAGTAACCCCGTGCTCGCGATCGGCGGCCTTTGCCTAGCCGCGATGGGGTTCATTGCCATGTCCCCGATCTTCTGGACGCTGCCGACGGAGTACATGACCGGATACGCCGCCGCCGCTGGCATCGGATTGATCAACTCGCTGGGCAATCTTGGCGGGTTCCTGGCGCCGATTCAGCGCGACTACTTCAAGACGACCATGGGCGGGAATGCGGGCCTGTACTCCCTCTCCATCGGGGCCGTCCTTGCCGCAGTGCTGTTTGCTTCGACCGCGCTCTTCAAGAAAGCCAACGAGGTCGAGGCCGGCCACCTGGATGAGGTCGACTCCATGTACGTGACCCACGAACAAGCTGAGGCAGCTCGAGGGGCTCACGGTAGGGCCAGATGAGAGCGCTGGTATTGCGCGGGTCCTACGACATAGCTGTCGAGGAACGGCCCGATCCCCGAGCGGGGCCGGGACAGGTTGTCGTGGACGTCATCGCCACCGGGATATGCGGCTCTGACTTCCACGGCTACTCCGGCGAGAACGGTCGCCGCCATCCAGGCCAAGTGATGGGTCACGAGACCGTCGGCCGGGTTGGAGAGGTGGGACAGGATGTCGAAGAAGTTGCCATCGGCCAGCTAGTGACCGTGAACCCGGTGATGTCCTGCCACGAATGTCCTGCATGCCTATCAGGCCAGGAACACTGGTGCAGCCGGCGCGTCGTGCTCGGCGTTGCTCCGGAGATCCCGGCGGCCTTCGCCGACCGGGTCGCAGTCCCGGCCAGCAACATCGTGCCCCTGCCGGAGCGGATGCCGGAGGAGCTCGGGGCGTTGGTGGAGCCGATGGCGGTGGGCTACCACGCCGTCCGGCGGGGTCAGCCAACCGCCGACGATCGGGTGCTGGTGATCGGCGGCGGGCCAATCGGGCAAGCGTGCCTGCTCGCTGCTCGCCGACTGGGGGTTCGGGCGATGGCCTTGTCCGACGTCAGTCGCTCGCGCCGTGACCTCTGTGCTCGGCTCGGGGCGGAGGTGATCGATCCATCCGCTGACAACGTGCCTGAGGCGGTAGCCGACCGGCTCGGTGGGCCCGCGACGCTGGTGGTCGACGCGGTCGGGGTCAACCAGACTGTGGCGGACTCGATGGCTGCGTCTGGTCTGGGGAGCCGGATCGTGCTGGTCGGAATGGGCACTCCGCGACTCGAGTTGGCCGCGTACGCCGTGAGCACTGAGGAACGTACGTTGATCGGATCGTTCACCTACACTGCGGCCGAGTTCGTCCAGACCGCAGAGTGGGTCGGCACGGTTCCCGAAGGGATCGGTGAGTTGATCGATGGTCGTGTGGGCTGGGAGGGTGCTCCGCAGAGCTTCGACGACTTGGCTCGCGGCCGAACGACCGCGAGCAAGATCTTGGTTTTTCCGCAAGGGCCGCCGAAGGCCGTTCACGCATGATCACCCCGAAGATCGCCCACGTACGGGCCTTCACCGTCGGGGCGGGGGGCGGTGCCGACTACCACGACCAGCAGGGCTACCACTGGATCGACGACCACATTGCGACCCCCATGTCGCGCTATCCGGGTTTTGAGGAGAGTCGTCGAAGCTTCGGGCTCAATGTGCTCGGCACGCTCGTCGTCCAAGTCGAGGCCGACGACGGCACCATCGGTTTCGGCGTCACGACTGCGGGCGAGCCCGGTGCCTGGATCGTGGAGCGGCACCTGGCTCGGTTCCTGGAAGGTGCTTCGGTAACCGACATCGAGAAGATCTGGGATCAGATGTGGAGATCCACGCTCTTCTACGGTCGCAAAGGGCTGGTCCTCAACGTGATCAGCGCAGTTGATCTTGCTCTGTACGACTTGCTGGGCCGGCTGCGGCAGGAGCCCGTCTACCACCTGCTCGGCGGCGCGGTTCGTGAGGAGCTGATCTTCTACGCCACAGGTGC
>Ga0307292_10000981_pt1 | contig 10025 bp, 7 predicted proteins | sample ER_DNA_149_FD_194471 | JGI IMG/M metagenome (GOLD analysis project Ga0307292, IMG submission 194471) | Bulk soil microbial communities from the East River watershed near Crested Butte, Colorado, United States - ER_DNA_149 | ecosystem: Environmental > Terrestrial > Soil > Floodplain | place: USA...
GGTCCGACGGGTTACCGGATCGGACGTCATGTTCGATATCGGCGGGCAGCTGTGGAGGCGTGGATCGAAGCGCAGGCCGATCAGTGGCCGGCCTGGTAGTGCGGTTCGCACGGCAAGCAGGTGTCGCGGACCCGAGAGTGGTCCCTCGGGACTCAGTCGCTGTCCCACGGCGCCACCGACTCGGCCAAGATCGGGCTCTCTGGTGGTAGTCACCCAGTGAGGCAGTCGTGAGCCGCCCGCATCAGGTCAGTGTCGACCGATTCGATGTTGCAAACGCCTCGTTCTGGCTGGACCAGTTCGCCGGCTGATTGAGCGAGACCGATAATGCCGACCGCTTTGGCCGCCGATCTGTGGCCCGGCTTCGTCCAGACCGGCACGCCGGTCAGGGCGATCGTTGGCCGCCGCCGCACTCCGCGCTGTCTTGGACAGCGACCACGAGAAGCCGTGCTCCTAAGAGTCGCCGCCGCAGGCGCCCGGGCTAAAGACCTTTAGGGCACCTCAGCGATCAGGGTGTTGAGGCGAATGGCGAGATCTTCAGAGCGGCCTGGGCGGACCCGGGCATACCAGCGCATCGTTGTTTCTACGGACTCATGACCTAAATGGGCCTGGACATCTTTGGGACTGGCTCCTGCGTCGATCAAGAGCGATGCACATGTCGCCCGAAGATCATGAGGCCGCACATTAAGGCCAGAGGTTTCGCATGCCGGGTCCCACACGTCACGTCGCCAGTTGCCGTAACGGCGATAACCGCCTCGGCGGCTGGGGAAGACCAGAGCTAGAGCCGACTGGGAATTTTTGAGAGTAAGTAGCTGCGCCGCAATGGCATCCGGCAGTGTAATCGTTCGCGTTGCGTACGTCTTGGTGGGGCCAATGATCAAGCGCCCATTGACGTCGCTAACGCTTTGACGCACGTTGAGTGTCTTCCGCTCAAGATCAACATCGGGCCACTGCAGCGCGAAGCATTCGTTGATTCGCAACCCACCGAAGGCCATCAATCGAATCAGTACACAATCGGATTCGTGAGGAACTGCCTGGGCGAGCGTTTCGACCTCGGCAGGGGAGAGGACAGGGCGCTCGGTTTGGAAGCGCTTGGGCAAGCTAACGGCTCGTAGCGAGCATGGATTAGTCGCGATGGCCCGATCCCGCGCTACCCGATCAAGTACACGCCTTAGCACTCCGAGCGATTCGGTGATCTTGGAAACCGACAGGCCCTGTTCGATCATGTCGGCAACCCAGTCATCGACATGGGAGGGCTTGATTCGGCGAACCCGCATCTGACCGAACCGGGGCTCGATTCGCAGCCGCCACGCAGTCTCATAGCCAGCTCGCGTGTGGGGTTTCCGACTTTGAGTTGACCGCCAGTAACCGGGCCACCATTCGCGTAATGGCCGATTGCCTGCTTTCTCATCAACGGCAGTCCCCGCGTCGAGCTCGGTCCGTTTTACAGCCAGCCATCTGTCCGCCGCGCCCTTGGTTGCAAAGGTCTGTGGCGCAGGCACCATTCGGCGCGTGTCCGGATCGAAATAGCGGGCCTGATAGCGACCACTCGCGAGGGATCTGACCGATCCCCACTGGCGGCGAGACCGTGCCACTACGCTGCTCCTTGATGTCGTCAGTAAGCATTACCTATCAGCAGGATATGGCACGATAATGGCACGAAGGGAAATCTCAGCAGTGTTTCCCCAAGTCAGCCCCCATAGCTCAGGGGATAGAGCAAAGGTTTCCTAAACCTTGTGTCGTAGGTTCGAATCCTACTGGGGGGCGCCGATGCGTTTGACCTGGCCAGAGCATTGTTTGGGCGGTCTGCTCAGGTAACTCGATGATCTCCGCAGGGGATTCAGGCCCGCACAGGCCGCAGCACCTTCCAGTACGGCCGCGTCTTGCCGGCCGTCTGGGAGGCGCTGAGCGATGTTCTCAGATTGCGCCAACCAGAGGTGGGCATCCACCCAAGGTCTCCTCGCTCAGCATGAGCCGCGCCAGCGCATTCCAGGCAGCGCCGTAGTACGTCGGTTTCACCTGCTGGAGGTGGTCGGCGCTCAACAACTGAGAGGCGGCGCGAGCAGTTTGGCCAGCGGCAGCGAGTGCGGCCGCTTTGGCTGCCGCCGCGACAACGGACTCCTCGTTGAGCAGCGGGGCGCCGTCGAGGTCTCGTACAGCGTGATGGTTGTACTGCCAAGCTGTCTTCTCCGGTTTGGCCAACTTCATCGCCATCGGCATGATCAGGTCGCGGACCCGTCGCGCGAGCGGCCCTGCTGCTTTGTGACTGTTCGTACGGGCGGCGAGTCTGATCATGCGGGTGACTCGATCGCGCTGAAGGGTCTCGTATGCGGCAAACGCCTGTGCGTACGGCAGGTCACGCAAACAGCGAGCGAGTTCGATGGCACTCTCGATCGCCATTGATGTCCCCTGACCGGAGCTCGCGGACGGAACGTGGGCGGCGTCTCCGACGATGACGCTGCGGCCATGGCTCCATACCGGTGCGGTCGGCATGATTTCGGGTCCCCCGATGACCATGAGGTCCGCCGGAGAGGTCGCGGCAATGATCGCCGCCGCCGATGTCCGGTCGGCAGCGAAGGCATTGCGAAGGACGCGGAGCCATTCTTCGGGGGATACCTCGCTGGCCTGGGCCAATGTCAGCGGGTCACGGTGTGGCAGATTTGCGAACCAGCTGATCTGCCCTTCGTCGCTCACCTCCTAGCTGAAGAACGCCTTCTTGCCGCGTCGTCAATCCACCCAAGCCGAGCAGGCCTGTGTATAGGGGCGGGGAGCGGTCTCCTGGAGTCCGCACGAAATGCGGGAAGCCGCCGCCAAGCTCGAAGTTTGACGCGATGAGTTTGAGATCCTGCGCGAGTCTGGATCACTGTCGGAAGTGAACTGAATGGTGGTGACAGCAGATGATCAGTGATACCGGCTTCGACGTGAGCCGCCTTCGTCGCGCTCTGGATGGTGAGGTCATGCTCCCGGGCGATGACGGCTACGACTCGGCTCGCGGGATGTGGAATGCGATGGCGGATCGTCGCCCAGCGGTCGCGGTGCGCTGCACCAGCAACTCGGATGTGGCGGCCGCCATCTCTTTCGCCCGACAAAACGACCTTGAGATCGGCGTCCGTTGCGGAGGTCACAGCATCATGGGCAACTCCGTGCCGGAGGGCGGGTTGCTGATCGATCTGGCTGGCATGCGCGGCGTTCGGGTCGATCCTGACGCCCGGCGGGCGTGGGTACAGGGCGGTGCCCTCCTCGGAGACCTGGACCGGGCAGCGCAGGAGTTCGGCTTGGCGACGACAGCCGGCAACGTCTCGCATACAGGTGTCGGAGGGCTCACGCTGGGCGGCGGGATGGGCTGGTTGGCCAGGCGCTTTGGCCTGGCATGCGACAACGTCGCCTCATACGAAATCGTGACAGCAGACGGCGCGACCCTGCGGGTCAGCGAGTCGCAGTATGAAGACCTCTTCTGGGGATTACGTGGTGGCGGAGGCAATTTCGGGGTGGTCACCGAGTTCGAATTCCGTCTGCACCAGATCGGCACGACAGCTGTGCTCATCGACAACATCTTCGACCTCACCGAAGCGCCTTCAGCCATGCGTCGCTGGCGCGATCTGCTGGGCGATCAAATCCCAGCACAGGCAACTCCTATCGCGTCGGTCGGCACGATCGCTGACTCACCGGACGGGCAGTTGCAGGTGCGGAACCGGACGGTAGCTAGCCTGGGCTTCGTCTGGGTGGGTGATCCGGATGAGGGTCAGCAGCTGGTGCCTTTTGTTGACGGGCTCGGCGTGTCCCTCAGCAAGCGGGTGGAGGAAGTCTCCTACTTGGGGCTGCAAAGTATCGACGACGAGGTGCACCGCCCAGGCTCGTATCGACGATATTTCAAAGGCCACTACCTTTCCGAACTCTCCGACGATGCGATCGAGGCGTTCCTGTCCCAAGGGGAACTCGATCCTGGCGCCGACCGATCACAGCTGCCAAACGGCTCATTTCAGGGCTATGGCGGCGCGATCGCGGCGACATCGAACGAAGACAGCGCCTTCAGTCACCGCAACGCCTTGGTTGAGTTCGTAGCCGCGACCCGGTGGACCGACCCGGCCGAGGATGGCGAGCGGATGGCCGCCGCCCGCCGGTACGGCGCTGTACTCGAGCCGTACGCGAGCGGCGTTTACGTCAACGTGCTTGCCGATGAGGGTGAGCGTGGCGTCCGCCGGGCGTACCCGGCAGACAAGCTCACCAAGCTCGCCGCTCTCAAGCTGCGCTACGACCCGGACAACGTCTTCCACCTCAACCAGAACATCCGACCGAGTACCTAACAGTGATGCTTGTCTTACGGGCCTGCTAGACATCAGTGTGTGAAATTCGCAGGCGCCGAAGAACGCTGGATAGATCGGCTCGGTCGGCTGCGTGACATCGTTCGTCAAGAGCTGATCGCCGCCCAGCTGCGAGAAGTCCTTGATCAACGACAACGGGTTTTGGATGTCGGGTGCGGGCAAGGTACGCAGGCTTTGATTCTGGCTCGATCGGGCTACGACGTGACTGGGCTTGATCCGTCTGACTATTTGCTGAGCCGGTTTGAAGAGAGCCTCGCCGACGAGCCGGCGAGCGTACGGGAGCGCGTGCATCTGGTGAAGGGCACGGGCGAAGCTGCGCCTGAACTCACCCCGGGCCCGTTCGACGTCGTCCTCTGCCACGGCGTACTGATGTATCTCGACGATGACCGCGAGATGCTCGGCGCCCTGACTCAGGTCGCGGCCCGCCAGGCGGTGCTGTCGCTGCTCGTACGTAACGGCCTGGCGCCAGCAATGCGGCCAGGATTGCTGGGTCAGTGGGGCGAGGCCATGGCCGCGTTCGATCACCAGGATTACGTCAATCGACTCGGTCTCAGTGCCCGTATGCATACACCAGTTGCACTCGACTCCGTACTGGATCCGCTCGGGTGGCACCTCGACAAGTGGTTTGGCGTACGCGTACTAACTGATCACCTGGACGAGGACGCGCCATCGGAAGTCGAGCTGGCCCGCATCATGGCGGTTGAACAAGAGGCCGGACGCCGCGACCCCTACCGACAGGTTGCCGCATTTCTGCACTTGATCTACCGGCGACCCGAGCCCTCGTAGAGCATGGCGCTAGCCCATGTTCCCAATACGAGGCCCGGGTCTTGGCAAACCCCAATCGTGCGGAGCGGTGTGCGACCGTTGAAACATGCAGACGGTACACGAAGCGGCGGGCGGTGCTGATGGTTTGCTTGGCCTGGCCAACGCCTGGCATGCCAGGGTGATGGCGGATGAAGTGGTCAGCCATGCGTTCAGCCACGGATTCCATCCCGAACACAGCCAGCGGCTCGCCGCCTATTGGGGAGAGTCGCTCGGTGGCCCGACGACCTATACAGACCGCTATGGAGACGAGACCTTCGTGGTGCGGCTGCATAGCGGCAACGGTGTGCACGAGGAGATGGACCGACAAGCGATCGCCTGCTTCGATCATGCATTGGCAGATGTCGATCTCGCCGACGATCGAGTGGCACAGGTGCTGCACGACTACTTTGCGTGGGCGACCAGTACGACGATGTCCCGATATCACCGGTCCGCAGATGATGTCCCGGACGGACTGCGCATTCCGCGATGGTCGTGGGACGGGCTAGTCAGTGGGTGAAAGTTCACAATCCAGACGCCATCTCCCCCCAGATGTCTTCCAGGTAGCGGTCGGCGTCGCGCAGTCCCTGGAGCCATTCGTCTGCCGACGGGTCGGATCCATTGGTCTTGGCCTGGTAGATGTCCATCAGGGCCGCGCGGACGCCAGGCGCCATGGTGTTGGCGTTGCCGCAGATGTAGATCACCGCACCGCTGGCGATCAGGTCCCAGACTTTGTCTCGCTCGCGCTCGATCAACTGCTGGACGAACGTTCGAGGCTGTCCAGGGTCCCGTGAGAAGGCCACCTGCAGTTCAGTGATGCCCGACGTCTCGAAGCTCTTCAGCTCATCGGCATAGAGCATGTCGTGCTCAGCGTTACGGCAGCCATAGAAGAGGACTGACTTCCCAACGGGTACGCCCTGCTCGGCCAGCGCGGCACGCTCCTGCAGGAAACCACGGAAGGGTGCCATGCCGGTGCCAGCCCCGACCATGATCATCGGTGTGTGTGGGTTGGCCGGTGGACGGAATGGAATGGTCGGCTTGCGAACAAAGGTGAACTGCGTGCTGTTCTCCATGCTGCTCCCCAGATGGTTGGAGGCCACCCCGTTGAAGTACCCGTCGCCGCTGCGAGCGGGCCCATGAAGTACCCCGACCGTGAGATGGCAGGTGCTGGTAACCGCGGGGGAGGAGGAGATGGAGTAGTAGCGCGGCCGCATCGGCGGCAACAACTCCAGGTAGACGTTGAACGGAAGGTCGACGCTGGGGAAATCGTCCAGCAGTTCGAGCACCGACAGCCGACGAGTTGCGACCTGTTCGCGGTAAGCCTTCCGTCCGGCCTCGTCCAGTCCGGACATGGCCTGCAGCTTTTCCGCCTCTGCAGGATCGCTCGCGTACCGGGCGAGCACCGCCAGATCACTTCGGCTGGCAACGTCCTGCAGTTCGACACAAGCGCCGAGGATGCCGAGCAGCGGCGCGGCTTCGCCTAACGGAAGGTGTGTGTACGTGCCGCCGCCGGTCGGATTGATGGTCACGTACGTGCCGGCGTCGAGACCGAACCGAGCCATCACCCGCCGGATGAGGTCGATGTTGTTGCGAGGCAGTACGCCAAGATGATCACCGGTCTGGTATTCCATTCCGGCCGGCAATTCCAGCTCGATATGACGGGCCGACCGCGAGTCGTCGGACGCGGATTGACCATTTTTCAGTAGTTCCCGATTGACCACCAGTGTGGACGGATTAGCTCGGTAGGACATCACCACCGGATTGGTTGTCTGCTTGTTCTCCATGGTGAGCTGTAGCCGCGGCTCCGTGGTTGACGCCGTTGTCGACTCGGCGCCGAGCCCGAGTCCGTCGGCGAGCGATGACCACAATTCCTGGTACCACTCCGAGAACTGGCCGTCGAAGTCGGAGCGGGCATCGCCTTCGCCGCGCGCGTGCATCCGATGCGCGCCGTGGGCCTCGAGCTGTGTATCGATCAGTGTGGGTACGGCTTGGTAGGTGGAGGCCCAGTCCATGTTGCCGCAGCCGAAGACGGAGTAGGCGAGGCCGGATCCGGCGTCGGGCGGTGTTGCGGGGTCGGTGATCCAGCGGCAGAAGCGTTCGGCGTTGTCGGGTGGTTTGCCGTTGTAGGAGGCGCACACGACAACTAGGGCGCCTTCGTGCGGCAGCCCACCCGTGTGATCATCGAGCGCTCCTAAGGTGACGCCGTAGCCGCGGTCGGAGCCGTCTTGGGCGATGCGGCTGGCAATGCCTTCGGCGGTGCCCAGGTTGGAGCCGAACAGCACCATCAGCGGGGTGTTGTGTCCTTCCCCGGTCCGTTGGGTGCGGCGCGTTTTTGGTTCGGCGGCTTGCCCGTTGGTCGCTGGGGTGGTGATGGTGATGGGTGTGGTTGCGGTGCTGCGGCCGGGGCGCTGCTTGATCTTGATGAGTAGGCCGTCGGGTTTGATCGTTAGTCCTTCTTTGATCTTCAGCTGATAGTTGAGGTAGTCGATGAAGTCGAAGCGTTGCAGCAGCATGCCCAGGACCAGCATGGCTTCTTGCATGGCGAATTGGCGGCCGATGCAGGCCCGCTGACCGGAGCCGAACGGCTTGAACGCGTTAGGTGGGATCTGCGACCGGGTTTCGGGCCGGAAGTGGTCCGGGTTGTAGTCCTCGGCGTCAGCACCCCACACGCTCGGGTCGCGGTGCAGCATGATCGTCAGCGCAGTAATTGAGGATCCTTTCGGCATCAGGTACGGCCCGACCATGGCGTCCTGGTACGGGTAGCGGGTGAACCCCGAGACGGTGGGCCACAGCCGCAGCGTTTCGTTGAGGATCTGATTCACATAGGTCAGGCCCTGTACTTGTTGGTAGGTGGGCAGCAGCGAAATGTCGGTGCCGAGGACCCGATCGACCTCTTCTTGCGCGCGGGCAACCACGTCGGGATGTTTGATCAAGAAGCTGATCGCGAAGGACAGCAGGCCGCTGGTGGTTTCATGACCGGCGATCAGGAACGTTTGGCACTGGGCGACGATGTTGTCGTCGCTGAGCTTTTGGCCGGTCTTCTTGTCGACCCCGGTGAGCATGGCGCTGAGCAGATCTTTGTGCTCGTCGACGTTTCCGGCGCGGCGCCGTTCGTCGATGATTTGTTGCACTTCGTTTTCCATGTAGCGGTAGTTCTCGGCCAGCTTCTTTGATGCGCCGCGCCGCAGCTTGGTTTGGATGGGCAGTGCCCGGGCGCGTCGTTGGCTTTCGCCCAGCACGCCGTACATGGCTTCGACGAAGGGATGCAGGGTGTCGCGGTAGAAGGAGTTGAACCGGTAGCCGAAGCCGCACAGCGCGATCGTGTCCAGGGTGAGCCGGGTCATATCCGCGGTGACATCGACCGGCTCGCCAGGATTCAACCGCTGCCACTTTTGCATCAACTGCGTCGCGATGTCGTTCATCATCGGTATGTAGTCCCGCATCGCCTGCTGGCTGAAATTCGGCAGCAAAATGTTGTGGGCCTTGGACCAGTTCGGATCATCGGTGTCGGAGGTGAACAATCCGGCGCTGCGGCCGAAGCTTCGGACCGCCTTCTGACCGTCACCGACGAGCTTGTCGAACCGCTCGTCGTCGCACAGATCATCGATCATCGCCAGGCCTGAGGTCGCGAACCGATCACCGCCTGGGGTGCGCAATCGGATCATCGGACCGTACTCCCGGGTCAGCTCCATCAGCGTTTGAATCGTGCGATCGGCCGGTACGTCGAACATGTTGCCGACCACGGGTAGGCCCTTGGGTGCCGGAATGTCATCAACCGTCAACGGTGTCGTCTGACGGTCCTCAAGCGGCTGCGATGTCGTCATGCTGATTGCCTTTCAGATACGGCCGGTTTGACGACCCGGCCGGCGCGGATGAAGATCATCACGCCAACGATCACAACCCAGGCTGGAAAAACCAGCACGGCGGCCGGATGCAGTGTCGTGATCAGCAAAAGGAACGCGGCCATCAGATAGCTCAATACGGCCACCCAGGTCGGCATGATCTTGGCGCTGCGGAGCAGGGTCGTCGTGGTCAGCGCGTACATGCCGGCACCGCGCAGCGCGTAGACAAACACCATGCCGTAGCCGACCGCGAGCATGCCCCTAGCGAAGTCAGCCGACGGCAACGGCGCACTGGTCAGATCCTTCAACAGCGCCACCGCCCCAGCCGATGCCGTGCCCGCAAACAGCAACACCACGAACAAAACACCCGACACCAGCTGCAAGCCGTATGGGATCGCCGACGGTGAGGGGGTACGCGTCTCTATCAGCAGCCTGGTGCAATGCGCATGCCACAAAAACGCGATACCGGCGAACGGAATCAAATAGAGGCCAACCGTGACCAGCAACGTGCTACCGCTGGCGTAATAAGCCGTGATCTCGGCATCCGGGGCCGACAAAGTTGGCGTGGTATGCACCAAGACGATCGCGACCACAAACAACACCGCGAAAAGCAGGCCCGTCATGCTTGACAGCCGGGCGTACTTCACGGTGTCGGTGGCCGCCACCCGCCGCCCTCCAGGCACGCTCAGATGCTTATTGTCGGGAGGCGAGATCGGGCTGGCAGGCGCTTGATTCGACGTGATCGGCGGCTCGGCCATGGTCGGCTTAACTTCCCCAGATGTCTTCGAGGAACCGTCCCTCCGCTCGCAAGCCGGCGAGCCAATTCAGGCCGTCGGTCGAGGGCTCGGTGTGCATTCGGTGCACCTCGATAAGCGCGGTGCGGACTCCCGGGGCCATGGTGTTGGCATTGCCGCACACGTAGATGTTTGCTTGCTCGTTCGCAATGAGATTCCAGACCTCATCCGCACGCTGCACGATCGCGTCCTGTACGTAGCGTCGCGTCGAATTGCCCTCCCGCGAGAAGACGGCGTCGATCGTGACTACGCCATCAGCCTCAAATGCG
>Ga0307292_10000985_pt1 | contig 10004 bp, 8 predicted proteins | sample ER_DNA_149_FD_194471 | JGI IMG/M metagenome (GOLD analysis project Ga0307292, IMG submission 194471) | Bulk soil microbial communities from the East River watershed near Crested Butte, Colorado, United States - ER_DNA_149 | ecosystem: Environmental > Terrestrial > Soil > Floodplain | place: USA...
CGGCACGGAACTCGGTGGCGCCGAGGTAACCATGCTGACCGTTCAGCTCAACGTTGCGCCGGTGATCGACGAGCAGGCGGAATTCGATCATGCGGTGCGCATCGCGGCCGAGTCCGATGTGGCCGTTGTAGTGGTCGGCACCAACGAGGAAGTGGAGAGCGAGGGCTTCGATAGGAGCAGTCTGGCGCTGCCGGGCCGGCAAGACGATTTGGTTCAAGCCGTGGCAGCGGCCAATCCGCGGACTGTGGTGGTGGTCAACTCTGGCGCACCGGTGCTGCTGCCGTGGATCGACGAGGTGGCTACGGTGCTGGTCTCGTGGTTCCCTGGCCAGGAGTTCGGAAATGCGCTGGCCGACGTGCTCAGCGGGGCCGTCGAGCCGGGTGGCCGCCTGCCAGTGACCTGGCCGGCCTCAGAGGAAGAGCTGCCCTCGGTCACGCCAGTCAACGGGGAATTGGCGTACGACGAGGGCCTGCTGATCGGCTACCGCTGGTATCTCGCGACGGGGCGCATACCGGCGTTCCCATTCGGTCATGGGTTGGGCTATACGACCTGGGCGTACGAGGACATCGCGGTAGAGGGGGACACCGTGAGCATCACCGCACGCAACTCAGGCTCGCGGTTCGGCCGCGAAGTCGTGCAGCTGTACGCCAGCCGACCGGACAGTGCCGTCGAGCGCGCTCCGCGCTGGCTGGTGGGCTGTGCGGCTGTCGAGGCGGCGGCTGGGGAAACGGTGAACGCTGTCATCACCGTAGGCAACCGCAACTTCCGACACTGGGACAGCTCGGCTTACGCCTGGGCGACCGAGCCCGGCACATACCAGCTGCTTGCCGGACGCTCAGTCACCGATCTGCAGCTCAGCACTGAGATCACCCGCGGCTAGCGCCGGCACCCGTCGGCCGAGTTAGCTAAGTGGGGCGCGAAGCAGTACTTCGTTGGTGTTGGACTCCCGAATCTCAAGATCAGCGATTTGTGAGGGCTTGAGCGGAGTCGTGCCACTTGGTCGCATCTGCTTGTTCGGCGTTGCGGGCCATTCCTTGATCTCTGAGGCGTTACCGGATCGGTCAACCACAAAGATTGAATACAGGTCGTGACTGCTGCCCGGTCGCGGATCATTGACCTCGGCGTACACGCATTCCACCTTTATTTGGGTGCCCTCTTTGCCAGGAATGACATCAGCGACGGCAGTAATCCCAGACGGTACGACTGGCGAGAAGGCGACGCGCTCGGGGCTCTCCGGGCGCAACGGCAGCAGCCCGCTAGCGACTGCCACCCCGCCGATCACCAGCACAACCGCCGCCGCAATCCCGGCCACTGCAGCTACCATCCGACGTCGCCGGCTCCGCGCCTTCTTAATCATTTTCGGCAACAAGAAGGACGGCGGCCCTGGTTCGATCAGCTCAGCCTCGGGATCGGTTGCGGGCGCCGTTTCGCTGGGTCCCGCGTCATTGTCGACCGCCATGGAAAGCATTGCTGCATCGGCCGGCGATACCTGGGCCAGCAGACCCGGCATGCCGGCCAGCTCCGACACCGCTGCCTGGCAGTGCGGACAGGTCGCCAGATGCTCTTCGAATTCCCGGCGCTCAGCAGGAGAGAGCGCGCCCAGCACGTATGCGGCATCCCACTGCGCGAACTTGTCAGGGATGGTATTCACGGCCGAGTCACTCCTTTCTCCTGTAGTGCCAATCTGAGCGTTCTGAGTCCGTAGTGCAGTCGCGACTTGACAGTGCCCTCTGGAATTCGGAGCCGAGCCGAGATGTCTGCGACCGACCTGCCTTCGTAGTAGGCGGCGCTGATCACGGATCGGTGCTCCACCGACAAGCTGCTCAGCGCCTCGGCGATCAACCACCGGTCAAGGACCACGCTGGTCGCATCGCCGACACTTTCCTCCGGCGGTTCGTCGATCCGCTGCTCGTGTCGTGATGCGGCGCTGCGCCAGCGGTCGATGATCAGGTTCCGTGATGCGGTGAAAAGCCAGGCCCGAGCCGCGGCCTCGTCCCGCTGACCGAGGCTGGGATCCTTCCACGCCTTCAGCAGTACTTCCTGTACGACGTCCTCCGAGAGCTGGCGATCGTGGGTGAGCCGCATGGCGAAACGCCACAGCTCGCCGGCGTGCCGGTCGTGCAGCTCCTGCAGCGCGGCCTCACGCTGTCCGGCACTCACCGAGTCTCCTCCCGACTCCCGGCCCCCTATGGCTTCTAGGCCCATTGCCGTCACCACGTATTGCCCTGCCCTCATCTTTCACAGATGAGAACGACGGCGACGGGTTCTCAGTTCAACGTTGTCAGCGAGCTTCGCCCCGTACGCTGGTGCGCTCGGTCGCCCGCGGATGGGCTTCGGCCAGGTGGTCGCCCGGACACAGCACGAGCAGCGACTTGCCCTCATGAGGTTCGAGCGAGATCGGGAACGTGTGCAAATCGTCGACCTCACCGATCTCCTGATCGCTGAACATGTCAACCAGCACGCTGCCAGGCACCAAGTGCTCAGAGTGGACGCTGCCGGAAATCGCTTGCGCGGAGAAGTTGAGGACCGTGACCTGCTCGGCGTCACTTAGCTGGTGCACCATCACCAACATTGCCTTGTTGGATACCTCCGGCACATCGAGCTGGACGCTGCTGGCGATCCCGTAACGCTTGCGAATTGCCAGCATTTCGGCAAGTCGGCGGGCAAACGAGGAACTATCCTCCAGCTGCTCAGGCAGCGAACCATAGAGGCTAGTGCCGCGAGGCATCTTCGACAGCGACTCGTGGGCATGCGGCCGATAGCCCATGAGGTCGTACGCAGCACGGTGGATCCAGCGCGTGTCACCGTCGGCCAGCAGCTGGCTGACCTGCTTGCGTTCGAGGGTAAGCATGCCGACAAGATCCCAACCAGATAGCGCAAAAACGCCTGGCTGTAGTGCGTTGAACATGGCCAGCAATAGATGCGCCTGCTTGATCTGCTCGACCTGCTCGGGGGTGAGTTTGGCGATACTCGTGATGCCCAACGAAGCAGCGATGACCGTTGCGGTGGTCGAGGCAATGCCGTTTTGGCTGAAGGTCGCGTTGTACGGCGCGGCATCTCCCGCCAAATGATCAATAAGGTCCTGACGGACGGTTACGGCGAGCTCGTGACCTGTGAGGTGCTTGCTGCGGAACGTCAAGATGTCTCGGGCATGCAGCGTCTCGAAGTGCACCAGCTCGTAAGTCATCTCGTCGTGGTTTTGGAGTGCATGGACCAGTGAGGCCGGCTCGACCCCATGCTTTCTCGACAAGTTGAGCGTGAGCCGGACGAACTCTGTGTCGCCGGTGGCGAGCGCGTGGTGATAGGCGGGCCGGTTGACAAAATCGTAGGAAAGATCAGCTCCCCGCTCAGCGGAGCTCTTGATGTCGTCGATGGTGAGATTGAGTTCCTGGAAGGTGAAGCCTCCGACCTTACGGACCATGCTGGCGATCAGCTGGTTCGCGGCCTCAGACAAGGGATGGCCCTCCGACCAGGCAGGTGAGTCTTCCGAGCTCTTCTCCACGCCGAGGAAGCCGTTGGCGTCGAGCCGCAGCGCTCCGCTGCCAAGATCACCAAGAGAGTGCAGCGCGTCGCCGATCACCAGCCGCATGCCGGCGAAGCTGGGGTCAAGCCAGTTGATCGAGGGCTGGCCCTCCTTGAAGTAGTGCAGATAGACCCAACGTCGGTGCTTACGATCTGGTCCCAGCACCTCCGCAGTGGCGCTCCAGTTGGTGTCCTTGACGCCAGGCTCGTAGAAGATCACCCGTTGCATCCGGCCAATGATGTAACCATGCTTAGCTAGTTGATCTTCAGCCTCAATATCGAGGTTGATCGAATCCCGGCCCTTGGACACCGGCGGCAGCAGATGCCAGTCCTTGGGGTCGATCTCGACCATGTGATAGATGCCGGGGTAGTCGCCGACCTTCATCTCGGCCAACCGGAAGTCGGCGCCCTTGCCCGTGTGTCCCGGCACGATGTCATCGATCACCATGCCGAGATGGCCAGCCGCCACCTCACACATCGCTCGGAACTCCTCCTCGGTTCCGAACGCCTCGTCAATCTGGGTGCTGATTCGATCGAAGTGCCCATCCACACTCGGCGTAGGATCCCAACCGACTAGGCCGCCGGCTTTCTTGACCGGACCGGTGTGTACGCCATCGATGCCGATCGCTTCAAAGGCCGCCCAAAGATCATCATCGCCCAGGGTTCCGAGGAACGAGGTACCGGGCTTGGTGATCATGGAGATTGGGTACGCGGTGAACCACACCGACGTTTTCTCGATCGCCGCCCGCGGATCCGGATTGGCAAAAGGATTCTGCCACATGCTGGCCTGACCGGAGAACTGAGTCGCGAATGCTTTCGCATCTTCCAACATCGACTCGTTGACGAGCCAGCGAACATACGCCTTGTGGTCGCCGCTCGCCTTTCCGATCCGCTCAACCTTCGGTCTCAGCTTGAAAAGATCACGAAGCCGCCCTCTCGGGCGGAGCCGTGCAGGACGTGCCGGATAGAACTGCTCGGCGTAACTGACCTCGCTTGCTTCGTGCGCCGTTGGTGCGGCCTCGTCAGTGTCGGCTTGATCAGTTACGGCCGCCACGGGCGCAGTCGGGTCTGCTTCAATGATCTCGTTGACTTCATGCGCTTCAGGTGCCGGCTGATCAGCGTCCCTTTCGGTCATTGGCCCCCCTGTTCGCCGTTCTGCCCGCGACAGAGCAGACGCTGCTCACGCTAGTGCATGAGTTTTTTTCATTGCACTCTGACAAGCGGTTCGCACATTTCACGCCTTCATCGCTTGCGGTCGAGCATGGCAAGGTCTGCATGGTTTGTTGACGGTCTGCATAGGTTGCAACCCATGCAGACCGTCGGAAAACTATGTGAACGCAGGTTTCGGGCACCCAACGCGAGGTCGCAGGGCCGGCACAGGATGCGTCAGAGTTCGGCTTGCCAGCTGAGACTGCCGAGTTTCGCCTCGATCTGCTGGTCAAGATCAATTCCAAGCTGCCGAGCGAGAATGGCGGCCGAGATGACGACTTCGGCGAGCTGCCCGCCTACGTCATCTGGAGCGCGGAAACCCAATCCCTGGCTCATGGCTCGCCGCAGGCACTTCAAGCTTTCTCCAGAACTCTCTGCCAGTCGCAAGCCAGTATCGGTGAGTGCATCGTCGCGGTCCCGCTCCAAGAGACCATCGGCCAGCCCGATAATCCTCGGATCCGTGGCGATCAGCGCCAGATCTGGATCGGGGTCACCGCCCAGGATGAGGAAGCGGTAGCCAATGATCTCCGCCCGGAACCCGCGCTCTCCAGGTCGCCGTTCGCGAAGTTCGCTGTACACCACGCCGGCCGCTCGGTGCAGCAGGAACAGCCCGCTCAGCTCACCTGGCGGTACATGTATCTGGAACTCAACGCCGAGGCCACGCGGGACGATGTAGGGATCGCTGGGAGGCACTAGCTCAATCTGGGAGCGAGCCAGCGAGAGGCACGCTCGCGGTTGCTCCCTATCTCTTACAGACGCGTACTCCACCTTCCAGCCAGCTTGGCTGAAGATTGACGCGGCAGCGTATGGGTCGTCGGTTGCAAGCAGGGGGGCAAGCATCGTGACTCCAAAAAACACACAAGCGGTTGCTTCTTACTCTTCCACAAATGAGCCGCTGCGGCGTGTGACGCGGCCGACGGTTCTTCTATAGTTCGGTCGCAAGTTCCGAGTGACCTCCTAGACTCGAAGCGATCATGCGGAGGCTCCCGACGTGTACCGGCGGTGCGATGAATTCTCGGAGGCTGTTCTTCCTCGGTCTGGCCCTGCTAGTGATGATCATCTTTGCGAACTGTTCAAATGCCCAGCCGCCAGCTCCCACCGAAACGGTCCGTGAACTGAGCTGGAGCCAAATCGCACTCCCGGAATCGGTCGCGGCATCCTCTTTGAGCTCAATGGCTGACAACCTGCTCGTCGGGGGGCGCGCGTCAGCGGGCGGAGACCACCCGGTGCTGCTTGTCGTAGATCCGGCAGGCTCGGCGCGTCCGGTACCGCTGCAACCGAATAGCCCGTACGCGAAGGTCGCCGATCTGATATCGGTTGCCGCCGGTGGAAACAAGGTCGTTGCCCTAGGCGCGGCACACGGCGGAGCCCACGCGAACTTCCGCTGGACCGTGTGGGCCGGCTCTCCGGAGCGCCTGGACGATTACCCACAGACCTTCGAGACCTTCGGCGGCCAGAGCGCCGGCGGGCTGCTTGACATCGTCTACACCTCTGACGGACCGGCGATCGCAGGCACCTGGGCCGCTCCAGAGGGCGGTCTTGATGCTGCGGTATGGCTGTCTCGCGGTGAGCGCTGGATCCGCCAGAACTCCGCCGGCACCGCGCTCGCCAACACGGCACAGCTGCAGGTTGCTCCCCGCGCAGCGAGCGCTGCCGGATCGGCCATGATCATCATGGGCTCTGTGATCACCTTCGGCGACGGCGCAGAGCAACGCGCCGCAGTCTGGACTTGGCCAAGTCGCAAGAGTGCTTGGACGCTTCAGCAGCTTCCGGATGCCGGCACACATAGCGAGGCGCTATCCAGCGGCTGCATGCAGACATGCTGGGTCTCAGGGCATGCCGACGGCAAAGTCGCGCTCTGGACCTTTGACCCCGCTCACGCCAACGGGTCCGCAAGTCGGGATTCGACATTGCCGGCAATGGAGATCGACACCGATGGCCCCGGACCGAGAACCGTCCTCTCCGGTGACCAGGCCGGCGTGATCTTCAGCGACAACGGCAATACCGCTTGTTGCTGCACGACAGCCGCGGATGGCAAGCCTTTGCCGCGCCGGCCGGCTCGGTCCTGGATGCGACAAGTGTCGGCGACCGGCTCTACGCGATCGTCAAGATCAATGACACCGTTGGGCTGTGGACTGTCGTCCCTCACTGACTTGTGAGGACTCGGTTGAGCTATAGGTCAACTGAGTTCTGACAAGTCGGCGAGGGCGCGCAGCGCTAGCGGGTATCCGGCCACGCCCAAGCCCACGATGATTCCGGCCGCGACGGGCGAGACGTACGAAAGGTGGCGGAACGATTCCCGGCGGTAGACGTTCGAGATGTGTACTTCGATCACCCGAGCACCTGTACCGCTGATCGCATCCTGCAGCGCAATGCTGGTGTGGGTGTACGCGGCAGCGTTCAGCACCATACCGACTGCCTCGCCGGCCGACTGAGCCGCGCCGGCTTCCTGGATCCAATCGACCAGCTCACCTTCACGGTTGGTCTGCCGAAATTCCAGAGTCCAGCCGAGTTCGTCCGCTACCTCAAGACACGACCGCTCGACATCGGTCAAGGTGGCCTTGCCGTAGATCTCTGGTTCACGCATCCCAAGCAGGTTGAGGTTCGGGCCGTTCAGGACGTACGCGGAGGTCATGGAGGTACTCCATCATGGGCGTGCTGAACTAGACCCGCGTACCGACAAAGATCTCTCGTGGCAGCCGGTCTTCGCTGGTGACCTCGGCGACGGAGCGTGGCCGAAACCCGGCATCAGCAAGAACCCTGAGCCACAGGGCGCGCGGAAAGAGTCCGAATTCATGCGTGTCATGCGCCACTGTCACGGCGCCGTCGGCGGAGCGCAGCAAGAAGGCGTAGTCGGTGCGGGTGCGAGTGTCGTCGGAGTTCGGATCGCTGGACCAGCTCAGGTAGCGGGCGCCGCGGCCGTCTAGTGCATCATGTCCGCCGTGGTCGGTCTCAGGCAGGAAATTCTCGGCGATGTTGTCAGGGACGAGCACTGCGACACCGCCAACCCGACAGTGCTCGTACGCCGTGGCGACCGCCTGGCGCAGGTCGGCCTCATTTGTCATGTAGTCGATGGCGTCGTGCAGGAACACGGCGTCGAAAGTGCGCCCGAGTCGCACAGTCCGCATATCTCCCTGCAGGTGCTCGCACTCAGGATTGAGCTTGCGGGAGACGGCCAGCATGTCACCTGACAGATCGACCAGAGTCATCTCGAATTCGTGCTTGAGATAGAAGGCGTTGTTACCGCCTCCGCTGCCCAGCTCGAGAACCGTACGAGTCGGCGGATCGGCCATGCGCAGCAACGATGCGGCGAATCCTGCTTCCTCTCCGTACTCCTCGGGCGGGGAGATCAGCGGCCACCATTCCGCGAGATCACTGTAGAAACGGTGTCTTGGGAAGGCATCGCGATCATGGTCCGCCTCAGCCGGCTCAATCACTCGGCCGAGCCTAATGCTGCTTGCATTTCAGTGGGCCGTGGATCAACGATCCGCCGCGCCCGACTGACGCCAGGCACTGTCTCGGCGTTGCGCCAGGCCGCGTACATAAGCAGCTTGACCGAGATGCTGCATCGTGTCGCCGATCACGCTGACTAGCCTTACTGCAGCTGTCACCGGCGGGTCCCAGCGGGTATCGACAATCCGATCTAGCTCCTGGGCAGTAAGGCGATCCAGGTAGCGCAGGGTTAGCTCGTGCACATCGCGGTGGTACTCGCCGAGCAGATCGCCACTCACCCGGACGGCCGCTACATCCTTCGGACCTTGGCCATAACCAGTAGCCCACTTGTCGAAAGGCAACCCAAACCTTTCCCGCCACCGCGGCCACACTTGCTCAACCTGCGCCAGATCGGCGACCTGATGGTCTTGGCCACGGGTGAGGTGCCAGATCAGCCAGGCAATCGTGTTCGCACCGGGATCGGGTCGATAGGTGGCGACTTCGTCGCTAAGAGCGTCGGTCAGGTCGGTCACCAGCTCGCGTACCCGCCCGAAGGCATCGCTCAGAATCTGTTTGGCGTGTTCAGTCATGTCAGGAAACGGTAGCGGCTCTCGGTTGGCGGCCTTCAGCCTCTCCGAGTCCAAGGAGATCAGGACAGGGGAAATGCCTCTTTCTTGTGATGATCATCTGCCCCAACCGGCTCCTGGCCGCCGGTCGACTTCGACTCAGTAGTTCTCGACCGCTCCAGCCGGATGATGACCGACTTGGAGGTAGGAGTGTTGCTTCCGAGTGCAGTTGAGTCCAGCGGAACCAGCGGGTTGGTTTCGGGGTAGTACGCCGCTGCCGAGCCGCGCGGTGTTTGGTATGCCACGATACGGAAGTCCGGCGCTCGGCGTATGTGATCATCACCTTCCCAGTGGGTCACCAGATCGACGACATCGCCGTCGGTGAAGCCGAGCTCTTCGATGTCGCGTAGGTTGACGAACACCACTCGTCGACCGCCCTCGATGCCACGATAACGATCACTGAACCCGTAGATCGTGGTATTGAACTGATCATGACTACGGATGGTCTGCAAGATCAAGTGGCCGGGCGGCACCTGAAGCGCCTCAATCGTTGACACGGTGAACTCCGCCCGCCCCGACTTGGTGGGAAACCGGCGCTGGTCTCGCGGCGGATGTTCCATGACAAAGCCGCCGGGCCGGGACACATTCACTTCATAGCTGTCACAACCCGGCACCGCGCGAGCGATGTGCCGGCGGATCTGCCGATAGTCATCACGCATAGCCCGCCAGTCAATGTCATAGCGATCACCGAGCGTCGCCTCGGCAAGCGCGGTAACGATTGCCACTTCGGAGCGCAGATGCGGACTGGCGGGCGGCAGCGGTCCGCGGGAGGCGTGTACCGAGCAGGTTGAGTCTTCGACAGAGACGAACTGCGGGCCGCTCGCCTGCCTGTCGATCTCGGTACGCCCCAAGGTCGGCAAGATCAACGCGGTTGTGCCGCAAGTCAGGTGTGATCGATTGATCTTGGTCGAGATATGCACCGTCAGCTGTGCGCCACGTAACGCGGCCGAGGTGACGTCGGTGTCCGGTGCGGCCTGTACGAAGTTCCCACCGAGCCCGATGAAGATCTTGGCTTTGCCATCCCGTAGTGCACGGATCGAATCCACTGTGTCGTAGCCGTCCTCGCGGGGCGGCGCAAAGCCAAACTCAGCATGCAGCCGGTCAAGGAAGTAGGCCGGCGGACTCTCGCAAATCCCCATCGAGCGGTCGCCTTGCACATTCGAGTGGCCGCGGACCGGCAGCAGTCCGGCACCCGGCTTGCCAACGTTGCCTTGC
>Ga0307292_10000987_pt1 | contig 9999 bp, 7 predicted proteins | sample ER_DNA_149_FD_194471 | JGI IMG/M metagenome (GOLD analysis project Ga0307292, IMG submission 194471) | Bulk soil microbial communities from the East River watershed near Crested Butte, Colorado, United States - ER_DNA_149 | ecosystem: Environmental > Terrestrial > Soil > Floodplain | place: USA...
TTCCTGCTCAAGGACGCCGGACCCGCCCTGCTGACCCAGGCCATTCACGCCGCCGCCGACGGAGACGCGCTGATCGCACCCAGCGTGACTGTCCGGCTGCTCGCAGCGTTCGCCCACGCACAGACCTCACCACCGAGGCAGCCGATAGAACCGCTCACCGCCCGCGAGGAGGAAGTCCTCGTGCCTGTAGCCCAAGGCCGCACCAACAATGAGATCGCCAGCGAGCTCTACATCACCCCAAGCACCGTCAAAGCCCACCTCGCCAGCCTCATGCGAAAGCTCGGCGCCCGAAACCGCGTCGAGGTCGCCATGTGGGCCCACGAGACCGGCCGCATCTGAGACCGCAAAGGCCCCCGCCGCCGTCTGCCGCAACGGCCCACAGCGTCACAATTTCGGCATGTACCCCTAGAAGGGACACTGCGTCCGCTCGCCGAGTGATGCCAACTCAGCCCGCTGAAAGACCAACTCCAGCATTGTGAATCCGCTGCAGCCAGGATCGCGATGGGTGGTCGCGGCGCCCTGGCCCGTACGGCGCATTCAGCGGGTTCCCTCAGATGTGGCTCAACCAGGTTGCACGGGGGATCGCCGACGGGGACACGACGGCGGCAGCGGTGATGGTCGACGCCGTCCAGAGCCCCAGCAGTGTCGATGACTCCCTCGCGAAGATGAAGATGGTGCAGCATGCGACCGAGGGCATGACTTCCAAGTCGCAGGTAGGCCGCATCCCCCTCGTGCTCTCGCTCTTCTGGTCCACCGATGACGTCTCCCTTGCATGGCCGTGCATGTGGGCCAGCGCTCCTACCCAGATGTACTCGCTCGGGTGGTTGCGCACCTGGGGTACTTTCGATTCGCCAAATCACGCCCTACATCGGTGACCTCGATCTGCTCGCCATCACGCCGCCGACGGTACGGACCTGGCGGCAGGAGTTGATCAAGGCCGGCGTTGGCGCCAGCACAGTCGCCAAGGCGTACCGACTACTGCGGGGCGGTGCTGAACACAGCGACCGATGATGAGGTGATCGTCCGCAACCCGTGCCGGATCAAGGGTGCCGGGGTGGAGGCGACACCGGAACGGCCGGTGATCACGCTCGCCCAGGTCCTCGCGCTCGCGGCCGCGATGCCGCCCCGGTATCGGGCGCTGGTGCTGCTGGCCGTCTTTGCGTCGATGCGGTGGGGCGAGTTGATCGGCCTGCGTCGTGTTGATCTTGATCTTGAGTCGGCGTCGGTGAGCATCGAGCGGTCCGCGGTTGAGGTCGGGAAGCGCATCGTGATCAAGACACCCAAGACGAGCGCGGGGATACGGTCGGTTGCACTTGCCGGTGTGGCTGGTGCCCGAGCTGTTGCACCACCTCGACACCTTCGCCGAGGCAGGGCCGGATGGTCGGGTGTTCCTCGGTCCCTACGGAGCCACGCCGTTTCGACGCAACTTCGCCACGATCTGGAAGCGGGCTAAGGGGGCGGCTGGGGTGCCGGCGGATCTGCACTTCCACGATCTGCGGCATGCCGGAAACCACTTCGCGGCGGCCTCGGGGGCGAGTACCCGCGAGCTGATGGGCCGGATGGGTCACGCGAGCATGCGACGGCCGAGCGGGACCGGGTTATCGCGGAAGCGCTGGACGCGATGCTGCGGGCGGGGGAGTGAGCGCCATTTTGGGCACATTTTGGGCACGCGGGCCGCAAGCCGGTGCTGTTCGATTAGGTGGACCGCGAAACAAACTGGACTTGACTAGGGCTGATGCTATGGAGCGGGTGACGAGAATCGAACTCGCATGACCAGCTTGGAAGGCTGGGGCTCTGCCATTGAGCTACACCCGCATTCCGTGACCACCTTGAGGCGCCAAAGGCGTTTCGTTGCAACCACGGAGTCGGGGCGACAGGACTCGAACCTGCGATCTTCTGCTCCCAAAGCAGACGCGCTAGCCACTACGCTACGCCCCGGCCGTCCGGCAAATACTGGACGTTCGCGACGAGTGTAGGGCACGCCAACGTGCAGACCAATCGACTTGTCCTGGACCTGTCATGCGGAGGTTTGGCCGGGCTGAGGCCGCCCCGTAGGATTGCCCCGGCTCAGCGTGAGCCATCCCCGGGCGGTTCGCATTCCGTCCGGTGACGCGATCACAGGAGTAATCAGCGTGCCCAGCACCGTCGAGCAGTTGAGCCCTACCCGGGTCAAGATCACCGTTGAGGTGCCCTTCGCGGATCTCAAACCCAGTATGGATAAGGCGTACGCCGAGGTCGCCAAATCTGTGAACATCCCAGGGTTCCGGCGCGGCAAGGTGCCGCCTGTCGTCATCGACCAGCGCTTCGGGCGCGGAGCCATCATCCAGGAGGCTTTTAACGACTCATGGCAGCACTTCTATGGCGCAGCTGTCACCGAAAACAACCTGTCACCGCTGGCTGGGCCTGACGTCGAGGTCACCAAGCTTGAGGACGGTGACGTCATCGAGTTCACGGCCGAAGTCGACGTGCGCCCCGAGTTCGAGTTGCCTGAGTTCTCCACCCTGCAGGCTCAGGTTGACGCGCTGGACGTACCAGACATGCTGGTCGACCAGCAGCTTGACGTGCTGCGCAACCGCTTCGGGTCCCGCGAAACCGTGGAGCGGCCCGCGGCTGACGGTGACATCGTCACTGTCAATCTGGTTGCGAGCCGAGACGGCGAGCCGCTGGCCGACGCCACTGCCGAGGACGTGGAGTACACCATCGGGTCGGGGCAGATGCTCGACGGACTCGACGAGGCGGTCATCGGGTTGTCCGCTGGCGAGTCGGCGACCTTCGCCTCGAAACTGGTCAGCGGTCCGTTGCAGGACGAGGAAGCCGACATTCAGGTGGCGGTCAGCAAGGTACAAAGCTCTGAGCTGCCTGATGCCGACGATGAGTTTGCCCAAGAGGCATCGGAGTTCGACACGATCGAGGAGCTCCGCGCGAGCATCAAGGACCGCCTCACCCGGCTGGCCAGGCTCGAGCAGGCCAGTCAGGCCCGCGATGCCGTATTGGAGAACTTGGTCGGACAAGTCGAGATCGACGTACCCGAGCACTTGCTCAATTCCGAGATCGACGCCCGGCGAAAGCAGATCACTGATCAGCTCGCCCAGGCCGGCCTCACGCTCGAGCAATACCTCGCCGATATTGATCAGGAGCAGACCGAGGACGAATTCTGGGCCGACCTCGAGGAGCGGTCTGCGCAGGCCCTCAAAGCGCAGATCATCTTGGACAAGATTGCCGAGGAGCACTCGGTCGACGTGGATCAGAACGACTTTACCCAACACATTCTGCGCAAGGCTCAGGCTGACGGCGTTGCGCCGCAGCAGGTCGCGGATCACCTAAAGGAGCACCCGCACCACATTGAGGAGTACATGCTCGAGATCCGCCGCGGCAAGGCGCTGGCCATGATCGTCGAGTCCGCGACGGTGACCGATTCCGATGGATCGGCGGTCGAACTCGCGACGCTCCAGGAAGACGGCACGTACGCAGACACCGAGGCGCAGCCTGCCGATCATGGTGTCGCTGAGGTGACCGCGGAGGAGCCAGCGGCCGAACCGGCGCAGGTGCCTGGCACCTAAGGCTTCAGCTGTCAGGAATTCCGTATCGGTCGGAGATTCGGCATGGCCGCAGCCCATTGGGCATCGCATTGCACCGCTGTCCGAGCGGAACTGCTAGCCACATCAGCAAACGATATGCCACAAGATCATTTAGAATATTTGATTGTGAACCGGTCGAATTGCTACGATTCATTGGCTGATGCTCTAGATCACATTGAGAATCTCGCTTACAAAGCGGAAGACTCATGATCTTGAGAGATACCGCACCAGACCTCGATGGCTCCATGTGCCAGCAGCCGTGGGGCCGAAGGCTCAAGCGTCCGAAGGGGAGACGCTCGGGGGATGAGCCGGGGCGCGAGATGGTCGGTCCTGGAGGAGAACCCGCCAGGCTGACCATTTTCGCGTTCCGTGGTCGGCGCGAGACGCGTGTCGTGTGAGCTAACTTTTGCCCTTCTGCGCCCACAGCGAACACGCCTGTTTTGCCCGCGACTCGCCGCACCTGCCGGGGTAGGTTCATCATCGTGAACGCGACCAACGGATCTTCTCTCTTCAGCGCCTTCGATCAGCCCTGGTGGGTGCCGCGGTCCGCTGAATACAGCTCGAATGGCCGAAACGGCTTTGGACTCGACGACAACGTCTACCAGGCCTTGTTGAGGAACCGCATCATCTTCCTCGGCACCGAGGTCAAGGACGAAAACGCTAACGCTATCTGTGCTCAGATGCTCTTGCTCAACGCCGAGGATCCGCACAAGGACATCTACCTCTACATCAACTCACCCGGCGGATCGGTCGATTCAGGAATGGCGATCTACGACACCATGAAGTGGATCTCAAACGACGTGGCGACCGTGGCGATGGGACTGGCTGCATCTATGGGCCAGTTCCTGCTCTGCGCGGGCACCAAAGGTAAGCGCTACGCCCTGCCACACAGTCGGATCATGATGCATCAACCCTCTGGGGGTCTCGGGGGTACAGCAAGCGACATCAGGATCCAGGCCGAGCAGTCGCTGCACATCAAGTCGACCATGCAGAACCTGATTGCCGAGCACACCGGTCAGACGCTCGACCAAATCGAGGCCGACTCCGATCGGGATCGGTGGTTCACCGCAGAGCAGGCTCTCACGTACGGCTTCATCGATCACGTGTTTGTGACTGCGGCTCAGATCCCGTCACCTCAGGCACCGAACCAGTGAAGGAGCGAATCGAGATGACCAGCACATTTGGTTCGCCCGTCGCTTTGGGCCAGCCTTTCTCTCCCACCATGGACTACTACATCCCGCAGTGGGAGGAGCGTACGTCGTACGGCATGCGCCGGATCGACCCGTACACCAAGCTCTTCGAGGACCGGATTATCTTTCTCGGCACCCCGATCTCGGACGACATCGCCAATGCCGTGATGGCCCAGCTGCTTTGCCTGCAGCAGATGGACGCCGAGCGCGACATCGAGATCTACATCAACTCCCCGGGTGGCTCGTTCACCGCTCTTACCGCGATCTACGACACCATGCGTTACATCAAGCCTGATGTACGCACCGTGTGCCTCGGGCAGGCGGCCTCGGCCGCGGCGGTGATCTTGGCCGCTGGCACCAAGGGCAAACGGCTGGCGCTGCCGAACAGCCGGATCCTGATCCACCAACCTGCGACCGAGGGTGGTTACGGGCAATCCTCCGACATTGAGATCCAGGCCAAGGAGATCCTGCGGATTCGTGCGCTGATGGAGCAGATGCTGGCCGAGGACACGGGTAGGACGACAGAAGAGGTCAGTCGAGACATCGAGCGCGATAAGTATCTGACGGCAGAGCAGGCACTCGATTACGGCATCATCGACGAGGTCTTGACCTCGCTTAAGGCTGTTCCGGTCTAGTGGCACCGGGCCTGACAGGTGGACGGAATGTCCTCCACTTCACGGAGTGGTCAGGCTAGGGTGGGAAACCTGCCACACGATCGGGCGTCGGAGAGGAGGCGGTGTGGCGCGCATCGGAGAGAGCGGCGACCTGTTGAAGTGTTCTTTCTGTGGGAAGAGCCAGAAGCAAGTCAAGAAGCTGATCGCCGGCCCGGGCGTCTATATCTGCGATGAGTGCATCGATCTCTGCAATGAGATCATCGAGGAAGAGTTCTCCGAAGGTGCCGAGGTAGGCCTGCTCGATGAGCTACCCAAGCCGCATCAGATCCGCAACTTCCTCGATAGCTACGTAATCGGCCAGAGCAACGCGAAGAAAGCCCTGGCCGTCGCCGTCTACAACCACTACAAGCGAGTCCAGGCGCAAGCAGCCAATCCCGGCCGCCGTACCGAGGATGACGGTGTCGAGCTGGCAAAGTCCAACATCTTGCTGATCGGACCCACCGGCTGCGGCAAGACTTACCTCGCCCAGACCCTGGCCAAGATGCTCAATGTGCCATTCGCAATCGCGGACGCGACCGCGCTGACCGAGGCCGGTTATGTTGGCGAGGACGTCGAGAACATCCTGCTGAAGCTCATTCAGGCAGCGGACTTCGACGTCAAGAAGGCGGAGACCGGGATCATCTACATCGACGAGGTCGACAAGATCGCCCGCAAGAGCGAGAACCCCTCGATCACCCGCGACGTCTCCGGTGAGGGCGTGCAGCAGGCGTTGCTGAAGATCTTGGAGGGGACGTCAGCGTCGGTGCCGCCGCAGGGCGGTCGGAAGCATCCACACCAGGACTTCATTCAGATCGACACCACTAACGTGTTGTTCATTGTCGGCGGTGCGTTCGCGGGCCTTGATCACATCATCGCCCAGCGTGTGGGCAGGCGGCCATTGGGCTTCAACAATGACAGCGCCACTCGCCGACCGGAATCGGATGACCCCTTCCACGACGTACGACCCGAAGACCTGATCAAGTTCGGCCTGATTCCGGAGTTCATCGGGCGGCTGCCCATGATCTCATCGGTTAGCCCGCTTGATCGCGACTCCCTCATCCGCATCTTGGTTGAGCCGCGTAATGCCCTTGTTAAGCAGTTCCGCAAGCTGTTCGAGCTCGATGGGGTCGAGCTGGAGTTTACACAGGACGCGGTCGAGGCGATTGCCGATCTTGCACTGCTACGCGGCACTGGCGCTCGCGGGTTGCGGGCGATCCTGGAAGAGGTGCTGCTCAACGTCATGTACGACGTTCCGAGCCGCGATGACATCGCCCAGGTGATCATTACTGCTGAAGTCGTCAGAGACTCCGTGCTGCCGACGCTGGTGCCCCGCGAAAAGCTCGCCAAGCGTGAGCGCCGCGAGAAGAGCGCCTGAACCGTCCTCCCTCCCGTAACCGGTCACGTATCACCCAGCAGCTTCGCGATGCCTCGCGCCGTCGTACTCGTAGATCCGCCGAGTCCCGTCGATCCGTAGGTCGGCACGAGCGATGAACCTGCCCCGCTCGTCGAAGATCTCCTGCTGGGGGTCACCGGAATCTCAGCTGCCTGGTGCCGCACCCGCACACCTGCCCCGGCCTCTTCTGGGGAACCGGTCGCTCGCCACCGGGCTCCTATGGAACCGGTCATTCGCAACCTCAAAATGGACCAGCTACAGGTTGCGAGTGACCGGTTTCTTCGAGTGGCGAGTAGTTACGTTGGTGACGCCAGAGTTACGTCAACCGCCAGCGGGCCGTCGGTTTCAACCCAGCTGATCTCACCGGTGATCCGGCCCACAGCACGCAAGTCGGCCTCGACCGCCTGCAGGTGTGCCAGCGCGTCGGCTGTGCCGTAGAACTTGGCGAGGCTGATCTCGGTCTTCATCGACACGCTGGCTTGGGACTTGGCGCCGCGAATCTGGATCAGTGCAGCCGACACGTCGCTCAGCAGCGCCGGATCGCCGCTGAGGGCCACCTCGTCAGCCACGGGCCAGCGGCTCCGGTGGATCGAGCCTTCCTTCCACCATGACCACACCTCCTCAGTGACATACGGCAGGATCGGCGCGAACAGTCGCAACACGATGTCCAAGGTGAGTGTCAAGGTGGCCCGAGCCGACGCGGCACCGGCGTCCTCCAGCGGGCCGTACGCCCGCTCCTTGACCAGCTCCAGATAATCGTCGCAGAACTGCCAGAAGAACTGTTCCGTATTCTCCAAGCCGCCGGTGTAGTCGTACGCCTCGAAAGACCTGGTGGCCTCGGTGATCAGTGCGCTGAGCTGGGCGAGCAGCGACAGGTCGGCCGGTTCGGTAATGACAGTCGAGTCGGTGACCGCCCCGGCTCCCAGGACGAACTTGCTGGCATTCACGACCTTCAGTGCGAGCCGCCGTCCCACCTTCATTTCCTGCTGGTCAAACGGCGAATCCAGCCCTGGCCGGATCTTGGCAGCACGCCAGCGTACGGCGTCGGAGCCGTAGCGTTCCAGCACATCAGTCGGCACCACAGTGTTGCCCCGGGACTTGCTCATCTTCTTGCGATCGGGATCCATCACGAAGCCGCTGATCACCGAACGCACCCATGGCAGCGAATGGTTTTCGAAGTGAGCCCGCACTACGCGCGAAAAAAGCCAGGTGCGGATGATCTCGTGAGCGTGCGTGTTGAGGTCCATCGGGAACGTGAGGCCAAAGAGCTCCGGGTCACGCTCCCATCCGCACACAATCTGGGGAGTCAGCGAAGACGTGGCCCAGGTATCCATCACGTCCGGATCGGCAACAAAGCCGCCCGGCTTGCCTCGCTGAGACTCGCTGAACCCAGCCGGGACGTCGGAACTCGGATCCACCGGCAGGCTGTCTTCGCTGGCCAGCATGGGGTGGTCGTAGTCTGGCTCACCTTGGGAGTCCACGGCGTACCAGATCGGGAAGGCAACACCGAAGAACCGCTGCCGCGAGACCAGCCAGTCCCCATTCAGGCCGCTCACCCAGTTGTCGTATCGATACTTCATGTTGGGCGGTATCCATTCCAACTCCGCGCCACGTTCCAACATCACGCGCTTAAGATCATCGTCGCGTCCGCCATTGCGGATGTACCACTGGCGTGTCGACACGATCTCCAGCGGCTTGTCGCCCTTCTCGTAGAAGTTGGCCTTGCGCAACGTAGGCGTCGGCTCACCATCAAGATCGCCCGATGCACGCAGCTCAGCCACCACAACCTCCCGAGCAGAGCTGATCGTCTTGCCGGCAATCGCGTTCCAGGCAGCGTCGTCGGCAATCCACGCCGGCCTGTCGCGCATGATCCGACCGTCGCGACCAATGATCACTCGGGCGGGCAGCTGCAGCTCGCGCCACCAGGTGACATCGGTCAGGTCGCCGAAGGTGCAGCACATCGCGATTCCGGTGCCCTTGTCCGGTTCTGCAGCCGGATGTGCCAAGACTGGCAGCTCCACCCCGTAGAGCGGGCTGCGCACAGTGCGGCCGAATAGCGGCCGGTAGCGTTCATCGTCCGGGTGTGCCACCAGGGCAACGCAGGCGGCAATGAGCTCTGGCCGCGTGGTCTCGACGTGCACCGGACCGTTTGGGCCGTGGAATTCGACCCGGTGAAAAGCGCCTGGATAGTCACGAGCGTCGAGCTCGGCTTGGGCGACGGCGGTCTGGAAGGTCACATCCCACAGGGTGGGGGCCTCGGAGAGATACGCCTCGCCGCGTACGACATTGCGAAGGAAGGCTTTCTGGGCCACCACGATCGAGTCATCGCCGATGGTTGTGTAAAGACTGGACCAGTCCACACTCAATCCGACCCGGCGCCAGAGGTCCTCGAACGCCTTCTCGTCGACATGGGTCAGCTCGTGGCAGAGTTCGACGAAGTTGGGCCGACTGATCCGCAGCTCGTGCTTCGGGTCGGGCTTCTCGGGCGGGGTGAAGTTTGGGTCGTACGGCACGGTGGGGTCGCAGCGCACGCCATAGAAGTTCTGGACGCGGCGCTCGGTCGGCAGGCCGTTGTCGTCCCAGCCGATCGGATAGAAGACGTGCTTGCCCCGCATTCGCTGGAAGCGCGCGATCAGATCGGTGTGAGTGTAGGAGAAGACGTGCCCGACATGCAGCGAACCCGACACCGTCGGCGGGGGAGTGTCGATGCTGTACACATCGGCCCGGCGCTCGGGTCGCACGAACGCATAGGTGTCATCGGCTTTCCAGCGCGCGATCCACTTGTCCTCCAGACCCTCTAGCGCCGGCTTCTCCGGTACGCCCGCGCCGGGCGTCGTCGGCGCGTCGGTCGGAGGCTCAGCTGAAATGGTCATGATCGAGATCCTAGAGAAGGGTAGGACGGTGCACGTGCGAGTTTCGGGTCGCGGGCCAGTATGACCCAGCCACCATAGGGTTTAGCGAATCACGCGGTCCTAGACTTTGGGCGTCATGCCTGCCGAACAGACTCATACCGAGATCGTCGCCACGCTCACCAACCGGTGGCCAGAACATCGCCCGGCACCAAGCTTAGGTCGCATCCGGGCCCTGACCGAGTTGCTCGGCGACCCGCAACGGGTCTACCCGGTCATCCATTTGACCGGGACCAACGGCAAGGGCAGCACCGCTGCCATGATCGAATCGCTGTT
>Ga0307292_10000992_pt1 | contig 9978 bp, 10 predicted proteins | sample ER_DNA_149_FD_194471 | JGI IMG/M metagenome (GOLD analysis project Ga0307292, IMG submission 194471) | Bulk soil microbial communities from the East River watershed near Crested Butte, Colorado, United States - ER_DNA_149 | ecosystem: Environmental > Terrestrial > Soil > Floodplain | place: USA...
ATACCTAACAGACGCCCATCAAGCCCATCGGGTCCTTCAGACGCTGGGCCAGTCCTGATGATCGAAGAGCATCCCGACCAGAAGGAAAATGCCATGCCGAGCCCACAGTCAACGCCTCTCGAGCCCTTCATCCACATCCGCGAGGAGGTGCCCCGCTACTGGATGGTCGATTCCCTGTGGACGGTCCTGGCTTCGGCCGACGCCACCGGAGGAGCGTTGACCGTGCTTGATCAGCTGATGCCTCACAGAAGCGGGCCGCCCACCCACGTCCATGATCGATTACATGAATACTTCTACTTGCTTGACGGCGAAATCCATTTCCAACTGGGCCAGGGCGTGACCACCGCACGAACGGGGGCAAAGCCACAGCGGAGGTGATGGCCAGTCGGAATGTGGTCGGCGCATTCTGCCGCGCACACTACGGGGGCATCCTGACTGCGGCTGGGCGCTGGCAAGAGGCCGAGGTGCAGCTCGTCGACGCCGCCCGGCATTTCGACCGGGGCATGCCCGAGCGACGCGCGGCGGCGATCATCCGGCTGGCCGATCTACGGGTCCGGCAGGGCCGCCTCGAAGAGGCCGGCCAACTGCTGAAGGGGTTGGAACAGCACCCGGACGCCGTACGCACGCTCGCGGCCTTCCATCTCGCACGTGGCGATGCCGCACTCGCCAGAGATCTGTTGGAACGAGCCACCGAAGGGGCCGACGAGAAGGTGGCCGCCATTGGCGCGTCCACCATGCTGGGGCCGTTGCTCGCACTCCTAGTAGACGTCTACCTCGAGCAGGGCTGCATTCCCGAAGCTGAACAGGCCGCTCAGCGCCTGAACCACCTTGCCCGAGCCCAGCACGGGACCTATCTGCCGGCAGCCGCCGCCCTCGCGCAAGGCCGAGTCTGCGTCGCCAGCGGCCGCGGCGACGCACGAGCCTGTCTAAATGTCGCGCTGGACGGGTTTGCCAAGTCGCAGCTGCCGATGGAACTGGCTCGCACCCGGCTGGAGATGGCGTACGCATTGGCCGAGCGGTCGCCTGAGGTGGCGATAGCCGAGGCGAAGGCGGCTCTGGAGGACTTCGAGCGCCTCGACGCCGCACGGTACGCGGATGCTGCCGGAGCGTTGCTGCGCTCGCTAGGCGCGCCCATTCGTACCGGCCCGAAAGGGTTTGGCGCGCTGACCAGGCGCGAAGCCGAGGTTTTGGAGCTCATCGGCGCGGGCCTCTCCAACTCCGAGATTGGCGACCGCCTCTACATCACCCGCAAGACCGTGGAGCACCACGTGGGCAACGTGTTGTCCAAGCTCGGCCTACGCAACCGCGCTGAGGCCGCAGGTTATGCGTTGCGTCAGCAAACCAGCCTGTAATTGAGGGAATTCCCCGTTACTCCCGCAGCGCCGAGCTGTCCATCCTGCATGTGCGATCACCCGCATCGAGATGGAGGAAGCATGGCCAAGACTTATGACGCCATTGTGGTAGGCGCCCGCGTTGCAGGATCGCCGACCGCGATGCTGCTGGCACGCAAGGGGTATGACGTATTGCTTGTCGATCGGGCGAGCTTCCCAAGCGACACGATCTCGACTCACCTCATCCATCCGCCGGGCATCACCGCGCTGCAGCGCTGGGGATTGCTGGACAAGGTGGTTGCCAGTGGATGTCCCGGCATCGACACCTACGCGTTCGACTTCGGCCCGTTCACACTCTCGGGCGCTCCCGACCCGGACGGGACTGTCGCGTACGGCCCACGCCGTACGGTGCTGGACAAGGTGCTGCTGGACGCGGCGGTCGAAGCGGGCGTGGAGGTGCGCGAAGGCTTCAGCGTCGAATCCACGGTTCATGAACATGATCACGTCATCGGCGTACGCGGGCACGGCAAGGGCAGTACCACGGTCACCGAGCACGCGCGGGTCGTGATCGGAGCCGACGGCCGGCACTCTCTGGTGGCGCAGGCGGTCAACCCATTTCAGTACCACGAGAAGCCGCCGCTGCTTGCCGCCTACTACGCCTACTGGAGCGACCTGCCGATGCAAGGCCGATTCGAGACCTACATACGGCCCAACAGGGGCATGGCGGCTTTCCCGACCAACGATGACCTGACTGTCGTCATCGCCGGCTGGCCGTATGCCGAGTTCGAGGCCAATAAGAAGGACATCGAGGGCAACCTCTTCAAGGCATACGACCTCGCGCCGGCATTTGCGGAGCGGCTGCGAGCCGCTGCCCGAGAAACCCGCTTCGTCGGTACTGCGGTGCCAAACTTCTTCCGCAAGCCCTACGGCCCGGGATGGGCCTTGGTCGGAGACGCCGGGTACAACAAGGACTTCATTACCGCACAGGGAATTCACGACGCGTTTCGTGATGCCGAGCTCTGCGTGACGGCATTGGACGAAGCATTCGGCGGCACTCGCTCCTTCGACGCCGCGATGGCGGACTACCAAACACGTCGTGATGCGCAGGTGCTGCCGATGTATGAGTTCACGACTGAGCTCGCGACGCTGGAGCCGCCTCCACCCGAGCTGCAACAGCTACTGGCAGCTATGGCCGGCAACCAAGACGCCATGGACGGCTTCGCGGAGGTGAACGGCGGTGTGACCTCGCCCGCGGACTTCTTCAGCCCGGCGAACGCGGCACGAATCATGTCTGTAGAGGGCGCCGCCCTTCGCTAGAGCCAGGAACGAGTCTCGAACCTCTTTTCACGGTCTGTCATGATCGTGATCGGGGGAGCCATGACGCGACGTGCACGGGAAAGAGCTGGCACAGATCAAGCGCCAGTTCTTGCCCCGCTGGCCGTACTTGTCTGCTCTGCGTTGCTGGTGTTGTCGCAGCTCTACTTGGCGATCCCGCTCGCACCGATCGTCGCCGAAGTGCTCGGGCGGGGCGGCTCCGCGACAGCAGCCGCTTTGGGTACCACCTATGCGCTGGCATACGGCCTCGGATTTCTGATCTTCGGACCGCTATCCGACCGCTACGGCCGTAAGCCGATCTTGGTGCCAGGAATGGCCCTGCTCGCCCTTGTCACGGCGGGCTTGGCTGCAGCCCCTTCGCTGCCGGTATTGGCGGTGCTGCGAACGGTGCAGGGACTGGTGGCAGCGAGTTTCTCCGCAGTTGCGCTGGCCTACATTGGCGAGGCGCTGCCGCCGCGTTGGCGGTCAACCGGGATCGGTGCAATGTCGACGGCCTTCTTGTCCGCCGGAATCTTGGGTCAGGTCTATGCGCAAGCAGTCGCCGATGCCCTCGGGCACCACTGGGTCTTCGGCCTGGCGGCGCCGGCGTTCGCGCTCGCCGCGATTGCCATAGCAGTGATCTTGATCGAGCCACCCCACAGCGGAGAGCCGACCAGCCTCGCTGAGAAGTATCGCGCCCTGCGACGATTGGCAGTCCGGCGCGAGCTCGCACTCGTCAACGCGGCGTCCTTCCCGGTGCTGTTGAGCTTCGTCGGCATGTACGCGGCGCTGGGTCCGCTGCTCCAGACCGAGTTCAAACTTGATCACACGGGGGTCTTGCTGGTACGCCTCGCCGGGCTGCCAGCCATGCTGATGGCCCCTGTTGCCGGCTGGCTCATCGGACGGTACGGCGCCACCCGGGTTGGGATCGTCGGATTCTTGCTGGCCGCTGCAGGCCTTGTCGCCGAGGCCATCTCGGTGGGCGCACTCTGGGCACTGGTCATCGCCAGCGTGATCTTCGTCCTGGGCGTAGCGACCATTGTTCCGGCGACGATCGCACTAGTCGGCAGCCGCAGCGGATCATCTCGCGCCGGCGCGCTCGCGGTCAACGGCCTGGTGGTTTTCGCCGGAGCTTCCTGCGGTTCGCTCGCTGCCCACCTGCCGATCGGCTTTTCAGGCTTGCTGCTGATGCTCGCCGTGCTGCTCATGATCGGGTCCGGACTCGTCGCGATCAGCAGTCGACCAACGGCGGACGTCGCCGTCTGACGCGCTGTCCAACTTGGCGAGCACGCATCGCCCGAGCAATCCCCCCGCTCCCCCTACGATGTCAGCCATGGCTGAGCCGGGGACCGCCCAACACGCGCCCCGTCAGCACGTCGTCGTAGTCGGCGCAGACACCACCACCGTGCGGCTGGCCGAGGAACTGGTCCGTTCCGGTGAGCAGCTGGTGGTGATCGCACACGGCGAGAACCCGAGAGGCGCGATCGCCGACATTGAAGCGCTCGGCTGCCAGATGATCATTGCGAGCCAAATCCGCGAGGCGGAGCTGCGCGCGGCAGGGGTGGAGCGGGCGCGAGCCGCCGTCGTGCTTGGCGACGATGACGTCCTGGCCCTGCGACTAGGGCTGATGATCGACGAGCTGGCACCGGGCCTACGGATCGTCATCGAGATGACCAACCCACGCCTCGGCGGACGCCTGACCTCGCTGATCGGGGACTGCACGCTGCTCTCTTCGGCCGAGTTGGCCGCGCCGGCCTTCGTCGCGGCCGCTCTCGCGACACCGGATACGCAGTCGTTCGAGATTGGCGGCCGTACGGTCGCCGCGGGTCCGCGGCACCGGATCGGCGGCGAACTGCTTGCCGTTATCGGCGACACCCGCCGCACCGGAATCGACGCCGTACTTCCACAAAACGGTGGAGATCTGGTGCTCGGCACCAAACTGATCGGCACGGCCCGAAACGTCGCACGGACCAGCGGGATGCTGGGTGCCGTCTCGCGAATCTTCGATCGTCGGGCCAGGCTGGTGATGCTCGGGCTCGCCGCGTTGATCTTGCTCAGTACCCTCTATTTCCACATCGGCGGCCGAGACTGGCTGGCCTCGTTGTACCTCGCACTTACCGCGTCGACCGCGACCGGAACCGGCGATCTGAGCACCCTGCCGCTCGGCTTTCAATTCGGCGCGCTCTTCATCCAGCTGTTCGGCCTGGTGCTATCGGCCGGCATCACCGCCGTCATCGTCGATGCCCTGATTGGCGCGCGACTTGCAGGGATCCTTGGTGGCGTACGCGGTAAGCCGCGGCATCACGTGGTGGTCTGCGGCCTGGGTCGGGTCGGGACCGCTGTCGCGGTCCGGCTTCAGTCCCGCGGGGTACCGGTCATCGCCATCGAGCGGCGCGCAGAAGCACCGGGGGTTCTTCGGGCCCGGCAACTGAAGATTCCGGTGGTGGTCGCTGCCGCCACCAATGCGTCGGCTCAAGAGATCGCCGGGATTAGCCGGGCTGATGCGGTCCTGGCAGTGACCGACGACGAGGCGGTCAACCTCGAGATCGCCTTGGTGGCCAAGGATGCGAATCCGTCCGTCCGCATAGTGGCGAGGGTTTTTGATCATGACCTCGCAAGCCGGGTGGAGCGGCGGTTGCAGCTCGGTGCGACACGCAGCGTCTCCATGCTGGCAGCACCGGCGTTCGCCGCGGTCGCGCTGGGCCGGCGCCAGGACGTGATCTTTCCCGTCGGGCGTCGCGTGCTGCTATTTACGGAATTGACCGTGAGTGCCAGCTCGGCGGCGCCGGGGCGCTCGCTCCGGCAACTCGAGGAACCCGGCGCGAGCCGGATCCTCGCCTGGAGTCGCTCCTCTTCCGGCACGAACTGGCAGTGGAGACATCTTGATCACGAGCTGGCGGGCAACGAGCGGATCGCGGTTGTTGCGACTCGGGCCGGGCTGGCACGGCTGCTACGCGTAACCCGGGCGAGTGCAACGGCCAACCAAACCTGACAAACCACCGAAGCACACTGACGTCCGGTCCACCTCAGTACATGATCACAGCCAACGCGATCATCACAATGGATAGATCAAGCCCGAGCTGTTCGTCATCGAGATTGTTCTAGCCCCCGCAACGGGGATGGCAGCGGCAAAGACTCCGGCGTTACCAAACACCTCAACAACTGGACCGTCGAAGACCAGGCGTACCCGTGGGCTGAGGGGCATCGTCCAGCTCGTATCGGCGATCTTGATTTGAAGATCATCATCGTTGCTGATCATGGTAAGCATTGGCGTTGCATCGGTTGACGAGACGCTCAACGTGGCGAGTTGGCCAGGGCTCAAATCCCAATCCACATCGGCAAGTGGCGGCAATGCCACGGGATCGCTGGAACCGCTTTCGATCTTGGTCGCAGGTCCGCGCCGGTCACCGACCGCCGGGTGCGGCTCAGCAATCAGACCAAGGCTGTCGTCGACTCGCAACAGATGCGGCACGCTGTGAGCGCCCGCCCAGAGGCCTCCGGAATCGGTGATTCCCCGCAGCCAATAGATGATCCCGGGGCGGCCATTCGCGTCACTGAACGTCGCGCCGGCGTAGTACTGGTCCCCGTAGCTGAGGCGGCCCCATTTCTCGCTGATGAATTGACCATTGCTGACACTTCCGATGGCGTACGCCTCGTAATGGAGGATCTGCGGTTCCCAGACTGAGAACAGCAACACATGCTTGTTCCCGATAGTGATCAGCTGGGGACACTCCCAGACCTTGCCGGTCCACACCGGATCGCGTACGGCACTGGACCGGCTCGCGAACTCGCCTTCGCTGGTCCAATTGAGGAGGTCGGGGGAGCGATAGGACAATGCGACGGCAGTGTCATCGCGGCGGCCGGCACCGACGATCATCTGCCAGCCGTTGGCATCCCGAGAGACCTGCGGATCGCGAAACACCATGATGTCGCTCGTCGGCTTGATGCCATCGACGAACGGGCCTTTCTGCCAGGTGTCCCACGTCAGGTCGTCCGGCTGCGCGGTCCGTATCTGGCCGAGGTCAAGGTCGTCAAGCTGAACGCTGGTGTAGAAAATCGTTGCCCGGCCCGCATCGTCTACGGCGAGACTGCCTGACCAGCATCCGCCGTCTCCGTCGCCCGGCCGCAGGATCGGCTCGCACTCGGTCCAGCTCAGCAAGTCCTCGCTTACCGCATGTCCCCACCAGCACTGCGGACCCCAGAGGATTTGTGCCGGGACGTACTGAAAGAACATGTGATAGCGGCCATCGTGGTAGGTCAAACCCATCGGGTCGTTGATCCATCCCGACCGTGTTGTCAGGTGCAGCGCAGGTCGGTTCGGGGGCCGGTCGGACTGCGTGCCAGCAGCGTCCTCGGGCACTGGGCTCCTAGAAGATCATTACCGCCAGTCAGGGCAGCTTGGCAACTGTCAGCAGCACAGCGGAATTCTCCAACGCATCGAGGCTATGGCGGCTCTCGGGCATGATCAGCAGATCTCCACGAGTGGCCTCCCACGCTAGGTCGGCTGTCGAGAGTCGCACCCGCCCATGCAAGATCAGCACCGTTGCCTCGCCCGGATTCTCATGCTCGGCAAGGCTTGCGCCGGCGATCATGCCGATCACCGTCTGGCGCAGCACCTTCTCGTGACCGCCGTACACGGTGTCCGCGGTGTGTTGACCACCCGCGGTTGCGGCCTGCTTCATCTGTTGACGTGCCAAAGCCTCGACCGAGATCTTCTGCATGGCAACAGTCTCTACATTCTGCCGACGGCTCGCTAGCCGGGCTGCCAGCAGCAGCCGAAGCTGGGAGGCTGGCGGTATGCGCCGATTCACCCAAGTCGATGTCTTTGCCGACGAACTGATGTTCGGCAACCCCGTTGCGGTGGTCCACGACGCCGCCGAGCTGACATCGCAGCAGATGGCCGACTTCGCCAGCTGGACCAACCTCAGCGAGACAACTTTCTTGTCCACACCCACCGACGAACAAGCTGACTATCAGGTTCGAATCTTCACTCCCAATACCGAGCTGCCGTTCGCGGGACACCCCACCCTTGGATCTGCCCACGCCTGGCTTGAGGCGGGCGGTGTCGCGCAGGACGCCAACATGATCATCCAGCAGTGCGCCGCAGGACTGGTACGGATCCGCCGCGATGGGAATCAGCTCGCCTTCGCAGCACCTCCACTGATCCGCGGCGGCGACGTGGCGGCCGAGGACCTCAGCGAGATCATGGCTTTCCTCGGTGTCGATCATGATCAGGTGGTGGCTGCGCAATGGGCCGACAACGGCCCGGGCTGGGTGGCGCTGTTGCTCGCCGACGCCGAGACGGTTCTGACGCTGCGTCCGCGAGCGGTCGACGCAGGCCGGTTCAGTGCCGTCGGGGTGATCGGACCCTATCCATCTGGGTCTGAGGTGGATTTCGAAGTCCGAGCCTTCACCTCCCTGGTAGGACCTGGAGAGGACCCAGTTACCGGCAGCCTCAACGCCTCGCTCGGCCAGTGGTTGATCACTTCTGGTCAGGCCCCGAGCTTTTACGTCGCGGCTCAGGGAACCGTCTTGGGGCGGCGTGGCCGAGTCCATGTCAGCAAGACTGCGAACGAGGTCTGGGTCGGTGGCAACACGATCACCGGCGTAACCGGGACAGTACACATCTAGCGGTAGCCGAGCCGACCCCGAGCCGACCATTCGATCGTCTTCTCGAGCGTCTCGCTGGCCGGCCGGCTGACTCGCGAGGCCCCACCCTGGCGGCAGCTCCGCCACGAGGAAGGACTCACACGTCCGGCGAACTAGATATCCGCTTGCCGGCTCCCTCAAGATGCACGGGAGAGTTTCGAACGTGTGGGCGAAAAGTGTCGGTGCTGGTCCGTAGAGTTCGAGTCATGGCACTCACCGACGTTGCAGAGCCGGATGCGGATCCGATCGATCCGTTGACCGGGTGGCTCGATGATGTGCTGGCCGGTCTAGCTGATGGCGTTGCCGACTGCTCGCGGGATGGGAGTGGCGTGCCGGATGCTGTGCTAATTGATCGGATCGCATTACTGGAGAAGATCAAGGCGGCGGCTACGGCGTTGCAGATCGCGGAGTCTGTGCGGTTCGCGCAGTCGCAGGCGGAGTTGCAGCTGGCTGCCGATGTTCATCCCCGACAAGATCGGCCGCGGGATCGCCGACCAGTTGGGCCTGGCCTGCAAAATCTCCGGGTTTGCCGCGGCGCGGCGGCTCGGGATGGCGCGGGCGTTGTGGTTCGAGCTGCCCGAAACCTACCGGCTGCTCGTCACTGGCGAGGTCAGTGAGTATGTCGCCTCGCTGGTGGTGACCGAGACACGACATGTGGACGCCAACACCAGACGTGAGGTGGACGGGAAGATCTGTGCTTCCGGTATTGCGCAGATGGGGCCGTGGAGCGCGGCAGCGTGCGCCCGCAAGCATGCCTACGAGGCCGATCGTGAGGGTTATGTGCAGCGCGGCAGGACGGAACGGAAGAACCGTCGCGTTGGCCTGCGCCCGGCGCCGGACAGTATGAGCCTGCTTACCGGCTATCTGCCCGCCGAGCAGGGTGTGGCCTGCCTGAAGGCGCTGCGGGATCACACCGACACGACGAAGGCTGCCGGCGATCCGCGCTGCCGGGATCAGATCACTGCACTATGGCAGGCAGCCCGCTTCGCCGAGTGCAGGAGCTCGCCGCCTAAGTGACGTGGCTGGTGATCTCTGGTTGGCGAGCGACGAACGAGGCGAATCCGGCGGGTGGCCTGTCAGAGTGCCATCAAACATGGCCGACACACTGGTGGAAAGGATCACCGGGCAAGCCCACGCTTCCGACGTGAACGCCGAGCTGCAGATCGTGATGGATCTAGACGCGCTACTAGACGCCAACGAGCAAACCACCGCGGAGCTGGCCGGCTACGGGCCACTGCCGGCCGATATTGCCCGCCACATTCTGTCCACCAGCAAAGGCCGGATGTGGTGGCGACGGCTCTATGCCGCACCCGTAGGTGGGCCGATCGTCGGCGGCGATCCGTACCGCCGCCACTTCGACGGCTTCTCCAAAAAGTTGATCATGGCCCGGGATCGGCACTGCCGCGATCCGTTCTGCGACGCGCCGATCCGCCACATCGACCACATTGAGCGCTACGCCGACGGCGGGCTCACCATCCATCCCAACGGCCGCGGCGAATGCGAACGCGACAACCATGCCCGCGAAATGCCCGGCTGGCACGTCGAAACCATCACCAGCGGACTCGACGGCCAACCGCACACCATCAAGATCACCACACCCACGAGCCACACCTACCTAGGCCGGGCGCCATAGCCTGAAAGGTTGCGGAGCGGTCAGAGGCGCTGATCAATCGGTCGCTGCATG
>Ga0307292_10000998_pt1 | contig 9949 bp, 8 predicted proteins | sample ER_DNA_149_FD_194471 | JGI IMG/M metagenome (GOLD analysis project Ga0307292, IMG submission 194471) | Bulk soil microbial communities from the East River watershed near Crested Butte, Colorado, United States - ER_DNA_149 | ecosystem: Environmental > Terrestrial > Soil > Floodplain | place: USA...
AAACGCTGGGAAAGCGAGGTGTCCAAACGTTTTCAAAGGAGGAGACATGGCAGACGCTCACAAGCTTTCCGAGCATGTGATCGACATGGCGCGGCGTTTCGAAGATGTGGTCGACGCCGCGGAAGGAAAAGGGAACCGCGGTAGCGGCAGCATCGGCACGAAGTGGCTGCTGCTCCCGGCGGCGGGCGCGGGACTGTATGCCCTGATGACGAGCAACTCGGTCGGTCGGCACGCGAAGGGCGTCCTCGACCAGGCGAAGACTCGCGCCGCCGAGCTGCCGGACGACCTGATGAATCGCGTCCGACAGACCTCGCAGACACAGGGCAGCCGCAGCAACGGCACGACCCGACGAAGCAGTCCCGCCCGCAAGAGCAACTCGACGCGGAAGACGAGTTCGGCGCGCAAGTCGACCGCTTCCCGCTGACTCGCTCTCTCGGTCAGTCGCGCTAAAGCCGACGGTTTGGCGGGTTGAGTAGCCCCGTCGGCGCAGCGCTGCGCAGACGGCGAATCCGGCTTTCCTAGCTAGACTCGGCGGGCCGATGGGTCTCCTTGGTTACTTCAACGGGTTCGGCGGTCGCGACATGGCCGTCGACCTCGGAACCGCCAACACGCTCGTCTATGTGCGCGGTCGCGGCATCGTGCTCTCGGAGCCGTCGGTCGTCGCGATCGACCAGCGCAGCGGCGAGGTCCACGCGGTCGGCGTAGAGGCCAAGCGCATGCTCGGCCGCACGCCCGGGACGATCTCCGCGATCCGCCCGCTGAAGGACGGCGTGATCGCCGACTTCGACGTCACCGAGCAGATGCTGCGGCACTTCATCCAGAAGGTCCACCAGCACCGCTTCGCCCACCCGCGCGTGGTCGTCTGCGTCCCGTCAGGCGTCACCGGCGTCGAGAAGCGCGCGGTCGAGGAGGCGACGCTCAGCGCCGGCGCCCGCCAGGCCTACCTGATCGAGGAGCCGATGGCCGCCGCAATCGGGGCCGGGCTGCCGGTCGCGGAACCGACCGGGAACATGATCGTCGACATCGGCGGCGGCACGACCGAGGTCGCCGTGATCAGCCTCGGCGGCATCGTCGTCAGCCAGAGCCTGCGTGTCGGCGGCGACGAGATGGACGAGGCGATCATCAGCCACATCAAGACCGAGTACAAGCTGCTCGTCGGCCAGCAGACCGCCGAGGAGATCAAGCTCGAGGTCGGCAGCGCCTTCGACCTGCGCGAGGAGGTGCAGGCCGAGGTGCGCGGGCGCGACATGCTCACCGGACTGCCGAAGACGGTCGTCCTCAGCAGCGAGGAGGTACGGCGCGCGCTCGACGGCCCGGTCGGCCAGATCATCGAGGCGATCAAGTCGACGCTCGACAAGACGCCGCCCGAGCTCGCGGCCGACATCATGGACCGAGGCATCGTGCTCGCCGGCGGCGGCGCCCTGCTGAACGGCCTCGACGAGCGCCTGCGCCACGAGACGCAGATGCCGGTCCACCTCGCCGAGAGCCCGCTCACCTGCGTCGCGGTCGGCTCCGGCCGCAGCCTCGAGGAGTTCGAGGCGATCCACCGCAGCCAGGCACAGAAGCGCCGCAACAACCACTACCGGTCGTAGGTCGGTCGAGACTCGCGGCCCGCCGCGCTCTCCCCTACACTGGTTCGTTCTCGTGCAGCACAGGAACCGCAGCGCACGGATTGCGGTCCTGGGGTCCCCCGCACCTCGCTCCAGGCCGACCGGCTTGTCCTCCCGCAGTGCCACCGCCGTCAAGCGGCGAATCGTGGCGGGAGTGCTCGTGCTGCTCTCGCTCGTCCTGATCACCGTTTACTTCCGCGAGTCGGCGAGTGGCGGGTTGCACGGGGTTCAGAGCACGGGCGCGACCGTGCTGCGGCCCTTCGAGGTCGGCGCTGACCGCATCGCCGCGCCGTTCCGCGACACATACGGCTGGTTCGCAGGGCTGATCCACGCCAAGTCAGAGAACGCGCGCTTGCGCGCCCAGCTCGACACGCTTCGCGCCGAGGCGATCCAGAACGCGAACGCGGCGCAGCAGGTCGACGAGCTGCGACGCCAGCTCAAGTACGTCGGGCTGCCGCGCTTCCCGCAGGACTACAACTATGTCCCTACCGACGTCATGTCCCGGTCGCCGAGCGAGTTCCAGCAGCAGGTCGGGATTGCCGCCGGCTCGAGCAGCGGCATCCGCGTCAACGACCCGGTCGTCACGGCTGACGGCCTCGTCGGCAAGGTCAGCAAGGTCGCCGGCCACAGCGCACAGGTGACCCTGCTCACCGACGCGAACCTCGACGTCTCGGCGATCGATGTCCACTCACAGGCGACCGGCCTCGTCAGCCACGGCGAAGGCCCATCCACGCTGACGCTCGACCGCGTCCAGAAGTCGCAGGTGCTGCGCGAAGGGGACACGGTCGTGACCCAGGGCTGGAAGGTCGGCCCGCTGAGCTCGCTGTACCCCTACGGGATCCCGATCGGCACGGTCAGCGGCGCGACGAACAGCGAGGTCGACCTCTACTGGAACGCCCAGGTGGCGCCGTTCGTGCACTTCGACTCGCTGCACTCGGTGCTCGTGCTGGTTCCGAAGAGGCGCAACCAGCCGTGAGCTTCAACGTGCTCGAGCCCGTCAAGGTCGCGCTGCTGGTGTTCGTGGCCGCGATCCTGCAGGTGACGATCTTCTCGCAGATCGACATCCTCGGCGGCTATCCCGACGTGGTGCTGCTGACGCTGGTCGCGATCGCGCTGCTGCGCGGCTCGATCTACGGCGCGGGCGCCGGCTTCTTCGCCGGCCTGATCGTCGACACGGCGAACCTCGCCACGCTCGGCGTCACCTCGCTGCTGCTGACGATCGCCGGCTACTGGATCGGCCGCTACGGCGAGACCACCGGACGCGACCGCGGGCACGCGCCGTTCGTGTCGGTCGCCGTGGCCACGATCCTCGTCCAGTTCGGCGCGCTGATCCTCCACTACCTGCTCGGCGACGCCGTCTCGGCGAAGGCGGTGCTGCTCGACGCGCTGCCGCCGAAGGTGGCGCTGAACCTACTGCTGACACTGCCGGTCTACGCGCTCACGCGGTGGTTCCTCGGGCTGGCCCGGCCGGTCGAGGCTGCGACGGAGGTCCGACTCCTTGGCTAGCACCGGCTCGCGCGGCCATCGCTCGGGGTCCGACCGGTTCCTGCCGCCCGACCCGCGTGTCGAGAGCCCGTACCGGTTCACGCCGCAGCTCGCGTTGAGGATCGGGATCCTCGGCGCCGTCGCGCTGCTCGCCTTCGGCGTCCTCTTCTTCCGGCTCTGGGCGTTGCAGGTGCTGTCCGGGCCGCAGTACCTGCAGGCGGCGCTCGACAACCAGCTTCGCTCGGTGCGCGTCGAGGCGCCGCGCGGCCAGATCCTCGACGTGAACGGCCGGCCGCTCGTGATCAACGTCCCCGGCACGGCGGTCGAGCTGCACCCGGCCGACCTGCCGATGACCTGGGCCGCGCGCCTGCACGAGCTGCGGCGGCTCTCGAGGATCGTGCACGTCCCGGTCAACGAGATGCTGCGCGGGATCAAGGCGCGAGGCAGCGACCCGGTCACGCCGGTGGTCGTGCGCGAGGACGTCAAGCGGACGGCGCCGATCAACTACCTCTACGAGCACGCCCAGGAGTTTCCGGGCGTCAGCGTCACGAACACCTACCTGCGCTACTACCCCCACGGCGACCTCGCGGCCCAGGTGCTCGGGTACGTGAACGAGATCTCGGCCTCGCAGCTCAAGCTGCTGCAGCGGAACGGCTACGCCGCCGGCGACAAGATCGGCGAGGCCGGGGTCGAGGGCAGCTACGACTCGTACCTCCGGGGCCATGCCGGTCTGGCGCAGCTCCGCGTCGACTCGCTCGGCCGGCCGCGCAGCCCGCTCGTGACGAAGCGGCCGCCTGCGGAGGGTGAGTCGATCAAGCTGACGATCGACTCGAAGCTCCAGGCCGCCGCCCAGCAGGCGATCCTCTACGGGATCAACCAGGCGTTCCTGCACAAGCATTGGCTCGCCAACGGCGGCGCGATCGTCGCCATGGATCCGCGCGACGGGTCGATTCGCGCGATGGCTTCGTACCCCTGGTACAACCCGAGCATCTACAGCGGGCACGTGACGACCAAGCGGCTCGCCGAGCAGGGCCTCACGCCGTCGACGGCCGGGCAGCGCAACTACCCGTCGCTCGACCGTGCCTCGGACGGCGTCTATCCGGCGGGATCGACGTTCAAGCCGGTCACGGCCCTCGCTGCGATGGAGACGGGCAAGCTGCTCCCCTCGACCACGCTGCCGTGCACCGGGTCGTACACGGTCTACAGCGAGTTCGACGGCAGCGTCTCGGAGGTGTTCCACAACGTCGATCCGTACATCAACGAGTCGATGACGCTGCCGACCGCGCTGGCTGCGTCGTGCGACACGTGGTTCTATCGGCTCGGCTACCAGTTCTACAAGGCGCCCGCCAGCGAGGGTCACCCACTCCAGGCGTGGGCGGCGAGGTTCGGCTTCGGACGCAAGACCGGCGTCGACGTCGGCCCCGAGTCGCCCGGCCTGCTGCCCACGCCCGAATGGCGCAAGCGGAACTTCACGGCCAAGACCGACCCGGGCAACTGGCAGATCGACAGCCAGTGGAAGCCCGGCGACTCGATCCAGCTGGCGATCGGGCAGAAGGACCTGCTCGTCACGCCGCTGCAGATGGCCCGCTTCTACTCACTGATCGCCAACGGCGGCAAGCTCGTGCGGCCGCACCTGGCCCTGCAGGTCGAGGAGGGCGGCGGCACTCCGCACTCGCCGCCGCGCGTCGTGCACACGTTCCCCTCGCCCGCGCCGCAGTCGGTGGGGCTCAACCCGACCTATCTCGCGGCCGTGCGGGACGGGCTCTGGCAGGCGACACACGCTACGGACGGGACCTCGACGAACGTATTCGGCAACTTCCCGATCCCGATCGCGGGCAAGACGGGCACGGCGCAGAAGGAACCCAGCACCGACCAGAAGGACCAATCCTGGTGGTGCGGCTACGGGCCCGCAGAGAGCACCACGCCGCCTGAGCTCGTCGTCTGCGCGCTGATCGAGAACGGCGGCTTCGGCGCCGACGCGGCCGCTCCCGCGGCGCTGCAGGTCTTCAAGGAGTACTTCAAGGACCAGCTCGGCTCCGGCCAGACGGCGGCGACCAGATGATCGAGGCCGTCGGCACCCGCGCCCGCGGGCTGCGCTCCCAGCGCGGCGAAGCGGTCGAGGTGGCCTCTGCGATCCGCCGGCTCGACTGGTGGCTCGTCGGGGCGATAGCCGGGCTGATCGCGTTCGGGCTCTGGGCGATCCACGGGATCACCGCGCACGACGTCACCGGCAACCCGGACTACTTCTTCGTCCGGCAAGGCATCTACGCGGCCGTCGGCTGCGCCGGCGCGATCGCCCTGCTGTTCATCGACCCGCAGGTCTTTCGCCGTCACAAGAACGCGATCTACGCGGGCACCGCGGGCGTGATGGTGCTCGTGCTCGTTGCCGGTACCGTCTCGCGCCACTCGAAGCGCTGGCTCGACATCGGCTTCTTCCGCTTCCAGCCGTCCGAGTTCGGGAAGCTGTTGTTCGTCCTCTTTCTCGCTGCGTTCCTGGCCGATCGGGCCAAGCGGCTGGGCGAGAGCCGAACCGTGCTCGAGGCGATCGGCCTGGGCTGCCTGCCGATCCTGCTCGTCTTCGTGCAGCCGGACATCGGCACGGCGATGGTCTACGCGGCCGCGCTCGCGGCTGTGCTCTTCGTTGCCGGCGTGCGCTGGGTACATCTGGCCGCGCTCGGGATCGGGACGCTCGTGGTGATCCTGGCCGTGCTCTGGCTGCTCCCTGCGAGCGGCGTGCACGTGCTCAAGGGCTACCAGGCGAAGCGCCTGACCGGCTTCACGCATCCCGACTCCGATCCGGCGGGCGCGACCTACAACGTCGCCCAGGCCCGGAACGCGGTCGGCGCGGGCGGCGTCAACGGCCGCGGGGTGGCAGGCGCGACGCAGACAAAGCTGAACTTCCTGCCGGAGCACGCGACCGACTTCGCTTTCGCCTCGCTCGCCGAGCAGCGCGGCTTCGTCGGCGTGTCGGTGCTGTTGCTGCTCTACCTGCTCGTCGTCTGGCGGGGCCTAAAGGTGATCGCGATCGCGCGTGACCCCTTCTCCGCGATCGCCGCGGGCGGGATCGTGTTCGCTTTCATGTTCCAGGTCTTCGTCAACGTCGGCATGAACATCGGCGTCGCTCCCGTGACGGGCATCCCGCTGCCGTTCGTGTCGGTCGGCGGCTCGGCGTTGATTGCCAACCTGCTCGCGATCGGCGTGCTGCAGGCAATCCACATCCGCGGCGCCGCGAGGCCGAAGGCCTACCGGTAGCGAACGCACAGTAACTCTGCCCTTAGCGCCTTCCCCGTAGCCAGGTCGACATCCGAGTCGTCAGAGGCACCTTCCCCGGAAGCCACGTCGTCTCGGGAGGCGGCGCTTGAAACGGCTCGAGCGCACCGAGCCCCGCGGACGCGATCTTCAAGGTCACCTCGCCCGGATAGATCGCGGCCACCTGCTCGGCCGGGACATAGCGGGTCTGTTTCGGTTTCTTGGACTCGACAGCAAGCCCGTCGAAGATGTCGCTCTGCTTGTCGCCTTCGACCTGTGCGACCGTGCCGACGATGACGCCATCGGAGGTGACCACGTTCCAGCCCTGCTCGATCTGAAGCCATGAGACTGGGTCAGCCATCGCCGATGCAGCCTCGGTCGCGGGGCGCTTCCGCCTTCGCTCTTGGCCCATTCCGCCATCGAGGGTACTCGTTCCTGGGATGGGCCAGTGTCCGGAATGGACCGTGAGCGCGGTCGGTTCGGGCGGTTGACGAGGCGTGGGGGAAAGCAATGATGAGGCGTTCCCTCGGAAGGGGTGATGATGAGGCAACCAACACTGTTCCTGACCGTGGGACTCCCATGCACCGGGAAGACCACTGCTGCGCGCCGCATAGAAGTCGACTAGAAAGCACTTCGTCTCACGAAGGTGCCGACGCTTGCCTGGCCGAGCATGCTCTCACTCGGCGGAGGCGGGCTATGCCCGCCGGAGCGTTAACTGCGCGGGACGCGCGTGATCCTGACGAGGGGGCTCACGGGGGAAACCGGGTTTCCCCCGTGTTACGTCCGGACGCGGACCTACCATGCCGCCATGGCCCCCACACATGAAGCCGAGGAGCTGCTGCTGATCGAGGAGGCCGATGCCTGGTTCGAGTATCTCGAGGCGACGCGGGGTCAAACCGAGCCGCGCTACCGCGAGGTCGAGCCATGGGCGTGGGCCCGATTGAGCCAGCGGTTGCGTGCCGTCCGCACCAAGCGCGCGAAGCTCCGCCCGGCCGCAGAAGCCGCCTGACGGCGGCGACCAACCGCGCTGCTACCCTGCATTGACGGCTATGCCGACGAGTTTGACCACATTGCAGCGCGCGCTCCGCCCGACTCCGGGCCTTGGTAGCGCGCGCGCCCGACAAGGAGAATCCACTTGCTTCGATGGTTCAGGCGGCAGAAGCCGCCTACTGACGAGCGCGGCCGCACCCCGGACGCGCCTACACCTGCACCTACTGACGCCGTAACCGCGCCGCCCGCCGAGCCGGGCGCGCCAACCGATCCCACCAAGAAGAAGCGCCGCCGTGGCAGCCGCGGGGGACGCGGCCGCAAGCGCACCGGAGCCGGTGCCGGCGCGGCTACCACCCAGGCGAAGGCGGAGCCCGCCGAGGCGAAGCCGAAGCCGGCCGCGAAGAAGGACGAGTCGCGCCCCGAGCGCCGTCCGTCCCAGCGCAAGCAGCGCAGCACCACGCGCCGCCGCACGCCGCCGCGTCGTCCGCCGTTGCCGCCCGCCAAGCGCGAGCTGCTGATCTCGGTCGATGTCAGCGAGCAGCGCGTCGCCGTGCTCGAGGACGACAAGGTCGCCGAGGCCTACCTCGAGCGGCCCGAGCGCCGCTCGATCGCGGGGAACATCTACAAGGGCACCGTCGACAACGTCCTGCCGGGGATGGAGGCCGCCTTCATCGAGATCGGCCTCGAGAAGAACGGCTTCCTCTACGTCGACGAGGTGATCGCCCCCGAGCTCGAAGGCAAGTCCCGTGGGCGCAAGATCCAAGACCTGCTCAGCCGCGGCCAGGAGGTCATGGTCCAGGCCGTCAAGGACCCGATGAAGTCGAAGGGCGCGCGGCTCACCACCGAGATCTCGCTGCCCGGCCGCTTTGTCGTCTTCGTCCCGCACGGCGAGGGCCTCGGCGTCTCGCGCCGGCTCGAGGACGACGAGCGCACGCGCCTGCGCGACATCCTCAAGCGGCTCGACGTCAAGAAGGGCGGCGTGATCATCCGCACCGCCGCGGAAGGCGCGTCCGCCGAGGACATCGAGCGCGACCTCGTCTTCCTGCAGCGGCTCTGGAAGACGATCGAGGCGCAGGCCAAAGGCGCCAAGGCGCCGTCGCTCGTCTACCAGGAGGCGGAGCTGCCCCTGCGCGTGATCCGCGACCTCTTCACCGAGGACTTCGAGCGCGCGCTGGTCGACCACGAGCGCACCTACAAGCGCGTCGTCGGCTACCTGAAGAAGACCTCGCCGCACATGGCCGACCGCGTCGTCCGCTACCGCGAGAAGACGCCGCTGATGGAGAGCTCCGGCGTCGACGCCGAGATCCGCTCGACGCTCTCGCGCCGGGTCGACCTGCCTTCCGGCGGCTACCTGGTCTTCGACTACGCCGAGGCCTTCACGGTGATCGACGTCAACACCGGCCGCTTCGTAGGCGGCCGCGGCAAGGCGTCCGGCGGGCGGCTCGAGGACACGATCACCAAGAACAACCTCGAGGCGGTCAAGGAGGTCGTGCGCCAGCTGCGGCTGCGCGATATCGGCGGGATCATCGTCATCGACTTCATCGACATGGCGAACCCGAAGAACCGCGCCACCGTCGAGGAGGCGCTCAAGACCGAGCTCGAGCGCGACCGCACGAAGACCTACGTCGTCGAGATCTCGCCGCTCGGGCTCGTCGAGATGACGCGCCAGAACGTGACCGACGGGCCGCGCGAGATCCTCACGCGCAAGTGCACTGTCTGCGGCGGCGACGGCGTTGTGCTCTCCGAGGCTTCGGCCGCGGTCGACGTCGAGCGGCATCTGCGCGCGCTCGCCGCGAGTGCACCGCGCACGAAGGCCTTCAAGGTCGAGCTGAACGCGAAGGTCGCGTCCATGCTGGTCGGCCCGGGAGCCTCCAAGCTGGTGGCGATCGAGGAGGAGACGAAGCGCCGCTTCTTGCTCGTCTTCCGCGAGGACGTGCCGGTCAACCACTTCGACGTGCTCGGCAAGGGCACACTCGAGAGCCAGGTCGGCCAGGACGCGCGCGCCGAGCAGGAGGGCAAGCAGGTCGAGCTGAAGCTCGGCGAGGTCGGCCGCCATGACCTCCGGGCCGGCGTCGGCAAGCTCGACGGGGGGCTGACGGTCGTCGTCGGCAATGCGGCTTCGATGGTCGGCAAGAAGGCCAAGGTGCGGATCGAGCGGGTGCTCGACGGTGTCGCCTACGCGTCGCTCGTCGGCGGCAAGAAGGCGCCTGAGGAGCCGATCACGGCCGAGAGCGCGGCTGAGAAGCCGACCCGCAAGCCGCCGGCCAAGAAGCAGGCCGACGCGGCGGCCGAGACAGTGGCCGACGAGAGCCCGGAGCCCGAGGAGCCCGAGGAGGTCGAAGAGGTCGAGACCGGCGAGGCCGAGCCGGCCGCGGACGAGGCGGGCGACGCTTCGACCGATCAGCCCGCCAAGAAGAGGACCAGGCGCGGCTCGCGCGGCGGGCGCAGGCGCAAGAAGAAGCCCGCCGGCGCGACCGCCGAAGCGAACGGCGGCTCCACTGTGGAGACGCCGGTGCCGCCGGCGCCCGAGTCGAACGGCGGCGCGGAGGGCCCGAAGATCCACCTGCCCGACCCGTCGCTCGGCCGCGAGGAGGCTCCCGAAGCCGAGGCGCCGT
>Ga0307292_10001000_pt1 | contig 9942 bp, 7 predicted proteins | sample ER_DNA_149_FD_194471 | JGI IMG/M metagenome (GOLD analysis project Ga0307292, IMG submission 194471) | Bulk soil microbial communities from the East River watershed near Crested Butte, Colorado, United States - ER_DNA_149 | ecosystem: Environmental > Terrestrial > Soil > Floodplain | place: USA...
ACATTCTCTATACGTTAATACAAAGGGTTAGCTTAACATGAAACACGGAGGTACCGACAAAAATACCGACAAGTTGAAGCCCTTGATCATCTTCGCCTCCCGTCATCGACAAGACGGACGGGAGGGCGTGCAGAAGATCACATGTTGTTGAGCCTTCGACGGGACGATAGCAGATAGAGCGGTGCAAATAAGAAACCCGCCCGGCTCTGATCAGAGCCGGGCGGGTCATTTTCAACGCGTCGGTCTCAGCTCAGCGTATCGCGTGCGCCGCGCCCTCGCTTACTTCGCGAGCGGGTCGGGGCGCAGCTGGAACTTCACCAGCTTGGGCACATTGCCCTTACCGATGCCTTCGTCGTGGAACGGCGTGCGGTTGCCGGTCGTCGCCCAGATGCCGCGGCCTTTCCAGCCGGCGTTGGCGTCGTCGATGCGGCCGTCCATGGTCTTGGCGTAGAAGCCCATCGGGTACGGTACCACCAGATTGACCATCTTGCCGTCCTTGAGGGCGATTATCGACTCGTTCTGATTGCCGGTGGCCAACGGCACGTCCTTGCCGAGGCCGAGCGTGTCGTGCTGGTCTACCCAGGTGTAGTAGCTCGCCTCGGCCGATCCGCCGCCGGTGTCGCCGGTGAGCGCGGGGCCCGGGAACGGATAGAACGTCCAGCCCTCGGGGCAATGGCGGCCGGTCGCGATGGTCGGACCGCTGGTGACCTTGCATTTTCGGCGGTCGAACGCGGCGAGGTGGCCGCTCGCCATCGGCACCCACACTACGTTGTTGGTGTCGATGTCCATGCCGCGGGGGCCATAGGCCGGCGCCGGCACTTCGTAGACTTCCGCGAGCGCGGTCTCGGACGGATTGGGCTTGGTCGGATCGAGCCGGACCACATAGCCCGGGTAACCGAGCGACGTGCCCCAGACGGTGCCGTCGCGGCTCGGCGACACGCCGTAGAACGCCACGTTGATGCGACGGTCTTTGGCGGGATCGAGCGGCTGGTTCGGCTCGGTGTACTCGTCGCGCTTGCCGTTGCCGTTGGTGTCGAGAATGAACGGCGTCCAGCCCTGCGACTTCGCCTCGTCGCCGGTCTCCTCGAGCATCTTCACGTTGATCCAGCCGGCCGCGCCGCTCTGCGGGCCGCCCGCGCTCGCCCATAGGGTATTGTTGGCGTCGAAGCCGAACTGCACATGGTGGGTCGGGAAGCAGGTGTTGACCATCAGGAACTTCTGCGACTTCGGGTCGTACATCGTGACCTGACGGTTCGCCTGATCGATCGGATACACCTTCGCGGACGGATGGTCGGAGCCCTTCTTGCAGAAGTCGGGGTTGGCCGGAGGCCGGTTTCTAGCGGCGAACCAGACGCGGCCTTTCTCGTCGTAGTACAGGCTGTGGGGACTGGTCTGGGCGTTCCAGATCGCCTCGTCGCCGAAATACGCCGACGGCGCCAGCACCGGACCGTCGGACGGGGTCTTCGGATCGCGCACCGGGAGCTTCACCTCATAGGCGATGTTCTTCACCGGATCGAGCACCGGCACCATGTCGGTTGAGTTCTCGGTCGCGCCGAAGACCAGACCGTTGGCGTTCAGCGTCGGATTGCGCTTGTCGGCCGCGGTCGCGTCATGCAGGTAGGCCTTCGGGTTCGACCAGTCCCACACCGTGACCACGGCGTTGCGCTCGACGCCCTGCGGCCGCTGCGGCTTCGTCGCCGGCAGCTCGCCCTTGGCGACGCGGTCGGTCCAATCGCCGAACATCTTCAAGGTGCCCTGCGTGCCCATGCGGTCCATGGTGTTGACCATGTTGAGGCCCGCCTGCCCGGACTGGATGCGGCGGGTCCAGGCCTCGTGGCCATTCTTGAACTCGCCGAGCGCCTTGGGGATCGTGCGCGTCGCCTTGTTGCCGAGCTGGTGGCAAGTGACGCAGCCGTTGGTCTTGACGAGATTGAGGAACTCGCCCTGCGACTTCATCGCCGGGTTGAAGCCGTTCGCTGCCGTGCCGGGAAACTCGCCCTTCTCCGGGACCTTGATCATCGAATACCAGTAGATCGCCGGGTAGTACTCGGCGGCGGCCGCGGCGTTCGGCGCCGGCGTCGCACGCAGGTTGAGGGTTTTGCCCGGCTCGCTGTCGACCTTGGCGGAATCGACGAGGCCATAGCCGCGCACCCAGACCTTGTACTTGGCCTTAGGCAGGTCCGGCAGCACGTAGCGGCCCTGATCGTCAGTGACGACCATCTTGGCGAACTTGGTGCCGAGGTCGGTGGTCTCGGCGATCACCCAGACGCCGGCCTCCGGCCCGCCTGGTCCGGTGACCACGCCGCCGATGTCGTCGGCGTCGATGGTGACCGTGACCTGGGCGGTCAGCGGTCCTGCCGCCAGCACTCCGGCGACGCCAAACACGGCCGCGCCGAGATACCATGCTCTTGCGATTTTCATGAGGTGCCTCCTCCGGGGTTATTCATTGTTGATGTGTAGGTGGGCAATGAAAACGGAACCCGCCTGCGGCGGATCGCGCTGTTATGCACCAAATCAGCCGTGCTGTCTGCGGTCGCAGACCGTCACGATCCGGTGACCCGTTACTTGGCGAGCGGATCGGGATGGACCTGGACTGCACCGCCATCAGCCGCATGCCCTTGCCGCCTTCCTGCAGCCACGGCGTGCGATCGCCGCTCGAGGTCCACAGCCCGCGGCCATCTGAATCGCAGGACTCAAAGACGGCGTGATAACATAACGCAGCGTGCTGGCAGATCTCGCGAAAATCGAATCCGACACCCCTTGAGGAGATTCCAACATGACGCAGCTTCGTACTGTCCTCCTGTCAAGCAGCCTCCTGCTCGCGCTCTGCGGTGGAGTGGCTCAGGCTCAATCGAACAAGCCGATACAGACCCTGCAAATGCCGGCCATGCCGGACCCGGCTCGCATCACCCTGAATTCCAAGACCACCGCCTTGATGGTGCTCGACTACGTCGAGGACATCTGCGCCACGCAGCCGAAATGCAAGAGCCAGATGCTCCCGGCCATGACTCCGTTCATGGAGCGGGTCCGCAAGGCCGGCCTCGTCGTGGCATACGGCACCCGCGCACAGAACATGGCCCACTGGCTGCCGCAGGTCGCGCCGGCTGAGGGCGACATCAAGATCGTGAACACGGCCCAAGATAGATTCTACAATACCGATCTCGACAAGCTGCTGAAGGCGCAGGGCATCACGACGATGATCATGGTCGGCTGGAAGGTCAGCGGGTCGGTGACCTACACGTCGGTCGGAGCAATGATACGCGATTACACCGTTGTTATCCCGGTGGATACGACCACCGCCAGCAGCGACTACGAAACAGCCATCGGCTTTTACAATGTACTCAATTCAGGCAATGCCAATCTGACGAACGAGCCTTTGAAGCCAAAATCCGTAACGCTGAGCCGCACGGACCTGATCGCCTTCCAGTAAGAGATCACCAGGGCCGCGTGGCTTCAATGGAAAGGCCGCCTTGCTAGCCTGCTCTAGAACGAGGTCAAGGCGGACGCGTATCCTGAAAAAATGCAGGTCGGGAAGCGGCGGTCCATAGTTGCTGGCATTAGCGGCTCTCTCGGCCCATAGTTTCGTAATGATGGCCGCACGACGCGGGAGCATGACGGGCGAAACGACGATGGCGTTGATGCGCATTGAGTGCCCGCAAGCCGATGCGGCTGTTATTGCAGAGACTGCGGACGCGACCCTCCTGAGCCGGCCGTTGCGCTCGTTGGCAGACATCGAGGCTATCGAGAGCGTACCGCTCGCCGAGCGGCTGCGGATCGATAATTTTTGCCATCGCGTCGCGCTTGCCATCGAAGCGAGAGACCCCCAAGACACGGCCATCCACTATGTGCCGGATGGCGACATTGATCGCGCGGCGGAGCGCGTCTCGTTTGGCGAATTGAAGCGAAACATCGGCAGAACGGCATCGTTGTTGTGCAGCCACGGCATCGGCAGGAATGACGCGGTGGCGGTGCTGCTGCCGGCGGTGCCGGCAATCTACTGGTCGATCCTAGGCGCCATGGCCGCCGCCATTGTGTTCCCGGTCAACTGGATGCTCGAGCCAAAATACGTTCTGCGCCTGATCAAAGAGGCGAACGTAAAAGCCGTGATCGCGCTCGGACCAACGCCGGGATTCCAGATCTGGGAGGCGTTGGCGCAGGTCGCCGCCGATCTTCCCAGCGGCGTGAAAATCTGGTCGGTCCCCGGTCCGGGCGGGACGCTCCTGCCCGACAGCGACCTTGAGGCGGCGCTCGATGGGAATCCGGAGAAAGCGATCTGGTCGGATGCCGTCGCTGGCGACAATATCGCCGCATTGGTCCATTCCGGCGGCACGACCGGCCTGCCGAAGATCGTCAAGCTGTCGCACCGGAACATGTCGTACCGGCATTGGACGCTGCAGCTTGCGCAACAACTGGTGTTCGGCGAGGTCATCCTGCAAGACACGCCGATGTTCCATGTTGGTGGCCTGATCGGCCGCATCCTTCCGCCGTTTGCCAGCGGCGCTGGCGTTCTGATCCCGACGGTGCTCGGCGCGCGCGACACGCTACATCGCCAACTACTGGAAATTCGTGGAGAAGTATCGCGTAACACGACTCTCGGCGGTGCCGACGACGCTTGCGGTGCTGGCCAAGTCGCCGCCGGTCGATACCGATCTCTCGTCGCTGCTGCCGAATTTCATCACCGGCTCGACCTCGCTGCCGGTTTCGGTCCAGCGCCGCTTTGAGGAGATTTCCGGGGTGCGCGTACTCAACTCGTATGGCATGACCGAGAACACGGCGAGCATCGCCATCGACCCGCGCGACGGTTCGCGCAAGGAAGGCGCGTCGGGTCTCCGCGTGCCCTACACACAAGTCTGTGCCGTCTCCATCAGCGGCGCCGGTGTGGGGCGCCGGCTGTGCGGTCCCGACGAGATCGGCATGCTGCAGATCAAGGGGCCGGGACAGGCGGCAGGCTACCTCAATCACGCGCACGAGAAGGATGCCCGCACCGAGGACGGCTGGCTGATCAGCGGCGATCTCGGTCGCGTCGACCAGGATGGGTTCATCTTTGTCACCGGCCGCGCCAAGGACCTCATTATCCGCGGCGGCCACAATATCGACCCAGCTCTTATCGAAGAGCCGTTGCTGCAGTTTCCGGACGTCGTGCACGCAGCGGCCGTCGGAAAACCGGACGGTCATGCCGGCGAACTACCGGTGGCCTACGTTCAGCTTGTGCCCGGCTCAAAGGCGACATCGGAGGAAATCGCGGCGTTTCTCGCGCCGCGAATTGTGGAGCGGGCGGCGATGCCGAAGGAGATCATCATCATAGAGAGCCTGCCGTTGACTAACGTCGGCAAACCGCTAAAGAGCGCGCTGCGTCAGGACATCGCCGAGCGCACATTTCGAGATGTTCTCGCCGAGACTACGGGGCTCTCATGCGACGACGGCGAGCTCGATGTCGCGGTCGAGCCCCATCCAACACGCGGCGTGATGGTGTCCATTGCCGTCAGAGGTCTTGATGCATCCGCGCGCCCGGAACAGACCGCGCGGATCGCGGAGATCATGGAGCGCTATTCCTTCGCCTACTCCCTGGAATGGCGATGATGGCGCAGCAAGCCCGTTCGTCTCAGGTGGAGGTTTCGAACTTGGTTTCGAGTTGAGGGTCGAATTCGCCGTCGATCAGGATGAAGGCGACGAGGCAGGGCGCATTGGAGCGATTGCTCCAGGCATGATTGGTGCCGCACTGCACGACAACATCGCCTGCCTTCAGCAGCACCTCCTCGTCGTCGAGCAGCATGGTGATCTCACCCGACAGGATCAGTGCATAATCGATCGACTCGGTGCGATGCATCATGGGATGGCGGCCGCCCTTGCCGAAGGTCGCAGCCTTCGGATTACCGAGACCCTCGAACACGCGCAGCGAATCCGCGGGCGTCATCGTCCGCACCGCCTCGGATTCCGGCGGGAAGCTGTTGATGCGCAGGACGGTGCCGTTCGTGGTCGGCATCTGGCGGCGCGGGCCCGCCGTGGGCTCCTCTACTGCCTTTGGCACAATCTTCGCGGGCATTTCGTGCGTGCGCCATATGTCCACGGAAAACCAGTCCTGTTCGGCCTTGTTGATGTGTACGGATGGCGCCGGACCATCGGACACCACAACCGCGCGGCCCCTGTCGTCATGTCCCGTCACCACGCGGCGGATTGGCTTGACCATTGTTGATGCACTCCCTGCGAACTGGGGTTTGTCCGTTCCTGTCAAAGTGTAGCATTCGCTGAGTGAGCCGAAATACAAATCACTGGAGGAAGTGCACTGGAGTGATCTGATCCGATCGACCGGCGCAAGATTTACGCAGAAGTTTGGACTTACTCGGAAACCAGCCCATTGTGGGAAGCGCCACCAGGCGAGGCCCGCGTTAAAGAAGGAGGGAAGTAGATCATGGCGAAGGCTCTTGGACGGTGGGGCGTCGTTTCGCTGGTTCTTCTTGCGCTGTCCGGAAGCGCATCCGGACAGGATTATCCGACCAAGCCGATCCGGTTGGTGGTGCCTTACCCGGCCGGAGGCGTCGTCGATTTCGTCGCTCGGCAGATCGGTCAGAAAATGGCCGGCTCGATGGGACAATCGATCGTCGTGGAAAATCGAGTCGGGGCAGGCGGAACGATTGCGACGGAAACGACGGCAAAGTCTGCGCCCGATGGTTATACAGTTATGGTCGTCTTCGACACGCACGCCGTTAACCCTCACGTCTACAAGAACCTTCGCTACGACACATTCAAGGATCTGGCCACGGTGTCGCTGGTCGCCCAGATTCCGCTTGCCGTGATGAGCTACCGGGGCTTCGCGGCAAATACCGTCGCAGATGTCGTGCGCATGGCAAAAGAAAAGCCGGGAGCGCTAAGCTACGGCTCGACTAGCGCAGGAACATCGGGCCATCTTGCGTTCGAGCAGTTCAAACTATTGGCTGGCGTCGACATTCTTCACGTGCCGTATCGTGGCGGCGCGCCCCTCCTGACCGCGCTGCTGGGCGAACAGATTCCGCTCGGGATAGCAGCACCAACAGCTTTCTTGTCCAACATTGCGGATGGCAAACTCAAAGCGTTTGCGGTCACGGGCAAGCAGCGCTCACCGGCCTTGCCGAACGTTCCGACAATGATAGAGGCCGGCTACCCGGCGCTCGACTCCGGTGCATGGATTGGCGTGGTCGTGGCGGCCGGCACGCCGGCCGCGATAATCGGGCGGCTCAACAGTGAAGTTGTCCAAGCTGTGAAGGACCTAACTCTGAGTAAGATTTTTCTCGAGCAGATGGTCGAACCGATTGGCAGTACGCCTGCGGCGTTCGAGGCATTCCTGCGTGCCGAGCATGACAAGTGGGGTAAGGTGATCAAGGACGCGAAATTGGATCTGCAGCCATAAACTTGGCGAATGCACTCCTTCTGACGAGGATGAGGTGAATGGGTACGCATCAGGCGCGACGTCTTCCGAGACCAACGTCGGAGCGACGCGAATGACCCAAACCGGACATGCCGCGTGCGTTATTCGATCACCTCGTCGGCGCGGGCGAGCAGCGTAGGCGGCACCTCGAGGCCTCACGTTGACACCCCGGCCGAGCGGCCTACCGTGTCGTAGAAATCTCCGTAATGCGGGAGGGCACGATGGTCGGCATGCAGGCTGGGAAAACCGGCACGCTTCGGGGGCTCGCGTTCGCCACGCTTCTTCTCGCGGGTGGCGCCCCGATGGCACAGCAAGGGGCCACCGACATCGCCCGGCTCGAAAAGCTCAAGTCGAGCGTGGTCGAAGGCGTGGAATCGCGGCGCAAGCTTTCGCAGGTGATGAACGACACCGTGTTCAGCTTCGGCGAGCTGGCATACCAGGAGCTCGAGACCTCGAACTACCTCACTGACGTGCTGGAGAAGAACGGCTTCACCATCGAGCGCGGCATTGCCGGCATGCCGACCGCCTGGGTAGCGCGCTGGGGCTCGGGCCCACCCGTCATCGCGCTCGGCAGCGACATCGACTGCATCCCGAAGGCAAACCAGAAGCCCGGCGTTGCCTACCGCGAGGAGCTGGTCGAGGGCGCGCCCGGCCATGGCGAGGGCCACAACTCCGGCCAGGCCGTCAACATCGTCGCCGCGCTCGCGGTCAAGGACCTGATGGAGCGCGACAGGCTTCCCGGCACGCTGGTGCTCTGGCCCGGCGTGGCCGAGGAGCTTCTCGCCGGCAAGGCCTACATGGTGCGCGCCGGACTGTTCAAGGACATAGACGTGGTGCTCTACACCCACGTGGGCGACACCTTCTCCACCGCCTGGGGCCAGCCCACAGGCACCGGCCTCGTCTCGGTCGAATACACCTTCCACGGCGAGGCGGCGCATGCTGCCGCCCGGCCCTGGCGCGGCCGCAACGCGCTGCGTGCCGTCGAGCTGATGAATATCGGCTGGGACCTGCGGCGCGAGCAGTTGCGTCCGCAGCAGCGCTCCCACTACGTGATTACCAATGGCGGCGACCAGCCCAACGTGATCCCGCCGGTCGCCTCGGTCTGGTACTTTATCCGCGAGATGGATTTCGACAACATCAAGCGCAATTACGAGATCGCCAACAAGATCGCCGACGCGGCCGCGATGATGACCGACACCACAGTGACACGAAAGCTGGTCGGCACCGCGGCGCCGCGGCACTTCAACCGCGCGCTTGCCGAGGCGCTGGCCGCCAACTTCACCAAGGTCGGCATCCCGCAGTGGACCGAGGAGGAGCAGACCTTCGCCAAGGCGGTGCAGAAGCTGACCAGCGGCGACCAGGTCGGGCTGCGCACCGAGCCGACCCCGCTCGCGCCGCCGCTCGCACAGCCCGAGAGCGGCGGCTCCGACGACATCGGCGACGTCTCCTGGGTGGTGCCGACCGCGCCGCTGTTCTACCCGTCCAACATTCCGAACCTGCCCGGCCACCACTGGGCCAATGCGATGGCGATGGCCACGCCCATCGCCCACAAGGGCAACCTCGCCGGCTCCAAGGTGATGGCCATGACCATGGTCGATCTGCTGTTGCGCCCGGAGTTGGTCGCGGCGGCGAAGACCTATTTCAACGATGTGCAGCTCAAGTCGCAGCGGCCACAGTCGCTACTCGCCGAGACCGACCAGCCGCAGGTCCAGATCAATCGGGATACCATGGCGCGCTTCCGCCCGGAGATGCGCAAGTTCTATTACGACGCCTCCAAGTACGACACCTATCTCGATCAGCTCGGCGTCAAGTTTCCGCAGCTGACCAAGCCGCAGTAGGGTGGGCCAACGCGCGGCGACAAAGTGCACCGCGACTGAGATAGCCGATCACCGGCATCGCCGCCGCCTGCTGCGCGCGCGCCGCGACGGGCCACGATGCCGCCGCGCCGCCCAGTGTGAATATGAATTCTCGCCGTCGGATGTGCATTGCCATGCGACCCCTCCCGCCGGAGGTCGTGTGCATGCAATAGAAGGAACGATATCACGCTTTAGCGAAGGAACGAACAATGCTTTTGCGTTGCGAAAGTCTCGAGTCCGCGCATGTCTCAAAGGGACCCCCGAAAGCGAACGTTGGAATGGGTCAAACAAGATTAGGACGATCCGCCTGTTTGTCGCCGAAGGTGCTCGCAATATCGGCGCACACTATCTTCAAGCTGGAACAGACGGCCGGAGCCGCGCTCAATGACGCCCTCCTTCGTCAGATCGTAGATAATCTTCGGCGTCACCCCAAGACAGCGCGCCAGAGTGTTGGCTGAGACCGCCGGAAGCGGCGCCTCCCCGTTGGACTGGTTTTCTTCCTTCTCTTGGTCGCGAGCTTTCATCGGTAGTTCAGCAGCGTGATGAACGCGCGGCGCTTCATTCGATCAGCTCGCTCTCTCCGTCATAACCACCGGTCATGCCGGTGCCTTCTCGGCCTTCTTCTTGTTGTAGCGACCGGCCCCGACAATTTCTGCAACCGTGCCATCCGGTGCGCGGAATTTC